>Ga0181532_10003378_pt1 | contig 14388 bp, 10 predicted proteins | sample PEATcosm2014_Bin_33_FD_119768 | JGI IMG/M metagenome (GOLD analysis project Ga0181532, IMG submission 119768) | Peatland microbial communities from MTU Mesocosm Facility, Houghton, MI, USA - PEATcosm2014_Bin11_30_metaG | ecosystem: Environmental > Terrestrial > Soil > Wetlands > Peat | place...
AGGGCTCACCGAGAGGAGCAGGGTGGTGGTGTCATCCGCGTTTGAGACTGCTGTGCAGCGGGGTGAAGCCTGCGTGTGGCTCGTGAAAGTCCGACGGCTGGTCGCCGCGCCGGGAAACGTCCGGTTGCCTGCCTTAATCCCTCAGCGAGTCGGCTTCTAGCCAGGGGCTTAGCGACCGTAACGAATAGGGCGCGGCCCTTCTTCGAGTGCCTGCCGGTCCCAAATCAAACCTTCCCGAGAATACTGTGCGATCTCGAAATCTTGCGTCAACTCGAGCGCGTCAACGGGACAAGCATCCTCGCATAAGCCACAGAACATGCAGCGTGATAGGTCGTAGGTGAAAGTCGTCAGTCGCTTCTTGCGGTCCTCGGTCCGCGCCCAGCCCACAACGATCAGGTTTTCAGGGCAAGCGATCGAGCAGAGATTGCACGCAATGCATAGCGTCTCGCCGCTTTCCGGGTGGTTGTTCAGACGCGGCGCGCCCCGATAGCGCTCCGCGACCACCGGCCTTTCCAGCGGATATTGTTCAGTGTAGGTCGCGCCCGGACGTTGATAGGAAAACGTCAACTTCAGGCCCTTGATGAGGTCGACCAGGAATATCCGTCGAAACCACTCCCTAGCGCTCATTGTTAGCACCCTGCCTTTGGCTCGGTTCACTTCTTGGCGTGTAATACCCCTGTTTCACCGCCCCACACCGACATGATAGACTGGACGGGGAACTGAGGGAAAGACAAAAGTCGCCCCTCGCAAGCCTGCGCGCCAAAGTCAGGCATCTTTAATCGACCATGAAACGCGTACTCTTCATCAGTTTTCTCGCCTTGGCCGTTCTATACGCCGGCGACTATCTTTCCCTTCGTTATCAGATCCCGAAGGGCCGTGCGCAGTTCGGAGTGGTGAAAATCCAGAGCTACTACGCGGTGGGGCTAAAGAGCGGCAAAACTGATTTCATGTTCCTCGGGCCGAAGAACCAAACGTGCGTTCACTCGCTGTTTCCCCATTTTGGCGACAGTCCGTGCTGGTACCTCAACCGGAAGAAAGTGCAGCGTATCAACATGTGAGCACGCACCGCGGGCGCCGAGGGCGGAGGTTCGAGCTATTTGGGCACCATCCCCTGTAACCAGTACGCCTGAGCGAAAACCAGGACGCTGAGCCCGAGCGGCAGCAGCAGGCTGTGCCAGAAGGTGCGGCGTAAGATTTCCCCTTCGTGCCCGATCAATCCCACGGTCGTGACTCCCACGGCAATATTCTGAGGCGAAATCATCTTCCCGATAACACCTCCCGCCGAATTGGCCGCTGCCAGCAGTATCGGGCTAACGCCGATCTGGCGGGCAACCGCCACTTGCAGATTGCCGAAAAGGAGATTGCTGGCCGTGTCGCTCCCGCTCAGGAAGCAGGCAACCCAGCCAAGATAGCCGCTGACCAACGGAAAGACTTTGCCCAGCCCTGCCAGGGCCGCGCCCAGCGTATAGGCCATTCCGGAATAGTTGTAAAGGTAGGCTAGAGCAACGATCAAGCCCACTGTCAAGGCCGGCAGGCGAAGCTGCTTCAGGCTCGTGATTCCAGCCCGGAGAACAAGCCCCGGCCGGCTGCGGAACGCCAGGGCCGTTACGATAGTGGCCGTTAGGACCGCCGTGCCCGCCGCCAAAGGCTGAAACTGGTAAATAGCCGCATAGACCTTATGGTATAGAGCGATGAACACTATATTGTGGAGGTATGGCACGGGAACGTTGCGTTGACCAAATTGGAATAGCTTGAAGTAGGACCATGCGACCATCACGCCCGCAAGAATCAGCCAGGGCGCCCAGCCAATCAAAGCTTGCGGAGCCGTCTCGGGATTTGGCAGCGGAGTGCCCGGACGCGGCGAAGAGGCTCCCTGCACCCCGGCGGGCGAGCCCTCCTGCGATTCACGCGCAGGATCAGCGCTCTCCTCGGCCCGGGGCTTCCAGACGCGCAGCAGCAGCACCATGCAGGCAATGGCGGACAAGGCTGACACAATGCCGGTCGCATAAGGCCCCCAGTAGTTCGAGGACAAGAACTGTGCAAGGGCATAGCTGGCGCCGGCGACCGCGGCTGCCGGCCAAGCTCTTCTCAAACCCTTTCGCCCCCCGTACACCCAGACCAGGTAGCCCGGCAGGATGACCGACAGGAAAGGAAGCTGGCGGCCCAGCATGGCTGAGAGTTTCATCTGATCGAGGCCCGTCACCGCCGCCAAGGCCACGATGGGTATGCCCAATCCACCGAACGCCACCGGCGCGGTGTTAGCAATCAGCGATAAGGTCACGGCGTCTCGAGCGGCGAAGCCGAGGCCCAGCAAAAGGAAGGCGGAGACCGCCACGGGCGCACCGAAGCCGGAGGTGCCTTCAAGCAGCGTTCCAAAGCAGAAGGCCACCAGGATGGCCTGTACGCACCGATCGCCGGAAGCATGCGTCGCCATCCATCGTCTCAGTTGCTCGAAGCTGCCTGTGGCGACGGACAGGTTGTAAAGCCATAGCGAGGCAAACACAAGCCACAGAATCGGCCACAGCGCATAAAGAAAACCGAACGCCAGGCTTAGACATCCCAATCGCCACGGGATATTCCATACCACCAGGGCGAGGACGGCGGCACTGCCAAGGCTCCAGGCGGCCGAAATCGCACCGCTCTTACGCAAGCCCCCCATGAGAGCCAAGAGGACCACGAGCGGAACCGCGGCTACGAGAGCGGACAAGGGCAGAGAGTGAAGAGGGTCGAGCGGCTGAGTCCAAGTAAGCAACGAGAGTCCTCCGGGAGAAAGCGCTTAGAATCAGGCGTGTATGGACGCGAGTTTTCCCACCACGAACCAATACGCCAGGAGGCCAGCCAGGAGAACGAATGCCGCCAGGGCGAAGCCCGGCAGGTACGAGCCTGTGCGGGCAATGAGAAACCCCGTGGCCGCCGGGGCAAGGATACCGCCCACGTTGCCCGCGAAGTTCTCAAATCCTGTCCACACCCCGACCTCCTCGGGTGGAGCGCACGCTTGCAGGATCGCGAAGAGATTCCCTGTGGCCAGCCCCACCAACGAGCCGCCCATAACGAAGAGGATCGCGGCATGCGCACTTTCGACGCGCGCGGCAGGAATAAGCAGAAGCCCGGAAACAAAGGCCACCGTGATGAGCCACTTGCGAGAATGCGTTTCATCCCAACCCATGACGATCAAGCGGTCCGCGATCCAGCCTCCCACCGGCTCGCTGACGCCCCACACGAAGTAAGGAAGAGCCGCGTATAGTCCGGCCTTCAGAACCGTCAAATGCCGGACCGTTACCAGATAGTCGGGAAGCCAGGTGACGAGCAGGTACCAGTAGTAATCAAAACAGAAAAAGCCAAGGCAAATGCCAATCAAATCGCGGCTGCGAAGGTGTCTGAGCACCGTCCGGAATCTTTCAGGCGCCCCGTACCGATCAGCGCCAGGCTGCCGTCCGGAGATCCGGGCGGGAAAAACAATCCACCAGGGGATGAGCCAGACGAGGGCCGAGAAGCCCACGAAAAAGAACATCTTCCTCCAGCCTAAAGAGACGATCAGCCAGGCAACCACCGGCGCGCCGAGAAAAAGCCCGGCGCGGGTGCCGCTATCGAAGATTCCGGAGGGGAGGCCGCGCTCGCGGGGCTCAAACAGTACGCTTACGATCTTGGTGCCCCCGGGAAGATAGACCGACTCGCCAATCCCCAGCAGCACCCGAAACGCGATCAGCACGCCCAGGCTTCCCGCCAGCCCCGTCAGGCCGCACGCGAACGACCACAAGGCAAACAGGACGGAGTAAATCCAGCGCAGATTATAGCGATCTACGCACCAGCCGACCGGCACCTGCATGAGGGCGTAAGAGCAGAAGAAAGCGGAGAGGAGCAGGCCTTTGCTTGCCGCGGCAAGGTGCAGGCTCACGGAGATGAGCGGCAGGGCCACCGAAATGGTGGCGCGGTCCAGATAGTTGATCAGCGAGGCGACGAACAGCAGCCCGATAATGCCCCAGCGTCGGCGATTCGTGATCGCCGCACCGGTCCCTGGCGCAAAGTCCCCGCCTGCAAGTGTTGGGCCTTGAGTTCCCATGCTGTGCGAGTCAAACACTCCGGACCCGGTGGGGCGAGGTAGCATTCGCCCCGCAAACCCAAAATGCGTGTAGCCGGCTTCTTGTCACTTTTCGGCCTCGGAAGCTTCGGTTTGCTTGCGCAAATTGTGCTGATTTTGCTCGTTTCAGGATCAAATTTGTGCTAATTGGCGCGCAAAACGCACATAATTTTAACCACTCAAGAGAGCTATGTGATTTGTTTTCAGCAAGTTCTTAGCTTCGTTGCCGGTATTCTGGTATAACTCGTGTGTTTTCATATACTTCTTAGCTTCGTTTCCTAGACACTTCATTATTTTCAAAAACATACTGGCTTCGTTCGTATTGTTTTTTGTGTTTCTGAAGCCTCTCTCTCCCGCGTGCCCCAGCACCATCCCGCTCTTCCTTCCCCATCCGGCCATCCCGGCGCTTGCCTACGACAATGCGTCCACATCAAGACCACCCTTATAGGCTATCACAGGTCCCGAGTTTTGTCAAGCTGAAAATCGTGAGAAAACGCAAAAGAGCGAGCGGACTTTCCCGAATTGCCGACACCGCGGACTGTGCGCTACGCGCTACCGGCTGCTCAGCTCGTGCACCATTCCCACCAAGGCCACGACATTTTCGAAAGGCGTGTCGGGGAGCAGGCCGTGGCCGAGGTTGAAGATGTGTCCGGGCCTCCCTCCGGCCTGATCCAGAATTCTCTGCACCCGCGCTCGGATGTAGTCCTTGCCGGCGTAGAGAACCACGGGATCCAGATTGCCCTGCACCCCCACGTCGTAACCCACACGCGCCCAGGCTTGATCGAGCTCGACGTGGGAGTCCAGGCCCAGGATGTCGCCGCCGGCTTCCTGCATCGCCTCGAGCAGCATGCCTGTGCCGGTTCCAAAATGGATGACGGGCGTGCCGGGAGAGATCGCGTCGATCATCATCCGCGTGTAGGGAAGCGCAAACTCGCGATAATCCGCGGGGCCCAGGCAGCCGACCCAGGTATCAAAAACCTGGATAGCCTGCACGCCGGCGGAGATCTGGCCGTTGATGTAGCGGGCCAGATTGCGCGCCAGATGCTCCATGAGAGCACGCCACGCTTCCGGATCGCGGTACATCAAGCCCTTGGTGTACCGGTAGTTTCTCGACCCTCCGCCTTCGATAAGATAGGAAGCAAGCGTGAACGGGCAGGCCGCAAACCCGATCAGCGGTAACTTGGGGTCGAGGTCGGCACGGGTCTGGTGAATCGCATCATAAAGGTAACCCAGCGACTGCGCCGGGACCACTTCTTGAAGCCGCGCCACATCCCGAGGCGAGCGTACTGGTGGCTTGATGCTCGGACCTTCGCCCTGGTCGTAAGCAAGGCCGAATCCCAGCGGCTCGACAATCAGTAATAGGTCGGCAAAAATGATGGCCGCGTCCACACCCAGCTTCCTCGCCGCAGTCACCGTCACTTCCGAAACCAGAAGCGGGTTCTTGCAAAGCTCCAGGAAAGGCACCTTGGAGCGGAGTTCGCGGTATTCCTTCATGTACCGGCCCGCCTGTCGCATCAGCCAAACCGGCGTTCGATCCACCGGCTCCCTGCGGCAGGCCTTCATGAAGCGGGAGTCGTGCCAGGCAGAGGCACCAGGATTCTTGCCTGGTGTGTTGCCCGCAGTTTTAGGATTCGGCAGTCTATTCGGCATATTTCCGATTTCTCAAAATGCTGACTTGAAGGCCGGCACTACGTCGCGGCGACCACCAGGCGATTATAAACCTCCCGCACTCGCCGCCGGGTTTCTTGCAGAGTTGAGGCTAGTGTTTCCGATCCCGCAACCAGTCCCCAGCGGCGTGCGAGCTTTTCCACCATCTCGGCGTGACCCCTGCGGTCCGGCAATCCCTCGCCAGGCTTCCCGGTTACCAACCGAACGGCGTGATCCACAGAGCGCAGGAAGTTCGCCCCGCTCGCCAAGACGCTGGCGTCTTCGGCATTCATGAGCTGGGAGGACCGCAAAGCCGCGATCTGCTCCGCCAAATTTGCGCCGGGGTGAGTAGCGATCTGTCCTCGCAATCGCAGGAGAGACACAGCAAAATCGATGTCGTAATAACCTCCGGGAGCGGTCTTGGTGTTTGTAGGCGGTACATGGACTTCTTTCTCCAGCCGTCGCCGCATTTGGCAAAGCTCGGCCGCCAAGGCGGGGTGGGCGGCGAAGCGCTCGAAGATGACGCTCACGAGCCGCGAGACGGTTTCTTTCCCGAGTTCGACGTCGCCGGCCACGTGACAGGCCTTGAGATAGGTCAATCCCTCCCACACCTGGGCATGCTCGCGGAGATAGCTGAGCAGTTCCTCCTGCGTCACAACCAGCTCGCCTTCCTGCCCGCGAGGTCGAAGGCGCGTATCGACAGCGAACACCGTCCCTTCACTTGTGTAACTGGAGAGAACGTCGATCATTCTCGCCGCCAGCCGTTTCCAGAAAGCCAGCTCGTCTCGCCCGACTCCGGGGCCCATCACGAACACCAGGTCGGCATCCGAAGCGAGGTCATACTCGTTTAAGGCCAACCGGCCCAGCGCCAGCACCGCAAGGGGGCAGGCGCGGTTCCTGTCTTCCAGTTCTCCGGTTTCGAGAGCCGATCCGGCAATCTGCAGGGCGCTGGAAACGCACCGAGCCGCCACGGCGGACCAACGTTTCAGAACCGACAGGCTGGATTCGAGCGAAGCCAAATCGGCCGCGCCGAGTTCCAAGACTCTAGACTGAAAATGCCTGCGAAGCGCCGCCATTTTCTGGCGCATGGCCAGGACGGGCTCCGTCGCCCAATGATGCGGCTCGGAGTCTTCCGCGCCGTCAAGGGTGATTTCCATCTGGGCGGCGGAGGCCGGCGTCTGAGAGGATTGAAGAATCAACATGTCCTCGGGGTGACGGATCAGCAGTTCACCGAGGTATTCGCTTTCGCTTACCACCTCAAGGGCGCGCCGCAGAAGCTCGGGTTGTTCGCGCACCAGGGCAAACCGCTCCGGCGACTCCAGCAGGGCGGTAAGGAGTCTCGCCGCAACTGCGCGAGCACGGTCGGGGACTTCGGCTTCCTGAATGCAAAGCGCTAATTCCGGCGCCTGGGCGCTCAGGAACTTCAGGGTGGAATCGTAGGAGGCCTGCCCCTGGTCGGGAGTGAAGGAAGGCAGTGGCTTGAGCGTGAACCCCTGATCGCCGGCGGGCGCCGTGCGAGGATGGATCACATGCTGGTAGATCTCTTTTACTTTTTCAAAGTCATCTTGCAGTTTCTGAACGAGCGCGCTGCCCATGGATTCGCTTGCAGCGGAGCCAAAACCCGCCCGGCGGGCAAGCCGATCGAGAGAGCGCGCCGCGGCAGGCAAGCGGTGGGTCTGCTGGCCAAGCTCGAGCTGCACGCAGTGCTCCGTCTTACGGAAGAACACGTAAGCGTTTGTCAACTGGGCATAGTCGCGGTCGCTCAGCCATCCTTTGTCATTGAGCTTACGCAACGCAAAAAGCGTCCCCCCGGAGCGCACCCAGGGGTCCTGCCGTCCGTAGAGCCGTTGCAGGCACTGGACTAGAAACTCGATGTCGCGGATGCCTCCGGAGTGGTGTTTGACATCTACGGCCTGGCTGCCGCTCTCGCGCATTCTCTTCGTGATACGCTCACGCGACCATAGCACGCTCTCGACGGCCTCAAAGTCACCCGGCGAGCCATAGATCTCCTGCTCGACACCGCGCAGAAAATCGCGAGTCAGCGTCGGATCGCCTGCGGAGTGCCGAGCCTTTATCAGCATCTGCAACTCCCAATCCCTCGCCCGATGCTCGTAATACTCGAGGGATGATTTTAGCGAAATGGCTAAGTCGCCCTGTTCCCCCTCCGGACGCAGCCGTAAATCGACGCGGAAGACTTCGCCCTGGGGCGTCGGCTGGGTAATGGTGCGGGTGATGGCATTGGCCAGGCGGACGAAGTACTCTTTATTCGTAACTACCGCCTCATTCCCGCCAGCGGTTTCACCGTCGTGGGAATAGAGAAACAACAGGTCGATGTCGGAGCTGTAATTCAGCTCATTGCCGCCCAGCTTTCCCAGGGAGATAATGCTGAATCCGCTGCGCGCGATGCGGCCCTGCGAGTCAACGTACTGAGGCTGTCCGTAGCGTTTCTCCAATTCGCCGTCGCAGTAAAGAAAGGTGTTGGTCAAAATCACGTCTGCCAACGTGGCCAACTCCAGAGTCGTTTCTCCCAGCGTCGATAGTCCCAGGACATCCTTCATGGCGATGCGCAAGTAGTTTCGCCGCTTGAAGCGCGCCAGCTGGGCCGCGGGCCAGGGGTCCGGATTGGTGGTGGCGAAGCGCGCGTAGTCCTGCGTCAAGTCTTCTTTGGATTTCAGCTTGGTGAAGTTGCGGTCTCGCGCAAACTGAATGACGATTCCCGGCTCCGACAACAGAGTCTCCGCCAGAAACCCGCTGTGACCGAAGATTGCCACCAGGTAGGACAAGGCCGCCGGATGGCGCGCAATTTCTCCCAACACCTCTGCCGGGGCTTCCTGCGCGTACCGCTCCAGCAGGTTCAGCGCGCCGTCGGCGTCCGGCGAATGGGCGAGCAGCGATGCCAGAGGCACCATCAGCGTGGGCGCCAATTGCTCTTCGAGCCGCGCCAGATTCAGACTTGCTTTCTCAGTGTCCTCGAAAGGTACAGCCTGGAACTCGGGACGCATGCAACCGATTATATAACAGCAGTGGCTAGTGGCCCTTCTAGAAGGTTAAAGGTTGAAGGGTAAAGGCTGAAAACCCACGATCCTTTAGCCTTTACCCTTTAACCTTTCTCGCTAGGCACCAGCCGCCGGCCACTCTTATAATATCGACATCCTCGTCCGAGTTCGAGGTCTGAATGTCAACAACGCAGCTACGCGGTTCCGTACTGATTCTGATTCTGTTCGATGTTTGCGAGGAAATCCGGCTGGAGGAGTTGCGGCGTATTTTGGGATTGCAGCCGGCTGGGCGCGAGCCCAGCTTTAAGCATCCGGCCCCGGAATACGTCCGTTTCGAGAATCCGCCGGTCGAGGAGCCGATGGAGAAAGTCCTTTTGGCCACCGGCGAAGAGCTGACGGGGCGTCTGAAGTATTACGACTACGGGGTCGTGAGCGTCGAGTTCAAGCTGCCCTTTGAAGGGAATTGGGAGAAACTTGCAGCCCGCTCTTCAAGGTACGTGGCGGGCCTCGAAATTGAGCGGCAGGCCGCTTCCCTGGCTCGGCAAATGCTTCGGAGGGTCACGCCGGCGTTGGTTAAGCCGTACGAGCAATGGTTGAATGAAGACTACTACATCTTCCACGTGCAGGAGATCGAGGGACGGCCCACCGCCGCCGATCTCCTTCAGAATTTCGGCGACCAGATCGCGCGAGTGGTCCGAAGCGAGGATGCCCAGCTTTCGGAAGGCGAGCGTCGCGAGACTCTGCAATCCAGCATGTCCTATTCTCCCACCGACCTGATCGTCGCCGGATGGAACGCGGCCTTCGTCTACGACACCGCGGCAGGCGCGACTACCACCATCGAGCTGCTCGAATATGCCAACTCCCAGCTCCTCGAGTTTCGGCATTACGACGAGGTCCTGACCCGCGAGCTAAAGAGCGTCTATCAGTCCTTGGAAAAGGGGACTGGATTTTTCGCCCGCTGGCGGCTGGCCCGGGCATCGGCCCGGCTTCACACCCTGCTGCTGGACGTCACGGAACTCACCGAGCGAGCGGACAATGCCATCAAATTCCTAAGCGATATGTTCTCCGCGCGGCTCTACCGCATGGCAGCCGGAAAGGTCGGCGTCGAGGACTACAAGAACCTGGTTCAGCGGAAGCTGAACACCGCTGAGAACCTCTACCACTTCATGGTTGACCAGTTCCACCAAGGCCGGGCCTTCGTCCTCGAGCTTCTGGTAGTGATCATTTTGATTATCGAAATAGTCTTCCTGTTTCGGGGCAAGGGGTAGGGCAGGTTTCAGGGGCGAGGTGCCAAGTGGCGGGCTCAGCACCCCCGCTCCTCCTCCCGCTGAGGAGGGGAGTCATTTTCATGGCAGTCGCGCCTGCCCGTCGGCTGACGGACACCCGGAAACCATGAAAACGACTCCACCGGCTTAACTGCTTGTAGGGGGACGGCTTGCCGTCCCCTCATGAGCCGGGTAGGGCAAGCCCTACCCCTACACGTTTTCAAATCAGCGAAGGATCCCAGCAGTTACGTTGGTTCCGATAGAGCACAGGAACTGCGGAGATGCTTCGCGGCGCTCAGCATGACAAACCCTTGACTCGCGGCACCCGCTAGTGATCCTCAGCAGTAACCGCCACGGACAAGGCGCGGACAAGTTCAGCGCCAAATTGCCTTCGGTCAGCCGCAGTGGGCACGCGTCCGAGCTTCGAGTTGTATTCGATCATCTGTTCCATCAACATTGCGGGCAACTTGCGCTCGTTGAAAAGTCCCTGGTCAACGGTCATGCGCCCGGGCCTGCCCGGCGTGGTGGTGGCGCCCGGGTCCCGCAGGGGTCCGGTAGGATTAAAAGACGACTGCGACGCCAGTTCCTGATAGGCGCGCTCGCCCAAAGCCTTGAACGCGGACGGCGCCTCGAGGTATTCGTCGGTCTCGTCGTTGTGGAGTGACAGGAATAAATCTAAGCGGTGTCCGGAATCAACCCAGCCAAGGATGGCGATCCGCTGCGCCCAGATTTCCGGCATCTTCTGCGGATCGGGAGTATCCCAGTTCCGATTTAGATCGAACCCGTTCAGGTTGAACCGGACACCTCCGTGCGCCACACCATCCGGGTCGGCCATTGGAAAAATCTTGTAGATGACGCGATCGCGGATTCGGGCCGCGCGCGCGTCTCCGGAGAGCAGGAAACGCACCGCTCCATCGGCAACCCAGGAAGTGCCCGCCTCCCAGGCATGCTGGCGGAACATGAGCCAGATTACCGCTTTCTGCCGTTCCGGAACGCTGCGGTTAGTGATGGTGAGGAGAGGTATCTCCCTACCCTCGACTGTGCGGCCCACAGACCGTTCCTCGAGGTAGTGGCGGATAGAGAAGGAACTAAGCAGGCTGGCGAGGTCCCGGCAGGTATAGGGTTCGACGTGCGCAATCCAGACGTGGTCGTGCTCGGGGGTGAACTGCAGGCTCAGGAGCGGCTCGCGGGCGTCCCAGGATACTTGCTGATCGGTGAAGTGCGTCCAGTGGATGTCATCGTAGCTGTAGGCAGGCCGCACATCCGCCGTGACCGAATAGGCAGGGCCCGCGTAGTTGTACTCACCAGCCAGATCAATCAAGTCAATCGTTACGGGCTCACGCGGAAGGTTCGTGAGCTCGAAATAATACCAATTCGCCTGGCGGTTTCGATGTTCCTGGTCGAACTGCCCTTTCACGGCGCATCGCAGGTGCGTGGGAGAAACCTGGCCCACCCTGCCGACGGAGCCGCCTTCGAAATCAGCGATAACACGAATGCTCTGGGTCTGCGCGAGGAGATTGACCACCAAGGCACAAAGACATAAAGGAATCAGAACCTGGAGTGCGGCAGCGCCAACTGCCGCCTTCCCCTTCGTCGTCCGGGTCGCTTCGCGCATTATCAAGAACCCACCAGCAATTCGACTCAACTTTACTCTCACTGGCTGCAATCACAATCAGAAAAATCGAACAAAACCATTGAACAAACGAACTGCCGGGTATACCTTGGACACGCAGCGCGGGTAGTGAAAGCTTCTCGAGGCGGGATGAAAGGAGACTTCTAATGCGAGCGATGTTATCGATTTTTCTGATTGGAGCAGGCCTTCTGCCGCTCTCAGCGCAGCAAGGGCCGCAACTCGCGGCCACTCCGCCCATGGGTTGGAACAGTTGGGACTCGTATGGCCTGACGATCGATGAAGGACAGTACAAGGCCAATGCCGACTGGATGGCGAAACACCTGAAACAGTTCGGCTGGCAATATGCTGTGGTTGACGAAGGCTGGTATTTGCAGAACCCGGAAAGCGGCGGCAAGCCCTCATGGAAATTCACTCTGGACAGCCAGGGGCGCTTCATACCGGCCACGAACCGCTTTCCCTCCGCGGCGGACGGCGCGGGTTTCAAGCCCGTTGCAGACTACGTGCACTCGCTCGGCCTGAAATTCGGCATCCACATCATTCGGGGCATTCCGCGCGAAGCGGTGGACAAGAATATGCCGATTGCCGGTACGGCATTCCATGCGGCTGAGGCTGCGGATAAGTCGGACACGTGCTCATGGAATCCCGACACTTACGGGGTGAAGTCCAATCCGGCCGGGCAGGCCTTTTACGACTCACTAGCCCAGCTCTATTCGAACTGGGGCCTGGATTTCATCAAAGTGGACTGCATTTCGAGCCGTCCGTACAACGCAGGAGAAATTCACATGCTCAGCTCGGCGCTGAAGAAGTCGGGCCGCCCGATTGTGCTGAGCCTATCGCCGGGGCCAACGTCGCTCGGGGTCGCCGATGACGTACGCCAGTACGCGCAGATGTGGCGCATCTCGGATGATTTCTGGGATTATTGGGCGCCTGGCGCCGAAGAGCCGTGGGTTCAGACTTTGCGTGGGCAGTTCGCCACGGCTGTCGGATGGGCGCCCTACGCGGGAGTCAACCATTGGCCGGATGCGGACATGCTCCCCATCGGTTATTTGGGCCCGAGACCGGGGTTGGGTTCGGCGCGCTCCACGCGCTTCACTCACGACGAACAGCGTACCCTGCTGGCTTTCTGGTCCATCATCCGTTCTCCTCTCATGCTCGGCTGCGACCTGCCGCATAGCGATGCCTGGACAACATCGCTGCTGACGAATCCCGAGGTGATTGCCGTGGACCAGCACTCCACCGCAAACCGGCCCTTGATTACCACCAATGGCGCGGTGGTCTGGTCTGCCAGGCCCGAGGATGGAAAGGGCCACTACCTCGCCATCTTCAACCGCGCGGAAGCCGCGGAGGACATTGCGCTGGAATGGAATGAGCTTGGACTTACGTCGGGCAAGAGCTACAGGTTGCGAGACCTTTGGGAACGTAAGGATTTAGGTTCAGCGACTTCACTCAAGCTGAAATTGCAACCCCACTCCTGTGTTCTGTACCGCGCCAGCGAATGATGTGGTGCGGCGTCTCGCCCGGTATCGGGGGTGCGTCTCACCCCCGCGAAGGCTCGCAGGCAGGATGCCCGCACCACGGCGGGGAGAACTGAGTCGATTCCTATGTCCCATGAATATGACGGCATCATTCTCGGGACCGGACACAACGCGCTGGTCTTGCAGGCTTACATGGCGCGTAGCGGGTTGCGGGTTCTTGCCGTGGATCGAGCCTCTGTTCCAGGGGGAGGCCTCGCCACTATTGAGAACCCGCGGGTGCCCGGCTTCCGGCACAACACCCACTCGTTCTTTCATCGAGCCCTATCCGCTACGCCCTGGTACCGTGACTTGGAATTGGAACGCCACGGTGCACACTACATCGAACCCGAACTGAATGTTGCCCTCATCCTCCCCGATGGCCGCGCCCTGGAGTGGTGGACCAATTTTGAAAAGACAGTTGAGTCATTCGGGGAATTCTCAAAGAAGGACGCGGCCACGCTGCGGCGGTGGGTTGAGGAGTTCAGACCCATTTTAGAACACATACTCATCCCCGAGGCCCAGTCGCCTCCCTTACCTCCCGAGCAGAGACGAGAACTGCTGGGGCGCTCTCCATTGGGGCGCAGGTTGCTCGAGGTGGCGAGGCTGTCTCCATTGGAGTTTGTCGTGCGAGAGTTCGAGCACGACGTCGTTCGCGCCGGCCTCCTGTTCTTTAATGGACTGCGTGAGATCGACCTGCGGCTGGCGGGATTCGGCCATTCGATTCCGGCTCTGCTGGCGGGACCGCATCTCGCCCAAATGTGCCAAGGCGGTTCCGCCAATCTGGCGCAGGCCCTTGTCAAAGATATCCGTGAGCACGGAAGCGAAGTCCTGACGGGTGTCGAGATCGAACGAATTCTGGTCCGTAATGGAAAGGTCACGGGTATTCGACTGGCGGGTGGAGAAACCATCGGGTCCAAGGCTTTTGTCGCCTCCGGACTGAACCCCCAGCAGACGTTCTTGCAAATGCTCGACGCTGACGCCGTCCGTGCAGAAATTCGGGACAAGGCTGCTGGGTTTCAGTACAACACGCTCGCGCCCCTGTTCGCTTTGAACCTTGCCCTTCACGAACCTCCGCTTTTCAGCGCCGCCGAGCGGCGCCCCGAGCTCAACAGAGCCTTCATGGTAATCCTGGGCCTCGAACGCTTCGCTCAATTCCATGATATTGTCGCTGCACACGAGCGAGGTCAGATTCCAGGAACGGTGATGTGGGGAGCGTGCCCGACCTTGTTTGATGCCAGTCAGGCTCCTCCAGGCA
>Ga0181532_10003379_pt1 | contig 14381 bp, 12 predicted proteins | sample PEATcosm2014_Bin_33_FD_119768 | JGI IMG/M metagenome (GOLD analysis project Ga0181532, IMG submission 119768) | Peatland microbial communities from MTU Mesocosm Facility, Houghton, MI, USA - PEATcosm2014_Bin11_30_metaG | ecosystem: Environmental > Terrestrial > Soil > Wetlands > Peat | place...
GCACTCCGGCAGCGGCTGGGCGCTTTTCCCGCTGTACACCTTCAAGGGCGGCGATGATGGCGCATATCCTGTCGCGACGCCAGTCTTCGGGCCCGACGGCGCCCTCTACGGCACCACCGGCGGTGGCGGTGGTAATTGCAACGACTTCGGCTGCGGAACGGTGTATAGACTCGCGCCGCCGGCTTCAGCCTGCAAGGCCGTAGTTTGTGAATGGACGGAAACCGTCCTTTACCGCGCCACTACAGATAAGGGATACGGCCTCGCGGGTGAAGTCCTGTTCGACAAAGCCGGTAACATTTACAGCACGGTAGCGGAAGGCGGCGAAAATGACGGCGGCTACGTCTTCGAGTTGACGCCTTACGGCAACGGCTGGACCAGCAAAGTCCTGTATTCTTTCAATCCATTCGAGGGCGATTGCAATGACCCGGAGGCTGGGTTGGTTTTCGACAGTTCCGGCAACCTGTACGGAACCGCGAACACCGGGTGCTTCCTCAGCGGCGGAGTGTTCGAGCTGACGCCCTCTGGTTCAGGTTGGACAGAAATCATCGTCCGCGCCTTCAACGACAACACCGACGGCAACGGCTCCATGGCCGGTTTGACGCCGGATGGCCATGGCGACTTCTACGGCACCACCTTTGACCTCGGGCCGCATGGCGGCGGCACGGTTTTTGAGCTGACGCCCTCCAACCAAGGCTGGGCCTTTTCGATTGCTTACGCTTTTAACTCCTCCGACGATAACGGTCAGTACCTGACCGCTCCCGTGAGCCTGGATGCCAGCGGGAATTTATACGGCACCACCTTCGAATGCCTTGGCGCCCAAGGAACCGTTTTCAAGCTGACGCCCTCGAACAATGGCTGGACGGAAACCGTGCTGTACCGCTTTACCGGCGGCAACGATGGAGGCGAGCCGTACAGCAACGTGGTCATGGATGCGCATGGAAATCTTTATGGGACGGCCAGCTTCCATGGAGCAGACGACAACGGCGTCATCTGGGAGATCACGCCGTGAAGCAGTTCCCAGTAGCCGGTTGTCAGTTGTCAGGGGTTGTTGTACCACAATGTGAGAGTTCAGACAGCCGAAGCAAAATGGTATGAGGAGAATTAGCATGACGCGCGCAAAGCAAACTCAGACGTGGAGCTTCGGAATCCATCGCAGCACGGCAGCGGCCACACTGGCGATCGTGTTCACGCTGGCCGTAGCCATGACGACGCCGGCGCAGGCGCAAACGTTTACCGTCCTGCACCGGTTCACCGGGGGAGCGGACGGGGCCTATCCCGGTGAGCTGACTATCACTCGAGCAGGAAATCTCTATGGAGCCGGCTCGGTGGGTGGCCAGGGAGATTGTGAAACGGGCGGGATCTTTGGCTGCGGAGTTGTCTTTGAAATGATAAACTCCGGCTCCAGTTGGAAGTCGGTCCCGCTATACAGTTTTCAAGGCGGAGATGACGGGGCATACCCAAGTTCCGTGGTTTTTGGCCCGGATGGTAGCCTGTACGGCACCACATCCCAGGGAGGAAATTGCCAGGAGTACAAATCCTACGGCTGTGGCACAGTTTTCAAACTGACACCTCCGTTTGCCGCCTGCAAGACCTCAATTTGTCCCTGGACCAAAACCCTGCTGTATAACTTTGGCGGAGGAAATGACGGAATCTCTCCCGTTGGTCCTCTGGTCTTCGATCAGGATGGGAACCTCTACGGTGAAACCTACCACGGTGGCGTCTACACGGCAGGCCTGGTTTACAACCTTACGCCCCATAACGGCGGCTGGACGGAGCGCATCCTGCACACTTTTACGGGAGGGGCCGATGGAGCATTTCCCTCCGGCGGCTCGATCCTGGACCAGGCTGGCAACCTCTACGGAGTGGCTGGCTTTGGCGGAGCCGGCGCCAACGGTACGGTCTTTGAGTTGTCCCCCTCGGGTTCCGGCTGGACGGAAACTGTTCTGTATTCCTTCCTTGGCCCTCCAAGCGACGGAACAGACCCTGTGGGCGGGCTAATCTTCGATCCGTCGGGCAATCTCTATGGTACGACCAGCGGGGGCGGATCGGACGACAACGACGCGGGCACGGTGTTTATGCTGACCCCAACGAACGGGAGTTGGACGGAAAGCCTGCTGTACAGCTTCACCGGCTCGGGCGGGGGTGGTCCCTATGCCAGCCTGAATATGGACGCAAGCGGCGCTCTCTATGGGACGACCTTCAATGACGGCGGGGCCGGCTCGGTTTTCAAGTTGACGCCCGCAAACGGAGGTTGGACGGAAACCAACCTTTATGAGTTCCGGGATAGCACCGACGGGGGACACCCGATCAGCAACGTGGTCTTTGACGCGAAGGGAAATCTCTACGGCACCGCCCTCGACTGCGGCCAGGGCTGCCTGGGCGTTGTCTGGGAGATCACACCGTGAAGCAGTGGTCAGTGGCCAGTTGTCAGTTGGCAAATTCAGTCTGCTCCCACAATGTGGGATTCGCAATGGCAGACGAGCAAACGCTATCGGTGAAAGGAGAATTCTCATGGCATCGCAAGAAAAAAGCGGCAGAATTGATGCAGGTAAAGTGGTCGCAGCTTGCGTAGTTGCGCTTCTGCTGCTCATTCCACTCGGCACGCAGGCGCAAACCGTCCTGCACAGCTTTACTAATGGGGCGGACGGCGGAGAACCCTGGGCCGGCTTGAGCATGGATCGGATCCAGACAAGACGGATAAGCAGGATTTACATGCGAACGACTTCACGAAAACTAAATTCTCGGCTGACCTTCCGACCTGGAAGAAGTGGCGTAGGCACATCAATAAGCACCTGATGCACCTCACAGTCGGGCGCATTAAGAACAAAATTCCGTGGACCGGAGAACCGAACAAAGCCATTCTCGGAGAGTTTGAGGTTGCATGGAGCAAGTTCCTCGCCGCGCTGAAGCCTGATCTCAAGCCACTGTTTGAAGCGGAGATCAAGCGGCGAACGTAGCGCATTCTCAGTTGCCGGTCTCGCGCTGGCACGAGCAGATCGGCGATCCTACCATTGCCGACGGCATCCTCGACCGCTTGGTGCACAATTCCCATCGCATCGAGATGCGTGGAGAATCGATGCGCAAGAAACGCAATCCGCCACCGGACGAGAAAAAGGAATGAACCAAAGCCGGTTTGGGTAAAATGTCTGAGCTGTGGCACCGACTTCTCAGATGAAGATTTCGGGACAACTTCGCGCTGGCCGAAAACCACCGATGCGATCCAGTGCCCGCCTTCGCATAACATTCAGCTAAGGAGTTACCATGTCTCACGAAACGTCCGGCTTCCATTTGCATGTGACCTCGTCGGCAGCCGTGCTGCTTGCGGTTGCCATCGCCTGTTTCGCCGCCGCAGCACCCCCGGCGCAGGCGCAGGTATTCACCACGATCCATACGTTTACGGGCGGGGCCGACGGTTACGAACCCGATGTCGGCTTCAACATGGACCATGCCGGCAACCTCTACGGTACCGCCGTCTATGGAGGTCATAAAACCTGCTTTGGTCCCGGTTGCGGCACGGTGTACAAGCTGGAGCGCAAAGGCTCCAGTTGGGTTGTCGTTCCACTTTATGAATTCAACGGCCCCGACGGGGAGTACCCGGAAACGCGGGTAATCTTCGGGCCCGACGGCAATCTGTACGGCACCACACAGCGCGGAGGAGACTTCGACAACGGTGTCGTCTTTCGCCTGCAACCGTTGCCCGCAGCTTGCAAAGCGGTCCTGTGTCCCTGGACGGAAACTGTAATCCACTCGTTTGCGGGCGGCAGCGATGGTGAGCAGCCCACCTACGGCGATCTGCTTTTCGATCAGGCGGGCAACATTTATGGCACGACTCCCGCCGGAGGGAACGGTTCCGGATGTCAGGGCGGCTGCGGCGTGGTTTACGAGCTGTCGCCCTCCAACGGCGGCTGGACGGAGAAGATTCTTTACAACTTTCAAGGTGGCTCGGACGGAGCATCTCCATATGCGGGCGTTGTCTTGGATAATGCGGGCAATCTGTATGGCACGGCAGCCTTCGCCGGAATCGGAGCAGGAGTTGTCTATGAGCTCACACCTTCGGAAGGAAGCTGGACACAGCACATTATTTACACCTTCACCGACGAGTCAGACGGCGGCGAACCCTACGGAGGATTGATCTTCGATGCCTCGGGAAATCTTTATGGCGCCACCGTCTTCGGCACCGTATATGAGTTGACGCCCAACGGAGGCGGATGGACCTTTAACCTGCTTTATACGTTTCAGAACGTCTATGAAGGCTCGTTTGCCGCCATGACTTTCGACTCCGCCGGGAATCTGATTGGAACGCTGGCCATTGCCGACGTCGAAGTCTTCCGGCTGACGCCATCGAACGGGCAATGGATATTGACCGGGTTTTCTGGTTCGGTCGGATCTGTACCCACGGGCAATGTGATCCTGGACGCCGCTGGTAACCTCTATACCACAACGTCGGAGTTCGGCGCAGGCTACGCCTTCGAGATAAGCCCGTAGCTGCGTGGCCGACGCAACTACTGCGTAATCTCGAAGACTACGCCCGCAGATGCTTGGACGTTGGGCGTGAGACAGGCGTTCATGCGAGAACTTTTAGAGGTGCTCTTCACCAGGAACCAGCGAGCGGACCATCCCCGCCACAAATCCGAACCCCTTCTGGAGCACTTGCAGGTCTATATCCGGTATCTCACGATCCAGCTTACGATCACGTCCGCGAACCCAGTCGCGATGCGCTCGCATTTGACGCCGCATTTCGCTGGACATTGACCTGCGCGAGATTCTCTCGACCAGCCTTCGCCCCAAGGTTTCCGCCCTGCGCAAGGGAATGAGCGGCCCCCTGAGTTTGCCAGCCGCGTATCTCCGAAACAGAGTCTCCTTATATTTCGCTAACAACGTACGATCAGGGCGGTACGCAGCCTTACGGCTTGCCGCTCCCCGCAAAGCGCTCCACAGAACCACCAGGTTCACCAACTCGCCAAACTTCTCGCCGAGCTGTTCGCGCAGCAGATAGGCCCTCCACATCGTATATAAGGTGGAGCTGTAGTAAGACCCAGTCACCCCCTCAAAAGTCAGTCGCAAAACCCACTCTTCACTGCTCTCCTGCAGCAGCGAAACACCCGCCTCGCCGAGAAACAATTCGGCACAATGGTCGGTAATTGACGCCGGTGAGTAATATTCAGGATCAGCGGGCTTCAGCTCTTGCAAAGTGTCCAGACACGACCCTTCAAGGTCAGGTCTTTCCGAAAGCCATGTCCGATATTGCACGATGAGAACGGCGATACCCCCGGCGACGGAATTAATCCGGTAATGCTCTTGTGACTGATCCTCGGCAGGACAGTGCCAATTCGCCAGGCATTGAACCTGCGCTGCGAATTCCGGGACTTCTTGCGGCTGTAACGCGTCTTGACCGTCCAGCAGCCGACGGGCGCGGAGGGCCAAACTCATGGAAAGCATCTTCAGTATGCTTTCCTCTCCGGATTGTTGAGCTATCGCTTCCAAGTGAGCAGGCCAGCGCATCGTTATCAATACCTGCCCGTCCCCGTGCGGGGTTATGGTGTATGTCGCAGGATCAAATCTGGCGAGAAAAAATTCCATGTCCAGGCGGGCTTTATCACCACGACCTTCAACGAGCTTTGCCCACTCGGCCTTGCGATCCGACAGGTATTTCAGCGTCCCCTCATCCTGAAGCATCAGGTGAGGTGCCGTAACGTGAAGAATAGAGCGCCGATGCGGCATTTGGTGCCAGTCTGCGGCGATTTTTATGACGGCTTCCGGCTGCCCGGCCAGCGCGATTTTCCAAACCCCGTTTCCTTCTCCTATGGCCAAATTCGATTGCCACCGGTAGATATGGAAATTTCCCAGCAACGGCTGAAGCTCCCTCGTAAAAAGCGCGGGATACCTCAACCCAACTGAGACGAGCACTCCGGCGAAGGCTAGAGACTCCGCATGATCGAAGATGTATTGCACGCATTGCGCAATGCTACGGTCACTCTCAATCTCGTCGTAGTGCCTTTTTTCCAGCGCCATGAGCGCGCATTGCACGGTGTCGCCGTGCATCTGGAGGTAGCGATTCCAGGCGAACACGTTCGCGTCGCCTAGCCAGAAGACCGACTTGCCGCCGACCACGAATTCCAGTCCGTATTTCCTGCGTTCTTCTTCGGGGACATTTGACCCGAGACCGTCTTCGAGCCACCGCATGGTTGCGTAGTTCACCAAGCGAACGATTGCATCAAGCCCCTGCTCGGGGGCGTCTTGCAGGAATTTCAGGAAAGGCCCCTTCCAATACATGGCTGGATAGCCGTGTCGCCAATCCGCGAGGCCAAGACGGTCGCGCCAAAACAACCTGCCGCTATCGTCTGGCTCTGAATGCTTCGGCTCTTCAATGCAGACCGCAAGCAAAACCTCTCTCGCCACTTCCGGGCGTACCCCAATAAGCCCATTGAGTGCCGGTGTTTCCAGCACCGCGGACCGAAAACCCTCGGACACCTCCCGTTCTGGACCGTCCGCAGCCGGAAGCCGCATCGGTCCCCGCCGATACAAAGTCACTCCCGGCACTGGAATTCGTTCTCTCCGGCTCTCTTCAGGGTGATTCTTCCGCCACTCCGCCCTCGACTTTGCCTGCCGATCTTCTTCCTGCGCCCGCGTGACTGCGTGCTCAGGTTCGTCACGGCGCCCGCCGAGTTCGAGGGCGATATGGGTCACTTCCTCCGGAAATTCTGGTGCAGCCAACAATACCGCTTCGTAAATGACCTTGTCCTTACCGCCAAAATGTAGGCCTTCGGCGATTAATCCCTGCGCTTCTTTCGCAAATTCCAACGCGATCACACCCGCCTCACCCCTCCCCGGCATCTCGACAGGCATCGTTCTGAGCCACAGCGCGCACACTTCAGCCCCCTGCAGCAGCGCATGCTTGGCAATCTCTCGGGATTGCCGACTTAGGACCCGCAGCACGGGAACCCAATAAAGAGGATGCGGAATGCGAAACCACGCTTCTGATTGCTCTGCGAGCCTAGGATCAATCAGACCGCGAAACCGCCAATCCGGGAACGACGCGACGTGCTGGAGGCGATTCAGAAGCCGGTGAAGAATCTGGCCTTTGTCGGCGATGAGGTCCGGCCACACCTGCTCAAGCAGGGATTCTGCGTTCGCCGCGAACAGCAACCCGTCCAGAAAGAGATCGGACGCAAGTTTTGATTCCGCATCCTCTCCGGCGAGCTGGGCACTTACAACCTTCCAATTATCAAGTCCGCCGCCATGCTCGGCCAGAGATTGGGCATACAAGCGAATGGCGCGGCCCCAGCGAGGAATGTGCGCTAACGTTTTAATCCTTTGCGGCGCGTCATTCTCTGCGAACTTGAGGATACGATACCTGGCCCAGTCGCCCATCAAATCATGAGCAAACTGTACCGACGGCCCGTTCACTCGGATCAACCCCTCTTGGGCGAGTTCTCCGAGGAGTGGAAGCTCGTCCGGCGGGATGGTGTCTATATGCACGACGCCACATAGTCTTTCACCTTCGCGCTGCCCCAGCCTCCGCAGTAATGAATCACGCGCCAGCTTCATACTGTCTTGACCCGCCCACCTCTCCCAAAAGCAATCAATCAGCTCCGTTTCCCCGATCCATGGCCGCGAGAGCGAGAACCGCTGCGCCACGTCCCCTCTCAGCACCCAGTCAAGGACCATCAGATTACGAAGGATGGGCTGTAGCTCGGCTCGTAAGACTAGCGCGCGCATCCCCGGAACCCTTTTTACAGCCTCGAAGATCTCCTGCAATTTCGGCTTTTCGAAATCCGCCCTGTGAGCATCGGATATGCCAGCCTCGACAAGTGCGTCCAGAGCGGGCTCCAGAGACTGGGGCTGGCAGGTGACAATCACTTTCCACCCAACAAATCCTTCTTCCTTGACGGCGCGCGCCAATTCGATTGCGCGCCGGCGGGCCTCACCCTCGAATCTCTCAAAGCCATCCACAACCAGCGCACAGCCCTGAACGCCGGAGTTCGTAATCAGTTCGGGAATGCTATGGCCGAGGCTGAATCCGTTTGCCAGTTCCGCCTGGCTTGGTTTTGACAGCTGTTCTGCAGTTAACCAGATAGTCCGCTTGAACGGCCCTCCAGGAGCGACAAGTTGTGCCACCGCTGCCGATTTTCCACTTCCGGACTCACCCGCAACGACGACGACGTTGTCTGCCTCCACCTCCGCAGCCAGGCGAGCCTTCTCCTCGTGACGAGCGAGCTGAATGCCGCTCCCGATGACATTACGGATGCCCTTTATGTTTCCCGCAGTGACCGACTCAATTTTGTTCCAATCGTTCTTGAAATCCGGGTGGTCTTGCAACTCAAAATCAGGCCGGAGAATTCGGATCAGCTTTGGAAGATCAGCGCGATGTCGAGCAGCTCTTCGAGCGGCAGCGAAGTCTGAGCTTCGGCAGCCGCCGCGAGACGATCGCGTAGCGTGTCGCCTTCCAATTACTCCATCACGATGAAGGGCTGGCCTTCGTACTCTTCGATCTCGTAAATGGTGCAGATGTTGGGGTGGTTCAGCGATGAAGCCGTCTGCGCTTCGCGTTCGAAGCGCTTTAGGGTCAGCGAGTCGGTCGCCAGCTCCTCCGGCAGGAACTTCAACGCGACGCGACGGCCCAGCTTGAGGTCCTCGGCACGATAGACCACGCCCATGCCGCCCCCGCCGATGATGTCGAGCACGCGATAGTGCGAGACGGTGCGGCCGGTCAGAACTGAAGGTTTTTCCCACCCTCCCACCTGCGGTGAGAAGGGTGGGGCACCCATATCTTCATCTGGGGGTGCCCCAGCCTTCTCGCCCGCCTTTGGCGAGAGGCTGGGAGACGCGCTCACCCACTCCACCGGCACCATCAGCCGATAGCCACGGCTGGATACCGTTGCGATGTATTGCGGCTCGCCGGCCGAGTCGCCGAACGCTCGACGAAGATTCCTGATAGCTGAGTTGATGCTGTGATCAAACTCTACGATGGTGTCGTTGGGCCACAGCTTCTTCTTGATCTCTTCGCGGGCGACGAGTTCGCCCTCCCGCTCGATTAGCATTCGCAGAATCTGTAGGGGCTGCTCCTGCAGCACCCTCCGGTGGTCGCCGTTGCGCAGTTCTCCGCTCTTCAGGTCGAGTTCAAAGACTCCGAAGCGAACGCGGGCTGGCTGCGCATCTTTCATGGAATCGGAGGAATCGCCGGAATTGTGCGCAAGTTTACTACTGCGGTAGTCAAGCGCCAAGCGAAGCTTGTCGCCACTGGCCTGCCCATCAGTTCTGAAGGCGGCCACAACAGCTTTCAGAACAACATTCCAGATCCCGTGACCTCGGGGAAGGAGCTTCCAACTTTAGCAAGCGACACACTGCTGAGCGTCAGCTCCTCTACGACTTCACCGGCGGAGCCAGCGCGACGGCGGCCTCAGCCGTCAACATCAGGAAGGTGAACGTCTCCTGCAAGTAGAGGGCGACAGTAGTATCTGTGTGGCTCAAATACCCAATGGAAACGTCCTGGCCGATGTGCAGATCGAAATCGCCGCCACGGGTGGTCACCACAAAGGCGCCGTGGATGGCAGGCGCCCAGATGATTTTATCGTCGACGAGCCGCTTGACATGTTCCAGTACCGGGTATCCGTGATCGCTTGTCTCAGCCAGTGCGGTGTAAACGTCGGCGTCGAGGAGCACCGCGTAGGGGCCATTGACGCCGACAAGCCGCAAGCGGCTCAGGCCTTGGGCAATTGCGTTTGGGTACTCTCGCACATCGCTGGGGAGCGTCATCGCCGAATTGCTGGTCCCCTGCCGGATACCCACGATTCCGGCGGCGGCGTAGCCTTCGAAAATGGCGCCGTCCTCGGCATAAGCGAGCTTGCGCGCGGCGTCCTTTGCCGGTTGCCAGTCCGCGTCGTTCGCGCCTCGCTCAACGTCGTCGACGGCCTGGCGCTCCAACTCGAACGGAACCCGCAGCTCGACCACCACCTTTGCTTCGCGCTGTCTGGCGAGAACGCCGTCGCTCGGGGCCGAGATCGTCAGCAGATGCCCGGTGCCGACGGCGGAGAGGCTTGTGCCCGCCGGCCCATGCATGTCGACTACGCGACGTCCCGCGAGATGGCGCTTGAGCGTGCGCGATGTTTCCGCTTCGATCTGTGCCCACGCAGCATCGGAAATGGGGGCGAGCTCTCGATGTAAGTTATTCATGGAAGATTTCTCCTTTAAGGGAACCAATACCCAGTGAACCATCATTCTTGCGCGCGGGCGGAGAGGCTTCGATCGCTGGCTCGGGAGAAGCCACTGCAACGGCGGGCTGGTCTTCGGCTACGTTTTCCAGAAATGTGGCGGAGGGTGCGAAAAACAAGTTTCCAGTGACGGCACGACTGAAATCGAGCAGCCGGTCGTAATTGCCCGGCGGGCGGCCAATGAACATGTTCTCCAGCATTTGCTCAATCGTACCGGGCGAACGGCTGTAGCCAATGAAATAGGTGCCGAATTCACCTTGTGCTGCCCGCCCGAAGGGCATGTTGTCGCGTAGGATCTTGATCTCTTTCCCATTCTCGACGATGGTAGTGAGTGCGTTATGCGCTGAGGTTGGCTTGATGGAATCGTCCAATTCGATGTCAGACAGCTTCTTGCGGCCGATGATGCCTTCCTGCACCTCGGTGGACAACGCGTTCCACCCGTCAAGATCGTGAAGATACTTCTGCACGATGACATAGCTGCCACCCGCGAACTCGGCGTCCTCCTCACCGATTACCACAGCGTCTATCGCCGCCTGGCCTGTCGGATTCTCCGTTCCGTCGACAAAACCGATAAGATCGCGGTCGTCGAAGTAACGGAATCCATGCACCTCGTCTACCGGCGAAACCGCATCTCCGATACGTGCCATGATTTGCGTCGCCAGCTCGAAGCACAAATCCATGCGCTTCGCGCGAATGTGAAACAGCAAGTCGCCCGGGGTAGAGACGGCATGCCGGTCTCCCGCGCGAATCTCACGGAACGGATGTAGCTCCGCCGGCCGTGGCGGACCAAAGAGGCGGTCCCATGCTTCGGACCCAAACCCCAAAACGCACGAGAGCCCCGCCTCAATGTCACGAAATCCTACCGCGCGCAACAGTGCGGCCAGGTCTCCACAAAACGATCGAAGGGTCGTGCGATTGTCGATGCCCGGGTTTAGAGCAACCACGAGAAAGATAGCGGCGCGGGCGAGTGGTGCCGTTACGGGTTGCGCGATACTCCTCGCGGCATTCAGCGTTGCGGGCGCGCTCGTCGAATCGGATGCCATCGTTCTCATCCCTGCAGGGCCGAAAGAGTCTCGCTGTTGAGAAATGGCCCTCGCACACAAGCAATCGGAGGGCAAGCTTACCATCGCCTATTGACAACTGTCCATGCCGCCCGATGCCGTGACAGCAACGAGTGGATAGTCTCCTCGAGCACCGTTTCCGCCCACTAAATGGAATGGTGTGCCAGTGAAATGGCGATCTTACGGCAACAAACCACGAGTAGTCCCTTCCAGTATGCTATCGTCAAATCTTGCTTGGCCCTCAACCAACCTAGGGGCCTTTTTTTTCAGGTCGTTATTGCCGGCCGTGAAGCCCGATAAAGCTGCCAGGCAAACGCTCCCAAACCTAGGCAAACCACCCCCAAGCGGACCAGTCCACCAAGATATGGGATGAACCCGACGATGGTGAGGATCAACAGGCCCACCAGTAGTCCCAGCAGCCAATCGCTCTTAGTCTCCCCGGTTGGCTTCAGAAGTGTCTGCCCCAGGAATGCCCCAACCCAAACCTTCGCTAGGTAGATCGCAGCCAGATACACCGTGAGCAACATTAGCGAGACGGGAAAGCCAACCAGCGTGATGGCTGTCAAGATTATGGCCACGGGCACGCCCGCCAGAACCGCAACCCCTAGCCCGAGGCTGCGCCAGCCCGAGCCCACCGCATGAGTGCTGGCCTGCAAGAAGCCGGGAAACAGAACCAGGCCCAACCATCCCACCAGCATGGTGGCAGCGAGCCAGACAGCCTGGTAGAAATAGAATCTGGGGCGCGCGAAATGGCTCTGCCTCACGCGCACCTCGATGTCACGTGTGCCCGTAATCGTCGCGCCGTTGGCGATGTGCACGTTTTTCAGCTGGCGCACGCGAGCGCTCAGGTTGCCGCCGATTCGGGAGGAGTTAGTCAGGGTAAGGCTGTCCCCGGTCATGGTCAGTTCGTGGCCGACGCTGCCGCTCACATCGACATTACCGGCGTACATGGTCACGCTGCGATTCACCTCGCCCTCGACGCTGACGTCGCCGGCGGCAACCACGATACCGCCGCCCACGCGACCCCGGTCATTCACACGTAAAGATTGCAGCAACCCGTAGATGTTGTGGCCCAATTGCCCGTCCAGGTCGAGCGAATGCGAAAGGTTGTAGATATTGCCTTCCACGGTTCCGATCACCACCGTTCTCTTGGCAAAACTCACCAGGTCGCCCTTGACAGTGCCACGCACTTCCACAGTCCCGCCAAAAGCCAGCAAGTCCCCATTGACCACGCCTTCCACGCGCACAATGTTGCCGGAGGCCATAAGGGTGTCGTCTACAGTCTCGTTCGCCGCCACCGTGACGAACTCACTGTGACGCCGCTCCAGGGCAGAGCCAGGCAACGACACCGCAAGCAGCACGATCAGCAGGCGAAGGCCAGGTCGAGGTAGCCGCCATCGGCGCCCCAGCAGCAGTGCGCTACCGCCCAACAACCCCAGCAAAAAGAGCCCTCCGACGAAAGCCGCATAATCAGACAGCATGGCAGTACCTCCGTGTGCAATGTAGTAAGAAAGGTTGAAGATCAGGTTCGTGCGGCCGCTTAAGCTGAACGGATTTAACCATTGCAGCGCTTCCGGAATGTTCAGCTCATCGATCCAAGGGACAACGATCGAACCTAGCGCCAGCACCGCCGCCACCACCGCCAAGTCACCCCACCCAAAAGACCACGGCAAACGGGAGAAGCCCGCCGGGCTGGCTGCTTCTTCCGGAAGCTCTTGCAGGCTTTCGCTCAGAACACGGTTCTCAGCCCGTAATGCGTCCAGCAGTTGCCGGCAGCGTCGGCACGTGGCCAGGTGGTCTCGCAGGCACCGCGCCTCCTCCTCCGCCAGTTCACCGTCCACGAAGATAGAGACGATCTGTTCCGAATGACATTCCATGATCACTTGCTCCTGTGGCCCAGTTTCCGGCGCAGCTCCTGCTTGGCCCGAAATATCAATGCAGCCACGTAGTTCCTCTGCAGGCCCAACTGCTGTGCGATTTCGTCATAGCTCAGTTCGCCGTAATAGCGCAGGACCAGCGGCACGCGATAGTTCTCCGGCAGACGTGCAATGGCATCCCTCACCTGCGCCCTCTCTTCCGTGCTGAGGACTGCACCCAGCGGCGACGGCTCCGAGCTGGCTGGCTCAATGACCGCGACTCCTTCCTCAGCTTCCACAATCACCTGCCGTCCACGCTTCCCGTGCCGTAAAGCGTCAATGCATTGGTTGCCAGCCACCCGCAGCAGCCACCTGGGGAACGGTATTGACCCGTCGTAGCTCTCGATTGAGCGCTGCAGCTTGAGGAAGACTTCGCTGGCGGCGTCTTCTGCGCTCTCCCGTGAGTCCAGCATGTAACGGCACAAGCCGAATACTCGTCGGACATAGAGGCGATAGATCTCCCCCAGCGCCTCGGCATCGTGGCCTTGTGCGCGCTCTATTACGCTCTCCAGATCCGGCCCCTCCATTTGCGTGGCTTTGCCCTCGCGGGGCTGCGATCCTTTCGCATTGTTTCTCTTGGCGTCCATAAAGCAGTACGCTGCAGATCGAACAAAGTTACACAGATTTTAGGGATGAGGGAAACGCATGGCTGGACGACTCACTGTGGTTCTTGCAAAATTCGAGTTGCGCTACGAGATTTAACTTCGTTTCCGCCCGTCCACATGACTCGTCTGGCAAAGTCGCGATTCACATCGGAGTCAGCGAAAACCGGGCGCAGATTGTGCGGAGACTAAAATACGAATGGCACAAGCGCCCTTACCCGTGCCTTGTAGGCGGGATATTCATCCGGAAAGCGCCTCACGAGGAGACCCTCTTCCTGCTTCAGTTTTATGCAAAAGCCGACGAAGAAAAACAATAGCCCCGCGAATGCAACAAGCAAGCCGGACGCAATGGCTGTTCCCAGACCCATGAGCAGATGGCTGGTATAAATCGGGTGACGCACGAATCTATATGGCCCCTGTTCCACAAGTTTGTGCCCCTGCTTGAACTCGACATCTCTGCTCCAATCGTCCCCTAGCCCGCATTTCTCATCAAAGAAAATAGGAAAGGCTGTCGGTTCGTGGCATAACTGTTATTGCGAGTAGCAATTACGCCGACGAAAGGAGACAGCCTTATGACTACAGAGTGTAAGC
>Ga0181532_10003381_pt1 | contig 14373 bp, 8 predicted proteins | sample PEATcosm2014_Bin_33_FD_119768 | JGI IMG/M metagenome (GOLD analysis project Ga0181532, IMG submission 119768) | Peatland microbial communities from MTU Mesocosm Facility, Houghton, MI, USA - PEATcosm2014_Bin11_30_metaG | ecosystem: Environmental > Terrestrial > Soil > Wetlands > Peat | place...
TACTGCTCCGGATCGACCCACGCGTATCGGGCGAAGTATTCGCGCAGCTTTGCGTCGCCCACCTGTTTGCGCATCTCCGCCGTGCCGGGAGCGCCTGACTGAAACACGTAATATGCGTCCCCGCAGCTTCCCGCCATCAGCACGAACGTCGAGATCCTCTTCTCCACGCCGCTGAGGATGGCCCCCACTTTCGCGTCGAAGCTGTGACCCACATACGCGATGCGTTTCGGGTCTACGTCGTCGCGCGACAGCAGCAGGTCGATCGCGCGCCGGAAGTCCACCACCTGCTGCTCGGTGACGGCGCCATCCTGTCCGCTGAGGGGGGCTTTGTCCTCCACAGCTCCGGGCCGCACCAGTGGTGCATCGATGAGAATGGAGATCGCGCCCGCCCGCGCCAGCAGCGTCGTCTCCTCCAGAAACTCACCGCGGTTCATCAGGGGCGACCCGGGTTTCATCCAATGCCCGAACAGAATCGCCGGGAACGGACCGGCACCTGCCGGAATCACCAGCGAGGCAGGCACCCGTCCCCCACGCGGGCTCGCGTAGCTTATCTCGCGCATCGTGAACCCCGCCCGGTGATGGGTCGCCGACTCCTGCACGTCGAGCGGGGCCGTCCGGTCGTAGTCGAAGTGTTGCGCGCCACACACGCCAGCGCACACCCAGAGTACGGCCACACTGGAACGAATCATGTTTTCGAATATAGCGCGCCAGCGCACGACTGTGTACGCCGGCACCTCACTGGGCGCGAAGGTGCCACGATGGGAGCGTTAACGCGCCATATCGGAAGCCTACCGGGCATCAGCCTAGGCCACTTCTACGGGCCGGGCGTTACACGTCCTTGTGAATTACCTCCGGATCGGCAGCGCCAAGCGCAGGCGCGCCCGGGGCATACAGAAGCGACCAGCGAACGTGCTAGCGGAATCTCCTAAGATGATAGATGTGTGTGGTTCCAGCTTTTGGAACAAGTTGAACGTACTTCTGAAGAAGCGCCGCGCAAAACCGCCTGGTGGGCTGGCCTTCAGTCTTCGACGTGAAGGTGGGGCCTTGGATTGGTGTTGGCCTAATCCGCAGAAGAGGACGTGGACAACATCAGAAAAAGACTCCTACTCGAGTGGACCGTGGCATTCCACGGGTCAGGAGGTGGATGAAGCTGCGTACAATGAGCTGCTTGTGCACTTCGGGCTTGGAGGGAGACGTGATGAATTCCCTCTGCACCGAGCGCTGTACATGAGTCCGTCAGAACTTGCGAGAGCAGGAGGGAAAGACCCGGAGTCCTACACCATTGGAGACAGAAGGAGAGCATCAGAGGTCGACTGACCCACGCAGCATTCATGTTCGGAGGAGAATGCGGGCCTGCCGGGTGGCTTCTAAAGCCTACGGCGTCAGGGAGGAGCAATCCGCCTTGCCCGGCATGTGTCAGCAACGCGCGCTGCACCGGCCAGATTGCTGGCATCCGGGCATCAAACGGTGCTCTCCGCCCGTCGCCGCGTGTGACCTGGAGTCTCCCGTCGATTGAGCAAGCAGCCGAAAGCGGAGAGCTGGTAGCGGCCGGGCCCGCGAAGGCGCAGTCGAGCGCGGATGCTCCTGACGACGGGAGGGAAGACGGGGCTTGAACCCGCGACGTCCGGCTCGGGAAACTCGCATTGCACCGCTGACTTACGACCGCACTCCGGGGTCTCAGCCACACCACACCACGGGACGGCGGGGACCAAGCGCCAAGCCGGGTCAATCGCTCCTGACGTGTTGCATCGCGCCCTGATTTCGTGGTATAGATTTCGGGGGCCTATTCTCCGTTAAGTTCTGCTGTGGTGTTTTGCAACAGAACAGCCCCGGACTGAGAGGTGTCACAGTGGCTGGGCAGCCAACCACTTCCGACCGTCTTAAGACTCACGGGTTCGCTCGGCGGATCGTGGGCATAGAGTCGGAGCGGCTTGAGACCGGCATAGGGCTTTCGGAAGCGCCGGCGCGCGAACGCTTAGTGATCGCGGCGATGCTCAGAACATGAGACACACCGTGCTGTGCCGCCCGCGGTACGCGCCGCACATTCTGGGCCTGATCGCGGGCTGGACGCTGGCAGCCGCGGCGCCGGCCGAGGCGCCCAAGCCGTTGCCGGGCTCCGAAGAGTGTATCGGCTGCCACGACACCGGGCCGCGCACGGGTAAGCGCGAAAAAGGGATGCCGCCGCCGTTTGATGCGGCGGCTCTGCGGCGCTCGCCGCATGCCGACTTGGAGTGTGCGGCCTGTCACACCGAGCTTGTCAAGAAAGAGTTTCCGCACCCCGAAAAACTGGCGCCCGTGGATTGCGGCGCATGCCATGGCAGCGAGCAGACGCAGTACGCCGCCAGTTTTCACGGGCGGGCGGCGGCCCGCGGCGACAGGCTGGCGCCCACCTGCCGCGACTGTCACGGCACTCACAACATCCTGCGCGCTTCCAGCCCGCACTCCCCCATTTCCACCATGGAGATTCCGCGGCTGTGCGGCGGCTGCCACCGTGAGGGAACGCCGGTCAGCCTGACGCGCCACATTCCGCAGACGAACATCCTGGGCAACTACATGGACAGCATCCACGGCGAGGGGTTGTTCCGGCGCGGGCTCACCGTGACGGCGGTGTGCACGAGCTGTCACACGGCGCATTTTGTGCTGCCGCACGACGATCCGCGTTCCTCCATCGCCAAGGCGAATATCGCCAGAACATGCACCCGGTGCCACGCGCAGATTGAGGCCGTGCACCGCAAGGTCATCCGCGGCGAGTTATGGGAGAAGGAGCCGCACCTCATTCCCGCCTGCGTGGACTGCCACGAACCGCACAAGGTGCGCCAGGTCTACTATCCCCAAGGGATGTCGAACGGCGATTGCCAGCGCTGCCATGGCGATCCCAACCTGAAAGTTGTGCGCGGAGGCGAGACCATTTCGCTGTTCGTCAGCCAGGCGGACCTGGCGGGCTCGCGGCACTCCCGCACCGCCTGCGTGCAGTGCCACACCGGCGGCACACCCTCCGAAGGCCGGCCTTGCAGCACCATGCCCTCCAAGGTGGACTGTTCCATCTGCCATGCCGACACGGTCAACCAGTACCGCGAGAGCCGGCACGGCGTCCTGGTGGCGCAGGGCAGCCCCGACGCGCCCGCCTGTCAGGACTGCCACGCTCCGCACCACACGCTGGGAAAGAACGATTCGGCCTCTTCCACCTTCTCCCGCAACGTGCCGGAGTTGTGCGCCAAGTGCCACCGCACGGGACAAAAGGCGGCCCTGCGATACACCGGCAGGCAGGTCGACATCGTCGAGCATTACACTGAGAGCATTCATGGCAAGGGCCTGCTCGAGAGCGGCTTGACCGTGACGGCGAACTGCGCCGACTGTCATACCGCCCACCACGAGCTGCCTGCCAGCGACCCGCGCTCCAGCGTCAACCGCGCCAACATAGCCCGTACCTGCGGGCGGTGCCACCGGGGTATCTTCGAGCTCTTCACGGCTAGCGTCCACAGCCCCGAGGTTACGCGCACCGGCCAGGCGCTGCCGGTCTGCAGCGAATGCCACTCGGCCCACAGCATCCAGCGCACGGACCAGTCCGATTTCCGCTTGCATATCATGGATCAGTGCGGCCGCTGTCACCGCCAGATCACGGAGGCCTACTTTGACACCTTTCATGGGAAGGTCTCCAAGCTGGGTTACCTCAAAACCGCCAAGTGCTATGATTGTCACGGCGCGCACGACATCCTGCCGGTCAATGACCCGCGCTCCCGGCTCAGCCGTGCGAATATCGTCAAAACGTGCGGCAAGTGTCACACCTCCTCGCACCGGCAGTTCGCCGGTTACCTGACCCACGCCACGCACCACGACCCCAAGAAGTATCCGTTCCTGTTCTATACGTTCTGGGGAATGACCATTCTGCTGGTGGGAACCCTGGTGGTCTCGGGTGTGCACATGCTGGCCTGGCTGCCCCGTTCCCTCGCGTACCGCAAGCAGTTCCGCAACGGGCACGGCGAAGCGGGCGCATACGTGCGGCGGTTCCAGCCCTTCCACCGCAACCTGCATCTCATGGTGATTTCCAGCTTCCTGGGGTTGGCTCTGACCGGCATGATTCTCAAGTTCTCCTACGCCGGGTGGGCCAGGGTGATGGCGCACCTGCTGGGAGGCTTCGAGGCGGCCGGGCTCATTCACCGCTTCTGCGCGGTCGCCACCTTCACCTATTTCGGGCTGCACCTCTACGACCTGGCGCGGCAGCGGCGCCGGGGCGGCAAGACCTGGCGGCAGTTCCTCACCGGTCCGGAAAGCATGCTGTTCAACGGCCGCGACTGGCGCGAATTCATCGGCACGATGAAGTGGTTTCTCGGCCGGGGGCCGCGCCCCGAGTACGGCCGTTGGACCTACTGGGAAAAATTCGACTATTTCGCCGTGTTCTGGGGCGTCGCGGTGATCGGCGGCACGGGACTATTGCTGTGGTTTCCGGAGCTGTTCACGCACGTGCTTCCCGGCCGGGCGGTCAACGTCGCCACCACCATCCACAGTGACGAAGCGCTGCTGGCGGTGAGCTTCATCTTTGTGGTGCACTTCTTCAACACGCACTTCCGGCCCGAGAGATTCCCCATCGACACCGTGATTTTCACCGGGGGCATACCGCTCGAAGAGTTCCGGCGTGACCGCCCGCGGGAATACCGGCAATTGGTGGAAAGCGGCCGTCTGGAAGAGCTCTTGATGCCGGAGCCGCCGGCCCAATCGGTGAGGTTCTGGCGCCGCCTGGGCTTCACCGCCCTGGGGATCGGGCTGATTCTCATCGGGCTGATCGTCTACGCCATGCTGTTCGCCTACCGGTAGAGGCTAGTCCAGCGACTGGACGAAGAAGTACAGGGCCGCAAACACCAACGTCGCTATCGCCAGCAATCCCGCCACCCTGAGGGACAGGCTGGCCAAACGATGGGCATCGCCCGCATCGTGCTTTATCCGCTCCGTGAGGGTATCGGACATGAATCGTTCTTCTTCCCCTGGGAAATCCGGCGCATAGACTATACCACAAATCCATCAATCAGGATCCGTAATTATTGCTCGATGGTCAATGAAACCCCGAGGTCGAGCGGCCTCAGACTGTGGACAGTTGCAAGAGGCTTCTCGTCGATTGGTTCCGACTCCAACCTCACTGGCCTAACCAGCTGAACGAAGACATCAACCAGATTGCCGACTACCTCTCGTCCCTACAGCCGAAGAATGAGAGTTGGTAGCGTCTATGCCGCGCCAGCCCCAAATCCGCTGCAGGTCTTGGAACTATCGGTCGGGGCGAGTGGATTCGAACCACCGACCTCCTGGTCCCGAACCTGATTCCGGAGCTTGTTGAGACCTGAGGAATCTGTCAGTTTCTATCTACTTTGTAATGAGTGACTTGCAATTCGCTTGTTGAGGTCCATTGAAGTCGTTGGAGCGCCGGTGCGCTGATGCCTACAGAATCGTCTACATCCGGGAAGCGCACCCTTTCGCGGACAGTCACCATGGGCGCGAAATCGAGCGGCAGGAGATACCTGTGCACGTTCCTTCGCACACCCCACGACCTTGGTCTCGAGATTCTCGCCTTGCGCCAGCAAGTGGCCGTGCTCAAGCGCAAGCATCCAAGGCCCCGACTCAACGGTGTTGACCGCATGTTCTGAATCGTGCTGCGGCGGATCTGGCCGCGCTGGATGGAAGCGCTCATCCTGGTCAAGCCCGAAACCGTTGTTGGATGGCATCGCGGCGGCTTTCGGCTCTACTGGCGCCTGAGCTCGTGTGGCGACGGGCGCAAGATCGGCGCCGACGTGTTCGATATCGTCCGGCGCGTGGCGCGCGAGAATCCCTCCTGGGGCGCTCCCAGAATTCACGGCGAACTTCTGAAGCTGGACTTCGACATTTCGGAACGCACCGTGTCGCGCTACCTGGCGCGCAGGCTGCCGCGGCCCGGCGACGCCGCCAAGAACTGGCTCGCGTTTCTGAGAAGCCATCGCGAGGCGATTGCCGCGATCGACTTCTTCACTGTGCCGACCATGACCTTCCGCCTGCTGTACTGCTTCTTCGCGATCGATCACGGAAGGCGCAAGATCCTGCACTTCAACGTGACCGTGCACCCGACGGCCGAGTGGGTGGTCCAGCAGCTTCGAGAGACGTTCGCATGCTCTCTCCCGCCTAGCCGAAGACGCCTCGCGCGCCTCTCGCGCCCGGCGAGGCGACGACATCATCTCCGAAATCCGCGCGCTTAACGTGGCCCAGAACCTCCCGGACTGCTCCCAATTCGATTGTGGCGACCGACACCTGCGCATGCGATCAGCGCGGCCGAGACCGAACACCCACGTCTGAGGCTATACCAACCAATTTGACCCATCGGAGTCGACCCGCCGCAGTTTGACCCTCTGCCTCTGTAAAGTCCACGCCCTCGGTCCTTTCAGCCTTGCTGATCTGCAGTGGGCCCCGGCTGCTGGCGATCTCATAAGCAGCGCAGAAGGTACCGTCGGCTGGCACTCCTGAGCGTATAGCCTTGCTTAGCTCGGAACTCGTGCCTCCAACCCGAATGCCACTGCGCGACGAAAACGCCGTTGATGGAAGTCCGACATTCTCGCAAGAAAGCTTGGAACTTTCAACGAGGGCAACCGGTGCCAGATAAACAGCGACAAGCGTGTCCGGAGCCCCCATGACACTCGTCGCAAAAACCACTGCCATCCCTTGGTCGTTCTTGACGCAAACACCCCTTTCGGCCTCCTCCTCATGGGCCAGCTTGCCGAGTTGAGTACGCGGAAAACGCTTCTGAACGTCCCGAATGGTGGAAGCGCCGATCGTGAAGCCCAGCACTGTCAAATCTGCTCGCCGAAGGCTACTCTGCGCCCCCGTGGCACGACAGGAATACTCCGTCTCAAAAATCGACGCCTCTCCTTCTCCCCGGAGTTCCGTACGCACCGCCATTCCGCCCAGAAACACAGCAAGAGCGACAAACCAAGGTGCAGCTAGACTCAGAGGATCTCTCTTCATATCAAACACCCAAACGCGCCGCAAGCGTAGATGGGATCGGGCCCCCAGCCGTTCGGTGAGACCATGAGGGTCCCACCACCCGAATCATTGATCGTTTGCCTTGCCCCAGGCGGCACAACAACGCAACCTTGAGAGCACGTTTGGCCCGGGCGTTTACAACCATGCATATAATAGCCCCCAGGCCGCCCATTGTCGGGAGTCCCGGCTACTGGCGTCAGGGGTAAGGAGAGCGGGCCCATACGGTTCGTGGCTGCGCCAATCTTGTAGACGCCCCATGGAAGCGGCCCCGTATCCTCAGTGTACTGGCAGTCTGAGTTGTTGACACATCTCGGGACCTGACCCTCGTTGCCCCCGGCATAACCATGAACGTCCACAACCTGTTCATGGGAGCTGTCGTCAAAACACACCAACATTCCAGTGTTTTGCCCGTAGTAGCACGTAACCGTCAGGCCAGAAGCATCCTTAAACATCGTCGGAGCGTCAAGTGCATATCGATAGAAGTTAACACCTCCCATAAATCTTAATGGATCCTCACTCACGAACCTTTCGAGCTGCGGATTATAGTATCTTGCCCGGTAATAATACAGCCCAGTTGTATCTAACTCGCGGCCAGTGAAATTCAGGTTGCTTGCGCCGCCAGCGCCCGTAGAACTGGTGCCTCCGAAAGGATCATACGTGAACTGCGTCGTCACCTTAGCTGCCTGATCCGTCATTGCAATCGTGCTGCCCATGGCGTCCGTAAGGAACATCGAGCCTCCGCTCGAGTCCGTCCGCGCCAAGTACTCATCGACTCCTGCCGTCAAGAGATTGAGAACCGGAGCCGCGCCCACCTGTTCCTGAACTGGGTTGACGCCGTCGTATAAATAGTTCGTCGTAACGGCCGAAATCGTTACTCCCGTCCTCCGCCCGATACCGTCGTATGCAAATTGTACGCCGCCCATTATAACCAACTCACCACGAGCATTCCATCCGTACGTGCTTTTGCTGTCGCTCAAAGTGTTGCCGTTGGCGTCGTACGACAAGCTTGCCGATCCAACATCCACAAGCCGGTTGTCGGCATCATAAGCAGCGCCGCTCATAGCGGCTGGCAAGGCGGTCCGTGCGAAGCTACCCGTTATAAGGTCCCGGTGACCAGTGAGATCGTAGTCGTATGCCAAATCGCCAAGTCGGACCGCTCCCGCCATGTACGTGATGGCCGAGAGCTGGCCAGCAGGGTCATACGGCTGTTGGGACAGTCCGGCCAACGCTAATTCGGCGGGCGTGTAGAGCAGTGCAAACGCCAACACAATACCTTCAATGGCGCTTTCCATTTCATTGTCCTCCTACAAGCCGGATAGCCACGCGCTCTGCGGTGGATATCGGCCAGCCCTCTGGTTCTCGGAATGATTGCCCCCGCTGCTTTCCAACGTCTCTTTCCCTGCTGCTCGAGACAACAGTCAGTGCAAGGTCAACGAGCTCGCCGTCAGATGGGGCGTACCTTGAATTCCCAACTTGTGCCTGCCTCCTCCACGTACGGTCCGGGCGGATTAGCTCCGTTTGTGTCGAGCCCTGGTCTTGAAGGTACCAGCCGGATTCCCGCGACTTTGTCCACAGGAGCGATCTGAGCTGGCCACTCGAAACCAACGCAGAATCCCTGCCCTCCACAGAGATGGTGCAGAATCCCTCTTGTTTCCTGACGCAATCAACCTGACCGTTCGTGTGCGGATAGTCCAAACTGTTCGTTCCTTCGTCGCTGACGCTGAAAGATAATGTGGTGCCCGACTGGACGAGGAGCCCCGGGGATAGGCTCTGTGATTTCGGCACGACGCGGCCCGGCTCGATACCGGGGTTCTCAACTGGAGCCGCGACTGAATCCAGGTGCTGTGCCGCAAGCCGATCTTCGGCCTCCGCCAACGGGAGGTAGTCCAAGTTTGGAACAGCATAATGAATGTCGAAACCCATGAACGCCGCGGCAATTGACAATCCGGCCGCAACAACAACTGTGAGGATCACGTTCTTCCATCTGACCTTTTCCTTTGCAAAACGCTGCCCGAGACCCAACATCACGGCCGCTGCGACAAGACTACCCGCTGCCCCAATCAGAATGCTAGTCAGCAATTTCCCGTAAGCTCCGGTCATGCAAGCGATTATACATCGGGACCTCCGGCAGTGCTTTTTCCATTGATGCCGAGCGTCTCGGACGGCCTAGCAGGTCACCGATCCCCCGAGGTTCGGGGTCCGGCGCCGGTGGTGTAGATGATTCTGCGTGCAACGAACCCACAGGGTTCAACATTCGGGATCAAATGCAGGCCGCCAGGACGGCGCACCATGCTTCGGCCTATACTCCACCGCGCTGGAGCGAATCCGGGCGCGTCTAGAGCGGCGCCAACTCGATCGTCTCTGCGGCGAGATGGGAATTCCCGCGACTTCGAGAGCCACTGACCAGGCGGCTCCTCGATAGGACGGATCGCCACCTTGCCGACGCTGACGGGGTAGCTGCCAGCCATGGGCGCAGCGAAATCAGGCCAGTAGGAGGTTCGAGCGATGAAATGTCTGTGGAATATGCTGAAGAGGCAGGAGTTACCGGTCTTGGCGTTCTCTGGCAGGGCGACAACTGCGCCCTGAGGGAACGACGACTTCCGAAAAACCACCGCAGTGCGCCGGATCAGAGGATCACATCTCGGTGTATACTGAACAATAATTGCGGAGTCCAAAATGGACGTTCCGGATAGCACACGTCTTTCCAGCGAAAAAGCGCCGCAAAAGGAAGGCCTATATGGCACATCGCCAGATCAAAGCCAGGTTGCTGTGGAAACTCCTCTTCGCATCCCTGGCCCCCGTCGCACTCAGCGCGCAGGGAGGGGGAGCAGCTGGTACACCTCCGAGCGCGCAAGCCGCATCGCCCTCAGTTACGGTGACAATAAGTCCAACAACTCAAGGCGTTGTGATCGGGGCCACGCAGCAGTTTACGGCTTCCGGTGCCGTTACTTGGAGCGTCAACCAAGTCCCGGGCGGAAACGTTAACGTCGGTACGATCTCGCCCGCAGGGCTATACACAGCGCCTGCCGCTGTCCCTGTCCCAAGCGCGGTTGCAGTTACGGCCACAAGTGTCGCGGACTCGAACCAATCTGCTTCGGCAACAGTCACCGTCCAACCCGCTGGAGCCAGGCCGCCAGGGGTGCCCATCAGCGTCAGTCCTTCGGTGGTACAGCCAACGGGCGGCAAGCTGCCATCTTCTGCGCTGGTATCAGTATCTGTAGTCGGTTGCAATGACAACTCCGGCCTCGACTTGGCCACGGGCGGATATACGCTTGGGATGACTGGTGTTGGGCTTACATTCTCGACACCATCCTTCTCTAAGTGCTTTATGACATCAAATCTGACCTTTGCGCCGGGTGCGGCCCCGGGCACATTTTCAGTTGTCCTTTTCGACGGCAAGAAGCCTGTTGGCAAAACAGAGTTCGGAATTCTGGACACTACAGCTAGTCCCATTCCGAGTGGGTTAGCTCCCCAAGTCGATGCGAGTTTTGGGGTCGTCGGGCAGAAGATTTGTTCCGACACATTCGGGAAACGAGTGGCAGACAGTTTATACTGCGTATCCATTCGAATTGGTAACAATTCGGGACACCCACTCCAAATTGCCGGAGTCGGTTTTGCAACTCGGCTCAAGAGTCTGCCCGGCGCTCCCGTCGTCACCTTGGCGAACAACACTTACGCTTCAACGCGAGCTGTCTTGCTGAGAGAGTCTGTTCTGAGCGGTCGAAACATACTGTATAATTCGCTCCAGGCAGCAGGGTTGCTCATGTCTTCATTTACTCCGTATTTTGTGAACCCGACCCGAAAGAGTCATTTCGCTGTCGCCGGCGCTATTGTCGGCGGAGCCGCTCTTGAAGCATTTAACATTGTGGCTCCAGACCGTGTCGTGGGCCAGCTGAATAATTTGGATGACCAGAGCTTCCGAGATAACCAGATTATTCCAAATAACTATCAAATAGTCACGACGGTCTTTGTCGAGAAAAGGGCTCTTGGCGAGGCACTCGCAGACCTAATGATCCAACTGCAGAGCGCGTCTACGATGAAGGCCGCTCAGGGGCAACTCGATGTCGATGCCCAGAGAATGTCATCCGAGGACTACAAGAACACAAAGGCTTTGTTGAGCACGCTGAACGACAGTGCATCTGCAACGGTGAGGAATTCCCAGCGCCCAGTTTTCCACAAGGGAACGTTCAGTCCGCTTTTGGTGAAACTCGCTCTGGGAAGTGTCGTTATCGTTGGAGACCAAATCGAGTATTTGCAGCGTGTGCAGGTGCAAGGGAATGCTTCCCAGCCCGGACCGCCCTCGGGGGTTGCGGTGACGATCAGTCCGACGGCTCAGAGCGTTGTCGTAGGGGCGACACAGCAGTTTGTCGCAACAGTGACAGGAAGCACCAACACCGCGGTCGCATGGAGCGTGAATGGCATTGCAGGAGGAAACGCAACCCTGGGCACGGTCTCAAGTGCTGGCCTCTATACCGCTCCCGCAGTCATCCCCACGCAGAACCCTGTGACGGTGAAAGCCACAAGCACAGCTGACCCGAGTCAGTTCTCCTCGGCGACGGTCACAGTCACCGCGAGTCCCATCACTGTTGCGATATCGCCCACATCTGCCAATGTGGCCAAGACCGGGACACAGCAATTTACGGCCGCGGTTGCAGGTAGCACCAACACCGGCGTCGCTTGGAGCGTGAATGGCGTTGTCGGGGGAAATTCCGCAGTCGGCACAATCACCTCAGGAGGCCTCTATACGGCTCCTTCATCTGTGCCCAATCCAAGCACGGTCACTGTGACTGCCACCAGTGCGGCAGCGGTGACTCAATCTTCATCGGCGACGGTAGCGATTCACTGACAAATGCCGCCTATGTTCTTGTCCCCGGTCACTGCGCAGGGACCGCAGGTGAGAACATGGATTCGGCGTGGGTGCGAAGCATGTCTACCGATGATGCTTCCTGCCGCTCCAGTGCCTCGGAAGCGCTGCAACTCGGCCAGTTGCCGGCAGCCAGTGAGGCGTCCAAAATCTCAGGCAACAACTCCGCCACTGTCCTCAGCCGTTCTGCCTTGCGCCGATTGACGGCATCCAGGGGTGCCCGAGCACGAACGGCCTAGTCTGGTCTCGCCGTTGTTGCCGAGGTCCAGCCAGTAGTGACCTGCCCGGCGGCGGTCCGTTACCCAGCAGGCAGGCGACGGACTGATGGGGACCTGTGCCGTCGCCGCCCAGGGAACGCGCACGCGGAAGCGCGAAGCGCCCCATCTTCACCGCAATCACGGTGGTCGCCCTCGTCGGCGCCGCCCAAGGGCTCATGCCACTTGTTGACAGCGATGCAGTGGAGCGTAGTAGGCCCCGAAATGTCCCCAAGGAAGCTCTGCCCGTCGGTGGCGCCCTGCGCTGGTGGCAGCATTGCGAGTACGACTCAAAGCGACAGGTCGATGACTGCCAAATCTGGAATCGTGGCGGAGTCATGTTGGAGCAGGGCGAGTTTGTGCCATATGACGGAGGGGCAGTTGGCCGGGCCAGGCGCCCAGATTAAATCGGACATTCCTGTCGATATTCCTTGACAATGCAGAGTAAGAGGTCCATTATGCTGTCTAAGATCCCTTTCTACCGCTCGGAGGTGGCAATATGCGGCGTGTGGTTGCTTGCTTATTGGCATGCGTGCCCGTCGGCGCCCTGGCGCAGTCCAAACTGATGTCGCAGCCCTATTCCCCAACTAGACTGGAACAATACAGCGCCTTTTGCGCGCTGTGGCGAACGGACGTGACATTTCGCAGCACAATTCGGATTTCCAATCAGCTCGCGGCCTCCCCGATCGATGTGACGCCGACCCTTTACATGGCGGACGGAACGGCACTGGACCTGCCGCCGGTTCACGTCGCGCAATCGGGGGTCGCGACCGTGGATGTAAACTCCGCTCTGGCGCAGGTCCCGGCCGATCTACAGGCGCATGTGTCCACCTTCGGCAGCGCCGCGATCCGGTACCGGTACGATTGGCAAGGCGCGGCGTACGCCACGATGTCGATTCTAGACCTCACGCGAAGTTTGGAGTATTCCTACCCGTTTGTTTTCCCGCCGGGCCAGGGCACTGGCGAACAGGGCTTGCCAGCGCCCGTCAGGGCCGCGAGGGACGCCGCCAACGCGCAAACGTACGAGGGCTTGTGGTTTCGCAATACCGCCGCGGCGGGCGGGTTTCTGGCCTTGGCGAACACTTCCGAATCCGCACTCGGCGTGAGCCTGGGCGTATCAGGTCTGAGCCAGCCGGCGGGTAGGTCAATCTCGCTCTCCAAGCACAGCACGGCTCTGATCGACCTGAAAACCTTTTTCGCGGGCGACAGCGCCATGGCGGGAGGGATCACGATCACGCAGACTGGCCCGCCGGGCGCGCTGCAACTTGCGGGCGGACTCCAGGACCTGACCACGGGCTACTCGACCAACCTGCCCTTCGCCGTGGCCCAAACGGCAACCGGCGGCGGTGCGGTGCGGCAGTACGCCAGCGTGGGTCTGATGGTAAACCAGCAGGACCCGCTGCTGAACTTTCCCACCGGAGTGGTTTTCTATCCCTACGCTTTCTTCCGCAACATTGCGGGCGCAAGCCGCACGGTGCACATGGGCATCTACTACGAGGACGGCGGGCACCCCAAGAGCCTGCCCTTGCCGGACTTGACGCTGGCGCCCGGCCAGGTCGCCATCCTGTCGATCCACGACGTTCTTACCGGCCAGCCGCAAGTGGAGTCGATGAACCTGACCTTCACGTACACCGGGAATCACGGGGACGTCATCGCGGCCACGGGCAGCACGGACGCAACGGGAAACTACGTCTTTCCGGTGGGTCCGCAGGCGGTGGCGCCCTCCGGGCCCAGGACGTCGGTATACTGGCTGGCGAGCGGCGGCTTCGACACGATGTACACGGTCTGGAATCCGGGCAGCGACGCGGAAGATCTGCTGGCCACGCTCCATTACGGGACGGCCGGCGCGGCGTACAAGATGCCTCTGCACCTGGAGCCGTACGCCTCGGAGATGATCGACATCGGCGAGGTGATACGGACACGGGCGCTGGATCAGGACGGCAACACGCTTCCGCCGGACGCCGGCCAGGGGAGCGTGACGATTGGAAGCCCCGCCGGAGCGCCCGAGGACCCGATCAACGTGGTGTTCGCCGGAGGCATTTACAATCCGCAGAAGGCGACGTGCGGAAGCACGTGCGAGGTATGCTCCGGGACCACAGGGAACCTGGTTAACCCCTCGAGCCCTACGATTGCTGACCCAGAGCAGGAGCAGTTCACCTTCTCCTACATCTGGTTCGACGGGAGCCAGCACGATGTGACCGGCTTGTCCGGCTGGAGCACCGACAACACTTCGGTTCTGACGGTCCAGACGCAGGGGCA
>Ga0181532_10003383_pt1 | contig 14369 bp, 28 predicted proteins | sample PEATcosm2014_Bin_33_FD_119768 | JGI IMG/M metagenome (GOLD analysis project Ga0181532, IMG submission 119768) | Peatland microbial communities from MTU Mesocosm Facility, Houghton, MI, USA - PEATcosm2014_Bin11_30_metaG | ecosystem: Environmental > Terrestrial > Soil > Wetlands > Peat | place...
CATCCAGCCCGGCGACGCGACGGAGGTCTGCCAATCCTTCAACGCCATGGGGCCGCCCGAGCTCGACCTCGCTGTCGTGGGGCCACAGGCCGCGGTCATCGCCAACTGTGAGTACTCCGGGGATGTACCAGCTCCTCTCTCCAAGGGGGCGTCCTTCCTCTTCATCCTGACGCTCCAGGGCCCCCTTCACACGAGCCACCTCAAGAGGGTCAAGTGACCTTGCACGAGCCAAGACCTAGCTTCATAAGGCAACTCGTCATCAAGGACGTGTGGAGCTGGGGCGGCATGACGGCAGCGCGCTGCCCCACCTGCGGCTGCACTCCGGACGCCCCATGCACCATCGTGCTCGAGGGCGAGTACGGCGAGGGCACGTGCGTGCCCGCAGGCGCGTACGACCTCGGGGCCTGCTCGAGGTGTCTGCCATGAGCCTGAAGCAGCACCAGTGTGGACGGTGTCGAAAGCACGTCGCGAAGGTCTACGAGGTGCCCAAGAAGACGGGAGCCAAGAGGACCTACTGCGAAAGGTGCATCAAAGCGATGAACGCCAAGGGCGCGAACATCGCGCCTCTGCTCACCGTCAACGAGCGCTCCTTAGTGAAGGCGGCAGCCTCCACCCAGGCTGCGAACTCGAATGGCTCCAACCGCAAGTGAAGTGGCAGCCGCTTGACAACTGTACGCACACCGTGTACACTCCCGTCTTGGAGGTCACTGAAGCATGACGAGGTACATCATCGGGGCGCGAGCCAAGGGTCACGTGCTCGCCGGGCTCAGGGTCATCGAGGCGCCGCCCCTCTTCTATGGCATGCCCGAACGGATCACTTGGCGCGACACGGGCTACTCGTTTCACGCCCACCGCGGAGCGGTTCAAGAATGGCGCGATGAAGGGCGCCTTGTCGTCTGCCGCGTCTTCCCCGAAGAGTTCGCCGCTCCCCTCTCGGAGCACGACGAGGCCGTTGCGCAAGCCGAAGCGAGCCTCAAGGCCGCCCGCAAGAGCAGACAGGAGTTTCTCGAGATGGTCTCGAACAGGGCCAAGCCCGTGAGGGTCGAGGACGCACGGCGGGAGCGCCAAGAGTGGCCCGCCACGGAGGCTGGCCTCGCAGAGGCCAAGGCACACGAAGACAAGCGCCAGGCCTACGCACGCCTCCCTCTGGCCGTCCCATGAAGCGTCGCCGCCCCATCGTCAACGTCACCATCTCGCCCGAGGCCATCGCGCGCCTGGACGAGATGGCAATACGCTCAGGCCAGAGCCGCAGCGCCGCCATCGAGCGGCTCATTCGTCAGGCTCCCATGCCCCGCTCACACGCCGCCTCGAAAGAGAGTGTCCATGCCGCACCCATGTGGCACCCAACCTGCGGACGGGGCAGTAAGATGCGCGCGCCCCAAAAGCTTGGTCAGAACATCACCCTTCACCATGCGGACTGCCTCGTGGTGATGTCGAGCATGAAGAACGAGAGTGTGGACCTCATCGTCACCGACCCACCTTATGAGATTCTCGACATGCGAATCGCATTCGCGGAGATGGCCCGACTGCTGAAGCCATCAGGCTCGATCTACATCTTCGGTGACAAGGACGTTGTTGCGGAGCACTGGTACAGAGAGGTGCCCATTGCGAACAAGACGCTTCTCGTGTGGCACTACACGAACAGTCCTCAAGCCCCGAGGCCGCTGGCGCGGCTCGATGCAAGCGATCATCTACGGGTACAAGTCACTGAAAGCGTCAGTATTTCATGAGGACGAGGCGCGGGTTCCGTACACACCAGGGGCCGCAAAGCTCAGACACAAGCTCTTGCTTGCGAAAGGAGAATAAGATGAGCCAGGATGACAAAGGATTCGCAATCCGAACCGCCATCGCTCTTTTCGGCGTCGTTGTTGCGGCGGCCAGTGCCGTCGTGACATACCAGATAGTTAAGGTTCCTTTACTGATAATTTCTGGTGTCGTGGGCGTGGTGGTCGTTGCCAGCATGCTGCGGAGCAGTCAATCTAGCTCGCACAGGCTGGCGGCACGAAACTCGGTCGCCCCAAAACATATTAGCCGTTGATCGCGGCCCGCTTCGCGCTCCGCCAGGCCTTCACCACCGGCTTCGGCACGAGCGCGATCAGATCGCTCAGCTCCCACACGTGGTCCAAGAGCCCCGCAGCCCAGGGAAGGCTGGGTGACCGAGCGCCATAGATCGGAGCATCGCCGACGACATAGGATCGGACTCATCATTTTTCCCGTCGTTTCTTGGATGTCTCGACAGCATCGCGAATCATCCGGACGACCTCGTGCAACCTCCCGAGCACGGCATGCTCCCACACGCGGATTGACCTCCACCCGAGTGCACGCAGATCCATGTCCACACGCTCGTCACGTTCGCGGTTTCGCGCGAGCTTCTTCCGCCAGAAGTCTGCGTTCAGAACCGGTGCCGTATAGTGCTCGGGACACCCGTGCCAGAAGCACCCGTCGACAAACACCGCCACCCGCGCACCGAGAAATGTAACGTCGGGCGTGCCGGGCAGGCGGAAGCCGACGCGGTAGCGCAGACCGGCGGCCCACAACGCTCGGCGAAGTGTCCGCTCGGGATCGGTGTTCCTTGACCGCACCCGTGCCATCTGTTCGGACTTCGTGAGCGGGCGTCCGCGGCGAAGTCGAGGCCGGGTCACGGCAGAACCCTGATCGCGCTCAGTCCGGAGGAAAGGTCGCGGTCGAGGGCGCGGACGTCGAGGACCATGGTGTGCACGTCGATCTCCCCGAACGCACCGCCCACACGCTTCACCGAGAACTGCTCGCCGGGGTAGACAAGGAAGGCTCGCCGCGCGCCGTACGCGCGTGCGTGGGCGAGCAGTTGATACAAGTCGGAGGGGTCCGCGGCGCCCGAGAGATCCTTGTACTTCACGTCCCCGACGACCACTTCCCCGGCCTGTTCGCGAATCACCAGGTCGGGCTCGGCCTTCAAGTAGCCGACGTCGGAGAACACGAACACGGAATTTCGCTTGCCGTGTGTCAGCCGGGCGGAAGGCTGGAGAAGCTGTCCGAGGATCCTTTCGACTGCGGTCTCGAAGAGCATCTCCAGGTTCAGAAACCAGCTCCGGGGAACCCGCCCGTCACGATGCTCGCCGGGGTCGAACCCCTGTCGGGCGAGAAGAACGGCCGCGAGCTGCAGGAGGTCGCGCTCCTCGGCGTCGTCGCCGGCGGCCGCCAACATGAGCGCGCGTTCGGCCCATGCCGTCCGTCGTCCGAACAGAACCTCGGTCGTGCGGCAATCCGAGAACAGGAGCGCCATAGCCCGGGCACCGGCCAGAGTCGTCGCCGGAATGATGACGATCCGTGCGAGCTCCTCGACCTGTCGAAGGGCCGCCAGGATGACGAGGTTCTTCGCCGGTCAGACTGGCGTAGGCCTCCCGTGCAAGCGCCTCGGCGAGGGTCGGCGGCACGGCGTTGCCGATCTGAGCGGCAATCTCCTCCTGTGTGCCGACGAACATGAACGTGTCGGGGAACGTCTGGAGCCGGGCGCCTTCGCGCAGAGTGATGTTCCTGTCCTCCGACGGATGCGCGAACTGACCGCGGGTGAAACTGTCGAAGCGTGCGGTGATCGTGGCGGAGGGCTCGCCGGGAGCGAGCCGGCCGTAGACGTTCCGGTGCCCGATGCGCGCGGCGCCGCCCTTGTGACAGTCGACGCGAAGCCGAACCGGAAGGTCCTCGAATCCACCTCCCGGCGGGATGTGCCGCAGCCGCTCCTGATTCAACTCGGAAAGACGCGTGCGACGATGGAGCGGATCCTCCGGAGGCGGCGACAGGTCCGGGGGCGGTGACGGAAGGTCCCCGATCGCCTCCCAAACCGTGGTACGGCGCGCGGCGGCAGGCTGCGGCGGCCAGGTGGGTGAAGGCGTTCCCTTGCGCCATCCGCAGAAGACGACACGTCGCCGGCGTTGCGGCACTCCGTAGTCCTGCGCGTCGATCACGACTCGCCGGACCAGATACCCGGCGCGTGACCAGCGCCGTTCAAGATCGGCGACAAGCTCGCGGCCGCGTGCTCCGAGCAGGCCGGGTACGTTTTCCATGATGAACATCCGAGGAAGGAGCGCGGCGACGTCGTCCGCGAAGACGACGGCCAGGTTGTTTCGTGCGTCCGCGTCCGGTCCGATACGCTGGATCGAAAAGCCCTGGCACGGCGGTCCGCCGAGGACCAGATCAACTTCGCCGGGGCGCACCCCGAGAAGAGGCGGGAGCTCGGTTGCCCGGACGGATCCGAGGTCGACATCTACGAGAGGGTGGTCGAAGTTCCTCCGGTAGGACGCGACCGCGGGCGCCCAGTTCTCGACGGCGCACACGATGCGGAAACCGGCCCTCTGAAGTCCAAGACTCAGTCCCCCTGCGCCGGCGAAGAGGTCGACGGCCGTCGGGGCGCTGCGTCGGGCGGCATGCGCGGTCCTGCGGGTCGAAAGCATCTTCCCATCGGAGTCTAGACCTGATGTGCCGCGTGCGCGCACCGTTCTAGGAGCCGCTGAGTGACGCCAAATCGACGAATCCGCGCTTCAGGGCCGGGATGAGCCGTGAAAACGACGGGCCGACAGGACGCTCGATGGTGGCCTCGACGCCGACCGCGGCTTTTTTGGCAAGGAGTTCGCCGAGAAGGTGAGCCGCCAGAAAGATGGCGAACGTCGGCGGCACCGCGTTGCCGACCTGCCTGAAGCGCTCGTCGAGACTCCCTTTGAACCAGTAGTCCCGGGGGAAGCCTTGAAGCAGCGCGGCCTCCCGGACGGAGAGGCCGCGGTCCTGCTCCGGGTGAACGTACCGGCCGCTGGCCGGGTTGCGCGAGTAGGCGGTGATCGTGATCGCGGGACGGTCCCATGCCAGGCGACCGTAGACGTCCTCATATGCGCTGCGCCCCTGCCGCTGCTCGATGCGTCGCAGACACGCGGGACCATTTTCGAGCGACAGGCTTCCGCCGTCCTTGGGAATCGTCCGGATCGTTCGGATCGTCGACTCCCGGTGGCCCGCCGTGTAGTGCATGGCGTCTTCCGCGTGCATTTCGCCCGCGCGAATGCGCGGCAGCTTCTCAACGGCGTCGCGGACGGTTCGGAACTTCCCGCGCGCCAGAAAAGGCGTAGGGGGCTTGAACGGGCGCCGCATGGCGAGGAGCAGAACTCGGAACCGTTCCTGGGGAACGCCGAACGTCGCCATGTTGTGGATACCGACATGCACGTGATAGCCGGCGTCGACCAGGATTCTTCGGGCTCTCTGCAAGTACGGCCAGTAGCGATCGGTGAGCAGCTCCGGAACGTTCTCGACGACGACGGCCTCGGGATGCAGGTGCGCGGCGATCTCCGCAAATTTCACAAAGAGGGAGTTTCGAGGGTCGCCCGTAGGCGCGTTGCGGTGCGAGGAGAACCCTTGACAGGGCGCGCAGCCGATCAGCACAAGAGGATTCCCCTCGCGCCGACGTGACTTGCGAAGTGCTTCGTGAAGGAGCCGCGGGTCGCGTGCGAGCGCGCCGACGTCGAACTCCATGGGCTTCATCCCGAGGTTGCGCTCGTAGGATGCGTTCGCGTCCCTGTCGACGTCGACCGCCATCGCCAGGCGGTAGGCGGGCAGAATCCCGTTGAGCGCTGCGAACCCCGTCGACATTCCTCCGGCGCCGCTGAACATGTCGACGACGTCGAACGGCCCCTCCGGAGCCCGCTTGGACGCTTCCCATGCCGCATCGAGGTCGCCGGCCGCGCGAATCGCAAGAGCTTTGGCCGCCGCCTGGGTGTCGCGGGGACGAACCGAAGTCTTCAGGATCGACGCCCGAAGCTTCGCCTCGTCGGACGTGCTTGCCGCCGATCTCATGTCGCGACCTCCGGAGCGACCGGATGCCGCCGCGGCCGCACCTCCGGACCGCTTTCCGGTTGCGCGCCTGTCCGCCATCGTTCCGATGCCTTTTCACGTCCGACCGCCGCTTTCAACGGTGAAAAAAACCTGTCCAGGCTGTCCGCTAGCCCGCCGCCCTGTCCCACCACGCGCTCTTGCACTTCGGACAAATGCGCGGCGGCGGCAGCTCGTCCCGCTTGACTTTTGCGTACGCCGAAAGGCGCGGGCGTCGCGGGATCCACTTGTGTCCGCACCGTTCGCAGCGGTAGCCGCGGATGCGGCGGACGATCCAGCAACGCCCCATGAACTGACGGTACGAGCATGTGCGCCCCCGGGAAAAGTAAACGTAGCTTCATCATACCTAAGCTAAGTAAGTATCCAATTAAGGTTCCCCGTCGAGGCGCCACCGTTGCCCCCGAGCCTCAGCGCGACAGCCGTGTCCCGGAGCGGCTTGGTGGCCTCGAATACGCCCATCGCCTCGGCCCTCGCTTGCTCATCATCTGCAAGGTCTTCAACGGTCGATTGTCTGGCTCGCTCCGCAGCGAACGCCATTGCCCGTCTGATGGTGCTCCGAAGCGCGGGTTTCTGGGAGTATGACGCCAGCGTAGACGAGCTGGCCGAAGCAATCACGTCCAACGCACTCCTGTTCCCTCGGTCGACGTCTTCTCGAAGGATCACGAATCGGGCGAAGAACTCGACAGCATCGGCGTCACAGCCGATGTCCGCAGCGGTTACGGCTGCGGAAAAAGTGCGTGCGGCGTTAGTAAACTCCGTTACCTCTACGGCATCGGCGAATACGTCCAACGCAGCGTCACGCTCGCCCAGTTGAACGAGCGCCTCCGCGAGATTTCCTAGGGTCGTTCCAAGATGGACGTGACCAATGCGCGCAGCTTCAACCGCAGCCATTGCGGCTTCCTTTGGACGACCAAGTGTAAGCAAAACCCCGGATTGGTTGGAAAGGATCTGAGCCCTCATTCCTGGATCGCGCGCTCGCTGCAGAGCGAGCTTGTTCTGCTCCATGGCCTTGTCTGGCCGCGACATACGCACGTAACATAGGGCTCGCAAGCCAGACAGCAGCGCATCGAGCCCGTGATCTCGGCCGCTCATCGCGTCGAGTTCATGCATGATGCCCCTGATTTCAAGCTCCGATAGATCCACCGACAAGTCGGTGAGTCGTTCTCCGAATTCAATCAGCTTCTGGTCGGTGGCGAGCGCGGCCATGATCGATCCGTTCAGACATCCAGCCGGGCCGACGCGGCCTGGAGAGCGGATCGACCGTCCAGCAAATGACCCTCGGCCTGTAGACCACATTCTGGGGTTAGTGCGCAACAATGTCGAGCGGCGACCATGCTCGCCGGTCAAAGATAGGCCGCACCCCACAGATTTCAAGTACTTGGACACAATTGCATTCACGCTGTCACCCGCGCCAGCTTTACGCTGCCCCAAGCCTTCGCGACCGGCTTCGGCATGAGCGCGATCAGTTCGCTCAGCTCCCACACATGGTCGGCCAAGCCAGCGGCCATCGCGGGCGTCACCCGCAGCGTCCGAGGAAGAGTACGCGCGCACCGACGAGAAGACGGGGCGGGCGGCGTCGAGCCCAGCGTCTGGACGCTCTACCGCCTTCAGCCCTCTGGACAAGCTCCGATGATTCGCATGGGCGTCACGCCGGACATGCCCTCCGACTGGTCGGTGCCAGACGCGTCCTCCTGGATTGTTGTCCTAGCCGAGGGCTACGTCACGTGGCGGAGCAGCTTGCCGATGTCCGTGCGGATGTACGCGGTCGAGAGCCCGCGGGCGCGAAGGCTTCGGGAGGAGCCTTTCCCATGCCGGGCGACGCTCGCGAGCGGCGAGCCGTGCGCCGTGCGTGCTGTGGCGGGGACGGGCGGCTACTGCGCTGTCCACGCGCGCTAAGCGAGGGCTTTTCTGGAGCTCTTGCGACAAGCCCTGGACCCAACGCTCGAGGTACGGTAATCTTTGGGGCGCAAGCGCGAGGAGTGCAAAGTCCATGGGCATTCGGGACCACGTCGACGAGCACGCCGCTCGAGAGCTGGAGCTCTTCATCGAGAACACCGGCGAGCTTTACGGGCAGCGTAAGGCCATCCTCGACAACCTTCACAAGAAAGTGGTGAAGGGCAAGTACAGCCCGGCGGCGGCTCCGAAGCTCTGGCTCTACTGGGTCGAGGCGGGTGTACGCCAGTACGCCAAGGAAATGCACGAGGACCCGAAGGCGGTCCTTCGCAAGTTTTCGCCTGCGACGCGCCGCCACGTCGCAGCCGAGTTCGCGAAGGATGCCGAGACGCGGACTCTCGACGACCACGGCATCGGGCTCGTGTCGTCTTACGGGGGCGGCTCGTCTCAGCCGTCCTTGCCTCCCGGCACGATGAGGGCGTAGACCTGAGGACCGCGATCCGCAAGCTGACGCAGCAGCCGAATTACCTGGGCGACACGCCTCCGCCGCTCTCGTTCAAAGAGTGGAAGGCGCGCCCGTCGATTGACTCGGGCCACACGGCGGACTTGAAGTTCCTCTCGACGTGCTTCGGAGTCTTCGCCGACGCGCGGAGCGAGGCGGAGTGCGAACGTGCGAAGGAAAACCTGGGCCTTGCTACAAGCTGGGATGGTGCGTGATGGCAGCGAAGAAACGAAAGAAGCGGGGCCACAAGCGTCACAGCTTCGCGAGCATCGACCGCCTCATCCTGAAGGCCGTTGAGTCCGCGGGTCGCAAGGGCATCCCCTACCACAAGGACAAGCGCGTCAAGGTGCTCATGAAGGAGCAACAACGTCTCAAGCTCGCGCGAGACTTTCAGCAGGACTGGTGACGAGCATGCCGGACTTCTTCGCTCCCGCCATTGCGCCTGGCACTTCGCCGGGGACCGGCTTGGCCGTCGACTCGTACGGGACGATTCACGATGTCCAAAATCGCTACTTTCACCTGCAGCCGTACAAGGGTGGCTTCATCGTCTCCAATCAAGGCGAGATGATGGGAAGCTTGAAGAAGTTGAAGGCGGGCTGGAAGTTCGACCCCATCGGCAAGCAGATGGTGGGCCGGTGGGGCGAGACGCTTCGTCACGCCGCCGCGCTCGTCGATGCGACGCCGAACATCCGTGAGCTCATAAAGTCGAGGCGGCCATGACGACGCGCCGAAGTGGTCCCTCGAGCACTCCAGCGATGCCTCCTGGGACCTTTCCGGCAGAGGGCACGCCGGTGCGCCTGACGGGCAAGTTCTTGAAGAACACCGGGCAGCAGCGCGGCAGTGAGGGCGCGTCGCGCTGGAAGGTCATCGGGCCGGTGCCGGGGATGCCCGAGCACGTGTACGTGAACGAGCCGTACAGCGAGGAGTACCGCAAGATGATGTGGGGCGACTTGCCGGAGGAGGAGCGTCCCAAGTGGCGCGCCATCGCGCTCGGCAACCTCGAGATCATCGGCGCCAAGCCCAAGGCGAAGGACTACCCGTGACGGCGATCCGCGACATCGCCCCGCGTCGGTTCTCACGGGCTTGACCTTCATGCAGGGCCCGCACGACGATAGCCGGACCCCGTGCTCGCATCCCGTACGAGAGACCTGGATAAGCCGACCTTCAAGCCGTCCTTGCTCAACACGTGCGCGCTCGAAGCGATGCACCGGGGCACCCGGACCCGAAGCAACGTCGCTGTCATCTGGTCTTGACCGACGGCGTCATCCACTATTGCGGAGACTGCACACACGACCTGAAGGGGCAGAGCGTTCCGTTGGAGCACCACTGGGAGGACCCATGAGAACGAGCGTGCGTGAGCTGTGGAAGGTCGACGACAAGAAGCTCTCTCCAGAAGAGCGTAAGGTTTGGGCGAGTGTCTTGGAGCGTGAGATGCATGTCGACCTCTACGACGCGGCCATCCGAGGCGTGCGCGAGGGGCTCGCGCGCGCGGGCCTCACGGTGAGTGAGCGCGCGAGGTACCAGGCGCGGCTCGAGGTGCTCATGCGCATCCGTCAGGAGATGGTCGATGAGCAAGGCGCGTAAAACGAAGCGGCCTGCGGCCGAGTGGTTCCCGCATGCTCTTTGGGTCAAGGTCAAGCGGCCCAAGCGGCAGCAGATGAGTCGCCTTATGGCGTGGGAGCATTTTCTTCGGGGCTTGCACTCGCGCATTCCCATTTGCTGCGTCACGTTTTACATGAAGACCTTCTTGCCGCGGAAGGTCTCGGGAGACCGTGGGAACGTTGCGGACCGGCGTTGGGCGCGCGCGTACTCGAGGCGGTGCAGAGCCCTCAAGCGTTTTCGTCCGCAGTACTGCCCGTGTCTTGACTGCTTGCGGGACCGGACGTTTTCGAAGCTCCACGAGTGCACGCGCCGGTGTCGCAAGCAGCCGGGCTCCATTTTCTTTGGGTGGAGCGACCGGTCAATCCAGCGCTTTTATCAGGAGTGATTCGACGAGCGCCGAGACGCTGATTTCCACCTTCTTGGCGGACGCGTGGAGCTTGGTGAGCAGGTCCTGCGGCAGCCGAACGGTGAGCGACTGGCGCTGACGTGAGCTCGGCCCTCATGGCTCAAGCTCGACGCCATGCACGTAGAGCATCCGGTCCACCTCCGACACCTCGGGCCTCAAGAGCTTCCACTCAAGACGTAGGGCCATGCCCGTCGAGAGCGTGGGCAGGTCCACGCGCCCAGGGTCGAGCAAGCTCCAGCCGCGGTCATCGAAGAGGTCCTCGAGCTCCTCTCGCGTCTTGAGGCCGTAAGCTTGCATGAGCTCACGCTCGATGCGGTCACGCTTGGCCAAGCTCCACTCGTAGGCGTCCACGGGCTCAAGGAGCTGCTCGACGTTGCCAACGGCGATGCGCGTGATGACCGCGACGCCCCGCTCACGGACGGACGTGAGGAGCCGCTTGGGCCTGAACGGCGCCTCGGCCCTACGCTCAGCGTGGCCCTCGACCGAGAGGAGCACCGTGTAAACGCAGCCACGCACACCACGCGCAGGCGACGCGTGGGGCCACAAGAGTGAAGCGTGAGGGCCACGCTCCGTCATCACCCACCCTCCACACTCGACGACGAGAGCTCACCGCGCCCACCGGAGTCTCGTCCACGCGGTGCGGCTGCGACACGCGTCTGCGACTGCGACGTCAGGAGCTCCGCCACGTGGGCGCGGAGTTTACTGGCGTACGCCGGTTCGCCACGCTGCTCAAAAGCATCCGCGAGGTTTTGTACCCCCGCTACGTCATCGGAGTCTATACCGCTCTGGAAGGCCTCGGCGTACTCGGCTGCACGCCTCTTGTCCTCTGCCGCAACCTTGGACTGGAACGTGTCCCAGGCGCCCTTGGCGGCCCAACCGGCCCAGAGCCACATGAGGGCGTGCCACACGGAGATCAGCCCCTCGAGGTGCCAGGGGGGAGCGAAGGCTTGCCCGTCGCGGGGACATCAAAGACGCTCACCTCTCGCGGAGGGAGACGCGAACCAGCTTTCAACGCCACCTCAAACTTGTCCTCGCCAAGCGCATAGACGCGCCAGGTCTTTCCCGCATCGAGCGGGTGGGTGTGGATGGCGTTGTCGTTCTCGACCATGAGGTCGTAGGCCGTGCCGCGTGAGAAGTGGCGTCGCGCAGGCCGCTTCTCCTTCAGGACCGCGTGCGTCATCCCGAGCCCGCTCTCAGTCGGAACATGCACGTGGTCCCCAGGCTTCAGGTACCGCGCCGCTCGCATGATTTGTCGGAGTCCACTCGCCATGACTAACCTCGAATCTCCTTGACCTTGTACGAGTAGCCACCCTCATTGAGCCACCGCTTCATCTTCGCGAGCTTGTCGTGATCCGTAACGATCTCACTGATCGTGCCGTGAGTCGGCTCGTAGTAGGTCACTCTCCAACCGTCGATCGACAAACGGTGAGCTCCAGCGGTTCCAGGGGGAAGAGCTGGTTTGAATTTACTCATGCAGCCTCCTCGGGAGCGTCCACTTCCCCAGCCACCTCCGCGGGAATGAGCATACAACGCTCGAGGTACCTTCGTCGAGCACAATGGCCTGCTTTCCGTCTCGGGCCCCAGCGTCTTTTGGCTCTTTTCGAGACGATTACGCGCGGATCCGCCAGGAGCTCCCGATGGTCTTGGCTCATCCCGGAGAGCCAGCGGCCTCGCTCCGGCCGGCGCGGCCTGGGGCTGCGGCTCCTGCCAGGTCCGGGCGGGCGTAAAGGCCGTCACTTGCCGTGAGTGTGGCCTGCCCCGCTTCACCGTCGACCCGGTTGAGGGACGGTGCAGGGCGTGTCGGACGGCCTAAGGGGAAGTTGCTGGACCCAACGCTCGAGGTGCGGTACCCTTTGGGCTGCGAGGAATTGAACGAGCGATGTCAGCCAAAAAGCGGTACAGGAAGGCCTCGAGGGCGCACCGTAACGCCACTGCGCGCGCGGTGAAGATGGCCATCCGTCGCGCGAGTGCGACGGGCGCGTCGTTGAAGAAGCGACTTCTCGCGGAAGAGAAGAAGCTCCGTGCGGTCGCGTCGCGCCTGGGCCGTCATGCGACGGCTGCGGGCAGTCAGCTTTAAGGGGCGTAAGCCGATGGTCGAGCACTCCCAGTTAGACGAGCAGGTCAAGAAGGCGCGCGTCGAGGTCCTCCCCCACGCGAAGACGGGCCGTGGCGCGTTCACCAAGGTGACACTGTCCAACGGCCACTCCGAGATGTTCGCGGGCAGGCTCGGCAAGCGAGAGGCAGTCTCGAACACGCTCGACGCTTGGAACCGCGCGATGCTTCAGAGGTCTCACGTGAGCCCAAGACCAGCACTCCCACCCGGGACGACGAGGGGTTAGGACCATGGTGAGACCTTCACTTCCTCCGGGAACGCGCCCCGCGCACGGGACGCGTCAAGTCGACCTCGGCAACAACGAGAGCTACTCGATTGGCATCGGGCACCACCCGCACCAAGAGGGCACGCCGTACCTCGCGCTGACGGGCACGCAGAGCAAGTGGTTCAAGACGTTCAAGGGCGCGGAGAAGTGGCTTGCGAAGCGCGGGTACGACGCGCATGGAAACCGGATTCGTTAAATGTTGACGCTCCGAGACCTCATGGCTGAAGAGCCTCTTGCGGCGTACCTCGCGCCGCGTGGAGAGGCTCCAGGCATTGGGCCGGAGAAGGGCCCGAAGGCGCCACCTCCGAACGGTGTTGCGAAGTACGTGAGCCCGCACGGCTCGACGCGCTACGTCTCGTATGACGGAGGCAAGCCCGTGGCTGCGCTGCAGGTCGTCTCACGCGACAAGCGTAATGCGTCGATCGCGAACGTGTACACGGACCCGTGCTGCCGCAGGCGCGGCCTCGCGAAGGAGCTTCTGAGTCGAGCTCGACGCGACTTCAAGAGCATCGTGCATGCGTCCGAGGAGAACATTTCCGAAGCAGGCAAGGCTTGGCGTAGCCGCGTCGAGCCTGCGATGGCTCCAGGAACGGTAGGAGGTTAGATGGACGTAAAGGGGCACGAGCACGTCCTCGAGTTGGTCAAGGAGCTTGGGCCCTTGATGGGCGAGATGCCCTCCGACTGGTTCACGAACACCGCCACGCGCCAGGCCAAGTGGGCCTCGCTATCCCCGGCGCAGCAACACCTCGTGGGCCTCGTGGGCATGTCGGCGATCTACGGAGCGATGGACGCACTCTCGCCCCCCGCGACTCCAACAACTCCAGCGCGCACGAAGTTCACCCCGGTGAAGTGATGAGCCTCCGAACCCTCGTCGGCGCGCGAAAGGCCTGGCGTGCTCGTGATGGCTGGTGGCCACAAGGTCATCGACAAGTAGGTTGCCCTGTGGACTCAACCCGCCCCCCTATGCCGCCCGGCACGTCCTCCGGTGAGGACCGCTCGTCGAGCCCCAACGTCGCTTTGCGGATCTTGACGGCGGGATTCGCGAAGTTCGGCCGCGGCCGTGCCAAGGCCAAGTTTCATGAGGCAGGAGCCTCCAACTTCGGCATCGGCGTCGTCATCCCCTCGACCTACCGGCCCGCGAACCCTCCACCACCGCCTCCGGACCCTTCTGCATCCGACACGGGGTTTGGCTTTGGAGCTGATGCAACGCCAGCGCCCAAGAAGAGCGGGATCATCAAGACCATCTTGGCCGGCATCGGCCTCTTCGTCGTCGGCATCTTCGTCGACACGGCCATCGAGCGAAGGCTCGGTCCACACCACAAGCCCACCGTGCTTTTCCACAGGTAAATCCAAATGACGGTCGTAGGCAAGACAGACTGGTCGAGGACGTTTCAAAGGGTGTCCGTCAGTAAGACGACATCCTTTGGAGCTACGGACCCTCCAACCAGGAGCACTCAGCCAGTCAAAGACTTCTTCACATTGACACCAACCAAGGTCGTCGTGGTCTCGGTTGCCGCAATCATTCTCTCCCAAGCAGTTACTACAGCTCCCAAGCTCAAGAAAGAGCTCGACCGCTAGGCATTCCAGCTCCACCGATGATGTAAAGGGTCCTTTCACGCGGATCCGTCGAGCCGAGACGCCTTTGAGGGAGTTGACGAGAATGGAGAGTGCAACCTTCGGCGGGTACTTGACCAAGAGGTGAACGTGGTCGGGTTCGAAGTTCGATTCAACCAACGTGCTC
>Ga0181532_10003384_pt1 | contig 14367 bp, 8 predicted proteins | sample PEATcosm2014_Bin_33_FD_119768 | JGI IMG/M metagenome (GOLD analysis project Ga0181532, IMG submission 119768) | Peatland microbial communities from MTU Mesocosm Facility, Houghton, MI, USA - PEATcosm2014_Bin11_30_metaG | ecosystem: Environmental > Terrestrial > Soil > Wetlands > Peat | place...
AAGGCGAGTTCATGAATCGGTTTTGGCAGGTCCACTTCCCGCCGGTTCGCCAACCGTGGAAGTTGCCGTTTTGGCTGCTGCAGACGCATGCCAGCGACTTCCTTGCCTATCCCGTCGGCGGTCCCAACTGGGCCAGCAGCGTGACGTTCATCTTCGTTCTCACCGGCCTCTGGGGGCTGTGGCAACGGCGGAATGTCGTTTTACTGGGACTGTGCCTTGCGCCGACCGGACTGCATTTTCTGGCCGCCATGCTCCAGAAGTATCCGTATGGCGGACATGTGAAATTCTCGCAGTACCTCGCACCAATGATCTGTTGTCTCACGGCTGTGGGCGTTATCCAGTCGTTTGCATGGTGGTCGGGCCGCGGTCTCTCCGTGCGTCGCGCCTTGGTTTGCGGCTGCTCTTTGCTCGCGGCGATTGGGTTCGGCGTCGTCGTCCGGGACATCGCGCGACCGTACAAAACGCAGTCTGATTTCCGCGCCCGGGCGTTCGCGCAGGGCTTTTGGTTCGCCGCCCAACGTGTCGAGGAGGTCGCCTGCCTGAAGTGCGATCTCGGCCTCGATTTCGTCCCTGAGCAATATCAGGAGCTCAGTTGGGCCGCCCAGTATCAGTGCAACCGGGCGATCGAGGTCAGCCATTACCGCTTGCCGCGGCCCGACCTGAGCCGGGTTTCCCGCGAGCGCCCCTTGCGGTGCGTGCTGTATCGCGAGTCGCGATTTGCGTTTGAAGAGGCGAAGTTCGCCCGCTGGTTGGCCGACATGCAGCAGAACTACGAACTGGTCGCTCGGGAGAGCGTACCGTTTCCGCGGTTGAAACAGGACGAACGGACCCTCGTCGCGACCGAGTACATCGACTCCTACAAATTCGTGCCGCGCGATCCCTCTGCCGACCCGGTTCCCGCTCCGCCGCTGGCGGATCGGCAAACGTCACGGCACTCCCTCGCCGTCCGGAAAGTATCTGCGGGCGGCGCTCGCGAGTGACGAACTCCGCGTCACGCGACGGGCCTTTCCCTGTCGCACGACGAACAGATCATCGCACGCGATTTCATGGCCGGCTGCGTTCATCGTGCGATATTGCAGGCGACAGACGCGGTCGGGACCGTCTTGCTCGATGTCTGCAACCTCGTCGGCCAGAGTCGGATCGTCGTCCGCCGCTTCTCGCGCCGCGTCGAGGCGCTGCTGATAGATCTTGGTCAACTCGCGAGTGGGCCACCAACGGATTTCGTGGGGATGCGGATCGTCGCCATTCGCGCGAAGCCAACGGCGAACTGCGTCGCGATCGGCGTCGCGCGCCGAGTCACGAATCGGCTCATGAACGGGGCGACGATCCGGGTCGCGAACCTGATCGCGGATCGGATCACGAGCGGGATCATGAACTGTGTCATGGATGGGGCGACGATCCGTGTCATCAATGGGATCACGAACCGGCTCTCGATCCGCGCGGGCGTCGCGTCCGTCGATCGCGTTGACTAATGCCCCGTCCAGCGACATGTGGCGCTTCAAATACGGAGCGCCGAAGATCAGGAACAGAATCACCCCGACGATAACCGTCGAGGTGACAACGTGATCGCGTCGCGTTCCGCCCCCGTGACCGCTGCGCCGGCGATGGAACTCTTGATGTTCTGGATTTTCGAACGGAGGTTTCATTGTCGCATCTCTCCTGGGCCAAGCCGGGCGCGATCCCGAACAGGCGGTCGGGGCGGAATTGTGCCTGGAACTGAGGATCGCGCCAAGCGCGGTTTTGACGAGTCGGGACGCGCTTGCCGATCCGGGGCGGTCGAGCCGCAACGCCTACTTCGGGGCGAGCAAGAGAAACGCCAGCAGATCGCGGAGCTCGTCGGGCGTTTTGACCAGGCCGGCAGGCATCGGGGAGACATCCTGGACCTTGCGTTCTTCGACTTCGGAGACGGCAAGCGTCTTTCGCGTTGCGTCGGGCAGGAGCAGCTCGATTTTTTCGGACGTTTCGCTCAGCACAAGTCCCGTGAAGGTCTTCCCGTCGCGGAGCACGAACAGGGTCGCGCGGAAGACCGGAGAGACCATGCGGCTCGGAGCCAGAACCGATTCGACCAGATACGGGATCGTGAAGCGGGCCGACGCGCCGGCCAAGCTCGGCCCGCCGACCGCCGCGGACGTACCGTCGATCGCGTGGCACTTCGCGCAGCCGATTCCGTCGGCGCCGAAGAGTTTCCGACCGCGCTCGGCATTTCCACGACGGACGGCGTCCGCCCAATTCACGGCCCAGAACTCCGGACCCAGATGTGCCGACCCGGCGCCGGCCGACTTCAGCCGCTCGCGGAGGGCCGCGGTCCCGACTTTCTCCGGCAGGGTCGCGCTCACCGCGGTCAACGTTCGATAATGAACATACAATCCGCAATCACCGTCGAAGTTGTTCACGCGAAACAGCAGGTCATTGCCGCCCGGTTGAAGGTCGAGGAAGACCAAGTCCTGCAGGGGCAACGCGCCGCGGACACCTGTGTGGGCCCAAACAAGTCGCCCATTGTGCCAGATTTTCAGCCCGTCGTCCGAACCCGGCAGCAGCATCATCTGTTGTCCGATCGGACTCTCGATGCGACTGAATGCGTAGAACGAAGCATCGGGGCACGCACCGAACGCTTTGACGAAGTCAAACATCCGGTCGTTCTTCATCACCTGCCAGGCAAGGGTCTTCGTCTTGGAGGGATAAGTCGCCAGAAGATCGAGGGGGCCTTTCTCCGGCGGATGCACGGTCGAGAGTCCCTGTGAGCCGTCGGGAAAGGGACCGATGACCCACGCCTTCGCGAGCGACTTGAGGGGCGCGTTCACGAGTCGGTCCCGTTCGGTCTGTTTGCGAAGCGTCCGGATCGCCGGCTCGCTACGGGGATCGTTGAGCAACGACAAGAAATGGGCGGCTTGCAGGCGGACTCGTTCGCTGGAGTCGTCGAGCCGTTCGCGCAGCAGGCCGAACAGAAATTCCTGCTCGCCCGTGTGCCGTCGCCCCTTCCAATGCTCCGCCACAGTGAACATTCCGAGGCGTCCGAGTTTTCGCAAATCGACTGTCTCATCGAGATACTTCACGCGATAGATGTCGTCGGTCGGCCAGGCGGTTAGCGGGAACGAAGCATCAATTGGCTTCGTCGGCGAAGGGAGTGTGAGTCGAAATCCAGCGGCGAGCACGCCGGCCACCCGCGTCTGTTCGTCCGTCGCCGAGCAGATTGTCTTGAGAAAATCGAGCGGCGCGCGGGCTGCAAGCACCATCGAGGCGGATTGTCGTAAATAGGTATCCGTGGCGCGGGCCACGCGGGAAATGGATTCCAAAGGAACCGGCGACGCGTCGAAGAAGGCATCCGTCGCCGCCAACACGACTTGCGGATTGGCATCGGTCAGCCGCGACGCAAAGACCCGGGCGGCTTGAGGGTCCGTCGCAAAGAACTCGTGCAGAGCGCGGACGGCTTGCAGCCGCGCCGAGTCATTCCCGTCTCCCGCCAGCTGAACGAGATGCTCTCGCGCACTGTTGGACGCGGCGGCAGCGGTGAGCCAGATCAAGTGCGCATCCGCCGGATCGTCGCGTCTCATCGCCGCGAGACGATCGGCCGCCTGTTGGAGCGCGTCGCCACGACGTCGCAGCAACTCGAGGTGGGCGCGGCGGCCAATCTCCCAGGCCGGATCGGAAAGATCCTGGTACAACGACGGCGTGTCGCGCTCGGCGATCTCGAATCGCTCGGGGGGCGCGACCGGTCGCGACGACAGTGGCGTCAGACGGACGAGGTCGCTCGCGTATATCGGCGAGCCCTCGTTGTGCGCCATGTAGGCAATGGCCACGTAAATCGAGCTGTCCGGGCCCACCGTGACGCCGACCGGGCGGGCCTGATTCTTTCCCACAAGCAACGGATGTTCCGTGGCACCAAAACTCGCGCCGCGATGGGAAATCGGATAGCGCATCACGGCGCGAACACCCCAGCGTGCCAGGAGCAAGTTATTGCGGAACTTTGCCGGCCAGGCGGGACTGTCGAGGTAAGCCTGTCCAACGGGAACGGCGCGGCCCATGCCGCTGAACATCGTTTCCAACAAATCGGCACGGTCCGGCGTGATCTGCGGCATCCAGCCCCGCGGCCAGCCGAAGTCGCTGTGCGGCGTGATGTGAATCAAGCGGCCGGGAACGTATGCCTGCGGGGCGGACTCATGATCGTTGTCGTTGCCGAACAGATTCCAGTCGCGGTCGAAGACAAGACCGCAACAGTTGCGCAGCCCGCGAGCGACGACCTGCAAACCACTGCCGTCGGAATGCATCCGCAAGACCGCGCCCTGCCCGGTGTACGGGACGCCCGCTTTTTCCGCCGGGGTAAAGAACGTCCAGTGTCCCCAATGATCCGGTCGCTCAAAATCACCGTAGTGGACCAGCGTGTCTCCCATCGAGATGTAGAGATCACCCTGTGGCCCCCAGGCGAGCGCATGGAAGCACTGATGCACGTGATACCGCGGCACGCCCCAGAGCAGCCGTTTTGGACGCAGTCCGTCCCGTTGCACGACACCATCAGGGATCACGTACAGCGCCGAGAGCGTGAGGACATATAAGTCCTTCCCGCGGATTTCGATGTCGTAGACCCAGGAATCGGGCGGAAACCGCAGAAGTTCACGCCGCGGCCCAAATCCGCCGTGCGGTGCAGGCTCGTAGACGAAAAGGGCCTCGCGCCCTCCGACGAACAGTCTCCCGGCAGAATCAGCCCGCATCGACAGAAACGACTCGTTCGGCGACGAGTCGAGCCGATCGAGCCGCACATCAGGATCGACGACCGCATAGTCCAAGGCTTCGGCGGAACGAGCCGACTCGGGAGCCGCCAGCATCGATCCGACAACACACAGAATTGCGAACGGCAACGCACGACAGACGCAAGAACGCTCCAACGTCTCGAAGCACGAAAACGGGCGAATCAAGGGCTTGTTCCGATTCGAGGCGACCACGCGAACTTGCGAGTTACTTCCGCTCAAGTCGATCGTAGCCCGCGGAGAGGGTCGTTTCCAGGACGCTCAGATCGCTTCACTTGGCGGAACTGGGCTATACTCGGAGGCAGTTCGAACCTGATTCGGGAATCCGGAAACTGGACGACTCATGCACCTTCGAACATTCTGCCAGTTGTCGCTCTTCGTTTTGACTTCGTTCTGCCGGCCGGCGGAAGCGCACTTCCTGTTCATTCGCATTGGAGAACCTGCCGAGGCGGGTCGGACGGTCGAGGTCTTTTTCAGCGAGCGAGCGCAGGCGGGCGATCCGCGCTTTATTGGGAAGACGGCGGGCACCACGCTCACGCTTCAGGCTGCGCCGGGAAAGTTTCAGCCGCTGGCGGTGCGGAAGGGGGCCGACCGGCTCCGCGCCTATCTCCCCGCGGAGGGTGCCGTCAGCGTGTCCGGATTCCTGGAATACGGAGTCCTGAAACGCGAAGTGCCGTTTCTGCTGCGCTACTACCCGAAGGCGATCGCCGGTGATCCTCGCGAATTGGCCGCGCTCCGGCCGAACCACGATGCACCGCTCGAGATTGATGCGTCGATCGCGGCGGATCGGGTCACGCTGACTTTGCTACGAAATGGGAAGCCCGTTCCGGACACCGTTTTCACGACCGTCGATGATGATCTGGTCAATGAAGAGGTCAAGGCGGATCATGTCGGCAAAGCGGTTTGGAAGCCCTCTTCGCCGGGCTTCTATTGCGTGTACGCAAAATCCGTGGTGAAGTCGCCCGGCGAACTAAAAGGCGTGGCGTACTCCGAGATCCGCGAGTTCGCCACGATTGCATTTCGTTGGCCGCTCCATCGAACCGACGCCGATCCCGACGCGGTGGCCCTGTTTCAGAAGGCGCTGGCCACGCGGGCAACCTGGGATCAGTTTCCCGGCTTTTCGGCCGACGTGTCAGGCAGCGTCGATGGCCGGGAGTTCTCCGGCAAGGCACAGGTCGACGCGAATGGCGACGTTACGGTCAAGGTCGACGAGGGGGTTGTGAAGCGATGGGTCGATGAGCAGATCCATTCGCTCGTCATGCACCGGCTGCCGACGGGACAATCCGACGGGAAGCCGCCGATCCTCCGCTTTGCCGACAGCGACACCGCGCATCCGTTGGGGAGGTTGGTCGTCTTTGACGGAGGGCAGTTCGCCTCCAGTTACCGCATTGCCGGCGATCAAATCACGGTCGTCAATCGGAACATGGGCGGGCGAAATATGACGATCACTGTTTTGGAGAACACGAAAAACGCCGACGGCAAACAGCTCCCCCAGTCGTACACGGTGCAGTATTGGAATGCTCAGGATGGCACGCTCGAGCAGAGCGAATCGTTTTCAAACAGTTGGACCCGCGTGGGTCATTTCGATCTGCCGGCGTCGGTCACCGTCACCGCGGCCTCGAAGGCCGGACTCTCGGTCCGAAAGATCCAGTTCGTGAACCACCGCCTGTCGAAATCCAAGTAGGCCGGCGAATACGAATCGGATCTAACAAGGATCGAGCGTTGATCTCGTTCCCAAGCTCCCGCTTGGGAACGCACTCACTCGAAGCTCTGCTTCGAGCTTTGGTTGCGTGAGGTCGTGGCGCCTGCTCGAAGCGGAGCTTTGAGAAGACGCGTGACCAAGCAGGAGCTTGGTCACGAGGATCGCCCTCGTCCATCAACTGTCACATGCCGTGCGTCACGTCGTGACGACGAGGTTGTCCCGGTTGATGACTTCCGCGTACGGCAGACTGCCCAGCGCCTGGACGATTTCATCGGATCGTTTGCCGGCGATCGAACGGGCGTCGTTGGCGTTGTAATTTGAAAGGCCGCGAGCGAACTCGTCGCCGCTGCGGTCGACGAGTGAAACGACCTCGCCTTTGGCGAAGTCCCCCTCGACAGCGGTGATGCCGATCGCCAACAGCGACTTCCCCTGCTTTTCGATCGCCTGGCGGGCCCCCTCGTCGAGCACGAAGCGGCCCTTCGGTCGCACGGTGAAGCCAATCCACCGCTTCCAGGCCGGCAGGTCTTTCCCTTTCGCCAGGAAGAGCGTCCCGACTTCTTTCCCCGCCAGGATGTCGTCGATGATTCCGGGATGGGTCCCGTTGGCGATGATGACGCTTTCTCCGACGCTCGTGGCCGTGCGGACCGCCTCGAGCTTGGATTGCATGCCGCCAATTCCCCGCAGGCTGCGGCTAGGGCCGGCCAATCCGAGCAGCGAATCGTTCCATTCGTCCACCAGCGGGATCACCTTGCTCGCGGGAGATTTTGGATCTCCGTCATACAGGCCGTCGACGACCGACAGCACGATCAACAGTGGGTCGGGCAAAAGCCCCGTCACCATCGCAGCCAGTTGATCGTTATCCCCGAACTTGATCTCGGCGACGCTCACCGTGTCGTTCTCGTTGACGATGGGGACCGCCTTGTATTCGAAGAGCGTGTGGAGCGTGTTGCGGACATTGAGATAGCGGGTGCGGCTCTTGAAGTCGTTGGCCGTCAACAGGACTTGCGCGGCATGGTAACCGTGCAGGCGCAGGCAATCGTCGTAGAGCCGGATCAGGTAAGCCTGTCCGGTCGCAGCGGCGGCCTGCAGGTGGGGAAGGTCAGTCGGACGCCGGCCCAGCCCCAACAGGCCGATTCCCGCACCGATGGCCCCGCTGGAGACGACGACGACTTGCCGACCTGTCTGGCGGACGCGGTGAATCTGCTCGGCGATTTCCGCGATCCGGTCGACGTCGAGCGTGTCATCCTCCCGAGAGAGGACGTTGGTGCCGATCTTGATCACCAGAGTGCGAGCGTCGGCGATGATCTCTCGGCGGACGAGGTTATCCATGCGGAAAAGGTCTCACACCGGCGCCGCGAAAAGCCGCGGGCGACGCCCTTCGGCCGGTTGCAACAACTGCAGGTGATATGTAATCGAATCGGCAGACGGCGGAAAGTCAGGCGGGAACGAGACAAAACAGCTCGGCAAATATCGATGTGGCGGGCCGCCGGGTTTATTCTGGACTTTGGCGAGCTCCCTTCGGGTCTGAGCCTCGGGGTCGAAGACAGTCGAGCCGCGGTCCGGCGGGGGAAACCGGCCGGCTCGTTCCCAAGCTCCAGCTTGGGAACGCAGTCTCTCGAAGCTCCGCTTCGAGCTCTGGGTCGTTTGACGTCATGGGCGGCGACTCGAAGCGGAGCTTCGAGGAAGCGCGTGACCAAGCAGGAGCCTGGTCACGAGGAATTTCCGCAACCATCATTGCCGGTCCGCGGAGAGAGAAATTCTTGTTCGTTTCCAGTACGATAAAGACCCGCTTGGCCTCCAATCTTTCCCCTACCTGCTACGAGGACTCACCATGCTGCGTTTTCATCGTGTGACCCGCATTGCCGTCTGTGCGTTGAGCCTGTCACTGGCTCTCTCCCTCCGCCCGTGTGCAGCCGACGTGCGTTTGCCGCGGATTTTCGGAAACCAGATGGTCCTGCAGCGCGATCTGCCGGTTCGCGTCTGGGGGAAGGCCGATCCCGGCGAGAAGGTGACGGTGTCGATCGGCAAGAACGAGTCGAGCGCTACGGCCGACGAGCAGGGGAAATGGAAAGTCGAACTCCCTCCGCTTGCTGCCGGGAATCCGGTCGAAGTGAAAGTCAGCGGCAAGAACACGATCACTCTTCGCGACGTCCTCGTCGGCGAAGTCTGGGTTTGTTCGGGCCAGTCGAACATGGGAATGACCGTGCAAGGCGCGGCCGACGCCAAGCAGGAAATCGCAGCGGCGACGCATCCGCAAATCCGGCTCTTCGCCGTTCCGTTGATACCGTCAGCCAAACCGGCCGATGACTGCGACGCCTATTGGAAAGAATGCACGCCCGAAAGCGTTCCCTCGTTCTCGGCCGTCGCGTACTACTTCGGCCGGCAGTTGCACGAAAAACTCGGCGTTCCGATCGGGTTGATCAACACGTCGTGGGGCGGGACGCTGATCGAGCCTTGGACTCCGCCCGTCGGCTTTCAATCGGTTCCGGCTGTCACGTCGATCCTGACCAATCTCGAGAAAAACCCTCCCGTCGTACCCCAGACCAAGCCGCGCAAGAACAAGAAGGGGAAGAAGGTTGCCGCCGGCCCGCAGCTGCAACAGACTCCAACCTACTTGTATAACGGGATGATCCACCCGCTCGTCCCGTTCGCGATTCGCGGAGCCATCTGGTACCAGGGCGAGTCCAACCTGAGAGATGGGAAGCTGTATACGGAAAAAATGAAAGCTCTGATCCAGGGTTGGCGATCGGTTTGGAACGAAGGTGAATTTCCCTTCTACTACGTCCAGTTGGCTCCCTACATGTACGGCAAGAACATTCCGACCGCACTCCCCCTGATGTGGGAAGCTCAGACCGCGGCGCTTTCTATCCCGAACACCGGCATGGCTGTCACGATCGATATCGGCAACGCAAAGGACATCCATCCCAAGGACAAGCAGGACGTCGGCAAGCGGCTGGCGCTGTGGGCCCTCGCGAAGAATTACGGCAAGCAGATCGTCTATTCCGGTCCGCTCTACAAGTCGATGAGCGTGGACGGCTCGAAAATTCGAGTGAAGTTCGACCACGTCGGCGGCGGCCTCGCCGCGCGCGATGGCAAGCCGTTGAAGTGGTTTACCGTCGCGGGCGAGGATCAGAAGTTCGTCGACGCCCAGGCAAAGATCGACGGGGACGCAATCGTCGTCTCCGCTCCCAACGTGGAAAAGCCGGTGGCAGTCCGCTTCGGCTGGGACCAGGTGGCCGATCCCAATCTGGCCAACATCGAGGGCCTGCCGGCCTCGGCCTTCCGCACGGACCGGTGGTAGAAAAACGTGTTGACTAGCTAGTGTGAAACACGGGGCCACCCACACCAAGTGGGTGGCCCCGGTCCGCACATGGATTTAGGATCATCGCTCCTCCGATGTTCCTGCCTCTGCTCAAAGGGACGTCCGTGTCGATTGAGGAGATCAAAAAACAGACCCCCATGATGGAGCGGTATCTGGAGGTCAAAGGCCAGAACCCGGGGTCGCTGCTCCTGTTTCGGATGGGAGACTTTTACGAGCTTTTCTTTGACGACGCGCAACTGGCCGCGCGGGTGCTGGGCCTTACGCTCACCAGCCGCGACAAGGGCTCGCCCAATCCCGTGCCGATGGCGGGATTTCCCTATCACGCGCTGGAGAACTACCTTCAAAAGCTGATTCACGCCGGACTACGGGTGGCCATCTGCGACCAGGTCGAAGACCCGAAGCTGGCCCGTGGACTCGTCCGCCGGGAAGTGACTCGCATCGTCACGCCGGGAACACTGGTCGACGAGGGTCTTCTTGACCCGCGCCGCAACAACTTTTTGGCCAGCGTCTTTCCGGAGAAAAGTGGAGTCGGCCTGGCGTGGCTGGAGCTTTCGACCGGCCGTTTCAGTACCGCACATGTCGAGCCGCAGAACCTGTCCGATGAATTGGCCCGCATTCAACCGGCCGAGTGCCTGGTTCCCGATCAAACGCTCCCCGACCGAATCCTGGCCGCGCTCGTCGCTCGCGACGGCATGCTCGTCTCCCGCCGGCCTCCCTGGAACTACGCGCGCCACGACTGCCGGCGGCTGCTGTTGACTCACTTCGGCACCGCGACGCTCGACGGCTTCGATCTCGACGAGAATTCGCCGGGCATCACCGCGGCCGGAGCGCTGTTGCAGTATGTGCAGGAGACGCAGAAGAGCGCGCTCGCGCACATTGTCCGGTTGGAGCAATATCGCCGCGGAGCGAGTCTCCTGATCGACGAGGCGACACGTCGCAGCCTGGAGCTGACAGAAACGCTGCGACAAGGGACGCGGGAAGGAAGTCTGCTGGCGGTGATCGACGAGACGGTCACGCCAATGGGGGCCCGCGTCCTGGCCGAGCGGCTGTCAAACCCGCTGACCGATGTGGCCGCGATCAATGTGCGGCTCGAAGCGGTCGAGGAGCTGACCGGCGACGCCGTTTTGTGCCGAGGCCTTCGCGAACAACTCGAGCAAGCGTACGATCTGGAACGGCTGACGGCACGCGTGGCGACGGGCCGCGCGGGGCCGCGGGATCTTGGCTGCCTGGTCCGGACGTTGTCGCTGCTTCCAAAGATTAAGGCCAAGATCGCGGCCCGGCGCTCGGCCCGGCTTATCCAACTCGAAGAGCAGCTCGACCTGTGCGCCGACGTGCGAGCGGATGTCGAAAAAGCCCTGGCCGATGAGCTGCCGTTGACAACCGCCGACGGCGGCATCTTTCGAGGCGGCTATCATCCGCAGCTTGACGAGCTGCGCGGACTGGCCCGGGGGGGCAAGGAATGGATCGCCCAATACCAGGCTGACGAGATCGCCCGCACGGGCATTCCGAACCTGAAAGTCGGCTTCAACCGTGTCTTCGGCTATTACCTCGAAGTCACCGCCGCTCAGGCGCAAAAAGTTCCGGCCGACTACATCCGCAAGCAGACGCTCAAGAACCAGGAGCGGTACATCACGCCGCCGCTCAAGGAGCACGAGGACAAAGTGCTGCGGGCCGAGGAGCGGGCCGTCTCCTTGGAACTGGAGCTCTTCGCCGCACTGCGGGAGCGGGTGGCATTGCAGTCGCCGCGGTTGCAAATGACCGCTTCGATCCTGGCCGAGCTCGACGTGCTGGCGACGCTGGCCGTGGCGGCTGTGCGGCACAATTATTGTCGTCCGGAGCTCACTGCCGAGCCGCTTCTCGACATCCGCGAGGGCCGGCACCCGGTCCTCGATCGACTCAAACCTTCGGGCGAATTTGTGCCGAACGAGATTCGGCTCGGCGTCGCCCTCCCGACCTCCACACTGCCGTCCTCGTCGGGATCACCGAGCGTGGCCGACCGTGTGCAGATCATCACCGGCCCCAACATGGCGGGCAAAAGCACGTACATCCGGCAGGCCGCCCTGATCACGATTCTGGCCCAAATGGGATCGTTTGTTCCTGCCAGTGCCGCTCGGATCGGCGTCGCCGACCGGATCTTCGCCCGTGTCGGCGCCAGCGACGAGTTGGGCAAGGGACAAAGCACCTTCATGGTCGAGATGGCGGAGACGGCCCGCATTTTGAACGCCGCCACGCCGCGAAGCCTGGTCATCCTGGATGAGATTGGGCGGGGAACGAGCACCTACGACGGCCTCTCGCTGGCGTGGGCTGTCACCGAGTATTTGCACGACGTCGTTGGCTGCCGCACGCTGTTTGCCACGCATTACCACGAACTGACGGAACTGACACAGACTCTTGCCGGCGCGTCGAATTGGAACGTGGCCGTCCGCGAGGACGCCGAGGACGTCATTTTTTTGCACAAGATTGTCGCCGGGGCCGCCGACAAGAGTTACGGCATCCATGTCGCGCGGCTGGCGGGCGTTCCGCGGGAGGTCGTCGAGCGGGCCCGCGTGATTCTCGATTCGCTCGAGTCCGAGCACGTCGACGAAAAGGGCCGTCCCAAAGTCCCGGCACGGTCGACGCGTCCAAGTGCGCGAAAGCAGCTCACGCTGTTTCAGCCGCCGCCCCATCCCTTGCTCGAAGAGATCCGGGGGCTCGACCTCGACCAGATGACCCCGTTGGCGGCTCTCGAAAAGTTGCACGCCCTCCGCGACGGGCTGCGAGAAGGGAAATGACGAACGTCTAGGGTGACTAGTACGTCCGGTGCGTCGCGAATTCCGTGATCTCCAGCAGAATCCGCTTGGCGGACGAGTCGTTCAAGTCCTGGAGATGGGACCGCGCCGCGGCGGCAAATTCGAGCGCCCGCGAGCGGGAGTATTCCACCGCATCGCCGCGGTGCAGCCAGCGGACGACCTCGGTCCATGCCTCGTCGTCGGCCTGCGTAATCAGCTCGCGCAGGCGGCCGGCTTCCGGTTCGTCGGTTTGGCTCAAGAGCCGGATCAATGGCAGCGTCAGCTTCTGTTTCTTGAAGTCGGTGCCCAGAGATTTGCCCGTTTCGTCCTCCGAACCCAGGATGTCGAGCAGGTCGTCGGAGATCTGAAACGCGATGCCGAGCGCACGGCCGTACTGTTCGAGCGATTTGGCAATCGACTCGTCCGCGTCGGCAAAGTGGCCGCCCAAGTAGCAGGAGACGGCGCACAACTCGGCTGTCTTTCCGTCGATGATGCGAAGATAGGCTTCCTCTGACAGCTCGAGGTTGCCCCGTTCGCGGATCTGCGTCAATTCGCCTTCGCAGACGATGTTCGTGGCGCGGCCGATCAGCCGGCAGGCAAGCGTCGTGTCCAAGCTGCTGGCCAGATGGAAGGCGTGGGTGAAGAGGTAGTCTCCAAACAGGACGCTCGTCTCGTTGTTCCAGCGCGTGTTGACCGTGGCGACGTGCCGCCGCGTCTCGGCCTCGTCCAGCACGTCGTCGTGCACCAAGGTTGCCGTGTGGATCATCTCCACGACGGCGGCCAGGATGCGATGGGCCTCCACGATGGGGCCGCTTGCCGACGCGGACAAGAGCAAGAGCATGGGCCGCAGCCGCTTCCCCCGAAAATGGGCGACGTGCGCGAAGATGTCGGCGACATACGGGTTCTGGCTGGCCAGCTCGTTGCGGAAGATCTGTTCGACTTCCAGCAAATCGCTGCCGATAAACCGCTCGACTCGAGACGGTAAACCTGCCAAATCCCGACCGCCCATGTTCGGTCAACCTTAAAAGGGGCCTGCTCCGCTGTTGTAGGCGAGCAATGTTCGGCGGAAGTCGCCGCTTTTGCCGCCGGACTTCTCCAGAAGTCCGATCGGACCGATGGTGATCGCGCGGTCCGATGATTTGCACATATCGTACACAGTCAGCGCGGCAACGCTGACCGCGGTGAGGGCCTCCATTTCCGCGCCGGTGCGGGCCTGGACGCCGACCTGAGCTTCGACTTTCACCGTTCGCTCGTCGATCACCTCGAACGTCATCTCCACGCTATCGATTGGCAAAGGATGACAGAGCGGGATCAATTCGGCCGTTCGCTTCGATGCCATAATCCCGGCCAGCCTTGCCACCTCAAACACGTCTCCCTTCGCAACGCGCTTATCGCGGATGAGCTCCAGCGTCTGGGGCGAAAGGGTGACGTACGCCACCGCCCGCGCACTCCGCGACGTGATCTCTTTCCGGCCGACGTCCACCATTCGGCTCGCGCCGGATTCATCGAAATGGGAGAGTTGTGACATTACTGTGGTCGCCGCTCAGGTCCTCCCCGCACGGCTACAGCACTATAGTCCTGGCCACGTGTTGCGACAACCCACACATTGAGGACTGGCCTGGTCGGGCATCCTCAACTGGCCGCCCGCAGCGGGTCCGGTCGAGCCGTCCTAACGACCATGGCTGGCTTGGTTTGGGAAGGAACAGCGCGCGCTTCGGATTCGTCATCGCGGGTTGCCTCTCTCGTGGAAAGCGACCGCCGCGCCGCAAGCTGCGGAATGACCGTGTTTCGGGTAGATTGTCTAGAAAGCCGTGGCTTACGATTGCAGGGATC
>Ga0181532_10003386_pt1 | contig 14366 bp, 10 predicted proteins | sample PEATcosm2014_Bin_33_FD_119768 | JGI IMG/M metagenome (GOLD analysis project Ga0181532, IMG submission 119768) | Peatland microbial communities from MTU Mesocosm Facility, Houghton, MI, USA - PEATcosm2014_Bin11_30_metaG | ecosystem: Environmental > Terrestrial > Soil > Wetlands > Peat | place...
GACACCATGCTCGATGGCAGTCTTCGGCAAATGCGGCAGAGCAACGTCTGTGGTGCGTTCGAGGATGGCGAGGGCGTCGGGATCCCCCACGAACTGGTGAGAATCGATGAGGCCGCAGACAAATTTGTCATAGCAGTAGGCCGGGAAGCGGCTTTTTTCGTAAAAATCCCCCGAGATACTCTGGGCATAGAGCCGATTCAAGCGAATGACCTTTTCGCGAACGGCAGGATTGGGACGGATAGCGTAACCGCGCGCCAACGCGGATACCCATTGACCAAAGGGGCAGGCCGGGGCAAACCCGGTGTCGCCTTTGCGGAAATCGAAGTTGGCATCGTAGTGGTACCAGCCGCCCAGGTCCTCGCCGGGGGCGGGCATTCCGGACATCTGACGCAGCGGCTTCAGCATGCTGTCTTCACTCAGGTTCATCAGAACCGAGTGGGTGTTCTCAAGCTGGTTTTCATGGAGCTCACTTGCCAGCGATACGTCCGCATACCCGAATTCATCAAGGACGCGGTTGTCAACGGACTCAGTCGGCGTGGTAAAGCGCAGAAAGGGATTCGCTTTGACCAAAGCCAAAGAAAGGGAAGCGGACCGGAGAAAGGTTCTGCGCGAAGGCTTGTGCATCGAAGCCAGAACTCCTCGGGAATCCTTGCCGAATAAATGATACCCGAATCTTCGCGGTTAGGGGTTCGACGGCTTGGTGCCCCTGCCCGGAGTTGGCGAGGGTTGCCTGGAGGTGAAATCCTTCAGGGGAATGGTGACGGTGCCCACGATGCCGGTTGCGGAATCGCGCAGCAGAACGCGAACATTCACGGCTTGCGGCAAGATGTCCACATGACGCTCGAAGATGGCGCCGGTCTTCAGCAGGTTTTCATAGTTGGCGTCCGGGAAGTTCAGCCCAATGTGTTTCTGCTCCGCGCCCAGGAGCGCAACGTTCGAGTCGCGCTGCAGGAAAAGCAGATCGATACCGCCGGTCCATTGACCTTCCGAATGCTCCAGAAACAGTTGGGAAATATCTGCACCCACTTGAAATTCCAATTGGTTGGGCTCGGGAGGAGCCACGTGGCGCACGCTTACGACGAGCCTGAGGGCGGTAGCCTCCAAGGGGCTTAGAGCAGCCTTTTCGATTTCGGCTTCGGCGAAAGTCTGTGCGGGTGCGCTGGCCGCAGCGGCGATATAGCCCTTGCGGTAGCGCAGCTGAGCTCCTGAAACGTTCACCTGTATTTTGACGGGTCGGAAATCCCCATTCCACTTATTGTGGTCGGGATAGAAGCCTAAGGTGTAGCCTTGACGGCCGTCGTCCACCGCTTTTTGTGCCGCACCCGCCAGATCATTGTCGCCGTAGAACGCCTGGCCGCCGGTTTGGTCGGCGATGTAGGCGAAAGACTCGATGCGAGCGCGCCGCGCATAGAACGGAGAGTTCAGGCTTGCCGTTTGCGCCGGTGCGATGCGAGAGCTCGGTGACATTCCCGGTGTCAGTTCCGTCCCATGCACATCCACTGGATAGACAGCGATGTCTGACCGGCTTACCGCCTCTAACGTCCGCTTCATTTCCCCGTTGAGATCGTACGGCCCTCCTCCGTGTTGTCCGCCTCCGGGATCAAAAAGATCCCGCGGAAATCCACCCGAAACCCAGATCAGGCTTTTCCTGCCGGAAATTCCGGACACATGATCGGCAATGATCTGGAGGGCATTGCAGGTTGCAAGCACCCGATCGGCATTCTGCTGAGCGCGATAGATCGCGTCACTGGTGCTCAGGGCCGTGTTCAGGCCCGCCCACGTAGAATCGGTAGCCGAAAGAACGGAGAAAAATGTGTCTGGTGAAGACGATGTCTCCGCTTGCTTGACCATGCCAACCAGCGCGGCGGAGTCTGCCGTGAAATCGTGAAGAATCAACAGGCTGTTGTTCGCCAGGGCATAGATCGCGACACGATCCTGAGCCTTCATGTTGTTCAGGAACTTTATGATCTGGTTCCGGGCGTTCATCATATCTGTCGGTGCTGTGTTCAAGGCGTCGAACAAGACGATGTTGATGGAACCGGGATCCTTGCCCAACGCGTCATAGCGGTTTGTGAAAATGTTGAAGGGCAAGTGCTGCGGGGGACCGGACGGAGCAGGAGAGCCGGGCAAAAACACGGCAATCTGCTGAGGCTGCTTGTCATCCAGGATGGTGAAGTCTTCCTTTTTTAACCCGGAAATGGGCGCGCCCTTTTTGTCCGTCACCACCACGTTCATCTCCACCAGGCGCGTGAAGGAGCGAACCACCGGCGTTTGGGGAGCGGTAGTTGCGGGAGGAACAGCCGGAGTCTGCGCGCGAATAGGAATCGCGATCAAACCAAGAGTGAGAAGACCGAGCGAGAAATTGGCAAGGTGGCGCGGGGGAGATAGTTTCATGGAGAGAACATCTCCGATCTGGTCTACCGGGTGCAGAGCTCATCATCCTAACAATAGGACGAAAAAGCGAGCGAGCTAGTTTCGGGGTTTTCCAGATGTACCGCCTTCTGGCGGGACGAAGGCGTGATCAGGGAACGATGATGCGCGATTCTTCGCGCTTGAGCTCCTGAGCGCCGGGGAATTGACCGCGCAGAAATTCAATGAAGCGGCGGGAGCGTGGACGACCATTGGTGCGCAGCATCCCCATGCGGAAAAGGAAAACCAACAACTCGAAGATAGCCGAGTCTTTCACGGAGCCGAACGAGTTCTGCGCAGCATTTCGCTTTGCTTCTGTCAGAAAGCCGGAAACAGTGTCATAGAGTTCGTGTTGAAGGTGAGCTGCAGGTCGCTGCTCATAAACGATTCCGGAGCTGAGCGTCTTGTAAGTGTCTGCAAGGACGCGCAGGACGGCAAGAACATCCGGGTCGGTGGTTGCGGGCTGCGCGGCGCAGAACTTGGCAATGGTAAGCGCAACGGCGGAAAGGAATTGGCCGTTCGCCTGGATGGTGTCGGAAGTGATGCGTACGTCCAGAAGGGGCGTGTCCGCGGGAAGCGAACGGGGATGCTGATCCTCGTAACGGTGGGCCGAAAGCAGATAGCCGCAGTCGGCGGGGCAATCGATCGATACCTCCCGCTCCGTACCGCAGCATACCGCACAAATTTTATCTGCTTTAGCCGGGCAAAACCGCCCCGGCTTACGCTTCTGACAAATTGGACAAGACACGAAAGATCCCCTGAAGAACGGCAGAAATAGAGAATATCACGCCATGATGACTTTGTTGTGGAAGCGCCGGGCCGCGATGATCAGAAGCAGCGTGCCCATGAGGAATAAGGCGAGGGCATCCGACCACAGGTGAGCCCACCCGGCGCCACGGAGGATGATGCCGCGCGTAATATTGATGTAATAAGTGGCGGGGACGAAGTAGCTGAGAACGAAGAAAAACTTCGGCATGGTTTCACGAGGAAAGATGTATCCGGAGAAAAAGATGCTGGGCAAGAAAGTTAGGAATGCGAGTTGCATGGCCTGCGCTTGCGTGGTGGCCTTGCTCGAGACGAGTATGCCAATGGAGAGGGAAACGAAAAGGTAAGGCAAGGAAAGAAACGCAAGCAGGAAGACACTGCCGTGAATGGGGACTTGGAAAATGAAGCGCATGGCGGAAACGATCATAGTCAGCTCGAAGAAACCGATGAACAGGTAGGGAAGCAGTTTGCCGAGGAGCAGGCCCATGGGGCGAACGGGAGTGACGAAGAGCTGTTCGAGAGTGCCGCGTTCTTTTTCGCGCACGATGGAAAAAGCGGTCAGGAACGTGGTTACGTTGAGAAGCAGGACGGCAGTCAAACCGGGCAGGAAGAAATTGGGGGAGCGGGAGTCCGGATTAAACAGAATCTTAGGGCGCATATCCACCGCAAAGCCGGTCGTCGTGCTGGACAGGACGCGGCGCAGGGACTCGTCCAGCCCGATGGCGGTGGTGACGTTAATTGCCTGCCCGGCAACGGAGGAATCGGAGCCATCGATCAAAACCAGGACCTGGGCGCTCATCTGATGAAGCAGTTTGTCAGAATAATCGACGGGAATTTTCACGCCAACGCGGCATTTGCCGGAAATGATCGCGTCGTTCAAATCGCGATCGTTGTTGACGTAGCGGATGATGCGGAAGGTATCTGAATTTTTCAGCCGATCGAGGAGTTCGCGGCTTTCGCGGCGGCCATCGGCGTTATAGACGACGGTGTTGATCTGGCGGATGTTGGTATCGATGCCGAAGCCCAGCAGGAACATCTGCATGATGGGGATGATCAGCGAAAAGAACAGCGTGGCGAAGTCGCGGCGGACGTGCAGGGTTTCCTTGTAGAGGACCGCGCTGAAGCCGCGGAAGGGGTTAATCACTCGAAGCCTCCTGCGCGGCCTGGTGCTTATACGTGAGTGCGACGAAGACATCTTCCAGGCTCGGAGCCAAGGGCCGAATTTCCGCGACCACCACGTTGTGTTTCAAAAGCTGGGCGCGGAGTTGTTCCAGATCGAGATGATCGTCGATCAGGGCATGGACGGACTGGCCAAAAATTGTGGCGCTGCGGATGCCGGGAATGGTGCGGGCCGTGCGCAAGGCCTGGGTGACGTGTGGCGCGCTAATTTCCACGCGGTAAGTTCCTGTGGGGTTTACATCGGGAAGCTCGCGCAGCGTGTCGGGCGTGCCATCGGCGATCACCTTCCCGAAATAAATGTATGCCACGTGGCTGCAGCGCTCAGCCTCGTCCATGTAATGGGTGGTGACGAAAAATGTGATGCCGTGGGCGGAAAGCTCGAAAAGAAGATCCCAAAGCTGGCGGCGCGCCACGGGATCGATGCCCGCCGTTGGCTCATCGAGGAAGATCAAAGACGGTTCATGCAACATGGCACAACCGAGCGCGAGACGCTGCTTCCACCCGCCGGAAAGCTGCGCGGAGAGGCGATGAAGATAAGGGCTGAGGCCGTTGAGCTGGATGACGTCATCCATGCGCTTGCGGAGACGGTCGGGAGAGAGGCCGTAGATGCGGCCGTAGAAGGTGAGATTCTCAGTCACCGTGAGGTCCCCATAAAGGCTGAAGTTCTGCGACATGTAACCGATATTTTCGCGGACAGCTTCAGGGTCGGTACCCACGTCGATGCCTTGGACCGCGGCATTGCCTGAGGTGAGCGGCAAAAGACCGGTCAGCATTTTGATGACGGTGGTTTTTCCGCTGCCGTTGGGCCCGAGGAAGCCGAAGATTTCACCCTTCTCGACCTTGAAACTGACGTCGTTCACGGCTGTGAAACTGCCGAACCGCCGCACCAGGTGGTTGGCGGAGATTGCGAGTTTGTCGGGAGCAGTCACGGTTTAGCTGTTCGGAGAGAGTTTGATGTCCGCGGCCATGCCGGCCAAAACGCGGTGCGAAGAGTCATCGATGCGAACTTTTACGCCGAAAACCTGGTGGACCCGCTCCTCGCGGGTCTGCACGTTGCGCGGAAGAAATTCAGCTTGTTGGTTGATCTGTTCGACCACGCCCTGGAAAACCTGGTTGGGAAAGGAATCGACGCGGATTTCCGCTTTCTGCCCAAGGTGCACCCGGCCGATTTCGGTTTCCGGGATATAGATGCGGACGTAAATCTGATCGCGTTCCAGTAATGTGGCGACAGGAGTGTTTGGCGGGATAAGGTCGCCGGGACGGACGTCGAGGACTTCCACTGTTGAGGCGGCGGGTGCAAGAACCTGGCGTTCGCGAAAGCGCGCCTCATCGTAGGCAAGCGCTGCGCGGGCCGCCTCCACATCTTCACGGCGATTGCCCCGTTCGAATTTCTCAAGCGTCGCTTGCGTCTGGTGGTACCGCGCCTCAGCAGCAGCGATTTCTTCGGGGCGATAGCCGCGCTTCTGTTCATCGAGTTTGTGCTGAGCATTTTGCTTCTGTGCCAGCGCCATTTTCCAGTTGGCTTCCGCGGTGTCTCGTTGCTGTTTCGATACCAAGTCTTTTTGGGCCAGTGCATCGTACCGCTGGAAATCGAGATGGGTGCGAATCTCGTCGGCGGTGGCACGATCGAAATCGGCCTTGGCTGCGTCGATGTCGTCCTGGCGATATCCGTTTACGCGCTGGTCATATTCGGCCTTGGCCTGGGCCGCGGCAGCACGGGCTTCGGCAATTTCTTCCGGACGAAATCCGCGTTCCGCTTTTTCTGCATTCGCCCGGGATTGCTCCAGGGAAGCCTGTAACTCCCGGTCATCAAACGTGATGAGAATTTGACCGGCTCCGACGGTGTCACCTTCGCGGATCAGAATTTTGTCGATGCGGCCACCGACCTTGGAGCCGACGCGAATGTTGCGGGCCTCCACGGTGCCGGAACCCTGCAGCCCGGTGTCATGGCGGAACCAACCCATGGAATAAACCGCCGCGGCCGCCAGCGCGGCGAGGACGACAATGATGATGACCCGTTTACGATTCATAAAGCACCATTCTTCACCAGAACAAAGGAACTACGTTCGCGCCCGGACGAAGGTTACGTGGTTCCAGACCCTTCCAGAGAACTTCAAAGGAAGTCTCCATGCGTTGCAGCAAGCTTCCATCGCCATAGAGCGACCAGATTAAAAGGGTTCCGAAAATAGATTGGCGAAAAACCTGCGCAATTTCCGTAGCGGGAAGGTCGTCGCGAATCTGGCCCTTGGTTTGGCCCAGTTGGATGATTTCCGCATGCAGGGCCAACACGCGCTTCTGCAGATCAACCATGGCTTCCCGGACGGGCGTACTGGAAAGATAGGCCTGAAGAAGTGCGCGGATGATCGCGGGGTTTCGGGTCGGTTCTTCCGTCATGCGCTGCCCAAGAGAACGCAGGAATCGCGGCATTGGTTCATCGGTGGCACGTGCTTCCTCGACGGCGGAGCTCAGTTTAGCCAACTGCATTTCACCAAAGGCGAGGAGGATGTGATCTTTACTGGGGAAGTAGTTAAAGAAAGTGCCCTTGCCGACATCTGCGGCATTGGTGATGTCTTCGACGGTGGTTTCGGCGAAGCCTTTCTTGGCAAAGAGAGCAAGTGCGGAGCGGAAGAGGCGTTCGCGAAGTTCGGCACTACGGCGGGAACGACGATCGGGGGAGGAGGAAGTGGTGCTAGTCATGTTTGTGACCTATATTCATAAATGACTATAAGTCATTTAGAGCGTGGTGTCAATAAAAAAGGAGAACTCCGGACCAGTCCGAGGTTCTCCAATTAATCGAATGAAAGAATTGAGGTTAGATCTCTTTTCCGGAGGCCAGATTCTTGGGCGACTTCTTGTTAAGGTAAGAAATGAACTTCTGGGCTGACGGGGGTACGGGCACGGCACCCTTGAAGATAACGTCCTGCGCACTGACATCTTTCTTGTACAGTTTCTCGTTCGCACGATTGTCCGGCCGCACGGTGGAACCCGCGAGGGATACGCCGGCGAACAGTCCGCGCGCGCGCGAATAGGAGAGAATCTCTGCGCGCATGGTGACGTCGGTCGAGGCTTCAGCGTTGCGGCCTTTGGGGCCAGCAGCGGCGGAGGCGTCCCCGCCCAGTTTCACTTTGCTGCTCAGGATGGCCTTCGCGCCGCGCTCGTTCATCACTAGGAGAACGAAGTCGGTTGCTTGGCCACCGATCTGGAAGCCGAAACTGCCGCCCTCGAGGGCCATCATCGTGGGCGCGCTCCACGGACCGTTGAAGTGTTCACCGGTACGGCAGGTCAAGGCACCGCGACCGTAGCTGCCGCCAAAAATAAAAGCACCCTTGAGCACAGAAGGGTAAACGATGACGCAGTAGGTCTTGTCGATGAGGTCCTGCGGGATGTCATCGGGAATGTCCATGATTTCCTGGACCACCAGGCCGCAGTTTTCCAGCCGATCCGCTTCTTTCTTATCATCTGCCAAGAGGGGTGGGGCAATCATGGAAAGAGCCAACGCAAGAGAAACCAACTTTTTCATTCGTTTCACCTTCTCCAATTCTTTCATTCCCTATCTTTAACTATGATTCGGTCTGGTCGGTAAAGCCGCGGGTCAAGGTACGCCAGAAATGGTCACCCACAATTCCTCATCCCCGTAAGACGAGGCGTATCCCCCACAAGCTTTCGAATATACTTTCAGTCGGTGGATTTTGCCAATAGGGGATTTATGGCCAGTCAGAGAGAGAAAGTCTTGCGAGCAGTGCAGTGCCTGCTGTTTGTGGCGGGAACCTTGTGCCCGGCCAGCGTGGGACAGGCCGGCCAGCAGGCGGAACCCTCGACCGGTCCGGCCTCCGGGCAAAGCACGAGAGCGACAACCGCGACGGGGCGTTTTGCAGAGCGCGCGGAAAAGCTGGTCCAGGCCGCGCCCGTGGACAAGGGAGAGTGGGGCTTGCTGGTGGCCGATGCCTTGACCGGCGAAACACTGTACCAGAAAAATGCTGAAAAATATTTTGTTCCGGCATCGAACATGAAACTGCTGACCACCGCGCTGGCGCTGGACACGCTGGGGCCGGATTACCGGTTTCGCACCACCCTCGAGACCAACGGCACGATTTCTGCGGACGGTAAACTTTCAGGAGACCTAGTGTTGGTGGGGCGCGGCGATCCGAATCTCTCCAACCGGAAATTCCCGTTCGACACCAAAGAAGAGTTCGATGGTCCGCCGGAGAGGGTGCTGGTGGAACTGGCGGATGGGCTTGTGGCGCGTGGGGTGAAGGAGATTTCGGGCGATGTGGTGGGCGACGACAGTTATTTTCCACGGGAGCGCTATCCGGAAGGTTGGGAAATCGATGACATGGTTTGGGAGTACGGCGCAGCGATTTCTGCGATCGTTGTGGACGACAACACCGTGATGTTGGTGCTGACCGCAGGGGAGAAAGCGGGCGACGCGGTGCAAACTGCGATTGAACCGTCCGAACAGGAGTTTACGGTCAGGAATGAAGTAATCACCGTGGGCGCAAAGGAAAAGCCGGACCTGCGCCTGACGCGAGAACCAGGATCGAATACTGTGGTGGTAGGCGGCACAGTTCCGGCAAAGAGCTCGCCCCACAAACTGGTACTGGCGATCCAGGAGCCCGCACAGCACGCGGCGGGGTTGCTGGCAAGATTGCTGGCCGAGCGCGGCGTGAAACTGAATGGCCAGGTGCGCGCACAGCACGAACCGGATCCCGCCGAGGCAGCGCGGACGGTGCTCGTGGAGCATCTTTCGATTCGCCTTGGCGATGCGGTGAAGCTGGTGAATAAAATCAGCCAGAATCTGCATACCGAGGTGCTTTTGCGGACCGCGGCGCGGCAGAGCGGGCGCTGGAGCGAGCCTGAGGACTTGCCGAAGTTTCCCAAGGAATTTTATGCCAGGGCGGGAATTTCGACGGACGACGTGGTGCAGACCGACGGATCCGGTTTATCACGGCACGACCTGGTGACGCCGCGTGCATTTGTGACTCTGCTCGAGTATGCGCAGAAGCAGGCGTGGTTCCCCCCCTACTTTGCTTCCCTGCCGGTGGCGGGCCTGGATGGAACGCTGAGCGAGCGGATGAAAAATTCCGGGATTTCAGGGAGGATTCACGCAAAGACCGGTTCGGTCTCCCACGTGAGGACACTCTCCGGGTTTGCGGAAACGCCTGGAGGGCGGCGGTTGATTTTTTCCTTTTTGACCAACAACGAATCCGGAAAAAATCACGAACTGTCGGAGACGCTCGATGGGTTGTGTTTGGCGATGATTGAAGAGTTTGATGAGAAGAAGGAAGCAGGGAAGTGAGGAAAAGGCGGAGACGCGATCACAAGATGACCGAGAAAATCATCAGCGTGTTTGGGAGTTCGCGGCCTCGGGCTGAAGACGCGGAATACCATGAGGCTCGCGTGCTGGGGAAGGCGCTCGCGGCCGCTGGATTCGCCGTATGCAGCGGCGGGTACGGTGGAGTGATGGAAGCGGTTGCGCGTGGCGCGAAAGATGCCGGGGGCAAGACGTACGGGGTGACGGCAGAGTTTTTTGGGCGCAAAGCCAACGAGTGGATTGACGTGGAGGTGCGGAAGAAGACCTGGGAGGAGCGGCTGTTTGAGCTGATCCAGTTGGCGGATGGATTTGTGGCCTGCAAAGGCGGCACGGGAACGCTGGTGGAACTTGCCGCGGTTTGGGAGATGTTGAACAAAAATGTTATGAGTGCAAAGCCCTGCCTTGTCCTGGGTGAGTTTTGGCAACCCATCTTGGACCGAGTGCGAGAAGTGGAACAAGGACCGCAATCGGAGAGCGGATCACGCCTGTGGGGTGAGGCCAACCGGAATTTGGTGCACCGTGTTGATTCGCCGGAAGAGGCTGCACAGTATTTTGCCAAACTGTGGAAGAGTGGAAAGTCAGAGAGTAGAAGAGTGTAAGAGCGAAGCGCGTTGAGGGCTGAAGCTCGGGCCTGTCGGGCGGTTGCTGTTGGAGTTGAAGCTTCGGCGCGCTTGAGAATGAGGGAGCTGGGGCTGGGTTTGGAAGGGAAGCCAATGTCGCGGACGGCACAGGAAGTTTTGGAGTTTGACAAGCTGCTGGAATTGCTGCGGCAAAGAACGACGTGTGCACCCGGGCGGCGTTTCATCCATGGCCTGGAGCCGAATGGACGGCGTGAAGCGCTCGAAGGCACGTTCGCGCTGATTCGCGAGGCGCGCGAATGGCTGCGCCTGGGGCAGGAACTCGGCTTCGGAGCCCTAGAAGACCCAGAGGGTTGGCTAGCGCGACTGGAATCGCCTGGCGGCGTGCTGGAAGCAACGGATTTTCTGGATGCGATCTCACTGCTGGAAACGGCGGGGTGGCTACGGCAACAGTTTCGGGAAGAGACGGCGAAATTTCCGTTGCTGGCGGCACGATGCGCTACGCTCGCGGATTTCAAGGATCTGCAGGCAGCGACACGTCGCTGCATCCTGCCTAACGGAGAGATCAGCGACGACGCTTCCGGCGCGTTGCGACGGATTCGCGTCAGCATTCTGCAGACGCGGGATTCGATACAGAAAACTTTGAAGCAGATTCTGCGTTCGCGCCAAGCAGAAGCCGGGGAAGACTTCGTCACGCTGCGCAACGACCGCTTTGTGATTCCCGTGCGCGCGGAGCACCGGCGCAATGTGCAGGGAGTGGTGCATGGGGCGAGCGCCACGGGGCAGACCGTGTTCGTCGAGCCGTTCGAAACGGTAGGGGTCAATAACCAATTGGTGCAGCTCGCGGAGGACGAAGCGGCGGAAATTTTTCGCATACTGAAGGAACTGACGGACCGGTTGCGTGGAATGCTGGGACCGTTGAAAGCCGCGGCCGCCACCATTGCGGAACTCGATAGCGTGTTTGCACGCGGGCGTTTCGCGAGGGATTTTGATGCGTGCATGCCTGAATTTTCGGTCGCGGCGGAGTTGCAATTGGAGTCGGCACGGCATCCGGTACTCGAAGACAAGCTCCGAAAAGAGAATCGTGCCATTGTGCCGATATCTCTGGCGCTCGGCGGCGACGAGAGATTGCTGGTCATCAGCGGCCCGAACACCGGGGGAAAAACCGTTGCGCTGAAGACCACAGGACTGGCGGCGTTGGCCGCGCAGTCAGGAATTCCGGTGGCGGCCCAGCGGGCGGTGCTGTCTCTGTTCGATCGCGTGCTGGTGGACATTGGCGACGACCAGTCGATTGCGGCGGATCTCTCCACGTTTTCCTCGCACATGCTGAATCTGAAAAGCATGCTGCAAGAGGCGACGTCGAATTCGCTGGTGCTGGTGGATGAAATGGGAACGGGCACGGCTCCGGACGAAGGCGCGGCACTGGCAGTGGCGTTGCTGGACGAGTTTCAGAAGAAGCAGTGCTTCGTGCTGGCGACCACGCACCACGACCGGTTGAAAGCCTATGCTTCCGCGAAGCCGGGAGTGGTGAACGCGGCGGTCGAGTTCGATGAACTGAATTTACGTCCGACGTACCGCCTGATGGTGGGCGTGCCGGGCGGCTCGAGTGGAATTGCCATCGCCCAGCGACTGGCGCTGCCGGCCACAGTAATCGAACACGCGCGGTCGCTGCTGGCGCCGGAAGCGCAGGAAGCGGCGGACCTGATCGCGTACCTGCATCGCAGCCGGGATGAGTTGGATCGCTTGCGGGTGCAGATGGCGAAGGAACGGCAGGCCTTGGAGCACGAGCGGACCAAACTGCGGAACGAGTGGGTGGAGCGGCAGAAGCAGCGGATTGCGGATCTCGAACAGAATTTTGCGGGGATGCAGAAGCGCTTCGAAGAGAGCGTGGCGAGCGTTGTGGAAGCGGTGAAGGAACGCGAGTTGCGTGTGCAGGTTGAAAAGACGGCGCGGCGGAAGATGCAAGATGTCCGTAGCCAAGCGAAGGAAGAATTGAACGCCGCAGTGGTGCAAACGATTTCGGAATCACAGCAGGATTTAGGCGTGAAGCCCGAGGCGTTCGACAAAGTGCGCCTGGAATTGCTGCAGCCAGGGGTGAAGGTGCGGGTGCGGGGGTTCAACAAGCCGGTGATTTTGCGACGCGTGGATGGACCATCGGCAGAAATCGAGGCTGGGCCCTTGCGCATGAAGATAGCCGTGGAAGAGATTACAGGCATTGAAGGGCACACTCTAGGAAAAGTGGGCGAGCAACAGTCGCCTCGCGACAACATTACTGTGACATCGCAGGGAGGCGAAGGCGCAGTGGGCGGGGAGATCAATGTGATCGGCATGACGGTAGAGGAAGCGAGCGAACGGGTGGATAAATTTCTGGATGAAGCGTCGTTGGCGCACCGCACGCAAGTCCGCATTGTTCACGGTCATGGCACCGGAGCGTTGCGCAAAGGGCTCGGCGCATTTCTTTCTACGCACCCCTTAGTTGAAAAGCATGCTTTTGAGACCGAGGAGAACGGCGGCAAAGCAATCACAGTGGTAGATTTGCGTTCCTAGGAACACATGGCAGAAGCGGGATCATTCGCGGACCGAGTAAAACAGCAGGCGGACATTGTCCGCGTGGTGGGGGAATACGTTCGTCTGAAGAAGAGCGGGCAGAATTTTAGCGGGTTGTGCCCGTTTCATGGAGAGAAGACGCCGTCGTTCGCGGTACACCCGGTGAAGCAGATATATCACTGCTTCGGCTGCGGCAAGGGCGGCGATGTTTTCAGTTTTGTGATGGAGATGGAGAAGTGTCAGTTCCCGGAAGCGGTGCGTATCGTCGCGGAAAAATGTGGGATCGCGATACCGCAACCCAAGGAACGCTCGCCGGAAGAGCGCAAGGAAAATCAGCAGCGCGCGGTTTTGACGGAGATGCACCGCGAAGCGCAATCGTTCTTCGCCAGGCAACTGGAAACGACGGGCGAGGGAAGAGCGGCGAGAGCGTACTTGGAAGATCGAGGACTCGATAGAGACGCGATTGCGCGATTCGGCATTGGCTATGCACCGAGTGGCGGCGACGCTCTGTTGCGCCATCTGAAACAGAAATATCCGGACAAGTTGTTGGCGGAATCGGGGCTGCTTTCGCGGGACCAGAGCGGCGGAAGGCTGTTTGACCGTTTTCGACGGCGGATCACTTTCCCCATTTCCAATGAATCGGGAAAAATTGTGGCGTTTGGCTGTCGCGCGCTGGGCGACGACCAGCCCAAATATCTAAATTCGCCAGAAACGCCCATCTATTCGAAGAGCAACGTGCTGTATCATTTGGATCGGGCGAAGGACGCGCTGCGGCGGCAGGATTTTGCGGTGCTGGTGGAAGGCTACATGGACGCGATCGCTGTGGCGCGCGCCGGAATTAGCAACGTGGTGGCCAGTTGCGGAACCAGCCTGGCCGAGCCGCAAATCAAATTGCTGGGGCGCTTTACGAAACGCGTCATCGTGAATTACGACCCGGACGCCGCCGGGCAAGCCGCCACAGAGCGCTCGATCTCGTTACTGCTGGAAAGCGATTTCGAAGTGAAGGTGCTGGCGCTGCCGCCGATTGGCGACAAGAAGGCCGATCCCGATCTGTACATTCGGGAAAAAGGTGCGGAAGCGTACATCAAAGCGCTGAAAGAGGCGCCGCCGTATGTGGACTATCTGATTGGCCGGGCCCGCCAAATGGATTTGACGACCGGTGAAGGAAAGGTACGCGCACTAAACTTCCTGATGCCTTATTTGCAGAAGATTCCTAACGCGTTGCTCCGCTCCGAGTGGGCCACTCGAATTTCGCAGCAGTTGCGCATCGATGAGCCGGTGCTGCGCGCAGCGTTGAGCAAAGCCGCGGCCGAGCGGCGCAGTGAGGTGAAAACGCAGCCGGAACTGGTAGGCAAGGCGGGCAAACCCGCGGAGCGGCGCCTGATTCGCATGCTGGCGGAAGCGGAAGAGTTCAAGCGGGAACTGGCGCAGCAGTTGAAACAGGGTCGACTGTACCAGGGACTGGAGACGGAGAAGATTTTTGCCGCGCTGATTGTCGCCGGGCTTTCCGAGCAACCCATGCAACCGACCGAGATCGCCGCAATGCTGGACGAGCGCGACCGCCGGATCTTCTTCGA
>Ga0181532_10003387_pt1 | contig 14365 bp, 10 predicted proteins | sample PEATcosm2014_Bin_33_FD_119768 | JGI IMG/M metagenome (GOLD analysis project Ga0181532, IMG submission 119768) | Peatland microbial communities from MTU Mesocosm Facility, Houghton, MI, USA - PEATcosm2014_Bin11_30_metaG | ecosystem: Environmental > Terrestrial > Soil > Wetlands > Peat | place...
AACCGCCAGGTCACGCACCACGGGAAATTTCGAGAAGGGCTCGAGCTTGATCGGGTGATCGAGGTGGTCGAGCAGGGCGGAGCAGGCCATGCGGGCGCGTCCGTTGATGAGCATGGCGCAGGAGCCGCAGATCTCTTCGAGACAACACGAGTCGTAAGTGATCGGCGTGGTCTTCTTGCCGTCGCGAGTGACCGGGTTGGCTGCGATCTCCATCAGCGCCGAAGTGATGTTCATGTTCGGCTTGTAAGGAATCTCGAACTCTTCCCACGACGGTTTGGCGTCGGGAGTGAGTTGGCGTTTAATTTTGATGATCACGGATTTTGTGTTATTCGCCATTAGCTCCTAGCCTTTAGCTCTTAGCTCAACCCTCGTCATCCTGAGCGAAGCGAAGGACCTATGCATTTTCTTGGCGCGGGCAGAATGCATAGGTCCTTCGCTTCGCTCAGGATGACAAACGAGTTAAAGTGATCGCACATCGATCTCGTACCTCAGTACTTTCGCGGCCGCGGCGGAATCAGCGATGCGTCCACCGGCTCGAACTCGAATTTCGGCTCGTCCAAATCGGGCGCGAAAGTCGCCTTCGTGGTCTTCATCCAGTTCTTGTCATCGCGCTCGGGGAAATCGGGCTTGTAGTGCGAGCCGCGAGATTCGTCGCGCATGGCCGCTCCCTGTGCGATTACGCGCGACAACTGCAGCATGTTGTAGAGCTGGCGCGCGAAGGCGATGGTCGTGTTCGCCCACTGCGAGCGGTCGCTCAGGTTGATCTTCTGGAAGCGATTCAGTAGGTCGATTATTTTGGCGTCCGCTGCTTCACACTTCTTGTTGTAGCGGATGACGGTGCAGTTCTCGGTCATCGTTGCGCCCAGTTCGCGCCAGAGCAGGAATGGATTTTCGTTGCCATCAGCTTTCATCAGGCCGGCATTGATGTCCTGCTGTCGTTTACGCTCGGCGTCGAAATGCCCGTTGCTGGGTGCGGCTTGCAGGCTCTTTGCATACTGCACGGCTGCCGGGCCGGAGACGAAGCCTCCGTAGATGCATGACACCAGCGAGTTCGCGCCCAGGCGGTTGGCGCCATGGTACTGGTATTCCGCCTCGCCAGCGGCGAAGATTCCCGGGATGTTGGTGGCTTGTTTGTAGTCGATCCAAAGGCCGCCCATGGTGTAGTGCATGCCGGGGAAAATCTTCATGGGCGTGTCACGCGGATCGTCGCCGACAAATTTCTCGTAGATCTCCAGGATGCCTTCGAGTTTGCGGTCGAGCACCTTGCGGTCGATGTGCGTTAGATCGAGGTAGACCATCGGCTTGCCGTCGATGCCGAGGTTGTACTCGTACACCACTTTGAAAATCGCGCGCGTGGCTACGTCGCGCGGGACGAGGTTGCCGTATTTCGGATACCACTCTTCGAGGAAGTACCAGCGCTCCTTCTCAGGGATGGATTTGGGATCGCGCTTGTCGCCCTGCGTCCTGGGAACCCAGACGCGTCCACCTTCGCCGCGCGCCGATTCTGACATCAGACGGAGCTTGTCTTCTCCCGGAATCGACGTAGGGTGAACCTGAATGAACTCGCCGTTCGCGTAGTAGCAGCCCTGCTGATAAAGCGCCGACTGAGCTGACCCCGTGCACACTACCGAATTGGTGGACTTGCCGAAGATGGCGCCAATGCCGCCAGTGGCGATGATAATGGCGTCGGCGGGAAAGGTGCGGATCTCCATGCTGCGCAAATCCATCGCACAGATGCCGCGGCAGACGCGCTGCCCGTCGAGCACGGCGGAGAGAAACTCCCAGTGCTCGTACTTCTTCACCTTGCCTTCGGACTCGTAGCGGCGCACCTGCTCGTCGAGCGCGTAGAGAAGCTGCTGTCCGGTAGTGGCTCCGGCAAAGGCGGTGCGGTTGTAGAGGGTGCCTCCGAAGCGGCGGAAATCGAGCAGACCTTCGGGAGTGCGATTGAAGGGGACGCCCATGCGGTCGAGCAGATCGATGATGCCGGGAGCCGCCTCGCACATGGCCTTGACCGGCGGCTGGTTGGCGAGGAAGTCGCCACCGTAAATGGTGTCGTCGAAGTGGATCCAGGTGGAATCGCCTTCGCCCTTCAGGTTCTTAGCGGCGTTGATGCCGCCTTGCGCGCAAACCGAGTGCGAGCGCTTCACCGGAACGATTGAGAACAGGTCAACCTCACCGCCCATTTCAGCGATCTTGATGACGGCGGCCAGGCCTGCCAGGCCTCCGCCCACTACGATGATTTTCGGAACTGCCATGCGGTATGAGTCCGATCTGCCGGTCCGAGCCGGGCTTGCTGATACAAAATTCGTACAATCTCTAGCGCATCACGATATTTTCAGAACCCGAACCTGAATCCAAAGGCTGTAGCGGAGTCTTCAGGAATCCGTACATGCTGGCCGCGCCAATCGAAACCAGGCCGAGAGCAAGCGCCAGGCAGACATAGCCAAAGCGGCGCCGCGCCCTTTCCCCGGTGGTGATGCCCCACTTCGCGGCGAACAGCCACAGTCCGTAACTGAAATGCCAGGAAGCGGCGATGATGCCGATCGCGTAGAAGGCGACCATCCACGGATTTTGAAATTCTCCCTGGACCTTGGCGAACGACTGCATGGGGTGCGTCGGCAGGTGTACCCCAGTGAAGCGCAGGTGATAAGTATGCTGCACCATGTAGGCGAGCGCGATGATGCCGGTCCAGCGCTGGGAAGCGTAGAGCCAGTTCCCCGTCCATGGATAAGCGCCGACGTTGGTCTCGCCTTGATACCAGATGTAGATGCCGTAGAGGCCGTGGTAAAGGATCGGAATCCAGATGAAGAACAGTTCCAGAAAAAAAACGAAAGGCAGGCTGTTCAAAAACTCAACTTGCTTTCCGTAAGCGATAGGGCCTTTGAAGGCTTCGGCATTCGAGATGAAGTGTTCAACAAGAAAGGCTCCGATGGGAACCACGCCACTGAGCGAATGCAGACGGCGCAGCAGGAACGAAGTTCCCTCGCCAGCGCGGAGGGGAGCGACTCCTGATTTGATATGGGGAGCGACGGGACTGGCAGTTGCTGCCACGATGAATGCTCCTTAGGATGTCGAATGTTGAAACCCGTTATTATCGTTTTTCGCGGGAAGAGAAGTCAAGGAGAGGTCGCACCAGGAGAGCTTGCACCATCGCCCCATTAACCGCGGAGTCCGCAGAGAAAAACTTGGCGCTTAACGGCAACCTGCAAAGCTATCGCACACGTAGCCGTCCTTGAATTTCCTTTGGATGTTTGCGTACTCTGCGGTTAGAGCTTCTGATTGTCGGCCACTCGATACCACGCGAGAAACGCGCGGAATGCGGCGCCACGATGGCTGTAGCGGGACTTTTCTTCGGCGTCTAATTCAGCGAACGTCTTGTGAATTGCGGGAAAGAAGAACAGTGGGTCGTATCCGAAACCGTTCATGCCCCGGGGCGCGCCCAGGATGATGCCTTCGGCGGTGCCGCCGAAGCTGTGCAGCGTGTGGCCGTCACGGGCGACGGCCAGAACGCATACGAATCGCGCCGTGCGTTTTTGTTCCGGAATTCCCTCCAGTTCACGCAGCACTCGAGCGTTGTTGGCTGCGTCGTCCGAGTTGCGCTCTGCCGTATGCGGCTCGTCTTGGGCGTAGCGCGCCGAATGGACGCCGGGCGCTCCGCCCAGGGCATCAATCTCCAAGCCGGAGTCGTCGGCGAGAACCAGTTCGCCGGGAACGGCCAGACTGTAGGACTCTGCCTTCTTGCGCGCATTCGCCTCGAAGGTAGTCCCGTCTTCGGCGACCTCGGGTAGTGAAGACAAGTTTGGGATGTTTGCGATCGTAATGCCGAGGGGCGCGGCGGCTCCGGCGAAATCGCGGAGTTTACCGGAGTTCGAGGTTGCCACCAGAACGAGGCGGGAAGTCATGTGGCGGGGCTCGCGATGTTCGCTGGTCGTATGTGTGATGGCCGCGTTTTAATCCAGGCGACAACCAGCAAAACCAGGCTGATCAGCGAGACGATGTTGCCGATTACACGATCGATCGTTCGCCGAGAATGGATGTGGACATCGTTGTCGCCTGCGGCAACGGGAATGACGATCAGCCGAGTGACATCGGTTGTTTGCGTTTGGGTGGGTTTGCCGTTCACGACTACGTCCCAGGCGGGGTAGTTGAAAAGGCGCACGGTTATATTTTGCGACGCGGCGGCGTGGATGGTGAAGTGTTTTTCCGTCTGTCCCCACGCCATGATCTTGCTCTGGACCGGCGTTCCTGTGTCGGTGCTGACGCGAGGCAGATTCTTGTTCAACTCGTAGGGGTCGGCTCCGGCGGGGACGTATTCGTCGATACCCTCGTAGCCGGTGCCGTCGGCGAGGGCGTCGCTCATATCGCGGATATCGCTGGCGGCCTCCCACCAAGGGGGCTGGTTACGATAGCCGGCGAAGATAACCGCGCCCAGCAGAACGGCGGACGCCAGCACGCGCGAGGTCCAGCGTTTGGCGGCCGTGGTCAGGAGCGTCGCCAAAGCGGCGTTCATGCATAGCAGCCAACGGAAGGGGAGTTGCACAAAGCGGAGCTTGGGCAGGTGCTGCCAGAGCAAATTGCTCACCGAAAGCATGAGGAACGCGCTGCCCGCGCCCCAGGCGGCAAGCGGCAGCCAGGGAGTTTCGAACCCGGTCGCGCTGTGCGCGACCGGACAGCCGAGGGCGGCTGTCTCTACGCCCTTCCTCCGCCGGGAGAAGCAGGTCGCGAAGGCGAGGACGCCGATTTCGGTAAGCGCCACGGTCGAAACCAGAAGATTGAAGCGGTTGTGATCCGGATCGGCGAGGGTGGTGAAAAGAAAGTTGTCCTGCGGCCGGACTCCCGGCGATAGTACCTCGCTGAGGTTGACCCATCCCTGTTCGTAGATTGCAGGAAGCAGATAAAAGGAAGCAAGGCCGGCTCCGAGAAGGATCGCCACCGCCGTCCGGCCTAAGGTCCGCACCAAAGTGCGAACTCTGGGCCGCCAGATCTGCGGACTCCAGATTTGCCGGCCCCCGACTTGCGGATCCGACGATCGTTCCCGCACGGTCCCGCGCACAGCGCCCATCGCAGCCAAGACCAACGCCAGCCCGGCCGTTGAGTAATGGATCATTACCGCTGCGGGAGCATTCGTCAGCCACGCCGCGGCCAGGGTGAGGCTCAACCCAAGCGTAGGGCGAAATCCAGGATCGGATTCCGGCAAAAAGAGCCGCAGGAGACAAAGCAGTAGAAGCGGCAGCAGCGCCGCAGCCAGCAGTTCGGCGTAGGCGCTGCGCCAGTAAACGATCAGCATGTGGTAGGGATTCAGCGCATAGAACACGGCCGCAAATAACGCGTCCTGGGCTGGGAGCCACTCGCGGGCGAGACGGTACATGGCGGCTCCGGCGAGCATGAGCGCGATCCAGCAATACACGCCGGGCACCATCTTCCAGGGCAGAACAGCGCCGAGCGCGGCACCCAGAGCCCAGGAGGCGGGCGGATAAAACAGGAAGCGAGCCTCGCCGTATCCCCAGTGCGCTAGTGCCGCCCAGCGGGGATAAACGATGCCGTGCTTCCACTGGCCGAGGACTTCCATCCAGGAAAACATGTGGAACTCGAAATCATGTCCGGAGGGATTGCCCCACCAGAAAAACGGTGTGATGGCCAGGAGACAAGCGCCAGCTAGCAGCAGCGCACGCGAGATCGGACTTTTGAGCAATTCGTCCTTAACCTTGAACCGGAGGGTTGCGAAAATAAAAAAAGCAACACCAGATTTCCCGTGTAGACGCGACAAGCCCGGCCTCTACGGACAGGGCAATTCTATTGCATTAGAAAATTTCTCGGAAAATTAACTCCAGCGAAATCATTCAGGAGGGGATGTCGAGGTAGTCTGCGAGCAACGAAGTGGAACAGACCGCCGGGGGCTGGGTTGACGCTAGAGACGGGGTGCCGACTCGGCTCCCGGTGATTCTTGGGGACCATGGCGTCATTGGTCGATGTTATTCGTTAATGTTTGTTGGTTAGCGCCTATTGGCGGACGCTTTCCGGATTTCGCTGACGGTGCAATTCGGCGAGAAATGCTTCTTCATCGAGCGAATTGCCGTTTCGTAACAATTCCAGAAGTGGATCCTCGGCGTCGGTTGCGCCGCTGCTGGTCTGGCTCAGGTCGACCGCGTTGGCGACAAGAGCGCGTGGCGAGGTTTCCAGTTGCGGAGTAGTGCCAGGCTGGCCGGTGAGGAACTCGATGAACTCACCCACGCTTTTGCGCTGCTCCTCGGTGCGGGCAGGGAACTCAATGCCCATGCCGCGTCCGGGATGCATGACCCGGACCAAGCCTTCGGTGTGAATCTCCATCCCCGCGGCGCGCAGGCACAGGTCAACAGCCGAAGACTGAGGGAAGGGAGATTCAGTCTGCACGTAGCATCCACCCAGACTAAGGTCGGTCAGTGTGCATTGGCTGGCTGCGTCAGGTTCTTCGGGTAAAGCATCGTGCGAACGGGCCGTCAGCCACTCGCCCATTTCGTCGCGCATCTTGGAGTCCATCTCGAGAAAGCGCAGGCCGGTTTGGCCGTTGCCGGTACTCCATGCAACTTCCGCGTCACCTTCGATGCCGGGGCCGCCGTCGGGAAGCTGAAAGGAGACGCGAACCATGGACGTGGACGGCAGTGGCTTGGCCGCCAGCACGTCCATGCCGCCGGTGCTCAGGTCAAGCAGGATGCCTTCCACGATATTGCTGTCGTCGATCTGAATCGAAGCCGCTGCCTGAACCGCGATCCGCTGGGATTGCCGCCTTTCGCGCTTCAGCAGAGCCGTGGCGGCGCGCAAAGTGGTTTGAGCCTGTTCGTGAGTGATGGGCTTGGTAAGGATGAAATGAGCTCCCGCGCCGAGTATTGCGCGGATCTGCGAGGCATCGTGGAGCAAGGCCACGGTGACGGGCGATTGACGGTCGGGGCCGGCAAGGCGACGGCAGGCTTCCAGAACCAGGGAAGCCGCCTCGGGATCATCGAAGTCGACGATGACCTGATCGAAACGCTCCTCTGCCAGGCGCGTCACCGCGACATCGGCTGCGTTTGAACGATCAACCGCGACGCCAAACTGCGCCAGGACCTGAATCAGCGTTTCCGCAGTCGGGTCATCCTTTGACACCAGTAGTGTCTGCAATATCATGCGACCGAACCTCCAACCTCCCGCTTTCCGCCTGTACCGTCAGGCTTCTACGGCCAACGCGGAGTTGCGCTACGCGCCGGTTTGGCCGCGGCAGGTGTGGATTGAGCGCTGGCCTTGGCAGCCATCGCGTTGGCGTTTTCGTCGTCCACTTCCGCGAGCACTGCGCTATCGTCCTCGACGTCAGTTTCGGCGAGCAAGGGCGCTACTTCGCGCAGTTTCTCGGCAGCCTGCTGCAACATCTCAATCTGCTTCCCCAACTGCGTGTACTGCGCCTGCTTGCGGCGCAAGACCTCATGGATATCCTTCATACATCCCCCTGCGCCTGACTGTAGGTTTGGACGAAGGTAAGGTCAACGCCAAAGGCATCGTGGGCCGTTACGGCAGTAACCGACGGACAAGAGTAGACGCGGACTGGCTCGTGAGCAAAATCAAAAGCCCCGCCTGACAGGCGGGGCCATGAGTTGAGTGTCTGGGCGAACCGACAGATAGAAGTTATGATCCGATCAGCTTGCGACGGAACAGTCCAGCGATACCCACCAGCCCTGTTCCCAAAAGACCCAGTGTTCCCGGTTCCGGGACGGTCAGCTGCGAGTTACCCATAGAGATGTGCCCGATACCTTGGTTGATCTGCGTACCGGTCGTGAAGAAGTTCTGAGTGGTCGTTCCAGTCACCCAATGACCGCCATACAGCCAGCCGGCGATCTCGCCAGTGAGACTGTAATACCGACTCTGGTGATTCACACCCGTCAGAGTCCAATCGACTGTACCGGGGACGAAACGGCCGGTGAAAAGCGCTACCGGGTTTGTGCAACTTGAACATCCCGTCAATGCTTTTGCCCAAGCGCCCACGCCTAATATGTCAAATGACGAGGCCGCGCCTCCGGCGAAGGTTCCGCCGGCAAAGATCGAGCCGCTCGTCAGAGCCCCGGTCGTGAAGTTGACAAAGCCGAGACTCTGCGTTGGCGAAGCGGGTGTGATGCCATCGAACATCTCCAGATGCGACTGCGTCGAAGCAATACCTGCAAGCGAAATCGAAATCGAACCGAACTGGTTCATGATGTCGATCGTGCCCGCCGAAGCGGCAATTGGCAACGCCAATGCCAGTAACGCCAAAACTACCACTCGTCTCATGTTAATTCCCTCCCAGTTTTCCCTTTTTCCAGGTTTCGCCTTGGACTCTTGGGTCCAAAGGTATAGGTCGCCTGCTGCTAACAGAGCACTTGTCGGTCCAAATCCACGGAAGGCTGGTTTCTGTTGCTTATCAATTACTTAGCAGCACTCTCCGTACCATTCCCAGATCCTGGGTTGCAAACCGCTGCACACTAGCAACAGTTTGCTTTCCCCGGATCGTCCAGAGGCTCAATTCCGCAAGCTGGCTACGCCGACCGCCGAATGGAACAACTGGGGGTTCAGAATCGGGAGGAATCTCACCGCACACGAGAGAACCTCAACCTCGGGTGGGACCGCTTCCAAAGCCTGGTGCGACCGCAAGTAACCAATCGCAAGGTGACCTATGTTACCGCGAACCCGGCGTCCAGCAATAGCTCTTTAGTGCCAGCCAGTCGCTCGGGAGTGGGATTCCGCTCCAGAAACAGGTGCCATATCTTGGGGGTGAGCAGTTCTGGGGGAGGGCTGTTCGGGCGTCCCGTGATCCTTTGGATCCGGGGCGCTTCTTATTTGAAGAGAAGCGGGCTTGTGGTGAAGTCCGCCTCAGGATTCCTGGTTTCCCGTACCATTGCGGTGGCTTTGAGGATCACCTGCCAAGGACGTCTGAGAGCCTCGGCACCTTTTCACTTTTTCCCGAGAGCAGGCTGCGATAGGCAGCGTCCAGAATGAGTTGGTTCTGCCAGCCTTCTTGTCCAGGTACTGGAAACACCTCCCGACCTTCGACGGCGGCGGCGAAGGCGTCTACCTGCCTAGCATAGGCAAGTTGGTTGGAGACGATGTCTTCAGCGACCTGTCGTCCCGCGCGACACAGTTCCAGCTTAACCGGCCGTTCAACATTCAGCGCGTCGTCGGCCCGAAGGACGCCAACATCCCCGACAATCTCCAGCGGAGTGCGATATTCGGCGCGAGTCGAGACCACTACCGTGGCCAACGTACTGCGCTGAAACTCGAGCGTCAGCACGGCCGCCGCTTCGACGTCGCCCGATTGTTCATCGGAACGTCCGACTGCGGTCACTCGCCGCGGCTCATCCTGCAGGATATAACGCAGGGCATCGATGCAATGGACACCCACGTCGGCAATAGGACCGCCTCCCCCGAGCGAGCGGTTGTAGAGCCAGGTGCGAGCATGGCCTACGCCGGAATACGAGAACTCTGCCCGCGCAAATATCGGACGGCCGATGTCACCAGCAGCGACGCGGTCGCGAAATCGCGCCGTGCTTTCTTCGAAGCGAAAGACTTGGGCGACGCCGAGCAGAACTCCCGCGTTACGCGCCGCTTCGACCATCTGGCGGCATTCGTCCGCGTCCATGCCCATCGGCTTCTCGCACAGCACCGGCTTGCGGCCAGCAACCGCGGTGAGAACGTCCCGCAGGTGGCAGGCGTTGGGAGTGGTAACCAGCACGGCGTCAACTTCAGGGCAGCGGCTGAGTTCCTCGGTGGAGAAGAAGACGTGCGAAATGCCGTACTTCCTGGCGGCCTCGTGTGCTTTGTGGGAATCCCGACGCGACAGGGCGACCACTTTGCAATTCTGAGCCAGCGCGAAACCCGGCATCAGCCGCCGCACGGCGTGCAATCCAAAACCTGCTATGCCAAAGCGAATCATGCGAGCCTCACCATCTGGAAGAGATTCTACATTCGATGCCGAGTGCCCCTGTGGTCGTTCCCTGTGTGCCTCTGTCCTCCACGTGGTGATGGCCCTCCGCAGCGTCAAAAGCGAAACCACAGGGGGCACAGCGACGCACAGGGCAATCTGACCCCGAAACCCGCGATGTGAAAGCGCATTCTCCCGGCCGCTAGGTGTACGGGTAAAAGACGAAAAACAGCAGCGACAACGCGGTCAACGCCCAGAGCGCCGGGCGAACATCGCGCAATCGCCCCGAAACCAGTTTGCAGAAAGGATATAAGAGAAAGCCCGCTGTCATGCCAATTCCAATGTTGTAGGTGAAAGCCATCAAGGCAATAACGCCGAAGGCTGGAACCAGTTCAGTGAGGTCGTCGAATGGGATCCGGGTAATCGGCGTCAGCATCAGCAACCCAACGAAGATGAGCGCCGGTCCGTATGCCTGTGGCGGGATGGCGGAGATAAAGGGGGCGAAAAATAGAGTCCCGACAAAGCAAAGCGCGGTGATGACTGCGGTCAGGCCAGTTCGGCCACCCGCTTCGACTCCGGTGGCGGACTCAATATAGGCACCGGACGTAGTGGTCCCAATCAGGGCGGCGAAGGTGGTGGCCAGCGCGTCGGCCATCATCGGGCGCTCGATCTGTGGCAGGTTGCCGTCTTTATCGAGGAAGCCCGCGCGTGCCGACACACCAATGAGCGTGCCCATGGTGTCCACGAATGCCATGACAAAAATCGTCAGGACAACAGGGAAAAATCCCCATGTGAACAGGCTGCGCAGATCGAACTGAAAAAAAACGGGCTGCAGGCTGGGCGGACGGCTTATCCAGCCCATCGGTGCCCGAGCCACCCGCGTCACAAAACAGAGCAGCGCGGTAACCAGAACTCCGCTCAGAATTGCGGCCGGGAAACGGCGAATTGTCAGTACTGTTATGAGCAGGAACCCGAAGATGGAAAGCAGCACCGAAAGCGAGGTCAGATGGCCGGGCCGGACCGGCGCCCCGGGGAATCCCACGGTGACGATGCCGGTCTGATTGAGTCCGATGAAGGTGAGGAACAATCCGATGCCAACCGCGTAGCTGTAACGGAGCGTGGGAGGAATGGCATCGACCATCCACTGGCGGAGCCGGAACAGCGTCATCAGAATAAAGAGAACACCGGCCAGGAACACGGCGCCCAGAGCGCTCTGCCACGAATAGCCGAGCACGTGAACCACCGTGAACGCGACGAAAGCATTTTCGCCCATGTAAGGAGCGATGGCGAAAGGACGGTTGGCATAGAAGCCCATCAGCAGCGTTCCGAAAATGGCGGCGACAATGGTGGCCGTAAGCGAAGCGCCAACCGGCATGCCGGCAGCCGTCAGAATGGCAGGATTGACGGCCACGATGTAGGCCATCGTGAAGAAGGTGGTGAGTCCGGCGACAATTTCGCGGCGGACGGTTGTCTGGTGGTGAGAGAGTTCAAAAAACCGATCAAGCCAGCGATTCAAATTGTCCTCGAGTGCAGACTCAGGATTGTACATTCGCCACGGTCGGAGGACGAATCGAGCCGGGAGGGTTTCCCTGTGTGTCCCTGTGTTCCTCCGTATCCTCTGCGGTTGCCCTTGGTTCGCAGCGTCAAGAGCGCAACCACAGGGAACACAGAATGGCACAGAGGAAAACCTCGAGAACAAGCGATTAGTGATTGCGCAACTCGGCAAGCCGTTTGGGGTCGATGTTGCCGCCGCTGATCACGGCGACGTTGATGTTTGTGTTGGGCAACTCGCCGGCGTGGAAAAGAAATGCAGCTACGGCTACAGCGCCGCTCGGTTCGGCCAGTGTTTTCGGGTTCGTGCTTAACGCGCGCATGGCCTCGCGAATCTCGTCTTCGGTCACGCTGACGATGTCGTCAACATGGGCCCGGATGTGTTCGAAGTTGATCGCGCCGATGCTCTGAGTGCGAAGACCGTCGGCCAGCGTCTGCGAGACCTGCTCCGCCGGAAAAGAGACGATGCGGCCGGCGCGCAGGCTGGCTCGCGCGTCGGCGGCGAGTTCGGGCTCGACGCCAATGACTTTTACTTGGGGATTGCTGAGCTTAATGGCCGCCGAGACGCCGCTGATCAACCCGCCTCCGCCGACGGGGACGAGCACGGTTTCAATGTTTGGAAGGTCCTCAAGGATTTCAATCCCAACCGTTCCCTGGCCGGCGATGATCTTCTCGTCGTTATAAGGAGGCACGATCGCGTAGCCGTGCGCAGCTGCAAGTTCTTCGGCGCGCAGGCGGCGCTCTTCACTGCCAGGGCCGACGAGGACGATCTCCGCTCCCAGCTTGGCGGTAGCGTCGAGCTTGTTCTTCGGAGCATTGCCGGGCATAACGATGATGGCCCTCGCGCCTAGCGCCCGCGCCGCATAGGCCACGCCTTGCGCGTGATTGCCGCTGGAATACGAGATGACTCCGCGGCGGCGCTCTTCGTCGGCGAGAGACGCGACCTTGTTGTAAGCCCCGCGCAGTTTGAAAGCGCCGATGGGCTGGAGGTTTTCCAGTTTCAGGAAGAGCTTGCGCCGATCAGTGGCGCCCGTCCATTCGAAGAGTGGGGTGCGGACGGCGACGCCGCGGAGGAGAGTTTGAGCCTCGAGAATGTCTTGCAGGGAGACCATAGTGTTTGAGGGGACACAAGTATCGTCGGTCAGTTTGCGGGCGGGTCGGCGTTCGGATAATGTGCCAAGGCCACGGTGCCTTGAGACTGTAGCTCCGTGGAACCTCACTGTGGATCTGTCCACACCTGGAACATGTCCAAGTCTCCGAAGCCATCTCCTGCCCCACTCTTTTCGAATTCAGATCTCCAGTATCACCGGCATAATCAGCGGTCGCCGTTGCGTCTGCCGCGAGATGTAGCGCTTCAGATCGGTGCGGATTTTTTCCTTGATCACGCCATAGTCGGCTTTCTCTTCAGCGCTGGAGGCATCGAGCGTCTCCATGACGATCTCGCGGGCGCGTTCGATCACACCGTTTTCTCCGGGAGCGAATCCACGCGTCACAATCTCCGGCGCGGTTTCGACGAGTCCCGTGAGCTTGTTGATGGCGATGATCGGCATCACGAAGCCATCTTCGCTGAGGTGGCGTCGATCTTTGATGACGAGGTCTTCGACCACGTCGGTCCGCGAGCCGGAATCGATGCAGACGCGGCCTACATTGACGCGTCCCGCCTTGCGAGCTCCGAGTTCGTCGATTTCGAGGACGTCTCCACTTTCGATCAGCATCACGTTGCCGACCGAGCCGTGCATGGACGCGGCCAGATCGGCATGTAACTTGAGCTGCCGGTATTCGCCGTGGATCGGAACAAAATATTTGGGCCGCACCAGGTTGATGATGAGCTTCAATTCTTCCTGGCTGGCGTGTCCGCTGACGTGAATCGGCGGGTAAGAGCCGTCGTCATAGATGACGAACGCTTCGCGGCGGAACAGATGATCCACCACGCGGTAGATTGCCTTTTCGTTGCCTGGGATGATGCGCGACGAGAGGACGACCGTATCGCCTTTTTCGATTTTGGCGTGCTTGTGGTTATCCACGGCCGCGCGGGACAGCGCTGACAAGGGTTCGCCCTGCGTGCCGCTGATGAGCACGCAAACTTTCTCGGGAGCGAAGTTTTTCATCTCGCCGGGATGAATCAGCATGCCTTCGGGAATCTGGACATAGCCGAGGTCTTCGGCGATTTCCGAAGAATTCTCCATGGAGCGGCCGATGAAACAGATTTTGCGGCCGTGCTCGCGCGCCATGTCGACGGTCAGCTTGATGCGGTGAATCGAGGACGAAAAGCAGGAGATAAACAGACGCCGCTGGGTGCGGGCAAACACCTCTTCGAACTTGCGGCGGACGGCGCGCTCGCTTGGCGTGTAGCCCTTGCGCTCGACGTTGGTGGAATCCTGCAAGAGCGCGAGCACTCCTTCTTTGCCATACTCGGCGAAACCGTGCAGATCGAAGAGGCGGTTGTCAGTGGGGGTGGGATCGACTTTGAAATCGCCGGTGTGCAGCACGACGCCGAGCGGCGTGTGGATGGCGAGCGCGACACAATCGACCAGGCTGTGCGTTACCTGCAGCGGATGTATGGTGAAAGGCCCAACCTTGAAGCGTTCTCCGGGACGAATTTCACGCAGGTCGGAGTCGTCGAGGAGCTGATGTTCGTCAAGCTTGTCTTCGACGTAGGCCAGCGTGAACTCGGTGCCCCAGACGGGAACATTCAGTTCGCTGAGAATCCAAGGCAGGGCTCCGATATGGTCTTCGTGACCGTGGGTAAGCACGATGCCACGCACATGTTTGCGATTTTCGAGCAGGTAAGAAATGTCCGGGACGACGATGTCGACGCCCAGCAACTCGGCCTCGGGAAACATCAGACCGGCATCAACCACGACGATGTCATCGCCATAGCGGATGGCCATGCAGTTCATACCGAACTCGCCCATC
>Ga0181532_10003389_pt1 | contig 14351 bp, 12 predicted proteins | sample PEATcosm2014_Bin_33_FD_119768 | JGI IMG/M metagenome (GOLD analysis project Ga0181532, IMG submission 119768) | Peatland microbial communities from MTU Mesocosm Facility, Houghton, MI, USA - PEATcosm2014_Bin11_30_metaG | ecosystem: Environmental > Terrestrial > Soil > Wetlands > Peat | place...
CGATAGTGGTGTCCTTATCCGCCTTGGCTGTGATTGGCGCGGCCATCGCCAATTCCCTGCCGAACTTCAATCACCTTCCTTTGCCGAATTTCTCTTTGCCGGATTTCAATCACTTCTCCTTACCGGATTTCGATCGCATCTCCTTGCCGGATTTCAATCGCTTCGTTGCGCAGTCTCGACACGAGACGGCTTCAGTCCCGATACCGGATCCCCCCGTCAGCGCGACACTGAAGGATATTCAGTTGTCGCAGCAGCAAAGCGCAGCTGTGTTGGTGTCGCTCACGCAGAGCGCCGCAACTTCACAGGCGGATTTGAAAAGAATATCCCGTCAACTCTCCTCGCTAGCGGCGCAGGCGGACGCTCTGCAGAGTGCGGTGGGGCCGTTGACGACTTCCAGCATTCCACATTCAAATTTTCGCGCCCGGGTCGTCCGGACGTCGCGAAAAATAGCTCCTCCACTGCCTAAACCTTTCGGCCCTGTTTCGGTCGGAGGTGCCCCGCTGAGTCCTGCACCGGCACCCGTACCGGCACCGGTACAGAGCTCGAGCGCAGGATAGCCCGCGGTCCCGCGCCTCAAATCTGCAATCATCGATCCAAAAGACCTGGCTAACGCAAAGGCGTGGTCTTTACACGCAGGTTTTGCCGTCGATTTCGTCGACGCAACAATGGGTCTAGAATTGTTACCGCTTACCGCTATGCATGAGTCTCTTCTGGCACCTTTCGCACCTCACGCCATGTCCGACCCTAGTCCGCAATGCGCACCAAAGCGGACGTCCGCCAATCCTGAATCCAGGGGTTCACGCCCCGAAGGAGACGCGTCAAGACCAACAGCCGTTTGCGCTTCCCCGCGAACCGCGCCAATATGGCTGATAACAGCAGTGGCAGGTGGAGATACGATGGCTCCCATCAAATTCGGCGTCGGTCAAAGCGTGCTTCGCAAGGAAGACGATGCGCTGATTCGCGGCAAGGGCCGCTACACCGACGATTTCGCGCCGCAGCCTTCGCTGCATGCGCTGGTGCTGCGCTCGCCGCATGCCCGCGCCAGGTTCACCATCAATACCGCCCGCGCCCGCGGCCTGCCGGGGGTGGCCACGATCCTGACGGCGGAGGACGTCGGGGATCTCGGCGACCTGCCGTGCCTGTTCAATCTCGAAGTCGATCCATTCACCGGCCCGCCCTATCCGATCCTGCCCAGGGATGAGGTGCGACATGTCGGCGACGCCGTCGCGTTTGTCGTCGCCGATACCGTTGATGCCGCGCGTGATGCGATCGAGGCCATTGAAGTGAACTGGATGCCGCTGCCGGCCGTGGTCGGCGTCCTCCATGCGGTCAGGAAGGGCGCGCCGCAGGTCTGGCCCCAGCATCCCGGCAACGTGCTGTTCGACGTGTCGATCGGCGACAAGAAAGCGACCGAGGCGGCGTTCGCAAGAGCACATGCGGTCGCCGAAATCTCGGTCGTCAATCCACGCATCGTCACCAACTTCATGGAAACCCGCGCGGTGGTCTGCGAATACGATGCCAAGCGCGATCACCTGACGCTGACGGTCGGCAGCCAGGGCAGCCATCGGTTGCGCGAAATCATCGGCGGCATGGTGCTGAAGATCCCGCTGGAAAAGATGCGGGTGATCTGTCCGGACGTCGGCGGCGGGTTCGGCACCAAGCTGTTTCCGTATCGCGAATATGCGCTCGCCGCATTCGCCGCGCGCAAGCTGCGCAAGACCGTGAAGTGGACCGCCGACCGCGCCGATCATTTCATCGGTGACGCGCAAGGGCGCGACAATGCCACCACGGCGCGGATGGCGTTGGCCTCCGACGGCAGGTTCCTCGGCATGGACGTCGATCTGCTCGGCGACATGGGCGCGTATCTGTCGACCTTCGGGCCCTACATTCCGCACGGCGGCGCCGGCATGCTGCCCGGGCTTTACGACATCCAGGCGTTCCATTGCCGCGTCCGCACGGTGTTCACCAACACCGTGCCGGTCGATGCCTATCGCGGCGCCGGACGTCCCGAGGCGGCTTACGTGCTGGAGCGGCTGGTCGATGCATCCGCGCGGAAACTCGACATGACGCCGGAGGCGATCCGCCGCAAGAATTTTATTCCGCCGCGGGCGATGCCCTACAAGACGGCAACCGGCAAGGTCTATGATTCCGGCGACTTCGCCGCACATATGAAGCGCGCGATGGAGATCGCCAACTGGAAGGAATTTCCGAAACGCGCCAAGGCCGCGAAGAAGCAGGGCCTGGTGCGCGGCATTGGACTGGCAAGCTATGTCGAGGTTTGCGGCACGATGGGCGAGGAGACCGCCAACGTGGCGCTCGATCCCAACGGCGACGTTTCGATCCTGATCGGCACCCAGTCGAGCGGGCAGGGCCACCAGGCCGCCTATGCGCAGTTGGTCGCCGAGCAGTTCGGGCTGCCGCCCGAGCGCGTCCACGTCCTGCAGGGCGACACCGACCGGATCGCCAGCGGTCTCGGCACCGGCGGATCGGCGTCAATTCCGACCGGCGGCGTCAGCGTCCAGCGCGCGACCCGCGAACTCGGCGAGAATTTGCGCGAGATCGCCGCCGAAGCGCTGGAAACGAGTAGCAGCGACCTCGAGATCCAGGAGGGTACGATTCGGATTGCCGGCACCGACCGGTCGATCAGCTTTGCCGATCTGGCGAAACGCCCCGGCGTCGATCCGGCGAAGCTGAACGCGAGCGCGACGTTCACCGCCGCCGACGGCACCTTTCCGAACGGCACCCACCTTGCCGAGGTCGAAATCGATCCGGCCACCGGCATCATCAAGATCATCAATTACGTCATCGTCGACGATTTCGGGGTGACGCTGAATCCGCTGCTGCTGGCCGGCCAGGTGCATGGCGGCGCGATGCAGGGGATCGGTCAGGCCCTGATGGAGCAGGCGGTCTATGATCCCAAGGACGGCCAGCTCGTCACGGCGACCTTCATGGACTATGCGCTGCCGCGGGCGGCCGACGGTCCGTCATTCATATTCGAGACGCACAATATCCCGTGCAAGACCAATCCGCTGGGCGTCAAGGGCGCGGGCGAGGCCGGTGCGATCGGCTCCTGTCCGGCGGTCGTCAATGCGATCATCGAAGGGCTGTGGCGCGAATACAAGATCGATCACATCGACATGCCTGCTACGCCCGAGCGGGTCTGGATCGCGATCCGCGAGCAGCAACGCCGGCATAGTCTGTGATATCGTACCAACGCTCGGGAATGGCGCGTTGCACCCGGGGTTGGCATGGCGACAGCGGCATCGCAGCGGTCGCGGGTTGATCGAGAAACTAGACAATCGCAAAATTAAACAAGGAGATCAGGCTGATGATGCGAACGGTAGTTGTGGTGGGAGCGTTGGTGCTCGGCATGGGCGCGGTGGCCGCGCAGCAGGACCAGGTCAAGCAGACCCAGGACATGATGAAGGGCAACGGAAAGAACGCCGGCGCGCTGGCGGCGATGGTCAAGGGCGAAAAGCCCTATGACCAGGCCGCGGTCGATGCCGCGTTGGTCCAGTTCGAAGACACCATCAAGAAGTTTCCAACTCTGTTTCCCGCCAGCACCAAGGGTCTGAAGCCGGAGGGGGATTACTTCCCATCGCCAAAAGTCTGGGAAGACCGCGCCGGCTTCGACGAGCACATCGCAAGCTTCGCCAAGGCCGTCGCGGACGCCAAGGGCAAGATCACGGATCTGGACACGCTGAAGGCGACCTTGCCCATCATAGGCAAGCAATGCGGCGGTTGTCACGAGACCTACCGCGTCAAGAACAGTTAAATCCGGCTGGTCAAGGCGAAGGGGCGGACGTCCAATGTGTCCGCCCTTTTTTATTCTTCGTTATCTTATTCTCGGGTGCGGGATTTTTACCTACGGCCGCCGCCATTGACTCACTGCGTCATCCCCGGATGAGCGCAATTGCGTTCATCCCGGGGATAACGGTCATTGTCTAGTGCCGTTGGTATTACTTCGTCACCTGGCCGCGGATTTCGCCGCCCGGATTGGCCGCGGTGTGGACGTTGATGTAGTACTTGCCGGCCGCGAGGTCGGCGGCCTGGGCGTCGGTCAGCGTGGCGCTGCCCTCGACCGGGCTCGTGGTCGGGTTCGGGATGGCCAGGCCGACGCCGGCGTTCTTGCCGGGTTCGGCCGGCCCGTGGAAGTGGGCCGCGGTGGCGGGGCCGGAGAGCCCGGAATAGGTCAGCTTCCAGCTCAGCTTCTTGGTGGCGGCATCGTAATCGATATCGGCGGTGCCGGTGCCGGCGCTGGCGTTCGGCGGCACTTCGGACTTGCCGTCCAGCGTTGCTTTCATCTTCTCGGCGAAAGCGGGCCCGGCGAACGCAACGGTCGCTCCCAGCGCAAGCATCGCAAGCATGGTCCTGGTCTTCGACATGGTTTTCTCCCTGTGGGCGCCGATCGACGACGCCAGTTTCAAAACAACGGGATTCCGGTTTTATTCCCGGAACCGGCTTCAACGCTCCAAATTTTCAGGCAGCCTATGGCTGGATTAGCCGCCATACTAGCCGTTAGTTCGAGATGATGAGTGACGGATCGGTGAATGCTGCGACGAATTTTCCTTAGCTGCGTGATGGTCGGCGCCCTCGCATTCGCTGTTTTTTGGTGGCTGACGATACCGGCCGTCGTCTCGCCGGCTCTGCTGGCGGCCTACACGCCGAACCTGGCGAACGGCCTCACAACGTTCAATGCCGCCGGATGTTCCTCCTGCCATGCCGTGCCCGGCCAGCCCGATCGCCTGAAGCTCGGCGGCGGCCTCGCGATACCTTCGCCGTTCGGGACGTTCTACGCGCCGAACATCTCACCCGATCCGGCCGACGGCATCGGGCGGTGGAGCGAGGCCGAATTCGTGACCGCGGTGACCAAGGGGGTTTCGCCGGCGGGATTTCACTACTTTCCGGCCTTTCCCTATCCCTCCTATCAGCATGCGAAGCTTGAGGACGTGCGCGACCTGTTCGCCTATCTGAAAACGCTTGGCCCGGTATCCGGCAAGGTGCGCGGTCACGACGTGTGGTTTCCGTTCAATATCCGGCGCAATGTCGGGATCTGGAAATGGCTTTTTATCGACGACAAGCCCTTCGTGCCGGACGCCACCCGCCCAGGGCAGTGGAATCGCGGCGCGTATCTGGCGGGCAGCCTCGGCCATTGCGCCGAGTGTCACTCCCCGCGCAATTTCCTCGGCGGCATCATTGCCGCGCAGCGCTTCGCCGGCGGCCCCAATCCGGAAGGCGAAGGCTGGGTGCCGAACATCACGCAAAAGGGCCTCGCCGAATGGAGTGTCAACGACTTCGCCTATTTCCTCGAGACCGGACAACTGCCCGACGGCGACTCTGCCGGCGGCGCGATGGCGCGCGTGATCAGGAACATCTCGCAATTGCCAGCCGATGATCGCGCCGCGATCGCGGACTACATCAAGTCGCTGCCGCCGGTCGACGGACCGCCGCGGCCCAGGAAGGCGGCGAAGGGCGGCGACAAGTCGTGAGTGCCCGCGCGCTAGATCACTGTGGCGAGGGACGACCACGTCGCCATGTCGCCAGCCACCAGTAGAGGCCTGACGTCATGAGCCCGGCCAGCGGATAGATCGCGGTCAGAGGATCCGCGGCCCAGCGCAGGAAGAACCTCAAGAAGCTTTCCGTTGGGGGCCCGGAGTCGGGGCCACTGCCTTTCCACTCCATCAATGTCAGCGGGACGAATACCAGCATGCCCAGTACCAAACCGAGCAGGCAAACCTTCAGGCCTGTCATCGGCCGCCACAGGGAAAGCAGATAAAGCGAGGGCAGGAAGAGAAAAATCGTGGTGCCGTAGGATATGATGCAGCTCGATACCATCAGGATCAGAAACAGCAGCGCTCTGTTGTTGCTTTCCATGAGGCTCAGCATTGCAACGCTGAATAGCGTCGGCACCGGCAATGGCGCGAGGATCAGGCCGGTCCAACTGAATCGCATCGCCGCCTCTCCAGAGGGTGTCTGCTGGCGGATCAGGCTGCCATCCGCTGCAGGCAGGATCGCACGAACATCTGATTCCCTGCTACGGGCCGACCATCCTGAATGGTGGGTTCAGCGCTAGCCCGCCCTAGAACGCCTTGAAGGTGATGATGGTGTGGGTGTCCTGGATGCCGGGAATGACCTGCACCTTCTCGTTGACGAAGTGGCCGATGTCGGTGTCGTTTTCGACGTAGAATTTGACCAGGAGATCGTAGTCGCCGGCGGTGGAATAGATCTCGGAGGCGATCTCGGCCTCGGCGAGCGCGTTGGCGACGGCGTAGGACTGGCCGAGCTTGCATTTGAACTGGACGAAAAAGGGAACCATCGCTGTCGTCTCCGAAAAGGGCTTTGCGCCCGGTTCAATATAGCGTCCCCGAACTTGCTGGCAACAACGCGCCGCGCTAAAGCATGATCCGGAAAAAAGGCGACCGGTTTTCCGAAAAGATCATGCTCAAAAAAGAGATGAAATCATGATCCGATTCGGATCATGATTTAGGACAGCACATGCGCACGACGCGACAATGCGGACGCCTGCGAGCCCTGCGATGACGATACCGATCGCGCTCACCATCGCCGGCTCGGATTCCTCCGGTGGCGCCGGCATCCAGGCGGACCTGAAGACGTTCGCGGCGCTCGGCGTCTACGGCGCTTCCGTGATCACCGCCCTGACCGCCCAGAACACCACCGGCGTGAGCGGGATTCATCCGGTGCCGGCCGCGTTCGTGGCCGCGCAGATGGATGCCGTGTTTGGTGATCTCGACGTCAAGGCCGTCAAGATCGGGATGGTGGCGCAACTGGCGAGCATCGAGGCCATCGCCGCCGCGCTGGCGCGGTGGTCGCCCGCCCATGTCGTGCTCGATCCGGTGATGGTCGCGACCTCAGGAGATCGGCTGCTTTCGCCCGACGCCGTCGCGGGCCTGCGCGCAAAGCTCATTCCGCGCGCCACGCTGATCACCCCGAACCTGCCGGAGGCCGCCGCCCTTCTGGAGGAGCCGGTCGCATCGGGCGAAGCCGCGATCGCCGATCAGGGCAGGCGCCTGTTGGCTCTGGGCTCTCCGGCGGTGTTGATCAAGGGCGGCCACGGGCAGGGCCCCGAGAGCATCGACTATCTCATCACCGCCAGCGGCACCATCGCACTGCCGGCGCCGCGCCTTGCCACCAATAATACCCACGGCACCGGCTGCTCGCTGTCTTCCGCGATCGCAGCCTTGCTTGCCAGGGGCGAGGCGCTGGAAGCCGCCGTCCGCCAGGCCAAGGCCTGGGTCAGTGCGGCGATCGCGGCGGCCGATCGCCTCAAGGTCGGCCACGGTCACGGCCCGATCCATCATTTTCACCGGTTTTACTAGGCCGCAAAGATGCTCGACAAAGCAGGGAGTGGCTGCAAGACTGCCTTCAAACAGGACTACCCTCATAAAAAACAGCGGAGGAAACAAATGAACATCGATCGTCGCCAGCTGGCCTTGCCGGTGCTTGCCATTGGACTGCTGGGAGTGATCCCGGCCTTCGCGGGCGCGGATGAAGACGCCGTCGCCAAGAGCGTAGAGGCATTCCGCGCGGCTCAGTTCGCCGCCGACGCCAAAACACTGGATGGGCTCTGCGCGGCGGAACTCAGCTACAGCCACTCCGACGGAAGGGTCGAGGACAGGGCGACCTTTGTCGCCAACGCCACCGACGGAAAATCGAAATTCCTGTCGCTGGCCTACCAGGACACGAGTATCCGCGTGGTCGGTCCCGCGGCGATCGTGCGGTTCCACTGGGTCGCCGAAAGTCAGGCCGCCGTCGACGGCAAGAAAACCGCCACCAATCTCCACATCCTGATGAACTGGCAAAAGCAGGGCGCCGACTGGAAACTTCTGTCCCGCGCCTCCACCAAGCTTTGATCCGTACCGAACCGGCCTGCCGGCGCGATACTGCCGGCGATCGAAAGCTGCGGGCCCCGCCGGCCTGAGCGGATGCGTCCGAACGGCGCCACGAGCGGATCGAACGGTTGATGTCCGCTCTTTCCACAACAGCGAACCTTTGCCGGGGCGAGGCGCGCGCCGGCTTCGTGCAAGATTTGCCAGAATTGCTTCCGGGAGGGGTCCATGTGCGAAGTCTGCAGGCGTAGTTTCATTCGCGGCGCTGCCGCGCTCGGTGCAGCCGGCGCAACCGGATTATTTTCATCATCGCTGACGGCGCAGGAACGGCTCGGCAACACCGGCTCCGCGAGGCTTCCGGCGCGCGGCGAATTCACCATCGCCAACGCCTATGTGATGACAATGGACAGCGGGCTCGGCGACATCGCCGACGGTTCGGTGCACGTGCGCAACGGCGAGATCGTCGCGGTCGGCAAGGACGTCGGCGGCGGCGGCGACAAGATCGACGGCACCGGCATGATCGTGATGCCCGGCCTGGTCGAAACGCATTGGCATATGTGGAACACGCTGTTCCGCAGCTTTGCCGGCGACAGGCCGGAAGACGGCTATTTCCCGACGGTGGCGCGCTTCGGCCAGCAGATGACCCCGGACGACAGCTTTGCGAGCACGCGGCTCTCCGCGGCGGAGGCGATCAATTCCGGGATGACCTTCGTGCACTCCTGGTGCCACAACGTGCGCAGCACGGCCCACGCCGAGGCCGATATCCGCGCGCTCGCCGAGACCGGCATCCGCGCCCGCCATTCCTGCGGCTGGCCGCAGGGTTTGCCCGACACCCAGTCGGCCGACCAGGGGCCGATCGAGAGCCTCGCCCGCGACTGGAAGAGCTGGTCCAACGAAGGCCTCATCACGCTCGGCATGGCATGGCGCGGCCAGTTCCGCGCCGGCCCAATCAAGCCGGAGGTTTATCAGCCGGAATTCGACAATGCCCGCAAGCTCGGCCTGCCGATCACGGTGCATGTCGCGAGCGCCCGCAAGGCGGTGAACCAGATCGAGCCGCTCTACAAGGCGAAGCTGATGGGCAAGGACGTCCAGCTCATTCACACGCTGTCGGCGAGTGCCGCGGAACTGGACATGATCAGGGAGTCGGGCGCTGCGGTCTCGGTGTCGCCCGGCTCCGAACTGCGCATTGGCTACGGCTACCCGCAAATCAGCGAGATGCTGGCCAAGGGCATTCCGCTCGGCATCTCGATCGACACCTCGGCGTTGACCGGAAGCTCAAATCTGTTCGGCGTGCTCAAGCTGGCGCGCGACTCCGAGAACGCCAAGGTGGAAAGCGAGTTCAAGATGACGGCGCGCAAGGCGCTCGAGCTTGGCACCATCGAGGGCGCGCGCTCGATGGGGATCGACGACAAAACAGGATCGCTCAGGCCGGGCAAGCGCGCCGACCTGATCGCGATCAGCCCGAATGCCCTCAACATGGCTGTGGTGACCGACCCGGCGCATCTCGTGCTCGAGGCGACCACCCCGGAAAACGTCGACACGGTGGTGGTCGACGGCCGCATCCTCAAGCGCGGCGGCAAGCTCACCGCACTCGATACGTCCCAGGTGATTGCCGGGGCGCGCGCCGCGTTGGCCGGCGTGCGCGAACGCGCAAAGTGGCGCTGAACTCCGGCGAAACGGCCAACGGTTCGCCTGGAGCGAGATGATTTTTCGTTGAATCATCATCTCGCTCTAGCTTTTTGTTTGAGCATGATCTCCGCGCAAACGCTTTCGCGTTTGTCGCGAGGGAAAACCGCTGCCCACTTTTCCGGATCGTGCTCTAGATTGGGGCGCAGCGGCGATAGGCCGGATAATAGGAGTAGCCGTTCGGGCACGCGCGCGATCCGCCCAGAACCGGCAGTTCGACATAGGGCAGGCGGGTTGGCAGTTCCGCATAGGGCAGGCGGACAGGTGGCAGTTCGACATAGGGCAGGCGGACCGCCAGCGGCTCGACATAGGGCAGGCCGAAAGCCTGCGGTCCCGCATAGGTCACGCCGTCAGATACGCAGCGGCCGGTGGCGCGGCTGCGGTGAAAGCCATCCCAGCAGGCACTACTCACCGTCATGACTTCAAATGCCGCGACTTGGGCGGGCGCGGGCGAACCGGGAAGCGCCTGAGCAGCCAGCGAAACCATCGAGGCCACCGCACAGCAAGCCAAAATCGAAGCTATTTTTGGCATTTGATCCAATTCCCCCTCATGACGCCCTGATCAGTACACGCGACATCGATCGATGTGGCAAATATAAATGGCCTGCCAGCGGCCCACAATCGACTTTTCGGCTCGCCGCTGTGCCTTTGGCCAGCCTTGGCGAGGCGCCATCGAGACGTCGAAGCCGGCCTCAAGCCCGCCGCCAACTGGGATCAACCAACGATGTAGGCCCCCGAACCGGTCGCGATTTGCTCGCCGGTGTCGTCCACCAGCTCCATATGGGCCACTGCAACGCGGCCGCCGAGCCGAACCACGCGTCCCGTGGCGAGGAAATGATGCCCGCGTCCTGGCCGCAGGTAGTCGATGCGCAGATCGATGGTGCCAATATCGGGAAAATGTCGTGCGGGGATCTCTTCGGCCTTGCGGGTGATCGAAGCCAGAGCGATTGCGAGGCCGCCTACCACGTCCAGGGTGGCCGAAATCACACCGCCGTGCAGAATTTGGCGGACCGGGTTGCCGACCAGCTCGGGCCGCATGTCGAACCGCAGTCGCGGCGCCTTGAAGTCGAGCGAGTCGATCTTCAGGCCGAGCACACGATTGAACGGGATGATCTGTTCGAAGGTCCGCCGGAGTTCCGCCTCAATGCCCTCAACGTCGCGTTGGTTGCTCATATCGATAATCCCGACCGAGGCCCTCGATGACCGTTGAAAATCGGATCAGTTCACCCCACGCCAGGTTGGTCGGCTTTAGTTAGCGCTCGCGGTGAGTTTGCCAAAACGTTCGACAAGGCGGCGGTTATGTTGAATCTCATCGGCTATGATTGACTTGCGATGCTTAAGGTCAGCAATCGCCAAATCGTCAGTCGGGCTTTGATGCAAAGCGTCAGCTATTGCTTTTTCGAGAGCGATATATCGCTGTTCCAGGTAAGCAATTGTTGTTTGGCTCACGACACCTCTCCAATATGGCAGGGTAGCAAAATCGAATGTATTTAAAATATGACACGGCGTGTCGATATTGATTGATGCAGATCAACCCGGGCTTTGCCGTGTTTCGGCCGCCGCATCTGCGGCGAGCGCGGCCCGCAGTTCCGCAATCAATGGCTCACACGTCGGCAGATGGCCCGCTTCCACATCCAGAATCCGGAGAAATCCTCTTCTTTTTAGCGCCGCCACGGCGGCCGGCGATTGGGATTCCGAGCCGACCGCCTCGGAAACGATATCGATGAGACGATCGATGGCGTGCAGGCGACCGAGCAGGTAGTCGTTCTCGCGGTAAGCGCGCGACAAAAACGCCGCCGATTGATTGAATCCGGTACCCTTCAGGTAAAAAGTTCCCAGTCGGTTGATGCCGGTGGCATCCTGCGCGCTGATGCGATTGATCTTCACCTCATTGAATTCCCCGGCCTCCCGCCACGGCATCACTGGAAACGTCACAACGTCCCAGAAGGGAAACCCGAGATAGTTCACCAGCAATTCGCGCATCGCAGCGGGCGGCCAGTCCCTGGTTTGTGCAAGGAGAACGTCGATGTCCGAGGTGCTGGCCTTGAGATCGATATCCAGGCCAAGACGTTCGATCAGCGCGTCAATCTGATTCTTGTGTCGCGCGACGAACGCCTGCGCATATTTTGCTATCTCTCTGACCTCGGTCGGAGATGGCCCTACCCTGAAGATGTCCTCGACCAGATTGCACGTCGTCGCGTCGACGGCGGCGACCGTTTCCCTTCGCTCCAGGGCCTCCGCGCATTCGTAGAACTTGCGTTTCAGGCGGTCGACGGCGCCGGCATCCAGGCCCTCGAGCTCGGGTGACCCGAGCATCTGAGTAAGGCGGTTTTGACCTTCGATCAGGAAGCGTAGCCGGCGCTTACGGTAGCCCACGTCGAACGCCAGCAAGAACCTGATCCAGCTCGGCGCGGTGTCAAGGCCGGCAATGTTTTCCGCCTGAAAAGACCGGCCGTCCGCGGACTCGTAGGTCACGCCGGCCTGGATCGCCCAGGCGTTGATGATCTCCGCGATTGACCGCGCGAATGGCGATTCCGGACGAACGCCCCGGAGCTCCATGATCAGCCTGCTGACGAAGTCGCGCGCCGAGGCGAGCTTCAGGCGGACATAGGCATCATACGCGAAACCAGCGTCGCGGGCGGCCTTGATATTGGCCTGCTCGCGCCAGCCGCGAATTCGATCCTGGCTGATCGGCTGTTCGTGGTCGGTGGTCATCGCCTCTGCGACAAGCCGGCGGATATTCGGCCGCGCGCTGTCGACAATCGCTCTCAGCCGGCGCACCTGTTCGTTGAATTGGTCTATCCAGACGAGCTCATCGGTCACGGGTTGGGACAATGGAATCTCCGACAGCGCCCCCTTCAACGTCGGAAAGAATCCCGGCATGCCGTGATGCGCAGCGACGCCCGCAGCCGTGGGATTGGGATCGACGTAAACCACCCGTCGGTCGACCTCGCGATACGCGGCGCGGCCCTGGATGGCGTTGACCGCCTCTCGAAAGGGATGGCTGCTCAGAACACTGCCATCGATGAAGGGAATAGAAGTCACGTCGACGTTCATTCGCGCATAATTCTCGAAATTGTGCGCAATGAACTCGGCGCGGCGCGGCCAATCAATCGAGCGACTTCTGAGGAACTCGTCGACCTCCAAAATGCGCGCCGGTGGAAACGCTCCGGGAATTGACGAGGTCGCGCGCGCGGCGAAAGCCAGTGCGGGCGCATTCATCATGTCGAAATCGCTCTCAATGGCTCCGCTCGCACTCCTGCGGTATTTGAAATGTAACCGGTGACGGTGTTCGCGCTCGTGAATGATCGGCGGATTGTGAATCTGCATGGTTCTCTGGTAGCCATTGAAGTCAGTCAGGGTCACAAACAGATCGAGACCCTGGCCTGAAGGAAGCAGGGAAGACTTTTCCCCCCGCGGCGTTCCCATGGCAGCCACCGCGTCATACATCAGCGCCGTCATCTTCGCGCCGTCGAATGGTGGCTGAAACCAGCGAGACCGCATGAACAACGATAGTTTGGAGCGCACCTCCAGGTCGTTGATGAGTTTCAGGCCTGCCAGGCCTGCTGCCCAGAATAGCGGCCGAAGGAACCACTTGCTCGACAGGTGTGCCTTCGCTTCCGATGCCAGCAGTTCGGTGACATCAGCATTCTCAAGCCAGAGGTCGCGCAACCGGCCCATCGGCAGGTCGTGACTCAATGCCCGTGCCAGCATGATGCCATTGATACCGCCCGCGGAGGCTCCCGCTACGATGTCAACGATGACCCGCAGATCGATCGTTCGACCGATATCGCGCAACAGATCGAAATAGATCGCTTCGGTGTCGAATTCGGGATCGGCGCGGTCGCGAATGTCGAAGAATTCCGCCGTTGCGCGTTTTCCCCGGTCGGTGATGGCATGAAGCGCGCCGGATGCCCGGGCGAGCTTCAGAATCTCCTTGGTGATCCCATGCATGTAGATGGCGAGGGAGGCGCCGCCGAAACAAACCAGCGCTATCCGGAGTTCCTTTTCGCGCAAGGCTATTCCTCTTCATGAATGAATTTAATGACGCATTTCAACAACAATACGCGTACGGAATGCCGAACGAAGGCGGGACCGCTGTTTTCTGCGACAGCAAGCTGGCATCGCAGGTGCCTTTAACACGTGTAAGGGTGCCAATCACAGCGACGTCACAATATCCGGTTCGCGTCGATTCGACCGGGCGCCGTTCGGCTTATGCTCTTTCTACGCCGGTGTTTGCGCAGGCGACCCATCATGGCCGAGCCGTCGATCAGTGGAATTCTCGCGGGAGCGTACGATCGGTCGAGCGGACTTCTCGCTTGCCGGCCCGCGAACGGATGCTGGGGGCAATGGAGAGGACCTTCGAATCAGCGGAAGCGCCTGTTCATGCTCGGCGGCAAACAGCAACTGCATTATGTCCAAATGTTTCAACAAGCCCTTGACTCACAAGGATTTATTAATTTTTTTTAATGGCTGTTTTCCCGTGAGTGTTGCAACCAGGCCATAGCAATATGGGGCCGTGCTGGTAAAAGTCCGGGCAGTGATTTGGGGCAAGCTACAGCCTCACTAACGGGGAAATTCAGATATGAAACGACTCACCATTCTTGCCGCAGCAGCGATCGCGGTTGGCGCCGCAGCACCGGCCGCCGCCGCGGATCTTCCGGCCCGGGCACCGGCCTATTCCAAGGCGCCGGCGATCGTTGATGCGGCCTATGACTGGAGCGGCTTCTACGTTGGTATCAACGGCGGCGGCGCCACCAGCAGCATTGACTGGAATGCGGACCCCTTCCCGGGATTCCCCGGAGGGGACGAAGGCAG
>Ga0181532_10003391_pt1 | contig 14344 bp, 13 predicted proteins | sample PEATcosm2014_Bin_33_FD_119768 | JGI IMG/M metagenome (GOLD analysis project Ga0181532, IMG submission 119768) | Peatland microbial communities from MTU Mesocosm Facility, Houghton, MI, USA - PEATcosm2014_Bin11_30_metaG | ecosystem: Environmental > Terrestrial > Soil > Wetlands > Peat | place...
CAATCCTGGCATGTGCAGAATCGGGCATGGATACGGGGAGGGAAACCAGCTTCGGCCGCGGCTCGACGTGCCCCACAGCCATTCCAACGTCACGCCGCCAGACATCGCTAATCGGCGTACCGCCACCATAGTCGCTGGCATTCATGCCTTGATAATTCTCCTGCCGGAAATTGGTGAACAGCGGCACGACCCAGTTGGGACGTTTCTCGTAGGAGCCACTCTGGTAAGACCAGAAAGCTGGCGGGCCCGCATTTCGTTGCGCATTCATCTCGTAGGCGTTATTGGTCCAACTTTTAATCGCGAGCACGGTGGTTCCGGTATTGATGTACTGGACGTCGAAAAACGCCATCGCTGGAAAGTCGTCGTATATGGTGACGGAGACCATCTTTGTGAGCGTTCCCGCCTTTCCTTCCACGGTGAGCCGCTCACCCTCCCCGAAAGCGTCCTTTGTACGCCCGTGTTTTTCAGAGGACAGAAGAAATCCGGTCCAGAGCTTGCCGTCGGTTGTCAGCGTCTCAGAGGCAGTGAACGGCCCCATCACGATCTCCGTCTTGTCGAAACGGGCAACCACCCGGCTCCGTAGGCGGTTATCAAATTCAACGCGCAGATTGCCGCCCTGAATTTGAGGCGTGCCGGCAGGGATGTCTGTTGCTGCAGCGACTGAATAAGACGTAAACACAGTGATGAAAACAATCCAAGACCTGATCGCAATCAGGGCTCGCAGCTTTCGAAGGAAATTGCCGTCAGATCGCAAAACCTCAGTTGAAGACATAGAGCATCCTCTTGATCGACGCCGGCACATGAAGTATTTGCTATCTTGCGCTGGACAAACGAAATTAAACGATATAAATAGTAACAGTTCGATAGTCGTTAGTGCTTACTCCACGACTGAGGAATGTCCCTACCTTGCGAGGATGCCTTAATGCTCAAGCAGTCGGCCCGAAGTCTAATCGAAGAATAAGAGGGAGATAACCCTGAATGCAGCGTAGAGATTTTCTAAGGAATACTGTCGCTGTTGCCCTAGCTGCAGAACTTGGAATGGGTAAAGCGCAGGCGAAGGTTCCCGCTCACAACTGGGTAAACTACGACTTCGGCCCCGGTCCCAAGGTGGCCGATCGCCTCAATCAGGGTCCGTTCCCTCAATACCCACCTGATGCCGTAATTCCCGCCGACGACGTGGTGATGACCACCACCCCTTCGGAAGAGGTCGTGCCGAACTATGGCAAGGGGCTGGTCACCTATATCACGGCAGACAGCGGCACGGAGGAAATCAAGTCAGACAATATCGATCAGGCGATCGAAGACCTGGTTCGATTTCCCTTGGGCCAGCAGCTTTATATCCGTCCAACCTGGAGGGAAATACAGCCGCGGCCTGGACGCCTGGAGATGCCCGACTATCTGAAGCTCGTTTTTGAATTGGCGAAGAAGAACAACAAGCGGATCGGATTGCGAGTGCAGATGAGCGCTCCCGACTATACACACGAAGCGGCCCTCCCGGATTTTGTCCTCGGCAAAGTGCCGAAAGTTGATCTGGTCTTGAGCGATCGGGAAAGCAGTGCTTCGGCGCAAAGATACTTGCAGAATCCGCATTCGCGTTATCAGCCCCGGTATGACGATCCCTTTTTTCAGCAGGCATTCAAAGAACTGGTTGGCCTGTTGGCAGCGGAGTTTGATGGCAATCCGCTCATCGAGTTTATCGATACCTTCATGTACGGCTTTTGGGGTGAAGGGCACACTTGGCCATTTGGCAACAATCCTTTCCCTGATTACCAGACAGCAGAGCGCACCTGGACCAATATGCTCGAAGTCCAGCTTGAGCACTTTTCGAAGACTCCTCTGCTGACCAATACTCAACCGGACTATAGCCGGGTTGGTAATTCAGAACTGGTAGACCGCACGGTCCGCAGCAACAATTGGATTCGCAGCGATACTATCTTCATCGAGAACGAGCAGATTGAAGCGCTCAGCAATCGCCCACCCTGGACCGCGGCATTGCTCGAGCAGGGGCTTCCGGGTAAACCTCCCGATCCAAGCGTCGCATATGAAGGGATATCCCCGGCAGAGAACATCATTGCTCATGCGATGGATGTCGGAGCGAATTACTGGTCGCTTTGGAACTTTCACCAGATCAGCGCAAACAATTTGATGAGCTACTACCAGGCTTATCCAGCCGCGTTCGACCGGATCAATTGCCGAATTGGCTATCGGGTGAGGCCGTCTTTAATCTGGAGCTACAAGGACGATGGTTACCTGGGGCTAATTGTCGGCTTCGCAAATGACGGCATCGCGGGTGTGCCGGGCGTATTGAGGGTGACTGTCGACAGCCCGGACGGAAAGGTGCTCAAGAGCGGTTGTCTGGACGCCGGTTACCCGCTACCGGGCAAGATTAGGCAGGCACAGTTCGTGCTTCCAAACGTCACCGAATGGAAAGGATTGAAACTTAGAGCTGAGATTGAGGTAAAGGGAATGCGCTATCCCGTGCGGTGGGGTTGTCACCAGAAGCTGAACGATGACGGCTCGCTCACACTGCGTTCCAACCTCCGTCAGCAGGTCTAGGCTGCTTTCTCCTGCGCCGATTCCCACACCACTGCCATTTCCGATCCCGCCACTTGCTCCGTTCGATGGTGGCTGGAGAATTGAGGAAAGTGGATTGCCAACCTGGGCCGTCGGCGGGAGTCAGTCCAGGCGGCGTTACAACTATCGGCTCCGCGGGAAGCTTGGGCTCTTCATTGCGCACGACTATGACTGGCGGTGTTATTTGTGCCCGCGCGAAACGAGGCAAGATTCGGATTTGCGATATTAATGTTCTAACTTAACGAACTTGTAACAAAACCTATTTTGACTTGGCTTTGAAAATTGGAGCCGAGGTCGAAGCGGAAAAACGGCTGATGACCAACACGGTCACATCCGCTATGATTGGAACATGAGAACCGTCAATATCAGTGATCTGAAAGCACAGCTCGGCGCCCATATTCAGTTCGTCCGGGACGGCGAAGAGGTGCTTGTGTGCGACCGCAACAAGCCCGTGGCGCGGATCGTTCCGTGCCGACTGGAAGGCCACTCTGAGCAGGAGCAGCGACTGATTGTCCGTGGCGTTCTCACGCCACCCTTGAACAAACGGCCTGGGGCTGTCTCCTGGCCGCAGCCCCCGGGGAATGTTTCCGATAAGGTCATGGAGCGACTATGGCAGGAAGAGCGGGAAAGCCGGTAAGCCGGGTTCCGGCCTTCTGGGACGCGAGTGCTCTCGTTGCTCTCTGCGTGCGGCAGGGCATGACGCTTCGGGCGATTGCCCTATATAAGACCTATGATGCCGTCGTCTGGTGGGCGACGCCGGTTGAGATTGCGAGTGCGCTGGTACGACTGATGCGGATAAAACAACTCGACGCCACTGACTGGGCCAAGGCCCGTAAGCTCGCCAAGAACCTTGCTGATTCGTGGTCCGTGATTCAACCGTCGGACGCCTTGCGGATGACGTCGATACAACTTGTCGAGCGCTACGACTTGCGGGCCGCTGACTCGTTTCAGTTGGCGGCGGCCCTGGAGTGGTGCGAATACACTCCTCAGAGCCGCATTTTTCTGACCGCCGATCAAAGGTTGCGAGATGCGGCCCTACTCAGCGGCTTCGATGCCAGGCAGATGTGATCCCGGAGCAAGAGCACGGAATATAGACGCATTCGTCCAGGGCGGCCGGCAAGGGAGGACCCAAGCCTCAAGCGATCCGGGGGCGCACCGGGTACGCCGCCGGAGGATCGGCGGATACTAACCCGGGGAGGATCAAAGCGGGGGCTGGCGGAAAGCGTAAGCGAGCCTGATTCACCCTTCCCGCCAGAGATCGGACTAACTGGTAGTCGACCAGACTCCAGTGAAGAGGACGAAGTGATCGTCACCACGGAAGGGGCAAGTGCTGCTCTTGCAGATACCATGCACCACAAACTGATCGACGCCGACCTTAGGATAAGGACTTGATTGGTAGGCAGACTTCGCAATCTGAAATGCTTCTTCGAAGGTGGAGGCAAAGGTGACAAGGCAGAGAACTTCTCTGCCTTTGGTGCGAATGTTGACGGCATACTTGCTCTCCAGTGCAACTGTTGTCTCGGAGAGGAATGCAAACAGGTTTTCGTTGAACTTGCCATCAACAGGCAAGAACTTATTGAGAAAAGGGTTGTGTTCCACGTCGGTACTCCTGATTATTAATGTTATGGTCTATCGCAACCTTCAGGGTTACCCGTCAGTCTGCATAGTGCCATACAACCTTTAATACCCAGTTCTTGACTAATTACCTGTCGAAAAGAAACGGAAGAAATGGTTTCACATATTCTCTGTTCCCGCTGACCGAGGGCCGGCTTGCTGTTAGTTGCTGGGCGCCGTGCCTATCCGGAAGACCGGAAGACTCTCGCGGTGGCCATTCCGAACGCGGGTATTCCGGCGGAGCCCTGACGGACCCTCCTGCCCGGGCCGGCATTGGTGTACCGCGCGCACCAGGATTCTCCTCAACTAAAACTGCAAGGTTAGAAGCGACTGAGCTGAACTATTGAGCAGTAGCCAACTGGGGGAGCGACGGTTGGGATCCGGCCCCGGATATGCCACCCGGCTCAGGCGGACACACTCCTGCATGAACAACCGGGGTCCTGCATGGTGAGCCATTGGCCTAGGCTGGCGGCAGTGGGCCGCGAGGACCAGCGCGTCAGGTGTGCGGCGGCCAGCGGACCGGCAAAGACCGTGGTGGTCGCCCAAAAGAGCGGGCACACATCGAGGCAAATTAACCGTTTACGAGGTCCAGATTACAGCGATCCCAATGAGAACGATTTGACTCCGAATAGTGGCGGTAGCTCCCAGACCATCGCCAACAACACCAACATCAACAATAACAACACCAGCGACCCTCAAGATAAGGTCGATGGCTCGCATTACTTTCGTGACCTTCCCAGGACAGGGAGCGTCGTGCGAAGCTCCGGAGGGGCGGCCCGCAGCCAATAGCTCGGCAGCCAACGCGTATTCAGTGCCGGCCAGGCCGCGGCCAGTTCCCTTGGAGGGACGCACAAAATGATACGCAAAAGTCAAAGATCGGTTTTTTTCACGGATCGGCAACTGCAGGGCCTGCGGCGGAACACCGACAGCTTGCACGAACTTAATCGCTTCGCCCTTGGCGCGTTACGGCGCATCGGCTATACAGCCCTAACCGATTCAGAATACCGCGACGCCGGCGACTCCTTTTCAATGATGGCGAGGCAAATGGTAACCCTGTTACGAGTTCGTAGGGAACTCCTAATAGCTTGCCGAGAACAACCATGTCAGTCGATTGAGGTGATCTTTGGCGGGACGTGCGACGCATGCCAAAAGAATGGTCTGCTCACGAAACCCGATGATCATGAAGCGGACTCGCGTGAAGCCCTAGAATCGGATCCGGTCCATCTGTCAGAAATTGAATCTTTGCTTGATTTAGCGCTCCGAATCCAAGAGCGCCTGTCGGTCCGCTGCGAGTCAAGACGCCCTCCCCTAAATGCGTTTTTCATGGGGATCGACCGTTTGACGTCGGCGGTACTCCGCCAGCAGCGGGGGTTGCGGGAAACTTCAGTCAAGCACGTACCGGAGATCAAGGTTGCAGAAAGGCCCGACAATTGCGCTCATTGCAACAAGCCTTTGGAGACCGAAGACGGGGAAGACAACCTTGCGATGTCGTGAAAGTTGCACTGCAAACGCATTCCAATTAAATGAAAGGGAAGGAATTATGAACTACAACAAAGACGATAAACATGATGGTGCTAATCAGCAAGGAACACAATCGCTCAACGGGGACCCAAGCCATTCAGGCGGGCCCCCTAACAACAACAATGGACACGCGACGAATGAACGGGACAGAGGACGGGATGATGCGGGTGAAGCCAGCGAAAAACGCACCGTCTCTGCCAGAAAAATCGAAGCCAACCGGCGGAATTCACGGAAGTCCACTGGACCAAACACCGTAGCCGGGAAGGAAGCAGCTTCGAAGAATGCTATCCGGCACGGTTTCTACTCCAAATGCTTGCTGGTTCAGCACCAGGATGGAGAGGAGAGCCACAGCGAATACATGGACTGGTATGCTGCCATTCATAAGCATTTTCAGCCGTCCGGCTGGCTTGAGGGATTCCGGGTTGAAGAGATCGCAGTGTTGTCTTGGCGGCTCCGCAGGTCCCTGCGCAGTGAAAGCGGCCTGATTGCGAAAGCTCTTGCCGCACACAGTTACAATCTCCAGGAATCAATAACATCGGGTCTACAGGAACCCGAGGCCGTATCATCGAGCAGTCCTGAAATGGATGCAATAACGGATCATCTTTTCTTGCCTTCGAAGGAAGAGCTCGACAAACTGTTGCGGTATGAAGCACTGATTAACCGGCAACTGAACCATGCGATCGGCGAATTAGAGCGGCTACAGACGCGCCGGAAGGAAGGACCTATTTTGGCTGACGGTTGTAATATTGCGAAACAAAGCCAAGAGGTCCTTTAGTTTCAATAGATTCGGGGCTAGGCTTGGCAAAACAAAGCCAAACGGTCGCGACGATGGGGGATCGTGAATTGTTTGTCGAGAAGGTGACTATTCCCCGCGCGACTACTTGGCTGAGTAGGGATCGGGATAGCGCAACACTCCTTTGAGGTTCTTTCCGCGGATAATGTTGGCCTGGTGATAGGTGAGACCCCAGGAGTCGATCGAAGACATGTCGGGGAAGACGCAGGCTTCAAGCACTGTATCGACTAGATCGGACTTCATAACCCATCCGCCGCCGTTCATGTTAATGCCACCGAACAGATCGGTGCCGCCTAGCTGCGAGCAGTAGCACGATGCAGGGTTTCCATTACAGTTGCCACCATAGGGCACCTTCGCGTAGTACGCCAGAGCCGCAAGACTGGGCTGCTTGGTGTAAAGCGTGGAGAGCAGCACGTGGATGCGCGAACCATCTTTCGTAGAGGTGAACTTGCAGAAGTTACGACTCCCGGAGAGACGAAACCAGTTGCTGGGATCGTCATTCGTGTTGAAGTACGGAGTGCGAACATCGACCTCGCCGCCCTTCTTGACGCAATAGGCCGCAGCGTCGCCGAGAGCGGCGGCATCCTCGGCCATACCAGAGAGGGTTGGGGTTTTCAAATCGTTTCCCGCTTGCACCGGGCGAGCAGCGGGAAGGAACACGACAATAGCGAGCGCGATACGGACGATCAATGCGACGAGTGGACGCTTCATCTGGACTCTCCTTTTTCAGCACCGATTCGCCCGGATTGTACCATCTTAGGTGGTTTCGCAAAACCATCGCGGGACGCTCAGTATCGCGGCAAAATTGAATATTCATTTGTCACGATAGTTAGTGCACTCGGGTGGGCGGTTGGTTTCGCGCGGGGCTGTCTGTGTGTTCCTTCGTACGGGCACAGAGGATTGTTCATGCAGTGTTGTTGGCTTGTGTGCGACCACACACTCCGTATGCGCGGATCGGCTCTCACATGGGCGGAATCATCCGAGCGGGTCGGGACAAATGGCATGAGTGATAGGACTCTTGTCGGTACGAATGTGTTGATTTCCGTGGTCACCGCAACTCTGCAGCTATAGGTCGCGAAGGATCAATCGTGGTGAGCCAATCTTCTTTTGTTAAAGTAGCTTCTTCTTCTGGTCTGACTCCACGGGAGTCCTTCGGTAAACCGGTCGATTGGCTCCCAACAAACTGCATCCCAGAGCACCCGGCTCGATGCCTGGGAAGCAGTAGAAAGCCGGTTCCGCGGGCTCAGGAAAAGCCGAGTTATTGGAGACCGGTTTTGTCCCCACCGGCTCGGCATCAGATTCGTTTTGACATTACCACTTGCGCGACCGAGATGTTAGTAACAGTAACCCGACTCGGAGGGTATGAGTCAGTTAGTTGCGTGTTCCAGCGACCTTTTATGCGGATCTTGCATCGTATATGGGGTCGGTCGTTACATCGGCGGGGGGAACAACAAATGCCAGACGCTAACAACTTAAGTCCACTACGCGCTCTGCCTCAGAAGGAATTAAGCCCGGTTAGTCAGGGCAGGCCGTGCGAACTGGCGATGAAAGCGAGTCAGGTTCCAACGAGCCAGACTAGCCTCGCAAGGTTTGCCAATGCTACGGAGTCGGAATGACGGCCGTGGCCTGGTTCGAGTAACCGCTCTCCTGCGACTCGCTGTTCACCGCCGTGGCAACGTAGTAGTAAGTGTGACCAGAGACGACGGTGCTGTCGTTGTATGACGTGGTGCTCTCGGGTGAGGAGTTGATCATGGCGTAGGGACCACCCGATACCGTCCCACGGTAGATGTTGTAGCTCACGGCATCAGCCGAGGCGGTCCAGGAAAGATCCACGGTGTGCTGAGTTGCCGCCGTGCCGGTGCCGGTCATGGTTTGCACAGTGGGCGAGTTCGAGGCGTTGCTCGCAAACGATAGAGACGCCGAAGTAGCTCCACTGGCCTGTGGCGTGAAGGTGACGGTGAAAGTCGCAGATTGACCGGCCGTGAGTGTTGCGGGCAGCGAAATTCCCGAGAGCACAAATTCACTGTTGTTAAGGCTAGCCGAGGAAACCGTGACCGAGGCGCCGCTGGCGGTCAGGGTGCCGCTGAGCGCCGAACTCGATCCGTCGGTTACGCTGCCAAAGCTGAGACTATTGGGAGAGACGGCCAAGGTCCCCGCAGCGGTTCCAGTGCCCGAGAGTGCGATGTTAAGCGGAGAGTTGGAAGCGTTCGATACCACGGACAAGCTTCCACCGGCCGCACCGGCGCTGGTGGGCTTAAACGTGGCGGTAAAGGTCACGCTTTGGTTTGCCGTGAGAGTGATAGGCAAAGTCAATCCACTAATCGAGAAGACTGCTCCCGTCACATTCGCTTGCGTGATGGTGACCGACGATCCGCCGGTATTGAAGAGAGTCACAGTGCTGGTCTGGTTGGCTCCAACTTCGACGTTTCCAAAGGCTACCGACGAGGGACTCGGGGAAAGCGCTCCCAGCGTGACGGCAGTAGCAGTGGCGGACAGGGAAGCATAGGGCTGTGCACTCGGCCCAACAAAGGAAATCGTGACTGTCGGGTCGCCAGCACTTGTGGATTGAAACTGGACGTTGAAGGAAGCGCTCTGTCCCGACGCCAAAGTCAATGGCGCTGTGATGCCCGTGATATGGAAGCCGGAGCCCAAACCTTGAATCGAGCTGATGGTAACCGAGGACGAGGAGTTGTTCGTAATTGTGTCAGGCAGTGTCTTGCTGCTGCCGACCGGAACCGACCCGAAGTTCAGGCTGCCGCTCCCGAGCCCGACCGTGCCGGTCGGACCACCGGTTATGCCTTGGCATCCTGTGAACAGCAACAGTCCACCAGCCATCACCAGGGAAATGGCCAGACGACGATAGACCCGATGACTGTTCAATGCGACCTCTGTGTACCGTCTCCGCAAACCACGGCGGGGGATTTGGGCCACCGGAGCCACGAAATCCGAACTCCGGCAACACCAGTATGGCTTCTGGCCGCCACGACCTGGAAGTCCGCGATTATGTGGTTTCGGTGTCTGCAGTGTATTCAATTCGAGTCGGGTCAGCGAGGTTCCCGAAGTACTTCGGGCAGGAACTGAGGACGAAAACCCAAGCGTAACCGTCGCGAGATCAGGTACTTAGAAGGAGTGCGCGGCGGCCAAATAGTTTGGGCAGGTCGTTTTCTTTTCGGAGCCGTATGCCGACGTGATGCGAAGAGAACACGAGCTGGCGCACTGTCTCAGGTCGGAGAGCGAGGCAGAGGAGTTACAACGGATGCAGTTCAATCGCCATCCAGATGCAATCCGTGTCCGCATAATAGCGGTGCCATGGATAGCTGAAACTGCGGTCGTCGGCAACAGAAAAGAATGGGTCATGAGTAAATCCCACAGGCATTAGGACGTCTTCATAGAGCGTGCGCGCATTGTTCTCCCGAAACTTCTGCATGTGACCGGTGCCGAGGATTTGCGTATGTACTTCCAGAAACTGGTGTCCGGTGTGAATTCCGCAGTCCGTTTCCTCGGGCGTATACCAGAGATTCAGCTTGAGCCGATACCGTCGCTTCGACGGTGATGTGGGAGTCGCGTGACCGAAGGCAGCCATCGGATCGAGTTCTATGTCCCCGATGTCGTTCTGGGGTGAGATGTAGAGAGGGGTGCCACGAGGAAACTGCGAATTGCGATGACCGTACCACTCCCAACCCAGCGCTACGCCACCAAGATTGGTGCGCTGACGAACGCGAAGCAGCGCAGCCGACTCGGCACTTTCAATCGTGCAATTCCGGAGCATGGTCGATTTCCAGGGGAGAATCGTTCCATGATCTTCTCCGGCTCGGTACCGCAGAGCGGTAGTAGAGACGTTTACGACGATCGCATCCTCAACTTCCATCTCACGGACTGCGCTCACGAGGACGCTTTCGATCCAGTCATTGGAAAAGGAGAGAGAACGACGCTGGTTGTTTTCGGGCATGAGATTCTCACCGAACAAGCGCGGAGCCAAACCTGCGGCCACTAACAACTGCGAGGACTGCGAAAGAAAAGTGCGGCGGTCCATTTTCAGCTCCGCTCTTGAAGTCCGCTGGATTATACAACCGTGCGCGTGTCGCGCCGCCCGATATGTCCCCTTGGACTTGTTTGTTCGCTTCCCGCTTGCTTCGAGAGTAAAATGGCGGCGCAGAAAAGATGGTACGAGGGGGTTGCTATGCGGCTGACCGCGGGACAGTTGATCGGAAAGGCTCTCAAGGCATACGGAGTTCCTTATGTCACCGGACTTCCGGGACACGGCAATTGGAGCATCATCGACGCCTTCAACGATCCCGTGTCCAAGCTGCCCTTCATCCAGGTGATGCACGAGCAGAATGCTGTCCACATTGCCGATGCGCACTACCGGGTCACTGGACAGCCCATCGCGGCTTGCACATCGATCGGGCCGGGCGCGACCAACACCGTCATCGGACTGGCAACCGCACACTGCGATTCGACAGCGCTTCTGCTCATCACCGGCAGCGCCGCCACGCACATGCGCGGACACGGCGTCATGCAGGAGCTCGACCGGGTTGCATCGCCCGATTTTCCGCACATCGCGGCGGCGGTTACCAAGCGCACCTTCGATGTGATCCGCGCCGATCAGGTTCCCTTCGTGATGCATCGTGCATGGAATGCGATGTTGACGGGCCGTCCGGGCCCAGTACATATGGAACTGCCGCTTGATGTCCAGGTAGAGACGACGGACATTGACGTCGCAGAACTCGACCAGCGCCTGCCGGTCGGGAAACCGCGGGCGGATGCCCAAGCCATCGAAGCTGCGATCAAGCTCCTGCTTACTGCCAAACGACCTTGCGTTGTCGTAGGCGGCGGGGCCATCAGTGCCAATGCCACGCCCGAGCTGACTTCGTTGGTCGAGAAACTCGGCATCCCGGTGGTCTTTACCTGGAACGGCAAAGGTGCGATCGCAGAGGACAATTCGATGTGCGCGGGGACCGCGGGTTGGCCAGGATCGCTGCCCGGCAATCACACGGCGGCAAACGCCGATGTACTTCTTTCACTCGGCTGCCGCTTCACAGATTGGTCGGCATCGTCTTACCGCAAGGGTGTCACCTTCTCGATTCCGGATGCCAAGCTTATTCAGGTTGACATCGATCCGCGTGAGATCGGGAAAAACTATCCCGCCGAGGTCGGCATCGTGGCCGACTGCAAGCTGGCGCTGGCCGACATGCTGGCCGGAATCTCGGACGAGCAGGCCCGGAAAGCACGTGCAGCCAGAGCTTCCTATCTGAGCGATCTCGAAGGATTGAAGCAAGAGTGGGAGCAGAAGCTGGAGCGCCGGCGCTCCTACAATGGCATTCCTACCACCATGCTGCGCACGCTGCGAGAGCTGCGCAAGGTGCTGCCGCGCCACGGAATTGTGACCGTAGGATCGGGGCATCCGCAAAGTACAACGAAACAAGCCTTCCCGGTATACGAGCCGAGAACCCACATCACTTCCGGCTCATTTTCCTCGATGGGCTTCGCACTTCCTGCCGCCATCGGCGCCAAGCTGGCCAAGCGGGATACGCCGGTCGTTTGCATCATTGGCGATGGCGACTTCATGATGTGCGTGCAGGAACTTGCACTGTGCGTTATGTACGATATTCCGGTCGTATTCCTCGTGCTCAACAACTCGGGCTACATCTCGATCCGCGACGGACAGAACTACCTCATGGGCCGGCAGATCGGCTCCGAGTTCAATCATCACGGCAGCGATGGCCTGCCCTACTCGGTGGACTTCGTCGCGTTGGCAAAATCGTTCGGCTTCGGCGTTGCAGCCAAAGTAAAGGCGGCGGACGAAATCGGTTCCACTATCAAGCGAGCTCTCGACGCCAACGCACCGGCTCTGATCGAGGTACCCATCACGCGGGATGTTTCCGTGGCCGCGGCGGAGGTTGTCGGTTGGTGGGATTTTCCCGTGCTGCCGACTGCATCGGACGCGGTCAAAGCAGATTACAAGGCGGGCTATGCCGCGGAACAACATCAGTGCTCGACCAGCGACGTGGAACTCACCGAACCTGTCTCGGCCGTCGGGTAGCGCGACGCGGAAAAACTCGACGTCGCCCTCGGTCTTGGGTGGCGCAGCGGTTCACCGCTGCGTTAACTGCAGGTTTCGACTGCGGCGTTGAGCCGCTGAGGTCACACGCTGGCTAACTGGAGGCACTATGCCACGCTATCTGAAAACCGGCCGCACGCCCGATCAGACCGCCGCCGAAGCGAAGAGAGTCCGCGACATCGTCACCGGCATTATTGAAGATATCGAAAATTGCGGCGAGACGGCTCTGCGCGACATTTCGGAGAAGTTCGACAAATGGAACCCACCCGCGTTCCGGCTTTCGGAGCAGGAGATTGACAGCTGTCTTTCTCAGCTTTCCCGGCGAAACCTTGATGACATCAAGTTTGCTCAAGCACAGGTTCGCAACTTCGCCGAAGTGCAGCGTTCTGCATTGAAAGATGTCGAAGTCGAGACCCTTCCGGGAGTAATCCTCGGGCACAAGAACTTGCCGGTTGACTCGGTTGGCTGCTACGTTCCGGGCGGGAAGTATCCGCTGGTGGCCTCCGCCCACATGAGCGTGGTGACTGCGAAAGTCGCCGGTGTAACGCGCGTGATCGCGTCCTCGCCGCCTTATCATGGCCAGCCTAGCGCGGCCGTGGTTGCCGCCATGCACCTCGGCGGGGCGGACGAGATCTACTGCATGGGCGGAGTTCAGGCAATGGCCGCCATGGCACTTGGTACCAAGAGCATCGCTCCCGTTTCGATGATCGTGGGACCCGGCAATGCCTTTGTAGCCGAAGCCAAACGCCAGCTTTTCGGTCGTGTGGGTATTGATTTGATTGCTGGTCCTACTGAGACCCTGGTCATTGCCGATGAAACGGTGGACGGCGAGCTCTGCGCGACCGATCTCTTGGGCCAGGCCGAACACGGATTCAATACGCCGGCCATTCTCCTGACCACTTCCGAGAAACTGGCCCGCGAAACCATGGCCGAGGTCGAGCGCCTGCTGTCCATCCTGCCGACTGCCGAGTTGGCTTCCATTTCCTGGCGCGACTACGGCGAGGTGATCGTCTGCGATTCCGATGAGGAGATGGTGCGCGAGGCCGACCGCATCGCATCGGAGCATGTCCAGGTAATGACCGCCGATCCGGATTATTTTTTCAAGAACATGAAAAACTATGGTGCACTGTTCCTCGGCCCGCGGACGAACGTCGCCTACGGTGATAAGGTGATCGGTACCAACCACACGCTGCCCACCGGCAAGGCGGCGCGCTACACGGGCGGCCTCTGGGTCGGCAAATTTATCAAGACTTGCACCTACCAGAAGGTGCTCACCGATGAAGCCTCCGCCATGATTGGCGAGTACTGCTCGCGCCTGTGCGTGCTTGAGGGCTTTCTGGCCCACGCCGAGCAGGCCAACATACGAGTGCGCCGCTACAGTGGCCGTCACGTCGGCTACGCCGGAGCGGCCGACTAGCGAAAAGGTGCTTACCTATTAAAGAAAACCACGCCTGATTTCCCTCCGTCAGTTGGCGCAACATCCCCGTTACGTTCATGGACCAGATCGGCCAGCTCTCAACGAGCGCAGCTCGGGACATCGGAACAACTAATATGATGTAGACCTGCTTGCGCCAGTCCGTCCCCTTAGTCGAATCTCTCTCAAGAGCGTCGCAGCCCTCGTCAGTCAATGACTCTCAGCCCACCGTCGGGACGCGATATGCCGTGATAGCCCGCTCTGCCCACTTCGCCCGGCTTGCGGTTCACGAGACGCTGCAACGCATTTTCGCCGCGCTGCGCGTAACGGCCGATTGCAGCTGAGGCCCAGAAGACATGCCCGGCGG
>Ga0181532_10003392_pt1 | contig 14334 bp, 14 predicted proteins | sample PEATcosm2014_Bin_33_FD_119768 | JGI IMG/M metagenome (GOLD analysis project Ga0181532, IMG submission 119768) | Peatland microbial communities from MTU Mesocosm Facility, Houghton, MI, USA - PEATcosm2014_Bin11_30_metaG | ecosystem: Environmental > Terrestrial > Soil > Wetlands > Peat | place...
AAACGGCTCAAGACGAAGAGCTCCGCTAATGTGGAAAGGGGCTGGATGGCATGTGAGCATCTCAATGCCTCCGGCGGAGGGCGAAAAATGTCTCTTGACATCCCCTTTAATAGGACGTGCGAGCGGGGCGGCCCGTGGTCGTGCTGCGCACGTTCTCCAAGGCGCAGGGACTGGCCGGGCTTCGCGTTGGCTACGGGGTTGGACCGGCGGAACTGATGGGATACTTTGCGCGCATGAAGCCGGCGTTCATGGTGTCGTCGCTAGGCGAGACGGCGGCGCTGGCCGCGCTGGCCGATGAGGATCACGTGAAGCGCACCGTCGAGAACAACGCCGCGGGCGCAAAGCTGCTCATTCCTGCCATCGCCGAGATGGGCATTCGCGTGGTGCCGACGTGGTCGAACTTCATCTTCTGCCACGTTGGAGAAGAAGCCGCACATCTCTGCCAGCTTCTGCAAGAGGACGGAGTGATCGTGCGTTCGATGAGCGGTCCTTGGGGCGCGCCGGATGCCTTCCGCGTCAGCATCGGAACGCCGGAACAGAAGGAGCAGTTCCTGGGCGCGTTGAAGCGGGCGAGGGCGCGCACCCCGGAGTTAAAGTAAAACCTTCAATTTCATTGGTAGCCTATATAAAAGAGAGCGCCACGACCTAGAGCTGATTTCGTGTCCGTCTCTTTCCCTGCCCGCAATCGAACCTTTCATATCACCAAGATTTGAGCTTTTCGCTTGACAATCGCCTCGCAACTGTATAGTATGTGTGTACAGTACACAGTGAGCAACGGCCTTACATTGCGCATCGATCTGGACTCGGACGTGCCAGCCTATCGGCAGATTGTTGATGGGCTGCGAATTCTGCTGGTGAATGGCAAACTCGCTCCCGGTTCGGAGCTGCCGTCGGTCCGCCGCATCGCTGTGGACTTAGGAGTGCATTTCAATACCGTGGCTGAGGCGTATCGAACGTTGGCCGACGAAGGCTGGCTGGAGTTGCGGCACGGACGCGGAGCGACCGTGGTCGAGCGTGACGCTCCGGCAGCGAGCGCCGAAAAGGTGACCGAGTTCCGTCGTCGCCTGCAGGCGCTGGTGGCTGAAATGCAATCGCAAGGAGCATCTGCCGCGAGACTGAGCACTGAGCTTCGCACCGCGGCAAATGAGCTAGAGCTATGAACCTAGAAATTCCGTTCGCGGTTCTGCCGTTAGCGCTAGTGGCCGTGATCTTCCAGTTCATGCCGCTGCTCACGCGGCGTGGCATTTTCTTCAGCGCAACCGTCGATCCGGAGTTCCCGCAAAGCGCCGATGGCCGGCGCCTGCTGCGCTCCTACCGGTTGCAGGCAGCGCTGTGGACGGTGCTGGCGCTTGCCTTGGCAATGCCGTTGGCCACCACGCGCCCGCAATTTGGCGCCAGGCTGCCGGCGTTACTTTTGGTCGCCGGCATTGGATTCAGCTACTGGCTCAAGTTTCGCGAAATCCACGAGCACTACGGACTGCGCCGGCCGGAAGTGCGGGAGACGTCTTTGGTCCCGGCTGAGGAGAATGAAGGCATCCGGCTGTGGCTGGTCATTCCGCCATTCATCGCCATCGCTACGGTTGCGTTTTACCTGAATGCGCATTGGAGCCAGATCCCCGATCAGTTCCCGGTGCATTGGGGCGTTAACGGACAGCCCAACCGCTGGGCCAACCGCGATCTAGCCGGCGTCTACGGTCCGCTGCTGATGGCAACGATGCTGAACCTGCTCTTCCTGGTCTTTGGCTGGGTGTTATTGCGGATGTCGCGGAAGAGCATCATGCGTTATGTAACGATTCGCATGCTTGAGGTGCTTCTGTATCCGGTGACGTTCACCTTCGTTGTGGTGTCACTGCTGCCGGTGATGCGCATTCCGCTGTGGCTGGCTCTGAGCGTGTTGTTCGCGTTCATCGCCGGAATCTTCTTCTGGGCGTATCGCAAGATCACTGCGCCCTCCGCGCCAGACGAGGGTCCGGAGCCGCAGAGCGATTCCTATTGGAAAGCAGGCGTCTTCTACTACAACCCGAACGACCCCGCGATCTTCGTTTCCAAACGGGTAGGGATTGGCTACACCATGAATTTCGCCAACAAAATGTCGTGGGTAGTTTTGGTTGGCATCCTGTTGATCGCGCTTCTGCCCGTCCTGCTGGTAAGGAAGTGACGGCGAACTCTATGACGGCGTCGAGCTGCGCACCGCTTCGGTTTGCGCTGCCGGGGCGAGCATCGGCAATCGCGCGGCGCCATAGAGACCAGCATCGCTGCCCATCAGAGCGATGGTCACCACGGTGTGCTTCTGACCTCTCTCGACGCGGTCGGGAGCGGTGATGGAATAGATGAAGGAACGCACCTTAAGCTCTTGAAACATAGTGGGCGCGAAGGCCTCCCATGCGCTGGAGACACCGCCGCCAATCACGTACATGGGCAGGTTCAGGGCATTGATCATGGAGCCGACGCCGATGGCCAGCGCGCGGCCCACTCTTTCATAGATTCGCTTCGCCGAAGGATGTCCCTGGATGGCGAGCTGATAGATGCCACGCGAGGTAAATTCGACATCGCCGCGCGCCGAGTCAGCCAGATCGGGCGCGTTGCCGCTGGCGATTTCTTCATGCGCCATGCGAACGATTGCGGTCGCCGAGGCATACTGCTCCAGGCAGCCGCGGCTGCCACAGCCGCAGGGATGGCCCTCGGACTCGACGTTGAAGTGACCCAGCTCGTTGGCCATGCCATTCATGCCGTGCCACAGGCGGCCGTTCATTACGATGCCGCCGCCGACGCCGGTGCCGAGCGTGTACATGGCCATGTGATCGGTGTTGCGTCCCGCGCCCAGCCACTTCTCTCCCATGGCCGCGGCGTTGGCATCGTTCTCCAGAACGACCTTGGTATTGAGCCGGCGCTCGATCTCCTGGCGCACCGGAAAGTTCGCCCAGTCCTGAAGGTTCGGCGACCGCATCACGGTGCCGGTATCCATGTCGATGAAGCCGGGAACGCCAATGCCAATGCCGGCAAGATCGCCTGCGCTGCGATGCTTCACCGTCAGCGATTGAATGGCGTCGCACATCTCGCGGATGACGTTGTCGCGGCCGAGCTGCACTTCGGTTCCGGTGGTTACCTTCTCCAGCATCTTGCCTTCGCTGCTGACGGCGGCGATGCGCAGATTGGTCCCGCCAAGATCTACGGCTATGGAATACACGCTCATGTGGGCCTCAGAATCCTCCAGCTTCAAAACCGGATTAACCACGGAGACACGGAGATCACGGAGTCTTTAATTTTTTAATGACTTTCTCCGTGATCTCCGTGCCTCCGTGGTGAAAACGCTCTTCATATCTGGCAATGCGGACAATAATGACTGCTGCGTCCTGCGATGATAACCCGCTTGATGGGAGTTCCGCACACCAAACATGGCTTCCCTTCTCTGCCGTAGACGTAATGTTTCAATTGGAAGAATCCTGCGCGGCCTTCGGCGTCGACGTAGTCGCTGACCGACGAGCCACCGAGCTTGATCGCCTCGCGCAGGACCTGCTTTAGTCCCTTGTGGAGCTCCTCGAGTTCGGCACGAGTGAGCGACGCCGCGCGGCGGCGCGGCCGGACCTTGGCGCGAAACAGCGACTCGTCGGCATAGATGTTGCCAACGCCGCTCAGCAGCTTTTGATTGAGCAGCGCGCTCTTGATGGGCGTCTTGCGATGGTGGAAGAGCGGAATGAACTGTTCAAGCTCGATGTCCAGCGGTTCGACGCCGGGCGCAACGAAACATGAGGCGTCCTTCGCATCGATCCGCACCACAGCCAATCGCCCGAAGCGGCGAAAGTCGACGAAGCGCAGCTCGCGTCCTGACTTGAGCTTGAGCACGGCGTGGGTGTGCTTCAGCGTCTCCGCTTCCGGCGGACCAATGAGCAACTGCCCGGTCATGCCGAGGTGTACGATCCACTGCGCACGGTCCCGGGTCTCGGACCCCGCGAGGCCCGGGGCACCCGAAGTCTTGGAGCGCGTGGGTGCCCCACGTCCGGGTGCCCCATGTCTCGTGGTTTTCGAGACATGGGCTCGGGTTTTCGAGACGTGGGTCGCAGACTTTTCCAGATCGAAGACGATGTGCTTGCCGACGCGCCGCACGTGGACGATGCGCGAGTGTTCCAGAACAGAAGCGATCTCGGCAGCGGAGGACTTCAGCGGCTCGGGCTTTGAACCGAGCCAGACGGACTCGATGATGTCGCCCGCAATGCGCTTGTCCAGACCGCGGGCGATGGTTTCTACCTCGGGAAGTTCGGGCATGGCATGTAGTGTATGACAGCAATTATCAAACGCGGTGTCATCCTGAGCGCAGGCGTGCTGCCTTTGTACGCCGGAGTCGAAGAACCCCTATACTGCGATGATTTGAAATTGTCATTACGAGCGCCATGGTTCGGCGCGAGCAATCTGCTTTTCTGCCGGAGCCGCGAAACAGCAGATACGTCGCTGCGCTCGCGATGACAATCAAACAGTAAGCTGCTGTGATGACAGCGGGTCCTGGCCAATCACATTTGGATTTTGACCGAATTGGTGAGACCATTGGAAGGGGAAATTAACTGTTGGCAGCCGCATGACTCAGTGCGCAATAAGTGAAGTTCCTTGCGAAGAACGTGATCGGCTCGACTTGGCTTACCAGCAAGCACTGCAAGCGAAATACGACCTCGAATCCCAGCTTGGGCAACAGCTCTCATCTCCAGATCCTCATATCGCCAAGGGAGCAAGGAAACAGCTTGACAGGGCATCGAAACGCACTAGCCATCTGCTTAATGAATGGTTGACGCATTGGAAGAAACACGGCTGTCGCTGACATTTTCAAAACAACCCGCCTTGTAACGTTTAAGCGTTTGCGCCGTCGCAACCATCCCCTGTAAAATCTAGAGTTACACAGCCCGTCTCCTATTAACTTCCCAGAATTCAGCATGGTTTCATCCAGGACAGGCGAGTTGTGTGCGGAAACACGCGGTCGCGATGTAAGATTTCCCGCGATCGCGAGCGGAGTGGCAATTTGAAAACTGGCAAGACAGCGGTAGTCGTCGGTGCGCAGTGGGGCGACGAAGGCAAGGGCAAAATCGTTGACGTGCTCTCGGAGCGCTTCAAGGTTGTGGCACGCTATTCCGGCGGGCACAACGCCGGACACACCGTCACCATTCACGGCAAGAAGTTCATCCTGCAACTGATTCCCTGCGGCGTGCTGCGCGAAGGCTGCCGCGGCGTCATTGGCAACGGTGTCGTGCTCGACCCGTTCGCCTTCATGAAAGAAGTAGACGCGCTGCGCGCAACGGGCGTGAAGGTTGACGGCAACCTCTTCGTCAGCAATCGTGCTCACGTCATTCTTCCCTACCATCGCCTGATCGAGCTGGCTGCGGAGAACGCGCCGGAACGGGTGAAGATCGGCACCACCTCGCGCGGCATTGGTCCCACATACGAGGACAAGATGGCGCGCAGCGGATTGCGCGTCCAGGACCTGCTGGACAAGAATCTGCTGCAGAGGCATATCGAGAACGCCTGCCGCGAGAAGAACACCATCGCGCACGCGCTGTTCAACAGCGAGCCGCTCGACCCCGATAAGATGTTCGCCGACTATTCGGCGATGGCCGATCGTGTCGCGCCATTTGTCGCCGACACCGCGCTGCTGCTGAACCGAGCCATCGCCAATGGCGAAGCGGTAATGTTCGAGGGCGCGCAAGGCACGATGCTCGACATCGATCACGGAACCTATCCGTTCGTCACCTCGTCGAGCGCAACTTCCGGCGGCGCGGCGACCGGAACTGGCGTTCCTCCGACGTCGATCAACACCGTCATCGGCGTGACCAAAGCGTATTGCACGCGCGTGGGCGAAGGACCGTTCCCAACCGAATCGAAGGACGCCATCGGCGAGGCGCTGCGCAAGAAGGGCAACGAGTTCGGCGCGGTCACGGGACGTCCGCGTCGCACTGGTTGGCTCGATCTGCCGCTGCTGCGCTACTCCAACATGATCAACGGTACAAGTTGGCTGGTGGTCACCAAGCTCGACGTGCTTGACGAGCAGGCGGAAATTCCCATCTGCGTCAGCTACAAGATCGATGGCAAAGAGACGCAGCAGATTCCTGCGCAGATCTCCGGCTTCGAGAAGATCGAGCCGGTTTACCGCAAGCTTCCCGGCTGGCAGACAAGCACGTTCGGCATCGACAACTATGACAAGCTGCCGGAAAAGGCGAAGCGCTATCTGGAATTTGTGGAGAAGGAATCCGGCGCGAAGGTCGGCATTGTTTCCACCGGACCTGACCGCGAGCAGACCATGGTCATTCCTGAGTTTGCGCGAATGCTGGATGATGTGGGCGGAACAATCAAGAAATAGTTTTTTGTGGAGGACGATATGCTGGTGCTGGCCGTAACTTGGATGGCCCATCCGAGACGCGCGGAAGAAGTAGCCATCATCTTCGCGAAACTTCAGGCTGCTTCGCGTCAGGAGCCGGGATGCCTGACCTACACCGTGCATCGTCACATCGACGACCCTCGCCGCTTCTTCATCTACGAGCAATATCGCGATGCGGCTGCTCTCGAGGCCCATCGCAATTCGCCACACTTCCAGGAGTACGCCGTCAACGCGCTGCGCAGCATCGGCGAACGCCAGCAGGGCGATCTCTACAAACCGCTCGGCGAGGACTGACCGGCAACTGGCGTGCTCAGCTCTTCCCGCAAAATTTCGAACAGCGCTGCCAGCACCGACGCCACCACCGGTCCCAGGAACAATCCGATAAATCCAAACGCCTCCACGCCTCCCAGGATGAAGAACAGCAGCACCATGGGGTGCAGTTCCACGCGGCCGCCTACTACCCACGGCCGGATGATGTTGTCGGCCGAACTGATCACCACCACGCCCCAGATCAGCAGAAACACGCCTTGCCAGATCAGGCCGCTGATCAGCAGGTAGATGCCCACCGGCGCCCAAACCAGCGACGATCCCACCACCGGGATGATCGAGCAGAAGCCTGCGCCCAGCCCTAACAACAGCGACGATGGCATGCCCACAATCTTCATCGCGATGCCGGTCAGCAAGCCCTGCGCCACGCCCACGCTGAGAATCCCATAAACATTGGCGACGATGGTATCGGAGATGTTCCGATAGAGCCGCGACACCTGCGCCGGCGTCAGCGGGATGAGCCGGCCCGCGCGATACGCCCAGTCCTTGCCTTCGCGAAACAGGAAGAACAGGATCACGAATGTGATCAGCGCATCGATGGTGAATTTCGCCAGATTGCTGAGAACATCCGCGCCGAAGCTCACCATCAACCCGCTCGCCTTTTGCGCGTTGTCGCTGACGACGGTGTAAAAATCGTACTTCGACAAATCCACCCAGCGCCCGATGTAGTGCAGTAGCGGCGCCGCCGTCTTGGTGGCAAACAGCGCCAGTCCGCCCTCTTCCGCGCTTCTGCGGCTCAGATAATGCGCGGCACTCACCGCCTCGTTCGCCGCCAGCGTTGTGATGATGAAGCTCGGCACTCCAAACAGCACCAGCACCAGCAGCGTGGAAAACAGTGCGCTCAGTCCATTCCGCCGCCGGGTCGCGAGCAACATCCTCTCGTGTACCGGATAAAAAACGACCGCCAGAATGATGGCAAACGCAAACGGCTTCAGAAACGGCCAGGTGATGATGATCGCGAGGCCCAGCACCAGAAGCGCCACCACGCTGAGAAAGACGATCGTTGTACGCTTGCTGTTCATGTGCGGGACGTTTCAGTTGTAACACGAAGCACCGCGGCGGAAATAGTTTCGCGTGACTTCGTTCCCCGGAATGTGCTGCGCCACAGGTCATAAGGAAAGGACTATTGCGGCACAATGTGCGCCGTTGCCCTGAACTTGTGACAGTTGCTGAACTCCAGCACATTGCGCGCCACTGCCCCTTTTCGATTGGCGTCGTTGACCACCGACTTCACCGGCAACACAAAACTCGTGCCGTCATCGAAAGGAACGTCGCTGTACTCAATCTGCAGGTCGGCGCTGCTCATGGGAAAGTCTTCCGGTATTTCCGTGGCTTCCACTTCCAGCCTGCGCAACAAGCCTTTGTCTTCGTCGATCCACAGTTGCCCGTGGTAGGGAGGGGCGACCACCTGGTCCTTCACGCGTAACCGCCACGAGGGAATCTTCTGCTGCGGCACCTGATACTGGAAGGTCAGAACGCGTCGGCCGTCGATTTCACTTTCGTTGACAAACTGGAAGCTCACCTTGTTACTGGTGTCGAAGAGATTCCGTACATCGGCGCCAAACTGACCGGTTGACCACGTGCCCCTGGTCAACGCAGGATCGCTCACCGGCCGGCCCTTCGACTTGACGTCCCGGTACGACTCGTTTCCGTCCTCGTAGGTCACCACGGCGGTGATCTCGTCGGTCGCCTTGTTGCCGAGGTATCGCGAAGTCTTCTGGTCGCAGGTAAAATTCGGCATCCGCTGAGGAATCGTCACGGCATACAGGCAAACCTTGCGCAGAGCATCGGAGCGTGGCGTGTCCGGCGTCACCGACTCGCACACAGCCAGCGCGTAGTCCGTACCTTGCGGATCACTTGCAGTAGTTTGCGCGACCAGAGTTCCGCTGAACAGCAGCGTGGCCGCCATCGCGCAGCGCAGGCACACATCCATCGCCCGGATTTTCCTCATCGACGCGTTAAGGGAGGCAATAGTCATTCCGCGACTCCCGAGAGAGTGGCTCATCCCCGGTTTTCAGCTACTATCTGGCTCTGTGGACTCCTTGACCGCAATTAGCAACCGGAGAATCGGCGGATCAGTGTGGTGTGCCTGCAATCGAGTCCCGCACAGCGGGACTGCCACATGATAGCCCAGCACGCAGCGGGGTCCCCGGTTCGCCGCTGTTGGGCGAACTGGGGAGGCGGAGTGCTGGGTAGGCTCTATCTTCAAATTTGAGCCCCTTCGGGGGCGGCATATTCCAGCCTGACCCCTTTAGACCCCGGGCGCACCCCGATAGTTTCCACATCGCCCGATTCCGTTGCGAGCTGTCGGAATTCAGGGACGGGCGCTGAATGCGCTTCATGCGGCTGTCTCTTCCTCCTCCTGCGCAGGTGTCGCGTCTCCGGCCTTGGGCCGTGGCCGCGGAATCAGTTCGATGCGCTGGCTGGCCGCGTCACGCTGCATCAGCTCCAGCGGCTCCGGGACACCGCCCTGCCCTCGCCCCAGCGGACCGTTCAGCATGCAAAAGAACTGGCTCAGCAAGCTACAAGGATAGGACGACCGGTCCCCGTCCCACTCGTCCTCTTCGCTCGGCGTTCTGTGCTCGTCAACTTCGGCTTCGGCCTCATCCATCTTCGCGTACGCCTCCGCTTGCTCTTCAATCTCCGCGACCTTGGCCAGGTCCACATCCGGCTCCTCCGCTTCGTCGACCTTCAGTTCAGGCGCGTCCTCGCCCAACTCGAAATCGTGCTCGAAATGATCGTAGCGCCCGGCCATGCTCGCGCCTCGCATATGCCCGAAGTGGGCGCCATTGCCCAGGTTCGAGCTCGCCGTCTGTAGCGCGTACAGCACCAGCCCGGCCCGCTTGTTGTCCAGGCGGTTGTGCAGGATCGCATCGATCACCTGCATCAGCGCAATCTGGATGGAGTTGGCATCCTCCAGCGGCGGCAGCTCCAGCGCCGCGACCTGCGCTTCGGCCGCCTGCTGGTGCCCCAGGGCCTGCCCTGAGCTTGCCGAAGGGTTCGCGTCCGGCCCTTGGACGCTAACCTGGGACTGCTGGAATTGCCGCTCCGCGCGCAGCCGCCGTCCGATGTGGGTCAAATGGAAGTAGCAGTAATTGCGGCCGCGCAACGCGGGCGAGCCGCAAAACTCGCCGTTGCTCTTGACGTGTTCGCATTGCCGCGCTGTCTTGGTGTTCACCACCTTCATCTTGCAAATCAGCGCGCGCCGTAGTTTTGCATTTGTAGCTTCGATTTCAGGAAACTTCATTTCAGCTGCCTTCGTCTCCGGCAGCTTCGTCTCGGATGGATTTATTTCAGGTGGATTTATTTCAGATTGATTTACTTCAGGTATGTTCATTGGTTTCGTTCTCCTTGTGTGGATGGCTAGTTCACCATCGCTTTATCGCTTTTCGCTCTTGGCTCTTAGCTTTTCACTCCTTCGACAACTGACTACTGCTACTGACTACTGCTACTGACTACTGGCTACTTCCTCAACTGTGTCATCCTGAGCGGAGGTTCGCCGCTTTTGCGAACCGGAGTCGAAGGACCCCTTTGACCAGCAACCCGGTCTCAGCTCTTCGCTCTTCGCTCTTGACTGTTCGCCCTTCGCTCTGAGGGAAACTCCGGTCAAATCCGGCTCTTCGAAGGGGACGGCCTTCAGGCCGTCCGCAAACGCCGCAATATCAATCCGGCTTTAGCCACTGAGGGACCTCGTCTTAACTAGATCAGAATCTCCTTAGCTCGAAGCTCGGGGCTCGCGGCTCGAAGCACTTGGCTCGCGGCAGCTGGCAACTGGCCACTGGCCACTGCCTTCCACCCCCTCCCCCTCTTGCTCCGTAAATTCTTGAAAACACAGGGTACAAACATACCTGACTAACCCAAAATTTTTCCCTGTCTAGAAAGAGAACGCGCACGCGACCCCTCTTGAACTTGTCGCCAAGATTTGAGAAATACTAAAGTGTGGCCGCGCTTGCACATCCCGTAGAGTCCGTAAGCGAATGCGAAATTCTAGGCGTAGAATTATCAGCCGACTATACCTCCCATGTTCAGAAAGTGGTGAGTGTGGTGGAAATTTTACGCGCCTACGCCAGCGTATACGCCGAAGCAAGTTACTGGCTTGGGTTCAACGTCAAGTCGGCTTACGACCTGACTCCCGACGATCCCGCACGGCAGGTCATACTGCAACATCTTAAGAATCTCAGGGCAGAGTGTGCACGGGTTAAGTTGGAAATGACCCAAACTCTCCTCGATGATGTCATCCCGCTAGTAGAGCTACAGGCAACCACCAACGACATCCTGCACGATATGTTGGTTCACGTCTGCGCCGATTTGCAGCGAGAGTTACATCTCCAGTTTTTCGTGCGAATCCGGTCAGAACAGCGGAAGCAATTCCAAACTCCATTTTGCGGGTTGGACAAAAATCATTAAGCGATTCGGCGCAATCAGCCGAGATGTTGAAGAGATGAATAAGTGTTTTGCCTTATGCCGATACACTGCTTCCATCTTCCACTCCTTGCAGGTGGCTGAGTTGGGCGCAATCGAACTGGGAGATTACATCGGCGTCACTGACCCCAAGAAAGGCTGGGGGCCGACCGAACGAAAGTTGCGTGATCTGGTAAAAACTGGGCACACTGCGCTACCTGCCGCACTGAGCGGGAAGTTTGGATTTCTAGAGCAGATGCACCGTGAGATTGAAAGCTTAACACTCGCTTGGCGTCACAAGATTGACCATGCCGAAAACCGCCTGGTTATCATTCCGAACACTGACTTCACTCCCGACATATCGGAGCATATCATCGGGGCTATGCGGATTTTCATGTTGCGGCTGATGGAAGGGATGCCATAAAGCTCACGCCCACGTCCGCGACTAACCACATTTGGATTGTCATAGCGACATCCTGCATTGTTGGTGCCATCATCGGTGCAGGGGCGGTGAAGTGGTACGACTCGGCATCACAAAGCAAATCTCAATACGTTTTCGCCAATAGCATCCGCTGCCGTGAACTGGCGGACAAGTACATGCGGGATGTAGATGATCCCACGGAAGATCTTGTTCTAGACTCGGTGGAGTTTAGTTCTCCCGCTGATTCATGTATTGCCAAATTCCACAGATTCACAACTGCTACCGCTGGGTGGCAAACTTATCACGCCCTGTATAGGCGGCGATTCGTACTTAATCTGGTGTCTGGAGAGAAACTTTATGGCGAAGTTTGCCAAGAGGAAAAAGATTGCGGTAACGGCAGAAACGTTCAAATCGCACATCGAGCAGACGCCGCATATCAACAGGCAGTGAAAGGCCAGAAGATCGACGTTTCAAAAGTGAAATGAAAAGCCTCGGTGCCAGCCGAGGCCGTATGACGTGCTCAGGCGGATATTACCGCAGGAGCCGTGCTGTGTCCAATCCTGTACGTGATCTTACTGAATCCGAAGTTCGTTCTTTAGTCGCCGCAATAACTCCGCACTTGTTGAAAACCGAATCTCTGCAGTTCGCACTCCGGGCAGCAGATTGTGATCACAATAGGGATAGATCATCGACAAAAACCTTTCTCCATCGTCATCTACGATTCGTCGATAATGAGCCGTCTGCTCGTCTGGAAGGGTTAGCGATAAGTAGGCACTGGCTGAATCCGAAGGCGCTTGTGGCTGTAGGAGAATTTCAATCGTTCGCTCATTTACCTGGGGTTGGAACCCAGTGGCAAGTAGGTAACCAGAGGGGAACAGATATTCAACATAGATTTCTTTATTCCCAGCTTTATCACATAGTTTGTGAAATTCTTCTACCCACTCATGCTCGAAAAGTATTTCGTCGTCGTTGGCGGGAGTTTGTTCTCCCATATCCACCTCCACCAATCGCAATTCAGCGCCGTCAAGCGGAACGGCTGGGCAAGGTCATATCGCCGAAGTTACTTCCTCTATTATCGGCTATCGGCGTATCATGCTCGCATGAAGTCTAATCCCAAGACATCGCCTGAGTACACGATTTTCGAGAACGCGCTTCGCCAAGTGTTAACGGTATCGAAAGCCGACCTGAATCGGATGCTAGCGGAGGAGAAAGCAGCGAACGCAGGAAAGCCGAAACGCGGCCCCAAACCTAAGACTTCGGCTTCGGGCCACGTTTCTTCCGAAAAGGATTAGAACGGCTCAGGCTCAGGCGTCGTTGCTGGCGTCGCAGTCGCGTCGCCTGTCTTGCCTGTCAATTCCTTGTAGGTTAGCCGCTTGCCTGCGACCTGCGCGAGCGCAGCAACAAAGCGGTCTGAATCATTCAGTGGATTATCTTTCGTAGCGCGGTTGTTTAATCGGAACACTTGCTCCGCGAGGTAGCGGTCAAGGTGAAACGGCTCAACTGCAACGTAGGTTCCCCGCAGTGTCCGCTTGAGCAGTGACCAGAAGTTCTCCAAACCGTTTGTGTGGACGCGGCCCCGCACGTATTCGTCAGCATGGCTCACGACTTCGTGAATGTAGCGCCAGTTCAGCAGTTGATAAGTGACTGCATCGTCGGTGTAGATGCGAGAGCCGTAACGCACATTCTTGAGCACTTCGCTTTGCAAAGTATCGCGTCGCACATCGGGCATGGACTTCACGCGCACTTGGCGAAGTTCGCGGTCAAGAATTCCCTGCACGGGTGTCTTGTTGACGTAGCGGTACGATGCTTCCTTGCGTGGCAGATCGCGCTGCGCTTGCTGCATCGCACGCAGCCGTCCCTTGTGCATGTGCTTAGTCAGTCCGCCGACGAAAGTCTCGTCCACTTCGACTTCGCTATCAGGGCCACCAAGTTTGGTTACTTTGCCGAAGCCGCGATTATCAGTGAGAGCCTTGCGAAGCCGATGCAGCATGAACCACGCAGTCTTTTGGGTCACACCGAGAGCGCGATGCAGTTCCCAAGACGAGATGCCGTTCTTATCGTTGCAGAGCATCCACAGCGCAGGGAGCCACTTCTGTAAAGTGATGGGCGAATCCTCGAAGATGGTTCCCAGCTTCACCGAGAACTGACGGCGACACCAGCGACACTTCCAACGCTTCTGAGTGCGGATGTAGTAGGGGTTTTTCTTGTGCTCACCGAGGCAATCGGGACACTCCGGCCCTTCCGGCCAGCGCAGGGAAGCAACCGCGTCGATGCAGACCTGTTCGTCTGTAAAGTATTGAATCGCTTGCTGTAATGTCTTCGGGGTTTCAATGCCTCGAATAGTAGCAGATTGGCGTGGGTTAGTCAAGGATATTCTTACCAAACACAGAACCGCATCTGCAAAATCTTGAGCCCATGACACTTACACGGAAAATCTTGAGCGGCAAAGACTTACGGGAATAAAACTTAGGACGTTCGGCTGGAAACTGAATTCTGACAACGGACGGGCGGTTGACTGCGACTAACAACTTTCCCTCAGAACACAAATAGGGCAGGAGCGCCGGGGTGAAGGCGGATCCTACCCTAACAACTGGAATCCTAACTCCTCCAGAAAATCCGTCAAGTTACGAAAGTACAATAAGGGTAATTGTACTCTTCGTAACTTCCAGCCTCCCAGGTAACCTGACAGCCAATTCCCGATTACTTGGATATGGGGAGTAGAGTCGAGAACAGGCGCAGTGGCTGTAGTCTCCCGGTGGCTCATGGGCTGGGCTTTCGCCGCGCCGCCTCAGTCCGGTTTGGCCTGGCTCTGTTTCCTGTCCCCGCTCAT
>Ga0181532_10003393_pt1 | contig 14334 bp, 10 predicted proteins | sample PEATcosm2014_Bin_33_FD_119768 | JGI IMG/M metagenome (GOLD analysis project Ga0181532, IMG submission 119768) | Peatland microbial communities from MTU Mesocosm Facility, Houghton, MI, USA - PEATcosm2014_Bin11_30_metaG | ecosystem: Environmental > Terrestrial > Soil > Wetlands > Peat | place...
ATTCTCGGAGGGTTGACCGTCACCGGCAGCTTGATGGCTGCCGGCAAGCTGCAGGAGATCCTGCCGCAGCGCCCGCTGACTTACAAGGGTCAGAACCTGGTCAACTTTCTGTTGCTGGCCGGCGCCCTGGTAATCGCTGTAACTCTAGTCCTGCATCCGGAATCCAAGTCGTTGTTTCCGTTCATGGTGCTGATCGCGTTGGCGTTTGGCGTGCTGTTGATCATCCCCATCGGGGGTGCGGACATGCCCACCGTCATCTCGTTGTTAAACGGCTATGCCGGTTTGTCGGCGGCGGCCATGGGCTTTGTCCTCAATAGCAAGCTGCTGATCATCGCCGGCGCGCTCGATGGATCGTCGGGCCTCATCCTCTCCATCATCATGTCGAAGGCCATGAACCGCTCCTTCACCAACGTTTTGTTCGGAGCCTTTGGTCAGGTACAAGCCTCGGCGGCTGCGGGAGAAGAAGCCAGACCTGTTCGCAGCGCGACTCCGGAAGAAGCCGCAGCCATTTTATCGGCCGCGAACCGCGTCATCGTGGTTCCCGGATACGGCATGGCCGTAGCGCAGGCGCAGCACAAAGTTCGCGAGCTTTACGATGCTCTGACCAAGCGCGGCGTGGACGTGCGCTTCGCCATTCACCCCGTTGCCGGACGCATGCCCGGCCACATGAATGTGCTGCTCGCCGAAGCCGATATTCCCTATGATCGCCTGATTGAGATGGATGAGATCAACGGCGACTTTCCTCAGACCGATGTCGCCCTGGTGATTGGCGCCAATGACGTCACTAACCCTGCCGCCCGCTCCGATGCTTCCAGCCCCATCTACGGGATGCCTATCCTCGATGTCGACAAGGCCCATACCGTGATGGTCATCAAGCGCAGCATGAACCCCGGCTTTGCGGGCATCGATAACCCGCTCTACTATCTCGATAACACCCTGATGTTGTTTGGAGACGCCAAGGCCTTTGTCGGCAGTATCGTGCGCGAGCTCAGCGGAGGACACGGCTAGGTGGGTAGGTTGTCTGGCGGTTCGTTGCGGCCGAAGGCAGACAGGGCGAAAAAAGACGACAAGATCAAATGAAGTGTAGAACCAGGCTGCCAGGCAGAAACATAGCGAACCGCAGCCTATGCGAAACAAACTTCGCGTAGCCTGCGGCCCGCCTGGTGTTTAGGCTGCTTTTTTCAGCTGTCTGATTTTGGCCCAACGTGCTTTCTGAGCCAGAGAGATTCTCCGGCGCCCTGCCGCGGAGAGAATGCGCTTGCCGCGGCGTGGCGCCCCGGCGTGCACGGTTGCGCCCGAGCCTCGGGTAAGCTTTTCGAGAACCGAAATGGCTTCCCCAAGTTTCTGGACTTGGTTCTGAGCGTCCCGGCGTTCCTCGCGGAGCCGGTCGATTGCCTTAGCAATGTTTGTCATCAAATACCCCCTCGGGTAACTACCGTCGGACATTGTATTACTAACTCAATGCCTGTGTCAGAAATTATTACTGGCCAAAAGGATTAGACGTAGCTGGGCGGCACGAAGATGACGGAAAAAAGGCGATGACGCGAGAAAGGTGACCCGAAGATAACTATTTTCAGCATGCAGACGGCCTCCCCACAGTCTCATCCCAAGAGTGGTAATAGTCCCGATGACCCGAACAAGAAGAAGGTGCTAACCGCAAGGCTATAGATCGCTGTCTGCTCGGCACCCACAAACTGAGAGCGCGGCAATCGCGAGTTGAAACAAAAAAGTGCCACCGCCGATTTTGTCATCACGGTATTCATCACCAGCAATCCCACAATAAACATCGCCAGTCCGATGCGGAACGGAGCGCCCATATGCTCGGCAGCGTCGATCCGTCTAAAATCAGTTATTCTTTGAGGCAGAAAAAACAGCTACAATGGCGGCAATCCAATCGTGTTCGGAGGTAGTCGTGAAGCCAATCAGTCCTTATAGTGCGGCTGCAGCGTTGGTTGTGATCTTCCTGGCTATCGTGCCGAGTATGTGCGCGCAGGTAGTGATTCCTCTCAGGCACACGGGAGTCCCGCAAGACTGGTCACAGCATCATATCGTCTTCAGCCGAGACGGGCTCGCCCGTCACCCCGATCTGATTAACCGGGAGCCGCGCATTCGTTATCAGACGATGCAGCGCTGGCAGGTTCCGAATTCCACCATCTTCGGAGGCGCCGATTCTTTGCCGGTGCCGGTTTCCGCCAACAAATCCGGCCTGCGTCGCGATTGGGACGTGGCTTTGGCGGGCCGCGTTCCCGGAGATACGTTTCCGGCCAAGTATTCTTTCAACCCTAACGCTCCGCCCGATTGCACCAATGACTACGTCGTGTTCGGATTGGCAAAGGTCGAGACTGCCAACACTCCCGGCACTACCCCCAATCTTGTCGGCTTCAACAATCTCTATTCGACGCAGCCTGCCGGAGGTGGCCTGTGCAATACGAACGGACCGACGGTGCTCTTCGCCTATAACATCACCACCGTCACCGGAGGCAGGATCGTAACCTCCCCGGCTCTTTCCGAGGACGGAACGCAGATCGCCTTTGTGGAAAGTGTTCCTGCAAACTACAACGGCCTCGGCAACCCGGCTACCGCCATTTTCCACGTCTTGACGTGGAGTTCAAGCGATGGGGGCACGCTCACCAGCGCTGCAGTGCCCACGTCCACGGAAATGACATCATTGATCTTAACCCCGAGCGGAGTTCCCCCGGCCGTCAATGACACCGGGTCGTGGCCATGGGTAGATTACGGTGCGGATACGGCCTACGTGGGCACGGACAACGGCGTCATTTACCAAATCAAGCCTGTCTTCAAGGGAACGCCGCCTGCACTTGCCGGATCTCCGTGGCCGATTAACCTCAGCTCGGGCCACAAACTAGGTTCTCCCGTACTCGACGGCCGGCTAGGCTTGCTGATGGTCGGCAGCGTCAACGGAACGCTCTACCAGATCAACATCAATTCCCCGTCAAGCCCGCCGGTGACGCTCCAGGTGGGAAACAACTCAATCGTTGGCGCTACCACTCCTGGTATCTATGCACCGCCAATCGTCGATATCACCAACGGTACAACCTTCGTTGTCAGCGCCTATAGTGAAGTCGCCGACACCCCGGAATTAGGCTTCTCCGCCGTTCTCGTCGAAGCCGACACCGCTAATCTGGGCACAGTGCCCTCGTTGGCGGTAGCCGACATTGGCCAAGGTTCCACGGGCAGCACTCATCCCGTCCCCGTTCTCCATCTCTACGAACCTGCTTTCAGCAACGAGTACTATAACGATCCCACCAATGCCTCGAGTCTGATCAGTCTTTGCGGAACGGGCACCGCCGATACCACCCCCTGGCAGTACGTCTTCGGTTTCACAATACCTGGGCCCGGGACGCAGCCGGTCATGAATACGACGTCTAACAGCGGGTTCCCGCGCCAACTTTCCGCTTCCACCACCGACCGTTGCTCGGGATTGACGGAGTTCTTCAATCCCAATGCCGGTCCAGATACCATCACGGCTACATCGGTCGCGTCAGGCGTTCTGACGGTGACCGCGAGCAACCGCAATCTCACGGTTGGGGAAGAGGTAATCATCCGAGGCACGGCTGAAAGTTTCCTGAACGGTCAGACTGTGGCTGTTACCAGCTTGATAGGCACAGCTCCGGCGTACACCGGATTCACCGCGAACTTCGCGACTGCGGATTACTCCAACCCTGCAGACACCGGAACGGTATCTTCGCCTCCCATCACGGCTACATCTATCACGTCAAATGTTCTGACAGTGACAGCGAACAACAGTAATCTCACGGTTGGGGAGCAGGTATACATTCAGGGCACGGCGGAGAGCTTCCTGAATGGTCAGACTGTGGTCGTCGCCAGCTTGATAGGCACAGGTCCGCCGTACACAGGATTCACCGCGAGCTTCACCGCCGCCGATTACTCCAACGCTGCAGACACCGGTACGATATCTTCGCCGACCGATTTCTTTTTCTTCGGGTTAACGGGAGACTGCACTCTTTTGCCGGGGGGCGGGGGTGTGACCACAGGCTGCGTGGTGGCGCTCGCCAACAACAATGGCATCACTACGACAACAGCGGCGGCCGTGAGCGGCGGTACCAGTGGGATTATCGTCGATAACTACAGTTCGGCGGCGCAGGCTTCCAGCATCTATTTCACTGCTTTGGGCCTGCAGACCGCGTATAAGTTTACCCAGAACGGCCTGCAGTAGAAGCTTCAGAGCTTTTTCTGTTCGCTTCATTTGCAATGAATTGCGCGGCGATGAAAAGAGTTGGCAGCGAAGCGTAGTTAACTCGTTAAAGATAAAGGCGGGAAGTTCGGCGGAGACTGGAACGCGAATTGCCTACATCGCTTATGATGCAGTGTCTCTGGCCGAGGACGAAAACGAAATGCAGGATTGCGCTCGCGGCAGCCGTGGTGCTGGCCGGCCTCAGCGGCGTACTCGCCTGGTGTTCAGTAACGTCTGCGGCGACGTCTCCGTCGACCATCGTTCCGCGTCGTATCCCGCTTACGCAGTTGGAGAAGAGCCTGCGTCGCGTGCCTGCGCACATCTCCGAGTTCGCTCCCGTGGCGGAGCCGCTGGCCCTGCCGAAATGTGGAAGGGTCCGTCCGCCCGAAGCCTTGCTCACGCCCGACCCGCTGCTGCACGTGCAAGATGACGATCTGCATGTGCGCGTCAGCTTCATTGTTGGATCTGACGGACACGTGCACAGCGCGTTCGTTCTGGATAGCGGCGGTCCCGTGGAAGACCGGATTGTGCTGAGCGCAGTCCGCTTCTGGCGCTATCGTCCCGCCCTCTGCAACGGCGTTCCCACCGATTCCGAGGCGTTGGTAAGATTCAGCATCCGCTAGCCCGCGAATTCTCCTACAATGGCAGCGATGAGGTTGCCGTGACCGCAGACCATCCGAATCCTCCTGATCCGAAGCTCGACCGCCGGCTTGGCCGAGAGCCCGACCGAGAGGCGGACCAGCTCGTTGAGGGCAAGGAGGTCGAAGAGTTCTTTCAACGGCTCCCTGGCAGCTTTCACTGGCCGAAGCCGAATGCCGAGGCAGTTGCGGCAGCCGTGGAAGCCATCCAACGCATGGCGGGCGGCAGCGCGGCGGCGCACGACTTGGCGGTGGCCGGTGACGCGGGCGAGCTAGGGTTCGTCTGCTCAGCCTGCGGAGGCTCGCTGCCGGCGGGCGCTCGCTTTTGTGCCTCGTGCGGAACCCCTCAGGAGCCTGCGTCCGGCGATACTGCCGGTCGGCCGCAATCTCGTGGCGGTGCGCAACACCACTTTCACCACCACTATCATCATCTTGTCCCCCGTCCTGCAGTCTCCGGTCATGCCCAGACATCCGGCGCGCCCTCTGCCGAGTCCGAGCCTGCCGGTCCTCGCGGCCGTGCTCCCGGTTCGGCGGGCACTGGTTCTTCGGGAAAGTCGACCGGCGGCCGCGCCGAAGTTGGCGCTCGCCAGGTCGTCCAGGACTGGGCACAGGCCTGCAACACCAGGCATATCGACGACCTGCTCGAACTCTACGCTGCCGACGCAACTCTCATCCGCTCCAGCATTCCGCCGGTTCGCAGCCTGCCCGCGATCAGGGAATTTCTTCTTTCTCTGCTTGAAGCCGGATTGGGCGACGTAGAGATGGAATCGCTGCGCGTGGAAGTGATGGGTGAGATTGCTCTCGATCTCGGACGTTGCAAAATGCTCGTGCCCGTAGCGATGGGGAAGCGCCGCGAAGAACGTGGCAAGTATCTGGTTGTCCTCGTGCGCCAGCCTGTCGGCACCTGGAAGATCCTTGCCGATTGCTGGTCCGCAGATCTGTCGGTCAGCGCCCCGCCGCCCGAAACCGCTGCCCACAAGGGAAGCGAACCAAGCCCGCCTCTGCGCAAGCCCCGCTGAAACGAAGGCGCAAGTGAATGCCACTCAGTCGTTGGTCGCTGGTCCTTGGTCGTTCGCGGTGCAACTCGGGGCCGCGCGCGTGGGAATCCTGGACATCATCGCCTTTTGCTTGCCAACGACTAACGACCATCGACCAACGACTTCTTAGTGGCTGTACACCGTGGTCTGTGGATTGTAGTTCTTCCAGTCGAACCAGTAGTCCTTTAGGAAATTTATCTTCTCCAGACACTGCCCCACCGCCGGCCCGCTGGTTGCGCAACCCGCAAAATTCCACGTGTTGCCCAGCGAATCGAGCAGCCGCCACCCCGAACTTTGTCCGCTACTCTGCCCATCATTGTGCCCATCACTGTTTTCATCACTCTGCGTGTCGCGATAGATCTCAATGTCCTGTCCATTCCACTGCGAGCGGAACACGCGCACCGAATCACCGTCCGGCCCGGTCACTAAAACCACCGGAACGCCGGCGATCTTATCCTCGATCGGGCTCGCGCCGCGCACCTTTGTCAAAGGAAAGGCCCGGGACTGCCCGCCCATTGCAACTCCCAGAATCACGTCGCGATCTTTCAGCCCTTGCCCCGGAAAAGTCAGTGGTACCGGATACTTCGCAACCTCTTCTTCCCATTTCTTGTCGTAGTCCTTATCACCGTGTCCCTGAACCGGCGCCAGTAGCAGTCCATGTGGCTCTTCGGACTTCCACCAGCCGAATGTGAGTTCGTCATTAGGCATCAATTCCAGCGCGCTGCCCGCCAGTTCGCCCGCGATCGCACGTCCCGTGACCTGCTGCCACCACGAGCCCGTCTCGCGATCGCGCATCAGAAAATTCTGGTTATTGATCCCTGCCAGATAGAAGTGCAGCTCGCGTCCCCGCGCCATTCTCTTCCACACCAGACCGGTGTGACAGAGCGTTCAATAGGTGACGACGATCGGTATCTCGGCCACCGTATCGTTCAGAATGTGATGGTAGGCCATCTGTACGATCGGATAAGCGCGCGCTTCCTGCCCGATTCGCACCGCCATCACCATTTCCTTATCGCTGACGTGGGCATCGCCAGCCGGGACGAACCCCGCGGCCGTAATCGGGTTGAACATCCATTCAAAATAGTTCTGCCGGACCATCACCGCCGACGCCGCGCTTAGCACCAGCGCCATCACGATGCCTGTCCGCAACCATCTCGACGAGCTCCGCCACAGGCGGGCGCCCAGCGCCACCACGCCTGCCAGAACGGCCACCGTCAAGGTGGGGGCAATTCGCTTCACCGCGATGGCCAGCCCCAGCGCCCGCTCCGACTGGTAACGGAACGGCCGGATGACAAACGCCGGAATCAGAAACAGGCTTAGGGAAAAAAACACGGCCAGCAGCCCCAGCAACAGCCACAGCCCACGATTCTCAGATCTATTCATTGTCATTGCCCGATTGATGGCCCGAATCATCACCTGAAGATTCATCCCACTTTATTGCTGCAAGCGAATCTCAACTCGAAGAAAAACAGGATTGAGGATAACACCGGCAGACCAAACAAAAACCCCGATCCGCGAGGATCGGGGTTAAGTGAATCGGTTGAGTAAAGTTGTTGACCGGGCCTTTAGTCGGTGCGTGTCGTGAGCATCTCCCGGAATCCCAGGCTGTTCACGTCGCGGAACATCGGCGTTCCGGGTGGCAGACCTTGCGGGGTGGAGAAGTCCAAGTCGAAAATATAATTTCGCGTTGGAGGGTTATATACGACGGTACAGCACTTGTATACGCCCGTGTTATAGGTTGAGTAGTATAAGCTCACGATCGAGCCCATGTAGTTCAGCGTTCCGTTCCAGTTTTCCAGGTAGCGCAGGAAGTTGTGCACACCCCCGTCGGTGCCGAAGTCCTGGGCTGCTCCCCAAGTCGGCTGCGGGAAATTGATGTTCTTTCCGCCTGCTACCGCAAGCCGGTACCAGGCACTGCTCGCCTGCCGGTTGGTCCCCACGTTGGTGACAGTGTTGTCGCCGCCGCTAGCAGTAAATTCTGGAACGCTGGCGGGATTGGTTTCGCCCATACCAAAGCTTGGAAGGTCGACCCAATCGTTCGAGAGGAACGTGACAGTGTCGGCGATCACCGCGGCGGACGAGTGACCGGCCTCATCTACGAGCGGGGTGTTCCAGGCCGTGTCGGCCGAGTTGGTGTTGTAATCGCCCCAGACGTAAACCGGGTTCTCCGATGCCACCGTGAACCCACCCGGGTCCGCTACCGTTCCGCCCGGGACCGTCGGTACGTTGCCTAGCGACGCATCCACCAGTCTCAAGACGTGGCGTGCCCCGCTCACCCAGTTCTTGCGCGCGGTGTGGCTGCAACTCGCAATCCGGGCGTTAGCAGCGGTGCCGAAGGGATCGGGGACAACGGTGCTGTTGATCTGCGCGTTCAGGTTCGTGGCGGCGCTGGCCTGTGTGCCCCAGAAACCCAATCCCAGGTTCGCCGTGCCGAAGGTGTCTAGTGCATTATTCTCATTGACGTCTTCGGGAGAGAAGGTCCTGCCGGCTGGAACCGGCTCCAGTACTCCGTCGGGTGTGCCTGCGGCGCTGGATGCGTTGACCACGTCCTCCAGTCCCGAATCCCCGCTTTTGGCGTTCGCCGGGGTCGGGGTGGTCGCGTTTGGATTGAGCAGCATTCCACGACGATCGGAGAAATACAGCACATATCCGTTCTGATTGGTGTAATTCACACTCGTGCCGCTGGAGCCGATTGCTCCCGACAGCCATCTTTGCAGGTTGCCCACATCGATTTCGACGGCGTTCATCACGCCCATGGTCGAGCAGCTGTTGTCGTTGGCCACCCTGGCGTTGTCGCGAACCTCGCCTTCCCGCGCATCGTAGAAGTTGATGGGATACCAGTTGAACATGGTTACGCTTTGGGTTGTCGGCGTGGCAGGGGTAAGGGCGAACTGCCAGTAAGGATTCGTCGTTGCGTTATCCACCAGAAGCGGCGGCGTGGCGTCCCATTGCGAGCAGTAGGTGGTAGTCGTGTGACCCACTGTTACGTTTGTCGTCCCAGTACAGGCCGGGGCTATCCCGGTGGCCAGCTGTGCATAGGTGGGCAGACCTGAGGTCACCGTGCCGCGATCCGCCGGCTCTTGCAGCAGCAGAATCGCGTTGGGATTGATCGGGTTTGGCGTCGGGGTAAAGTCAGGTGAAGCGGCAGGAGTGCCCCCGCCGGACTGCGTAGGTGCGTTGGGGCCGCGGGCAAATCCCAGCGCCAGCCATTCGTTGGTTACCGGGTGCCAGTTGCCCGAGTTATCCTTGTATTCCACCCGCAGGTAGCCATCAATAAGGTTCCAGTTTGCGGTTTGGGCGGCGACGGCGGCCGAGCTGTTGGTAACGGCCGCGCCATTCACAGCGTAATACGGAGATGTCACCGTTCCTGCCGCGGGACAGCCAGCAGGCACGCCATTCGCTGGCAGCGGCAGCGGAGTTGCCGGAGGGCAGAGGACGAGCGCCGGCGCGACGCTGGCACTGCTGCCAAAAGTAATCGGGGCGCCCGGGCCTCCCGTGGGGCCCGTCGGCTGAAGACCCTGATGTGTCGGGCTCCCGTTCAGCGCATTGCCATACCACGCCAGCGGGGCGTAGGGCCAGTCGGCGATGTCGACGCCGTTGTTGGCAGCCGTGCTGGAACTATTCACCACGCCGGCGGATGGAACCGCGTTCGACGCGGTGGCGAAGTACAGGTTATAGGTGAAGCCGGACGCTGGCGCGGTGAACGCATTTGGGCCCGTTGTGGCGTAACCGCCCACACCCAGTGTGATTCCATAGGGATTGGTGGCGCTCGCACCCGTCGCCGTCGCCTGTGCAGTCGTGATGTTCGCCAACCGGACGTTATTCACATCGGAATATCCAGTGCCGTTCAGAAATTCCGTGGGATCGTCGCTCAGCTCCACGTGAATCGACGCCAGGTTCCATTCGCGCGACTGGGCCAGCGATGATGCTGGGTCCTCGCCCACTGGTGGCCGACGAATAATCTGGAAGGGAAACGTCGTACCGCTTACGAATGGCATCTTAAGGTCTTTGGCGCCCGTCCCCGTATGGGCGGCAACCTTACTTCCATAGTTCCCGTTAGTGACCTGAAGGGCGACCGTACTTGTGGACCAATTTGTCCAGGCGTTGGCGCCGTTATAGGTCCCGCCGTTCTGTGCCGTACTGCTTCCCGCACCCTGCACACTGCCGTCCCCGTAAGAAGAGGCGCCGGGCCCATCCATAAGCACGCAATTCGTGGTGGTTGTGCTGCAACCGTTGGCGGCGTTCGGCATATATACCTTGCCGTTATAGTTGGTGTTTGCGTCCCAACCGTTGGCCAGCTGGGTGCGAACTACGTTGCCGTATGCCGATACCTTGTTGTGAAAAGTCAGGCTACTGCCGGGGCCAACGAATGGATACAAGTCCCCATTGGTGTGTACCGGGCCGACCATGTCAAAATTGGGACCACTGAAGAAAGAGAGATCGCTTTCGGAGAACACGCCGAACTGGAACACCGGAATCAGCGCCACCTGCGCTTGCCGCGTCATGCTTACTTCCTGCCCGCCCATGGTTGAGGACGCCGTGGCCAGCATGTTCACCGGGATGATCTGCGCCCACAAACCCGCGTTCGGTCCGTTGCCGGTGATCTGTCCCCAGGTCGCGGTCAGGGTTGACGGGCAAGTCGTGCTCATCGTCGACCCGGGTATGACCGAATAATTAACAAAGGTAAACCCCGCCAACACCGGGGGCGTGTTGCCCACGTTGCAGATTTGCGTGGGAGTGGGGGCCAGCGAGTTCTGGAACACCGCGGCCAGGTTCGAATACATCGTTTCGATGCCACCCTCGGCCGCGTGAAAGGCGACGTCGTTCCGCAGATCGGTGCCGCCCACCTTGCCTTCGGTGTTGACCATCATCATCAAACCGATCGCGATTCCCGACAGCAGCAACAACATCAGCAAGGATGCGATCAGCGTGAATCCTTTGGTGTGCAGTCGCGCGCTCTTCATACCGTAACTCCCCATGGTTTCACTCCCCATTGCTTTGCTCCCCATCGCCTTGTTGCATATCTCTTGATCTCTTGCTCCCATTCGCGATCCGCACCGCTAATTGGGATAGTTATTGGTGTACGTCAGATTCCGTGCCGCTACCGAGGTCTGCAAATCCAATCGCTGATAACCGGACTGGCTGTTCGTAAAGCCCGCCTGCGAGCTATCGATCGCCATATTCAGAACGTTGATCTTGGTGATGCTGACTGGGGTAAGTCCAGCCGAAGCACCAGCCGTGTTGCAGCCATCGGTGGCGGCGCCGGGGTTGCTGCAGTTCACCGCCGGCAAATCGGTGTTGGTGTTGAAAAGGTCATAGCTGAACTTCATATAAACGACGTTTTCCGCCACCGGCATCGGAGTGTGTCCGCTGATCTGCCGCATGAGTCGCGCCGGGCTTACGCTACTGTCGAGGTAATAGGTAATTACCTGAACGCGCACGGGACTGGTTCCGGTAGCGTTCTTCGGCTCAGTGTTGAAATAATTGGTGCCGGTTGTCTGGTTCATGTGCAGCACATCGCCATTGGCGAAAGGAACGGAGTAAGTTGTCCCCACCGCGTTCGTGCTCGTCGTGATACTGCCCGCCGTGACTTCGCCGATCACGGTGGCGCCGTTCAAGGTCATCATCACCAGATCGCCAGGCACCAGCCCCACCACCGAATCGTTCACCGCTTGCGCCGTGGTCACGCCGGGCGGCAAACAGCTCGCCGGCGGAAAAACCGGGGGTACGCCGGCGATCAGTGGCGTGGTGGCTGGCCCGAAGGTGATTACCCCTACCGCCGTGGCCGTCGCGGTGTAGCAGTTCAAGTAGAAGCTGTTGTCGGTATATACCACGGTGACCGCATCGGTGGGTCCCTGCGCGGTAACGAGCGTTGGCCCGACGTTGTATCCGGGAAGCAAACCGTAAAGATACGGAGTGCCGGCATTCACCGGATACTTCGCCGCATTGCTGCTGGTGCATGTAGCACCTGAATATGTAATACAGACGTAACACGTCGTGCTCTGATCGCAGCCATACACGGGAGTGGTTCCGGACGGGAGCGCGATGGACACGCCGTTGCCCAGTCCCGCCCCGGCCAGACTCAGGTCCTTCGTCAATATGTTGGACGCGGATCGAAAATCCTGCTGCATCTCCGCCCGCTGTGTGACCGTCCAGGTTGCGGACACACCCTGGATGTAAATCTGCACCGCCGCGCCCAGCACAGCCGTTCCCAGGGCGATGGCGATCATCATTTCCATCAGACTGAATCCACCCTCGCGTTTTGTCGAGCGATCGCTCATAACTCCCCTTTAATCACGAGTACTGTGAAATGAACGAATTGAGAATGTACGTTTTCCCGGTTTTCACCTGGGGACTGTTGTACTGCACGGTGATGGTCACGCTTCGCAGAGTGGGGACCACGTTGCCCGACGCGTCATAGACCGGCCCGATCAGAATCGTGCGCTGGTAGCCGGTCAAGGGAATCAAAATGTCGTCCGTCGTTTGATAGATCCCGTCCGGCCCCGGGTCCTGTAGAGTTTGCTCGCCCGCAGCCGCGTCATCGGCCGTCCCATAGATTCCATCCGCTCCCGCGTTGTAGATGGGTGTCGCCCCATCGATGAAAATGCCCCCGTTCGAGACATTCTGGATTTGGGCCCAGCTGATCTGTGTCGTATTGCGCGCGGTTATGATGCTTTCGTAGGACTCGTTCGCCAATTGCTTGGCGATCATGTCCGACTGCGATGTTTGCGTCGCCGCCATGGCCAGCCCGAACACGCCCAACATGCTCACCATTCCTACGGTCAGCACGGCGATCGAGATGACAACTTCAATCAGCGAAACTCCGCTCTCCGTGCGTTTCCGCGGCCGGGAATTCCCGCCGCGCCTGATCATTGACGTACCCATTTATAGCCTCCCGACGTGGGATAAAGCCGCCATCCGTGAATGCGGCCCGTTCCGCCCCACACGTCCACAGCCCGTGAACTCAATAGATTCCCGCTTTGCGAGATGTAAACCACTCCGTTATCCCAGTTATTGCCACCAGCACAACTCAACGCGACCTGCGCCGAGCCATCCGGACAGAAATAAATGACCGTCGCCGTGGTTCCTCCGGTGTTCCCGGTCGCCGTGTAGCCAAAGTCGATCGAGTTCAGCCCCGAGCCGAAGTAGGGCGTCGTCGTGCTGGAGTCCGGAGCCGGCGTGGAGCCAACCGCTGGTTGCTGCGCAAGAAACGCGACATCCGTGGGCAAGGCATACGTCACGCTACTCTGATCGCCTGTAAATGCCGTCACCCCTGTGGCCAGCGCCGGGGCCACCACGATCGTGTTGGGGGTGGCACTGTTCGAAAAAGTCACCGAGTACGATGTCCGCTGCGACACCGCGTTGTCGCGCGCCTGCCGCAATGCCGACAGAGTCGTGTTATAGGCATTGGTCACATGCTGCTGCTTCAGCGCCGGCATCAGGCCGAAAACCGAGATCACGGCCACAATGATGGAGATCGCCACCACCACCATCATTTCGATCAAACTGAAGCCGCTCGCCCGATGCCTGCGATGCCGCGCATTTGTTTCCAGGATTCTCATAAGCATTTGCCCTACCTACGGCTCCCCGCTCTTTAAGGCACAACCGTCGCAACAAATTCGCGCAACTGGAAATCGTGAAGCATTTCCCCGCGACCCTTTACGGATCGCCGCGCCGATACCTGTCTAAGTAACTCGATGTTAGGAACTGTCCCGCGGTACGTCAAAGTACCGGGGTACAGCGGCCCTCCGTACATTGTCTTTTCGTAAGGTAATTCCAGGAGAGGTACGATCGTGCCGCACGCTGCTCGTTGCGAAAGCCCACTCCCTTTCACCAAGCCGCATACTCGAAATTGGGTCTTGCTACCGGAGGCTTGCGCCCACGGAAAATGTCACGAACGCAATCTCAGCTTATCCGCCGCCAGCCAAAATCGAAAGATGACGAAAGTGGAGGGAGGATGTTACGGAAGGGTACAAATATTGAGCAATCACACCGCCAACATGACACCGGTAACTTGTCATTGCTACCGACCTTCTCTTACTATGCGGTTACTATGGATCTTCGCGCCCTCGTGGTGTGTTCGGACCAGGACTCCGCCGGCCTGCTCACGCTCATTCTGTCCGAGTTGGGGCTGGCAGCCGAGCATACGCCTTCCATCTCCCGCGGATTGGAACTGCTCGAAGGGCAGCACTTCGACGTTGTAGTCCTCGACTATCGCGCCGATCAGAGTTCTGAGGAATTCCTGGCGCGCTTGCGTCAATCGCCCAAGAATCGCGCCAGCATGCTGATTGTGATTGTCGATAGCGAGTTCAACGCCCGTCCCGTTTTCGGACTCGGCGCCAACTTTGTTCTCTATCGCCCGCTCTCTTCCGAGCGCACCCGCATCAGCCTGCGCGCCGCCCGCGGCCTCATGCGCCGTGAACGCCGCCGCGCTCCCCGCACG
>Ga0181532_10003394_pt1 | contig 14332 bp, 13 predicted proteins | sample PEATcosm2014_Bin_33_FD_119768 | JGI IMG/M metagenome (GOLD analysis project Ga0181532, IMG submission 119768) | Peatland microbial communities from MTU Mesocosm Facility, Houghton, MI, USA - PEATcosm2014_Bin11_30_metaG | ecosystem: Environmental > Terrestrial > Soil > Wetlands > Peat | place...
ACCGAGACATGAACTATCTGCTGCTGAAGGCACAGCGCTTGGCAGCCACCAAGACCGAATTCATTGCTTTCCAGAAAGCCGCGTAGAATGCGCATTTGTCCAGATTGTCGTGCAGAACCCCTTTTTCTAGAAGCCACGAAGTTGTCTGTGCATAACGGTAACTGTCGTTATATCGCGTCAATTACACTCACTGACCCGGTTTTGAGCATTATGGCCTAGCCTCTCCCGCACGCTGAAGTTTGAGGCAACTCCAGGCGAGCCGGTTCGAATTGGACCGTAATGGACCGTACTCGGCTGCTAAATGTAGGCAGGCAAAAAGAGATAATTTGGCAGACGCCATCCTTCGCAACCTCGCGCTCTCCCAAATCGGACAGGGCGCGGGACTTAAGAGGCATTCGCAGAAACACTAACGAGTTTCGCCAGTGCCTGCCAGTGCCTCGGATGCGGTCGGTAACCCTCCCGGATGCGGCCCGCGTACCAGCGCGAGACCGAGATTTGTCGAGCGATATCGGATGCTGACATCGCGGCGAGAACCGGCTGGACTTTCTCGGAATAGAACGCGTCAGTCAGCCATGCGGGCTGGTCGGACGGTTTCCACGCATGCTGTGCTAGAGCGTTCTTGCGTTGAGTCTTCGCACGCTTTAGCTGAGCTTCAGGACCGTTCGCCGTTTGGCGTCCTATCTGTGCGGCATCGAGCATGTTTCTCGTCGCATCTCCAACGGCACAACTCGCACAGTTGGTGCCCCCATCCGAGATCGTTTTCCCGCAGCCGCGACAAAGATTGTCTCGCCGTGGCGCTCTGATCGCTGACGGCAAGGGCGGTGCACCCTTTACTTCTCGCTTCGTGCGCTGCGTTAGCCGAGTCGGCGGAGCGGATTCACGAGCAAGTTTGGTGGAACTTGACCAGAGCGCGCGAGTGACCCATTCAGCGTAGGGCGCAACCGCACGACCCCACATCGGCGCTGTTTCAGATAACCGAGCGGTGAATTCCGCCATCAAGCGGCAATTTCCATCAGACTGTTCAAAGAGCCACTCGCGTTTGAGCGGTTCCTTCATGATCCAATCCAGCAAGAACGCGTCAACTTGAGGGCGGACGGGCTCCATCAGATCGCACGCGAGACTGTCTCTAGCTTTCGTGTCCACGTGGAGCATCCCAAAGCCCGGATCTAGCCCAAGGGAAACAGCTGCGAGACGTGATTCTGATTCGAGAAGACAGTAAAGGTAGTTGAGAATTGCATTCGGTGGATTCACTGCAAGCCGTGGGGAGCCGGTTAACGGTGAAACCCGTGTGCCAAAGACCCGCCAGTGTGAAGGCACTCGGGAATGATCTTTCCTCGGAAATATGATCGGCAAGGTTTTCCACGCCGACCAATAGGCAGCAGCCGCGCGGGATTCAACCAAACGCACCCTCTTGATCGTGTCAGCCTCCGCCAACTCAGATCGGTAGCAATGAATCGTGTCCGCGCATTGAATAGCCAAGAGCTTGTTACGGGTAACGTGTTCTTGTCCCGCAAGCTTCCTATCAATCAGTTCCCGCGCAATCCGCAGGGCAGCGCCCGACGAGTGAGCCATGGCTTGTGCACGCCGTAATCGCACGTCGCTAGAGGCCGTGGGGCCGGTTATAAATAGGACTCTTCCGGTCCGGTTGAGCATTGTGAACGAAGCACCGATTTCTGCGAGCCATTTCAAGGCACTCAGGGTTGCATACCCATCTTCGGAGATGCAGACCAAGCGCTTCAGCCCGTGGCCGATGCGGGCGAGCCTGATCTTGCGTCGCTCCGGGCCATTGCCATCCTCGATTTCGAGGTGTCCGGACTGCATCCGCACCTTGATTCCGAAACCGGTGAGGGTGAGGACGCCACTCCTGTTAATTTTGGATTTACGCGGTACGTCGAGTTGCGGTAGGGTGCCTGAAGCTGCCATTGGAGTCTCATACCTCCGTGGTAGTCAGGGCTTGTCGGCTGCTCTAACAGTCGGCAGGCCCGTTAAGTTGTTGTCTTCATTGTAGTTGACTGCCTACAAAAATCCGAGAACTATTTCGGGCGGTTGAGCCAGATTTGCTTTATCTTGCTGGCGCTCACCCCGTGTCGTTGCGCGATCCGGGCATAAATATCGGTGAGTTTTGTCCCTGGACCTCGCAGAGTTTTGACTTCTTCTCTGATCTTTTCCTGCTCCTGGGGAGTACCAAGCTTCCTTGGTGCTCCGCCTCTGTCGTGAGGCAATTTCTTTCCATGTGTAATAAGTAACTCACGCAAATACGGCAAGGCACCGTCAATTTCCTTCAAAGCCATTTCGAGTGCTTCGGGGGAAGGCTCGGGCGCGCTCAACAGATTGGCCTCAAGCTTTTCTTCCGAATCTATCGAGGAGAAATCCGGCGCTGAGGAATCTTTCACCACATTCGCAGGAAACAAGTCCGCTGCAAGTTCCCCCGAAATCGCCCAAGGTATCTTTTCGTCGAAATCAACAACCAGACGGACAAATTCACCATACGTGAGATTGTCCCGCTCAAGAGCAGGAGCTAAACCACTGCATAACCGATAAATTGCTCCCGTGATCCTACGCTGAGTGCTGGGCAGCAAGAGACAAAAACCCTCCCAATAGATTTTGTCCATAGAGTATCAGAAGACTCTCACACTTTTTGGCCCCCATAGCCAATAACTGATCGGGATTGTACAAAACCTTGCGCTCCTCGATTATTCGGTTTCGGGCTGTAGTTTCCGCGAAGCAGCGTGGGCCAATTCTGCGCTGGGCGGGCCTGCAACACGCCACGAGCCAGGTTACAAGCAATGGGAAAAAGCAAACAACGTAAACACAGCAGCGAGATGTCTGATCGTTCATTCGAGGCGAAGAAGCGGGCCTTTCATGCAGTTGCCAGGATGCGCCACGATAGGATGTCGCCGTCGGATGCCGCATCAGAAGAGGGCACGACCATCGCTACGATCAAGAAGTACCTACCGGCCACGCTGCGCAAATCCAGAACGGGCCGTTGGGTAGTAACAAAGAGTGACAGCTACCTTCGTTTGCTTTCACTACCTGGCCCACACGGACCCGTCACAGTTCGCGTCCATGGCTCTAAAGAAGCGCAGTTCGCGTCGGCCTATGTTGCCAGCGTGAAAAGATGGAGAAAAACGAGAAAGTCGTATGAACTCGCTCCCTTTCATGGGAAAAACGTTGGTGATTTTCAGCTCATAACTGCATCACGCACACTGACCGAACATGTGATTTGTTTTGATACGGAGACCACGCTGGACCCGCAAGACCAAGCGCTTTTATTCGGGTTCTACCGCGTCTGCCGGTTGGAAGGCAACAACTATCATTGCGTCGAAGAAGGAATCTTGCACGCCGATGATCGCCGAAAAACTCAGCCAAAGCCCTCCCGCTGGTCGTCATGATCCACGGCGGTTGCTGGATTGACGGCGGTCACGCCGACTACAACTACTACGGCATCAAACTCGCCCAGCTTGGTTACGCTGCGGCTACTGTGGACTATCGGGTAGCGGACCAAGCGCCCTACCCGGCTGCGGTGGATGATTCGCGAAACGCCATTCAGTGGCTAAAAGACCACGCCAAGACCTACAACCTAGACCCCGACCGTGTCGCATTGCTTGGCGGTTCGGCCGGCGGCCATCTAGTCGAGTTGATTGGCTACGCGGCCAATACTCCGAGCAAGCAGTATCCGAACGGCCCAGGACCGAAAGTGAAGGCCGTTGTCGCTTTCTACGGTTGGAGTGACTTGACCGACCCCACCGTCCGCGATCCTTACTGGAATGAGGCCTTTCTTGGCAAGAAGTACGCCGATGCCCCGGAGCTTTACAAGGAAGCGTCGCCAATAACCCACGTCAGCAAACAATCCCCCCCGACCATACTCTTGCAGGGCACCATCGACGCGGTTGTTCCGATGAGCCAGTCTGTGAAGTTGGCGGAAAAACTCGGTGCCAACAACGTGCCCTACATCTATGTACCGTTCGAGGGGAAGTTTCACGCCTTCGACTTTTTCCAAGATACGACCGCGCGTGCGTTGTATTTCATAGAGAAGTTCCTGGCCGAGTACCTATGAATCGCCACCAGGAGGGCTGAGCTATGCAGGGTTGGGAAGGAATTGTCGCCCGGTTGGACGGGCCGCTCCATTTTCGGTTCATCATGCAGCCGTCGGTGGCATCCATTCTAGCAATTATTGATGGGGTCAAAGACGCAAGAATGGGCGAGCCCGCATATTTCTGGGCTTTGATTGTCGATCATGGGCATCGTATAGAGCTGATAAAGGAGGGCTGGAAGAGTATTTTTAAGGTTTTTATCCTTGCGATGGTTCTCGAAGTTGTCTATCAGGTGATGACCCATCACTTGGAATATCGGGGATATTTTCTTGTTGCCGCGTTCGCCCTGGCAATTGTGCCATATCTCTTGCTGCGCGGGCCGACTAATCGACTCGTCCAAATGCTACGAAAAAAAGGCTGATTGGGACCAATTCAGACCTTATCTTGGTTTCAAAACCCCTCGCAACGTTACGACACACCGCCGCGCTCCCCCGCGCCACCCCCCTGTTTACTCGTTCGTTATTATGGAGGACGGACTTTTTTTCTCCTACCTCCTAAACTCAACCCATGTGCGTCACCAGCGGGAGTTGCACCCGCTGAAGTCCAGCGCCTTTCACAGCGCACTTCTCGCCAACTATTGAGGACCACCCAGTGCCAGGGGAGGCAGAGGGGGAAGGGGGTGTAGCCGAATTTTTCCCGAAGTGTATAACCCCGTCAAACGGGGGACGGGGTGGTGTATTGTATACGGACGGCAAAATGCCCCCTCCCCCTACCGCACTCGATTTTGACTTTGGCCGGGGCCCGCCCGCGCGCAGGACCGGCTGCGTTCATGTGAGCGAGGAGCGAGGGAGCTTGACGTTCGCATCGCGGGCGCTCGATGATGACAAGAACTCCTGAGCGTGAGTGCTCATGCCTTTGGTGAAGATGGAGTGAGGACATGGAAAACCATGTTTATGGAAAACCATGTTTGAGGACCTGCGCTACAGCTTGCGAGTGCTTGCGAGGAGTCCCAGCTTCACACTGGTCGCTGTAGTGGGCTTGGCCTTGGGGATCGGTGCGAACAGCGCCATTTTCACCGCCATGAACGCTGTCCTGCTTCGCCCTCTTCCCTACAAGCAAGCGGAGCAGTTGGTTCTGTTGTGGGAACTCAACCGGCGCAACGGAGACCACGAAATCAAGGCGAGTGCTCCTGACTACATCGACTGGAAGGAACAGAACAGCGTCTTTCAGAATGTCGCAGCGTTTAATGCGAACTCTGGCCTAGGGCTGAACCTCAGCGGGGCAGGTCACCCCGCACGAATTTCTGCGACGTCGGTTACGGGTAACCTCTTTTCAGTTCTGGGCGTCACGCCAGCCTTGGGCCGGTCATTCCTCCCGGATGAGGAGCGCCCAGGCTCCGCTCCGGTTTGCATTCTCAGCGATGGTCTTTGGAGGCGGCGATTTGGCTCCGATCCGAAAATCCTCGGGAAGGCAGTCACGCTGAATGGCGAGATGTGGACCGTAGTTGGCGTCATGCCGGAGGGTTTCCGTTTCCCACAGAGTGTCGATCTATGGGTGCCTGCAATGGTCCGGTCGACTGCAAGGACGAAGCACGCCCAACACTACCTTGGCGTCATAGCACGGCTTAAGCCAGGGCTTTCTCTTGATCATGCACAAGCCGAATTGGATGCACTTGCCCGTCGGATGGAATTGCAATATCCGGAGACAAACGCGGAGCTCGGAATCAGGCTCGTCCCCTTACGCACACAAATAACGGGGAACATCCGTCCAGCCCTTTTGGTTCTTTTCGGAGCGACCGCTTTTGTTTTGCTCATCGCATGCACAAACGTGGCCAATCTGTTGCTCGTGCGAGCCACTGTACGTCAGGCGGAAATGTCGTTGCGTCTCGCCTTAGGTGCTTCACGGACGCGACTAGTCCGACAACTACTCACCGAGAGTGCGCTGCTCGGACTGTTAGGCGGCATTTTGGGATTAATCCTGGCCTTCGCGGGGACGCGCCTTCTCTTTAATCACAGCCCCAGCAACTTTCCCCGGACGAATGAGATCGCCGTCGACGGCCGAGTGCTCGCATTTACTCTAGGCCTGTCGGTCTTCACAGCGGTTATCTTCGGCGTGGTGCCTGCGCTCCAGGCTTCGAAACCGGATCTAGTCAGAACACTCAAGGTGGGGGGCCGCGGATTCGCCATGGGGCATGGCTGGCAGCGCCTCCGCCTCCTACTGGTAGCTTCCGAGATGGCTCTGGCCTTGGTGTTGCTGATTGGTGCAGGCCTGATGATCAGGAGCTTCTTTCGTCTTCAGGAAGTGAATATCGGGCTCGATCCGCTAAACGTATTAACCATGAATACGACTCTCACCGTTGATAGATATCCGGCGCCCCGCCAGATCGCTTTCTATCGGGATGTTGTAGAACGAATCGGTGCTCTACCTGGGGTCACGTCCGTCGGCGCGGTTGATAATCTTCCTCTGGGCGGGAGTGATGTCCACAGCTTCGGCATTGTGGGGCGCTCTGCTTGGCATCCGGGCGATGAACCCTCAGGTGAATTCGGCGTTGTAACGCCGCAGTACTTCAACGCAATAGGCATTCCTCTTACGAAAGGTCGTTACTTTACTGAGGGTGACGGCGATGAGACCCCCAGGGTCGCGATCATCAATGACGCGGTTGCCAGCCGTTACTGGCCGCAAGAAGATCCCCTCGGCAAGAAGATCACAATCGACTTCGAACGAGAGCCACGAGAAATCGTGGGTGTGGTAGGAAACGTAAGGCACCTGGGGATTGACAAACAGGAACCGCTGCAGGTGTACATACCACATTCGCAAGAGGGCGGAGCAGCGATGTATTTGGTTGTTCGCACCACTTCTGACCCACTGAACCTGGTGCCATCTGTTCGCGCGGCGGTCGAAGCGGTCGATAACGATCAGCCCGTTTACGATATTCAGACGATGGAGCAACGTCTCTCAGATTCCGTATCGCCCAGACGTTTTAATATGCTTCTCTTAGCAATATTTGCCGCGATAGCACTCGTCCTTGCAGGCGGGGGGACATATGGTGTCATGTCATATTATGTTACTCAACAGACTCATGATATCGGCATTCGCATGGCGATGGGTGCCGACCAGGCCAAGGTACTCACGCTTGTTGTGGGAAAAGGTCTCGTTATTTTATTCTTCGCATTGGCGATTGGCGTAGCTGTGGCGTTTGCGTTTTCACGCGTCATGTCCGGCTTACTGTTCGGCATCGACACCCTCGACATTAGCAGCATACTCGGCGCTTCGCTCCTGTTGACAACGGTGGGGCTTCTGGCCTGCTACATTCCCGCCCGTCGCGCTGCGAAGGTCGATCCAATGGTTGCATTACGCTGCGAATAGCCCTGAAGCCATCGCACGAATTCGTGGTACGAGTTACGTTTCACAGGAAGATCGCGAACTAGCTTTCTGATGAAATTCTTGCTATCGAATCCGCTCTCCCGAGCGCATTTGTTGATTCCAATGCTGCTGATTTGTGCCTTTACGTCCTCGCTCGCAACAACTTTACCTTTTCGCCCGTATGTGCCCACACTTTTACAAAGCTTTTATGGCCCGCTTAGCCAAAACTTACGGCGTTCAGCGGGGAGTGTCTTCATCCTCTGTTGCTGGCTTTTTTCGCAGTCTTCGCAGAGCGATGAACAGAAGCCAAACCGCCGCCACGATGGCGGTAGGAGTGAGCAGATTGAACCATTGGGCCGGATGCCTGACGACATAAGCGGGAAAGTAAAGTATCGCGTGCAGGGCGGTCCGAAGATTACGAGGGACATCCCAGATGCTCGTTGAAAAAGTCAGCGCGAAAATAAGGCAGATGATAGAAGAGATTGCAGTGATTTCCAGACCCTTGCGCCAACCAGCACGCCAGAACGCCACCGCGACAAAAACGAGAAGAGAACCGTAGATCATAAAGAAACGAGCTGCTGAGGTCTGACCTAAGCAATTCTAGCTCTACAGTTCTGAGTTCAAGTGTTTTCTTTGGGTCAGCTCGAATCTTTCTTGCCACTCTCTTTCTTCCGCAGGGCGCGGGCTTCGAGCCAGTCGGAATCAGAGCCATCGCCCCACTAGCTATCGCTGCGATGGCGAAGCGCGTCAAACGGGGGCATCTGCTCTCCCCCATTCGTTAAACCTCGGAGATTATAGTTGTTGAGATCAATTACACTCATTAACCACCTCCCGCGCGCCGCCCGCACGCGCCCCGCCACGCCACATTCCCCACTCAACCACTCGACATTCCGCCGCATACCCACCGGGGGTAGGGTGTAGCGTTTGCCTCTCAATGCGTAATACCCCGTCAAACGGGGGACGGGATAGGAGGTAGGAGATTTCAAAGTTGCACTCCATAGTAACGAACCAGTAAACACCTGGTTCTAGGCCCCCCGCCCGCCCGCGCGCGCGAAGGGCTGGCTGCGAGGGAAGCCTGGCGAAGAGATAAGCGAGATGGTGGCGCGCGGCGTAGGGATTTTGAGTGTAATGGCCTCGACAGTTACGGTTAGTTCACTTCGGCGGCTCGCTACAAAACAAGTAAGCGGAACCGGATGTTTCAACATCGAAACGACCACGCTTCTCATAGAAATCCCGCCACGCATCTGGCATCACCTCGCAGATTTCCCCGCAGCCTTGCCTTTGAGCAAGACAGGCAAAAGCAAAGTGCGACGCACGCCACCGCTCGGGTTCGGTTGCAGCTGGAGTCAGTGTTGATTGGAGGCCAAAGCCGGTTTCGCTTGTCCCATTGCGTTCAACGGAATACGAATCTGAGATGCGTGCTTGAACCCGTTCATATTTGGGCAAGTCCTCGCTTTCCCCCGTTCCAAACCCCCGCCACTGGCCATTTGACGACTTGTACCAGACCGAAAACCGATAATGATTTACGGTACCGTTTGTGACACTTATCACTGCGCTTCCCCGCCAGTCCCGAATTCCAAGATGGGGCAAAAATGGATGTTTCAGCCACAGACTCTCTATTGGGCTATCGTTCATGGCGATAATGAACGCGCAAGATTCAAGGTGGTCACGTGCAGCGCAGTTCTCTTTGGGGTAGTCGCTCGTCCAATATGGCGGTGGCGCATTTCCAAACTTCGTTGCGATGGCTTCGGCGACTGTGTAGTCAGACTTGCCGATTGCCAACTGGCGGACGTTCCGCACCAGAGAATCCGCTCGTTGGACCCGATAGACGTTATCATGCCGCACATACGCTACTCCTGCTACGACAACCAGACCAATGGTGACGAGGAGAATTGAGAGAATCAGCAGTAGGTTTCGCATCATCCTCATTGGACAACAGGCAGAGAAAATGTGCGACGGAAATCATTTACTCGAACCTAACTGTTGTAACATCTCGATAGCACTCACTGATCCGGCAACTTGGTTACGAATTCTGGACCTGTTCGTCGAACCCCTCAGAAAGCGGGACGCGCGATTGTCACCATTTCAGCCGTATCGAAGACACGCGAGGAAAGACAGTACCGATCCTCCACCTTAGCGAATCGATTTGCCCAAAGCGGCAACGGCATGGGCAGGAGCGAGACGTACCGTAAACTTGTCCTCGTGCCCACAGCTGATTACCGTTGTCTTGTTGGGATATTCTCTGACCCAGATAACCCGTTCGGGGTTCACAAAGACTTCCAGACCGTCCACATCTTCAAACATTACAAACTCCACGTTGCCTCCTTTGGCAATCCGCAGGTTGCCCTCTTTGGGGATGTCGCAATTACCGAGCGGTTCGGTCGATTCTACAGATGTCGAAACGGGATCAGCCAGGAAGGAAACTGTTCCTGGCGAAATATCTCTATATCGCTATATCGCTCATTGACCAGCGGTCAAAACGTGTAATCGCCTGCTTATTGCTTTTCCCTTTGAAGAAAGATTTTCGGTGTTGGTGTTGGTGTTGACCGGTTTTGCCACATCCGACCCGGTGGTCACCGCGATCTCGTTGGCCGCTTTTGCCGGCAGCCGCCGTCCCCACGCACCCGGCGGCCGCACCCCGATTTCGGCCGCTTTCAGATAGGCTCCGACGGTCTCCCGACGCACCCCGGTCTCTTGCTCGATGCGCCGCAGTGACCATCCGAGTCGTCCCAGGGCTATGACTTGTTGTTTTTTTCGCTTCGCTCAAGACGTTGCTCATACCGACGAAGGCTACTGCCTTGCGTCGAAATCAACGTCCCCGAGCCTCATTCTCGTTGGCCGGTTTTCAGGTGACCCTCATTGGCCGGATTTGCGTGACCCCTGAGGCACTTATCCACGAAATGAGCTGCGCTTCTTTTAAGACTGGCGCACGTCGTTTAAGATTCTCGATGATGCTTTACTCTGTTTGTCACACAGGTCGAAACTGTCCGCTCTTGGACAGCCCTCATGCATATCCGGACACAACTTGCTCTTGTCATCGAAACGGATAATCGTCCTCTCCGTACTTTGCAATGAAGCTCTTTAACTCGTCCACCAAGATAGTCAGAAATGGAGATCACCGTGACTGGCATCCTTCAAGATCTTCGATATGCGTGGCGGCAGTGGCGAAAGAACCCGGGATTCGCCGTGAGCGCAATCGCCGTTCTTGCGCTAGGCATCGGGGCGACTATCGGCATGCTTGCGATCGTGCAATCGGTATTGCTTCGCCCCCTCGGCTATCGGCAGCCGGATCGATTATTTCTGGTGGGCACGTCCGAGACCGATGACGAAAGCTATTCCGTAGTCTCGATTGCTGACTTTAAGGAGATGCAAAGTAGTCTTCACCAGTTTGAGCAACTATCTGCCTTCAACAGCCTCCCAGTTCCGGTAGAGACGGATAACGGTGCAGAGATGCTGCTGGCACCGGAGGTGAGTACAAACTTCTTTGACACTCTTGGCGTGTTCCCGGCCATGGGCCGCCCCTTCCGGAAAGGCGACGACGCACCCGGTGCGGGTGCGGCCATTGTCAGCCACGAGTTCTGGCAGAACACAATGCATTCCAGCCCGGCGGTGCTGGACAGCAGACTGAAGGTGAACGGCCAAGTCTATACGATAGTCGGGGTCATGCCACCGCAGTTTCAGTTCCCCGTAACGAACGGGAAGACAGTATGGACAGCACTGCAGCTCACTCCAGACCAAAAGACCAAACAAGGCTTCGACTCCTTCAAAGTGTTGGGACGTCTGAAAGCGAGCTCCACGGCGGAACAGGCACGCGCAGAAGGAGAGGCATATCTACGAAGCAGGAATGCTAAACCGAGTTCGACTTCTCCAAGTCACTTTTGGGCATACCCCTATCAACAGATTGTGACCGGAAACTCGAAGCCCGGTTTGCTTGCGCTGTCCGCCGCCTGTTTGCTGCTGTTATTGATTGCAATCGTAAACACAGCCAACTTGCAGATCGCAAGAGCTACGGCACGTCGAAACGAGATTGCGATTCGGGCTGCGTTGGGCGCAACACGAGCACGCATCGTCCGCCAGACGGTAATAGAGAGCCTAATCCTTGCATTTGCGGGGGCAGCGCTTAGCTGGATGCTTGCGAACGGATTTCTAGCGGCAGCGCGTCATTTGTTTGCTCGACAGCCGAGATTCGACGCACTTCAGTTTGATTTTTGGATACTGCCTGCATGTTTAGGCATCACGGTCCTGTGCGGGCTGACGGCAGCGATCGCGCCCTCTTGGCACTTGATGAGACATGACCAGCGCTCGTTGGTTCTGCGTGAGGGAAGCGGAGGACGAGTTAGCCATCAGCATCGTCTCAGCGGCTGGCTGGTTGCTGCGGAGGTGGGGCTGAGTACAGTTCTTCTGATTGCTGCGGGCCTGTTCTTCCGGACTCTTCGTTCGATGGAAAACGTTCCGTTGGGCTTCAAGCCGGAAAGAGTCACGACATTCTTGTTGTGGCCCCAAGGCGGGAATAGCATGCCCATGCCGGTCAAACTCGCTGTTTATCAAAGGGTTCTAGACCGGCTGGGACATTTGCCCAATGTCGATTCAGCAGGACTCGTTACATCGCTTCCAATCTCCAATTTCCAGATGACGATTGTCTCAGGGTTTGAGATCCCGGGTGTCCTGTCTTCCGACCAAAAGCCTTCCCCGTCACTCCGCATAACGGCGATGAGTCCTGACTACTTCCGGGCGATGAGCATTCCGATGCTTGCGGGACGCACCCTATCAACCACTGATAGCGGGTCGGCTCAACTCGTCGGCATAGTGAATCAAGCCTTGGTTGAGGCCTACCTGCATGGCAGGAATCCAATCGGCCAGCAGATCATTCTCGATAAACCGTCTGGGATTCTGCAACCCGTCACCATCGTAGGTGTTTCGGGAAACGTCATCCAAGAGAATTCGATTGGTGAGCCCGTCGCACCCGAACTTGCGGTTTCATTCCTGCAGCTACCTTTGTCAGCCCAGTTTTCTCAGTACATGATTGGTTTCTCGGACGCATTCGCGGTCCGTAGCCGATCCCGCGCAAAAGATATTGCAGCGGATATTCGTGCCGTTGTGAAAAACGAAGCTCCCGATTTTGCCATCGATGATCTGGTACCGCTTGAACAAGCCGTATACGATGAGTTGAAGACGCAACGTCTGGGGCTGGAGATTACCTCGTCATTCGCGTGGATCGCGGCGCTGCTGTCTGCGACTGGTCTCTATGCCGTATTAGCCTACGTCGTCGGGCAGAGAGTTCACGAGATGGGAATACGGCTTGCGCTTGGAGCTACCCGTGGAAGCGTGTTTGGTTTTGTCGTGCGCCAGGGGCTTTGGATGGTCGGCGCTGGCCTGATCTGCGGATGGGCAGGTGCCTTCTTCGCGTGCCGCTGGATACGAAGCTTCCTTTACGGGGTCACGACTGGCGACCCGCTCACTTATGCGATCGTCGGAATCTTGGTCGTTCTTGCTAGCACTGCAGCAATTGCACTTCCTGCATATCGTTCGGCAAGGGTGGATCCCATGGTGGCGCTAAGGTACGAATAGAGCATCAAACGCAACCCAAGGAACGTTCCTCCCAACTCGGGAATGTCTAGAAACTAATGGTCGAGGCTCATTTCAGATTACCGAGTCAAATGGTTGTCCGACGGCCCGCTGTAACTCTGCTAGATCCGTTTTTTCGACCGTCCGGATGCAGTGCGATCTGTTTCAGGATTTTGGCGAGAGTCTGGCGACGGACTGGTTCGCCTCGCAGAATCCTCTCAAGTGTGTGATGGCTCACTCCTGTACCGCGTTCCAGCTTTCGAATTCCAGTCTTGAGATGTCTTGTTTGATATCTTCGCCTGCAACCACCTGTTTCGACTGTTGAGTTTCAAACGACGTGAATTCAACGAGACTCAAATCCTCGCCTTGCTCCCATCGGCGGTCGGTTTCTTTTCCCACATATCGACGTGATGCTGCCACTACGGAAGACCGTTGCAACAATCCCCGAGTGTCACAGGTGCAAGAACTTCCATCTGGAAAACAAATGGATATTCGGGTACGGCCTAAACTACCAAATCTTGCGGCAAAAACAGCCGCAACCTCACTACGGGGGAACGCGGGTCGACGGTTTAGGTGCGCAGAGAGGAGACATGCTCACGGCAACGGCCGGGGACATCGGTTTCACGGTCCTCGTTGAAATCAAGAAACCAAGAACCCCGCTCCTGCAGGGAGTCAAGGAAATCAGAAGAGGCGCGTGGATTTTATCCAAAGAGCTAACCGACGCTCTCTCGCAAATTGAGGCCAACCGCTCCGCCTGGCTGGAGAACTCCAAGCAACCGTACAACATGGACACACTTGAGACCGAACGAGTGTACACGGTTCAGCCCAAGGGAATCATCGTGATTGGGTCGCTAAGCCAAGTTGCAGAGTTAAGGACTAAACGAGACACATTTGAGCGGTTTAGGAAGTCGATTCACGGTGTCGAAATACTGACCTTCGATGAACTCCTCCACAGGGCCAGGTTCATTGTCGACCAGGCCGACTAGCTTTTTCTGTTGGCGGAAACTTTGCGCGGTGTTCGACGAGATCTCGCTGCCCTGGAGTGATTGGGCAAAATCAGGATGAGTGTAATCGGGATTTAACACCAGTTGAACGGTTGCCCACCGGGTGGCGGTTCCGGAACTTCCGGTTTGCCGACCGCCTGACAGGATATCTGGAATCTGTTCAGCTTTAGATGTTGGGCGAGAGCGGGATTTCCCAACGTTACTTCTTCGTCAGGGCAGGCCTACGCGCCGGAGAAGATCCTGAAAGCGCTCATCCGAGCGGTATCGGTCAAAAATCGGGTCGACCGCGAGGTATCCCATCCAAACAGCGTGATCTTCATAGGCAGCTTGCAGCCATTTGAATGTGTCCTCATTCTTATTTGACGC
>Ga0181532_10003408_pt1 | contig 14287 bp, 8 predicted proteins | sample PEATcosm2014_Bin_33_FD_119768 | JGI IMG/M metagenome (GOLD analysis project Ga0181532, IMG submission 119768) | Peatland microbial communities from MTU Mesocosm Facility, Houghton, MI, USA - PEATcosm2014_Bin11_30_metaG | ecosystem: Environmental > Terrestrial > Soil > Wetlands > Peat | place...
CCTCGCGACCGCACGTCGCCTTTCTCGGACGCATCCCCGGCACGCGCCGTTTCTCCGATCGCGAGCGCCATCCGGACAATGAGTTGATTCCGGGCGTGCTGATCTTCCGGCCTGAGTCGGGCCTCGTCTATTTCAACATGGATCATGTGCGCGACACCATTCTGGACCGAGTGCGCGCTGAAAGCACGCCGCCCAAACTGGTCGTGCTCGACCTTTCCGCTGCTCCCCTCGTGGACATGCACAGCACGCAAATGCTGGCGGAACTCGCTGGCGAACTCACCGCGGCCGGCATCCGGGTGCAGGCGGTGGAGGCGCGCTCCTCGGTGCGCGAGCAGTTGCGCGGTGAGGGGGTGGACGCCAAGCTCGGTGCGGTTAACCGGCTCACTTCCGTAGCCGATGCGGTAGAGGCATTTCAGCGCCAGCAATGAACAACTCGATCCATGAAGCCACTACCTCGGGCGGTGAAAGCTCGCCTTCCAGCCCTGTCCGCCAACTCGTGATGCTGGCAGCCCTGACCATGCACCGCGGCAGTCGAATCAAGCGCAGCTAACAACCAAACTCGCGCCTGCATGCCTAACAAATCCATCAAGTCCTTTAAGCGAGTGCTGGAGCCTTATGACCGGGTTTCGGAGGTGCTGTTCGGATTGATCATGGTCCTCACGTTTACCGGTTCGCTGAGCGTCGCCGAGGCGGGGCGCGAGAACATTCGGACAATGCTCATCGGCGCGCTCGGATGCAATCTGGCCTGGGGCATCATTGACGGCGTGTTGTACCTGATGGGCTGCCTGGCGGACAAAGGCAAAGGTCTTTTTACGTTGCGCGCCGTGCGCAAAGCCACTGAACCGCAAAAGGCCCAGCGGCTCATCGCCCGTGCCCTGCCGCCGGTGATCGCGTCCATTCTCCAGCCGGCGGAACTGGAAAGCATGCGCCAACGTCTGAAGGATCTGCCGGAGCCCCCCGAGCAGGCACGGCTGGCGAAGGGTGAATGGCTGGGAGCCCTGGGGGTATTCCTGCTGGTCTTCCTGTCCACGTTCCCGGTGGTGATCCCGTTCATTTTCATGAAGAATGCGCGGCTGGCTTTGCGTGTTTCCAACACCATCGCCATCGGGATGTTGTTCTTAACGGGCTGCGCGTTCGGGCGCGCCACGGGACGTCGCCCGTGGGTGACGGGGATTTCCATGGTTATCCTCGGGGTCATCCTGGTAGCCCTCACTATGGTGTTAGGAGGATGAAGACCTTGCGCGCATCCCGAACCGACTGCATGGGTCTGGTGCTGTGCGTCTGCACCGCTTTGACCCGGAAGACGACCGACGCGGGAGAGCATCTAACGGCGGCAAGCTAAACGAAATACTCAAGAAGCCATTATGAAAATCACCATTCTCGGAGCCGCCGGCGGCGAAGACGAGCCGCGCCAGGCGTTGGCGAAGCTTATCGAGCAGCGTTTCAAGCTGCCATCCAGGCTGCCGGACATGGGCGAAACGATTGAAGTATAGAGTGTGCTGCTGGAGGTTAAACCGCGCACCATTTGTTGACTTATGCAGAACCTTGCGACCAATATAGGGTTCGAGCGTGTGACCGCTTCCTCTGCTGCTGCGGTTGTCGCTCAGGGCGCCCGAGATGTGACTAAAAGTATGACCAAGAAACTGATTCGCCAAACCACGCTGGCCGTTCTGGTGCTCCCGTTGGTGGGGGCCCTCTCCGGCTGCACGAAAACCGCGCCGACGCCACCACCGCCGCCCATCGTCCAGGTGATGGACCTCACCGCGACCAACGTCCCGGTGGGCACGGAGTTCATTGGCCAGCTCGATTCACCGCAAAACGTCGAGGTGCGGGCGCGCGTCGAGGCCTTCGTGGACAAGGTGCTGTTCACGGAAGGCACGGAAGTGAAGGAGGGCGATCCGCTCTTCAAACTCGACGACCGGCCATACCAAGAAAAGCTTGCCGCCGCTAATGGGGGCCTGGCCGAGGCGAAGGCCGCCTTGAACAAGTATGAGAAGGATGTTGCCCGCCTTAAGCCACTGGCGGAGAAGCGCGCCGTGCCGCAACAGGACCTGGATAACGCCGTTGCGTCCGTGGATGTGGGCAAGGCGAGCGTGCTCTCGGCGCAAGCGCGCGTGGAATCCGCTGCGCTGGACCTGACCTACTGCGACGTGCGAGCGCCAATCTCGGGCTTGATCGGAGCCAAACAGGTGTCCATCGGCGAACTTGTGGGCAAAGCGCTGCCAACCTTGCTGGCCACCATGTCCACGCTCGACCCGATCTGGTTTTACTGCAACGTGGGCGAGGCCCAGTACCTCCGGGCCGACAGCGAGAGCCGCCGCACGGGCAAGACCATGGCCGACCTGCCCCTCACCCTGATCCTGGCGAACGGTTCAGCCCATCCTGACAAAGGCAAATTCGTGTTTATTGACCGCGCCGTGGACATCAAGACCGGCACCCTGCGGGTGCGCGCTGAGTTTCCCAATCCAGCAAGGGTTCTCCGGCCGGGAATGTTCGCCCGGATCAAGGTGGACGCGGGCATCCGCCCGGACAGTATCCTGGTGCCGGAGCGCGCGGTGACGGAGCTGCAGGGTAAGAACTTCGTGTGGGTCATCGGCTCCGACAACAAAGCAGCGCAACGCTCAGTCAAAGTGGGAGACCAAGTCGGCGAAGGCCTGCTGATCCTGGAGGGTCTGAAGGCTGGAGAGCGCATTGTGGTCGAGGGGCTGCAAAAAGTGCGTGAGGGCGCGCCGGTGCAGCCGATGACCGCCGCGCAGATGGCCGAAGCCGCCACCGCTCAAGCGGCCCAGCAGGCTGAGGCCAAGCCCGCCAAGGAAGGCGAGGCCAAACACGGCAAGGAATAAGCGTTATGGCTGACTTTTTCATCCGCCGCCCGATCGTTGCGATGGTCATCGCCATTCTGACAGTGATCGTGGGGGCGATCACCCTCAAGCGGCTGCCCATCTCGGAGTATCCGCCGGTCAGCCCGACGATGATCCAGGTCACCACTACCTACCGTGGGGCAGCGGCCGAGGCGGTTATGGAATCCGTTGCCACGCCCATCGAGTCCAAGGTCAACGGCGTGGACAAGCTGCTCTACATGCAGTCCTACAACGCGAACGACGGCAAGCTCACGCTGAATGTCTATTTCGATGTCGGCACCGACGTGGATACCATGCAGGTCAACGCTCAAAACCGCGTTGGCCAGGCCGAAGCGCAGTTGCCGGAGGCGGTCAAGAAGGAGGGCGTCGTCGTCAACCGCTCCAGCCCCGACATCCTGATGGTCGTCGGGCTGTATTCGCCCAAGGGCACCTACGACGCCATCTTCCTGGGCAATTACTGCGACATCAATTTGGTGGACGCCATCAAGCGCGTGCGCGGCGTGGGCGATGTGAAGAACTTCACCGCCCAGGATTACACGATGCGCATCTGGCTGCGGCCCGACCGGCTCGCGATTCTGGGCATTACGCCCCAGGACATCCAGAACGCCCTCAAGGAGCAGAACGCCCAGTCGCCCGCCGGGCGGATCGGCGCCGAACCCGCTCCGCCGGGACAGGAAATGCAGTTCAACGTCCGGGCGCTCGGCCTCTTGAAGGACCCAAAGGAGTTCGAAGAAATCATCATCCGCTCCAACCCGGATGGCTCGCAGGTGAAGATCAAGGATGTCGGCCGCGTGGAACTGGGCGCCCAGACCTACGACTTGCGCGCACGCTTGAGCATGCCGCCGGCGGGCGCCTCTCCGGCGGGCGCCATCGGCATCTTCCTTGCGCCCGGCGCGAACGCCATCGAAACCGCGGACAACGTGAAGAAGATTCTGAAGGAGGCCGAAGCCAAGTTCCCGCCCGACATGAGGTACGACGTCACGCTCGATTCCACGCTACCGATCAAAGCCTCGATGGAGGAGATCGTGCATACGCTGTTCGAGGCCGTAATCCTGGTGCTCATTGTGGTGTACGTCTTCCTGCAAAGCTTCCGCGCCACGATCATCCCGATGTGTACCGTGCCCGTGTCACTGCTGGGCGCCTTCATCATGTTCCCGGTGCTGGGCTTCAGTGTCAACGTGCTGACGATGTTCGGCCTGGTACTGGCCATTGGCATCGTGGTGGATGACGCCATCGTGGTGGTCGAGGCGGTGCAACACCACCTCGAGCACGGCAAGGAACCGGTGGAGGCAACCAAGCTGGCGATGAAGGAAGTGTCCGGCCCCGTGGTCGCGATCGGGCTGGTGCTTTGCGCGGTGTTCGTGCCAGTGGCGTTCATGGGCGGCGTAACGGGCCAGCTCTACAAGCAATTCGCGCTCACGATCGCCGTGGCGGTGGTCTTCTCCGTCATCAACGCGCTCACGCTCAGCCCCGCGTTGTGCGCGATGCTGCTCAAGAAACCGACACCGGGACGCGGTCCCATTGCCAAATTCTTCAAATTGTTCAACCGGACCTTCGACTGGCTGAGCAACCGTTACGGCAGCATCGTCGGTGGCCTGGCCCGGAAGGCTGCCCGCTCGATGCTGTTGCTGGTCGCGGTGGTCGTGGGCATCTGGCTGATGGGGAAGGCGGTCCCTGGCGGATTCATTCCCGATGAAGACAAGGGGTATCTCTTCGTCGCCGTTGAACTGCCCGAAGGCGCGTCGCTGCAACGTTCCGACCAGGTCCTCAAACAGGTGGAAACCATCGTCGGGAACACCAAAGGCGTCCGCTCGGCGGTGGGCCTCGCCGGCTACAACATTCTTAATTCGCTGAACTTCCCCAATGCGGCGATGATGTTCGTGGGTCTGGAACCCTGGGAGGAGCGCAAGTCGCCCGAGCTGCACGCCAGCGCCCTCGCCCGCGAATGGACCAGGAAGTTCGCCGCCATTCCCGGCGCGCGCGCCTTTGCTTTCGGTCCTCCCCCGCTGCCGGGCTACGGCAACGTGTCCGGCTTCAGCATGCAGTTGCAGGACCGCTCGGGCGGGAGCATCGCACAACTGGCCGGCTACTTGAAGCAACTGACCGAGGCCGTCGCGAAGCGCCCGGAGATTGGCCGCCTCAGCACCACGTTCAATCCGGCCACCCCCCAGGTTAAGGTCGAACTCGACCGCGAGAAAGCCCGCACGCTCGGCGTGACAGTGGACAGTGTGTTCGCCACACTGCAAACCTACCTGAGCGGACTTTACGTGAACGACTTCGTCCGCTTCGGGCGCGTCTATAAGGTGTTTCTGCAGGCCGAATCGCAATTCACCGACAAGCCGGAAGACATCGGCCGGTTTTATGTTCGCAACAACACCGGCCAGATGGTGCCTTTGAGCACTCTGGTGAAGATCAGCAAGATGTCCGGGCCGAACGTGGTCACCCGCTTCAACCTTTACAACGCGGCGGAGATCATGGGCGCGCCGGCGCCCGGCTACAGTTCCGGGCAGGCGATGAAGGCCATCGAGGAGGTCATGAAGACCATGCCCAGCGAAACGGGCTACGAATGGTCGGGTCTGACGCTCCAGGAAAAGAAATCCGAGGGGCAGGCGCCGATCATCTTCGGCATGGCCGTGCTGTTCGTCTTCCTGCTGCTGGCGGCGCAGTATGAAAGCTGGGGACTGCCCTTTGCGGTGCTGCTGGCCACGCCGACGGTCATCCTGGGCACGATGGTTGGCATGTTGGTGCGACACTTCGACCTGAACGTGTATGCGCAAATCGGCCTGGTCATGCTCATCGGGCTGGCAGCCAAGAACGCCATTTTGATCGTCGAGTTCGCCAAGATGCGGCGCGAGGAGGGCAAGGAAATCCTGGATGCCGCCGTGGAAGGGTCGAGGCTGCGCCTGCGGCCGATCTTGATGACGTCCTTCGCCTTCATTCTCGGCTGCGTGCCGCTGATGCTGGCTACCGGCTCCGGGGCCGCCTCGCGCAGCACCATGGGCACGGGCGTGGTCTATGGCATGACCATCTCCACCGCAGTGGGGTTGTTCCTCATCCCGGTCTGCTATGTGTTCGTCCAGCGGATCGTGGAGCGTGGGGAGAAACCCAAGCCGGCTAACGCATCCGCTGCCGCCGCCGTGGCGGAGAAAGGAGCGCACGCGTGAAATCCGAAATCCGAAATCCGAAGGCCGAAGCCATTCAGATTTGCAGCGTGGCGCCCATGGTGTCCGTTCTGTTCCTGGTGCTAATCGCCGCGCTGGGCGGGTGCTCGGTAGGGCCAAACTATAAGCGTCCGGGGGTCGACACCTCCCCGGCTTATCGCCCTGCGTCCGACGTCAGCGCCCCGTCCGGGACGAACTCCTTCGCCGACCTCGGCTGGTGGGAGGTATTCCAGGATCCCCAACTCATGGCCTACCTGAGCGAGGCGCTCACTAACAACTGGGACATCAAGATCGCGGCGGCGCGTGTGCTGCAGGCTGCGGCCTCATTGCAGGTCACCCGTTCTCAGTTCTTCCCCAACGTCAATGCGGGCGGCGACTGGTGGACCACCCGCGCTTCCGAGAATGGCCCAACGCCGATCCCTTTCAACCTGAACCCTCAGCAGGAATACGGCGATGTCTTCGCCTCGATGCCGTCCTACGAAGTGGACCTCTGGGGAAAGATCCGGCGCGCCAACGAAGCCTCACGCGCCCAGTTGCTGGCGACGCAGGATGCACAACAGACGGTGCGCCAGACGCTGGTTGCGCAGGTCGCCACGGCCTACCTGGAACTGCTGGCGCTGGACTACGATCTCGAAATCGCCCAGCGCACCTACGAGGCCCGCACCAATTCGCTTGCCCTGACCGTCTCGCGCGAAGAAGGCGGTGTCGCCGCACAGCAGGATGTGGCCCAGGCGAAAATCCTCGTTTACGGCGCTGAGTCCAGCATCGTAGATATCCAGCGCCAGCGAGAACAACAGGAGAACGCGCTTTGCGCTTTGCTGGGCCGCAATCCGGGCTCGATTCAACGTGGGCAAGGCTTCCTGGCCCAGCACATCCGGGCGGAAGTGCCCCCTGGCCTGCCTGCGTCCCTGTTGGAGCGTCGCCCGGATATCCGGTTCGCGGAGGAGCAACTGGTTGCCGCCAACGCGAATATTGGCGTGGCCAAGGCGGCCTTCTTTCCCCAGATCACCCTCACCGGGTTTTACGGCTACCAGACCGTCGCCCTCTCGGACCTGTTCTCTGCGCCCGCGCGAACCTGGCAGTTTGGCCCGGCTCTTACAATGCCGCTGTTCACGGGCGGACGCTTGCGCGGGAATCTCAAGATCGCCAAGGCGCAGTTCGAGGAAAATCTCGCGGCTTACCAGCAAAGCGTGCAAAACGCGTTCCGCGACGTATCCGACAGTCTGATCGCCTACCAACGCTCCCGCGAGTTTACCGCCCGGCAGGCAGAGCGCACCCAGGCCAACCGCGAGGCCACGGAGCTGGCCAACGTCCGCTACGACGGGGGTGTGACCAGTTACCTGGAAGTCCTCTACAACGAGCAAGAGCTTTTCACTGCGGAACTGAACCTCGCCCAGGCTCAGCTCAACGAGTTGCTAAGCGTCGTCTCCCTCTACCGTGCCCTCGGCGGCGGTTGGGAGTCGCCCGCCGTGAAACCAGCCATGACCACCGCCAAATAGCGCCCCGTGAGCAGGCGGCCCAACCTGACAGAAAGGCTCAACCTTCGCCACATTACTAAGCGCTTTTGGAATAATCATCTCGTCAGCTGGGCATCTGAGTGCCACTATGATCTACGGTTAGACAAACAAATGAAAACAAACACCTGTTCCATCATCGTCGCCGGTGCGATCGCACTTGCGGGTTGCTCGTCCGTAAAGACCCATGTTGACACTGGTCCGATACGTGCGCGCTCATTCTCCTTCATCAACACGGGATCCAAGGCGGTGCCGGATTACGCCGAGAAGCGCAAACAGGTGCACGCAGCGGTGCAGGAGGCCATCACCAAGAACCTCGCCGCTAAAGGGGTGAGCTATGTCGAGAAGGGCGGCGATGTTACCGTGGCCTACCTCATCATCGCCGGCAACAATTCGACCACGACGTCTCTCAATGAGTATTTCGGATATACCGACGACGCGATTGCCATGACGGACAAGGTCCACAAATCGCAGGCGGTGAAGGCGAACGATCGTGGGTACTTCGAAGCTGGCACGCTCGTCATAGACATCCTCGACCCGCGCACTTCCAAGGTGCTCAAGCGCGCGACCATTCAGGCCCAGATCCTGCGTGAGTTGCCGCTCGATGAACGCGAGGCGCGCTTGCAGAAGTTCGTGGATGAGGCTTTGAGCGATCTGCAGATTGCCCATTAGCGGAACACGGATCGTCCGGGGCGCTGTCATCGTGCGTCCGGCAGGGAAGACAGTATGTTCGGGTGTAGCCTTAAAGACGGACGATGCTATCGAATCAACAGTTTGACCGGACGCGGCGACTGGCCTTAAGGCTGGCGGGCATCGAGTTGGCTGAGCGTCATCGCGAACTGCTGGACCGTCGTGGCCGGCGGCTCGGCGCGCTTGGCGGTGACGGGCTGGATTCACTGCTTCGTGCTGCCGAGGAAGGCGAAACCTCGGCCACGCAACAGTTCATCCGCCTGCTGACAACAAAGTTCACCGGCTTCTTCCGCCATCCGCGGCACTTTGAAATTGCCGCCCAGCATGCGCTCCGGACGGTTAGCCACCGCCATCCGGCGCGTCTGTGGTCGGCAGCGGCGGCAACCGGCGAGGAGCCTTACTCACTCGCGATGACGTTGATCGAAACGTTCCGCCGTGAGGATCCCCCGGCCAGCATCCTCGCCACGGATGTTGACGTGGAGGCGCTGGCCGTTGGCCAGCGGGGCGAATATGGTGAAGCGGCGTTGCGAGGATTGGACCCGCCGCGCCGCGAGCGGTTCTTGAGCGCGAGCAACGTTGCCCGGCGTCGGACTGTCGCGCCTGCTGTGCGCCGTTTGGTGGAGTTCCGCGCGTTGAACCTGATCAGCGAGGCATGGCTGGTCGAAGGACCATTCGATGTAATACTCTGTCGCAACGTGCTGATGTATCTGGAAACCCGCCACCGTTGCGCGGTGCTCGAGCGCCTCGCGTCGCTGCTCGCGCCGGATGGCCTGCTGATGATTGATCCTGCCGAACATCTCAGCAAAGCCGGGCACTTGTTTACGCCGGGGCCTGACGCGGTATATCGGCGTCGGGGCGCGTCCTTCCCACAGCTAAACGCCGTTGAATTATGACCATCGCCAAACGCTTGAGCATATTGCTGGCCGTGCCGCTCGTGGCACTCCTGGGCCTCGGCGTCTTCATCCGCTTCCAGTTGGCGGAGGTCGAGTCCCGCAGCCGGTTTGTAGTGGAGGAGCAGATCCCGAGCCTCGCGGTGCTCGGCAACCTTTCCCGGACTGTGGAAGGATTGCGGGTGGATGTGCGAAGCCATTTACTGGCAACGAATCAGGCGGAGCAGGCCAAAGCGAGGTCGGCGTTTGATGCGGGTGAAGTGGAGGTGAACCGGCTGTTGAGCCAATACGGGGACTCCCTGGTCACCGGCGACCGGGATCGAAGGCTGTTTAATGATTACCGGGATGCAAGCCGCGACTACATCGCCGGCGCCAAGCAGGTCATGGCGTTGTCCGCGGACGGTCACCGCGAAGAGGCCATCGCCATGCTCAAAGGTTCCATGGCGGAAGTTGCCGGGCGCCTCAGCAAGGTATCGAGTGAATGGATCCAGCACAACGAAGACCTGGCCACGACCGCCGGCAAAGGGGCGGTCGAAGCCATCGGTGCTTCCCGGTGGAAAATGCTCATCGCCAACTCCCTGGCCGTCCTGCTAACCGGCCTACTGGGTTACCTGACCTTTAGACGGATCGTCAAACCGATCCAAGCCCTCGAGGCCGCGGTGAAAACGATCGCCGCCGGAGACTACACTAAGAAAGTTCCTTTCACTGCAGCCACGGATGAAACCGGCGGCCTCGCGCGCTCGATTGACATTCTCAAACAGGGCGCCGCCGCGATGGACGAGCAGCGCTGGGTGAAATCCAACGCCGCCAGGCTCACCGCGGACTTGCAGGGTGCTGCTTCGCTCGCGGAGTTCGGGCAACGCCTCGTTTCCGGCCTTGTGCCCTTGCTGGGTGGGGGCGTCGCGGGCTTCTATCTTTTCGAGGAGAATCCCGGCCAGCTCAAGCGGATTGCGGCTTACGGTCTGGCTGAAGGCGCGGCTGCTGCCGCCTCATTCGGCGTGGGCGAGGGCCTTGTCGGTCAGTGCGCGCACGAGCGCAAGGAGGTCACTCTCACGAAGCTCCCTCCGGATTATCTCCGCATCGCCTCCGGTCTGGGCGGAGCCCGCCCAGTCCAGGCGGTGGCGTCGCCGCTGTTGTTCAAAGACACGCTGCTGGCAGTGCTGGAGATCGCGACGTTTCGCGCGTTCAACTCGCAGGAGAAATCGCTGCTCGAAGAACTGCTGCCCGTGGTGGCTATGAGCCTGGAGGTGTTGCAGCGCAACATCCGCACGCAGGAACTACTCGCGCAGACGCAAGAACAGGCCCGCCAGCTCGAAGAGCAGACGGAGGAACTGACTCAATCCCAGGAGGAATTGCTGGCGCAGAAGGAAGAACTCCTGACCCAGCAAAGCGAGCTGACCACCCAGCGGGAGCAGCTCAAGGTGAGCGAAGAACGCTCGCGGCTCATTCTTGAATCCAGCGCCGAGGGCATCTTTGGCACGGACATCGAGGGACGCATCACGTTCGTGAATCCAGCCGCCTGCCGGATGCTCGGGTTTACCGTCGAGGAACTGATCGGGCAGCCTTCTCACGCCGCCTTCCATCACCACCGGCCCGACGGCAGCGAATACCCGAAGGAAGAATGTCCGATGTACGCCGCGTACAAACATGGCAAGGCCAGCCGCATTGCCGACGAGTGCCTCTGGCGCAAAGACGGCACCAGTCTGCCCGTGGAATATGGCGCGACCCCGATGCTTAAGGAGGGCGTTTTGATGGGCGCGGTGGTCAGCTTCACCGACATCACCTTGCGCAAGCAGCAGGAGGCCGAGCTGCAGACACAGCACAGCGCCCTCGAATCCGCCGCCAACGCCATCGCCATCACCGATCGTAAAGGCGTGATTCAGTGGGTCAACCCGGCGTTCACCCGGCTCACGGGCTATGAGCGCGAGGAGGCCATCGGCCAAAATCCTCGCGTGCTCAAGTCCGGTGTGCACGAGCCAGAGTTTTACGGGAACATGTGGCGGACGGTCCTTGCGGGCTCCGTCTGGCACGGCACACTCACAAACAAACGCAAGGATGGGGTTCTTTATCAGGAGGAAATGACCATCACCCCCGTCCGCTCAGGTCGAGGCGCAATTACCCACTTTGTCGCCGTCAAGCAGGACATCACATTGCGCAAGCAGCAGGAAGCGGAAGTCCTGGAAGCTAAGCAAAAAGCGGAAGAAGCCACGCAGATGAAATCCATGTTCCTCGCCAACATGAGCCACGAAATCCGCACGCCGATGAACGCCATCATCGGCCTCTCGCACCTCGCCCTCAAAACCCAGCTCACGCCCAAGCAGCGCGACTACGTTTCCAAGGTCCACAACGCCGGCACCTCGCTACTGGCGGTCATCAACGACATTCTCGATTTCTCCAAGATCGAAGCCGGCAAGCTCGACCTGGAAACCACCGGCTTCAAGCTCGATGAGGTCATCAGCTCCGTCACGACCCTCACCGCACAGAAGGCGCACGAAAAGGGGCTTGAGTTCCTGGCGCACGTAGCGCCGGGCATCCCGGAGCACCTGCTGGGCGACCCGCTCCGGCTCGGCCAGATTCTCACGAACTTCGTGAATAACGCCGTCAAGTTCACCGAGCGCGGCGAAATCCGGCTCAATATTGAGCAGCTCGAACGCACCGGCGAGAAGGTACAGCTCAAGTTCTCGGTTCGTGACACCGGCATCGGCATGACGCCCGAGCAGGCGGCCAAACTCTTCCAGCCGTTCACGCAGGCGGACATGTCCACCACCCGTAAGCACGGCGGCACCGGCCTTGGCCTGACCATCTGCCGTCGCCTGGTGGAGTTAATGGGTGGACGCATCTGGCTGGAAAGCGAGCCGGGCGTTGGCAGCACCTTCTTCTTCACCGTCTGGCTGGGAGTGGGCGCTGCTACCGGCTCCGGTAAAGTGGTTCCCGAACGGCTCGCACAGCTTCGCGTGCTCATCGTGGATGACAATCCTGCGGCGAGGGAGATTCTCCAGGAGCCTCTCAGCACGGTGGCCAAACGTGTGGACACGGTCGCATCCGGCTCGGAGGCCATCGCCGCAGTCAGGCAGCACGACACTGGCGAACCCTACGACATCGTTTTCATGGACTGGCGCATGCCGGGCATGGATGGCCTTCTGGCCAGCCGGCACATCAAGAGTGACGAAACCTTGGCTCACCAGCCTGCCATCGTGCTGGTCACTGCCTTCGGACGGGAGGAAGTGCGCGAGGAAGCGGAGCGGCTGCAGCTCGACGGCTTCCTCGTCAAGCCCGTCACCAAATCCATGCTGGTGGACACGCTCGTGAATGTTTTCGCCCACGCTGACGAAGAGGCGGCCCCTGCTACGGATGGCAAGCAGGAGGCCCGGCTGCTCGGCGCGCGCATTCTCCTGGTGGAGGACAACGAGATCAACCAGCAGATCGCCGTCGAGCTTCTGGAGGGCGCCGGCGCCGCCGTCAAGGTGGCAAATAACGGGCGTGAGGCAGTCGAAACCATTTCCCAGGGCCCCCAGCCGGTGCCTTCCGACATGGTCTTAATGGATCTTCAAATGCCTGAGATGGACGGCTACCAGGCGACCGCGAAGCTGCGAGCTGACCCACGCTTCGGCAGCCTGCCGATCATCGCTATGACCGCCCATGCGACTATCGAAGAGCGCCAGCGCTGCCTGGGGGCCGGAATGAACGACCACATCTCAAAGCCCATAGACCCGGCAATGTTGTTCGGGACGATAGGCCGATTCTACAAGCCCTTCACCCGGCCTTCGGCCACTCTCTCCCCATCGGATGGGGAGAGTATTTCCCGGGACGGGGTTGGGCGCGTTGAACCTCTGGGTCTGGTAGGGACGCGTTCCACCGCGTCCCTGTCCGCGCACGAAACTGGGGACGCGGTGGAACGCGTCCCTACCGGGCATAAGAAAGGGGGGGCAGAGGACCAGCCAAGCGGAACGGGCGACGACCTTCCCGTCATCCCCGGTCTTGATTCGAGGGACGGCCTGGCCCGTGTCGCGGGTAACCGGAAGCTCTACCTGAAACTCCTCCGCCAGTTTGCCGACCAACAGGGCCCCGTCATCGGCCAAATCTCCGCCGCCCTGGCCCAGGGCGACGCCGCTCTCGCCGAGCGCATCGCGCACACCCTCAAAGGTGTGGCGGGCAATATTGGCGCCAAGCCCGTGCAGGCCGCTGCCGGCGCATTGGAGAAGCTCATCCGCGAGCGGGCGGCCTCGACTGCGCTCGAAGCCGCTCGAGGACAAGTCGCCGCAGCGCTTGATCCCTTGCTCGCCCAATTGCGGAGCACGTTCAGTTCGGCCCTGTCAGCAATTCCGCAACCCGCAGCGTCACCCTCGCCTGCGGACCCCGCTGAGGTTCGTGCCGCCACAGCCCAGTTGACGAAGCTCCTCTCCGAATTCGATCCAGGCGCGGCAGAATTCATCGAGGCGAATCAGGCCCTGCTGCGTTCCTTGTTCAGCGCCGATACCTGGCCCCAGTTCCAAAAGCTGGTGCAGGACTATGCGTTCGCCGATGCGCAGACCCAGCTCGAACACGCACTGAACCAACGCCAATGAAAGCGTCCGATCCCAATGAGGCCGTCCAAGCCCCGCGCGGCAGGCGAAATGACGCAAAAAGCCTTATTCCCACCGTAGCCCCACCGAAACCCCACCGTAGCCCCACCGTAGCCCCTTCGAAACATCCCGCGTACCACACCGGCGCAACACGCGCCAGGCACGCCGGTCGCCTTCGGACGCGGCCGCGGCAGCCCAGGTCTCGCATCGTGTTCGAACGCGGGTTGCCGAAGCCGCCGCCGACACCACTGCCACGCCGATTACAAATCGGCGATACAGCAGATTCCAAAACCCCCGTTCTCGCGTGAAAAAGCTTTCCGACTGCCGCGTGCTCCTGGTGGACGATGCCAAGGCCAACCTGGACATCCTCGTCGAGGGCTTGAAGTCGGACCACAAGCTCAGCCTCGCGTTGAATGGCGAGATGGCGCTCCAGATTGCCGCCCGCACTCCGCCCGACCTCGTGCTGCTCGATATCGTCATGCCGGGATTGGACGGTTACGAGGTCTGCCGCCGCCTGCGCCAGAAGCCCGAGACCGCCGAAGTGCCGATCATGTTCCTCTCCTCGCTCGAAGAGGTGCAGAACAAGACGCGCGGATTCGAGGCGGGCGC
>Ga0181532_10003413_pt1 | contig 14281 bp, 18 predicted proteins | sample PEATcosm2014_Bin_33_FD_119768 | JGI IMG/M metagenome (GOLD analysis project Ga0181532, IMG submission 119768) | Peatland microbial communities from MTU Mesocosm Facility, Houghton, MI, USA - PEATcosm2014_Bin11_30_metaG | ecosystem: Environmental > Terrestrial > Soil > Wetlands > Peat | place...
CACCGCGGAGATGCGAAAGCAACCACGATAGCCCGTCATTGATCGAAATTGACGGCCAGGAGGCAAGTTCAGACGAAATCATGCCGCAGCACTCGCATCGAGCGGCACATAACCCGGAATTATGGACGGATCACGCGGCCAGTATGCGCATGGCGCACGCGGCCGAAGGCATCGAGCTGGATGCCGCGATAGGCTAGATCGATGTTGAAGGATCGTCGGCACGTACTGCGCCGATCAGCCTATCGAGACCAATGTTACGCCGCTGTGCCCAACGGACCAGATTCCGAGGCCGATAAGTCTCATCCGAGCGCCATCGCTCGAATACGGAAGCATCGACCGTTTCGTTGATGTTTTCCCGCAACTCCGTGGCCGATGATGGAAGAGGGTCCGGACCGATTTCCCGGTAGAATTCCTGACCGAGCGTCAGGAGCTTGTATGCGCCGTGCATAAACTCACCGTATGAATCAGAAATGGGAGGGGGCGTTGGTAGCACGTCGAACTGGACGTCGCGCCGAAAGGCGAGGCCATTTAGAAGGGCCTTGTCCATCATCCATTTCAGCGGCGCCTGCGCTAGAGGATCGCTTTGACAGCCACCACCCACATTAGCGTGAGCGCCGACAAACCAACGCTGTTCGACCTGCGAGTAGGTGCGGTGATGGTGCGGCGGAGGTGTTCCTTTGGCGAAATCGACGGTCCACAGCGTCGGCGCGAACGCTTTTCGGTGCTCGTCAATTGCCAGGGCGTGAAACGCATGCTTGTTCGAGACTCGGATGCCGGTGTTGAGGAACTGCATGTCGGCTTTTCCAAAAATCGGCAGGTTTCCGAACGGCAGGCCGAGCGCGCCCACCGTGTCCCAGACTCCCAAAAAGTCGATATCGATGGCCTGTGAATATTTCAGTATCCAACGCTCTTCGAGCGGAAACTCAGATTTTCCTTCTTTCTGTTCGACCAGGAGGTCACGAATGGTCCTGACGGCGCTTGCGCGCCGATATCTGGCATAAAGCTCATCGACGGATAGAGGCGCCCCGGCCGCGAGCAGCCCGCATTTCGAGATGAAGCCGGAGAGGCTGCGCGCGGTATACGCGCCGCGGCTGAACCCGAATATGAAAAGCTCATCGCCAATGTTGTAATGTTCGATCAGCCATTCATAGGCGCGAATTATTTCGTTATTCAGACCGTAGCCGAACATACCACCGCGTACGCGCTCTCCGAACGCCGTCCCCACACCCGTACTGTAGTAAGAAAGCTGTTCGACTCCGTCCGGACCTTTCGGCGCGAGAAGAGACTTCAAACGCCAGACATTCGTGTTGTCGTTTACGGTGTTCCACGTACCGTCCAAAAAGACGGCTAATCGCTTTTGCGGCGGCACGACCGGGTTGGGTACGATGTTTGACATGGCGAATCTTCGCGGGCCGAGAGCGGTAAATCGCGCTGTCAGTCATTGTACCACCATGGGTTATTCGGCGACCAGATGGCTGCGGAAGCGCCAAACAATAGTGAATCTCGTGGATACCCTGTTTGCCCAGACTAGCTTTCAATTTTTTCTCACAGCTGGCGTCTGGAGGGCGAACCAGCAAGGCGATATCCGATCTCATCCAGGGTTCTGCTATGGATGCTGTAAAGTCCGCCGAAAGGCGGCAACCTGATGGGCGGTCGGCGTGCATTGACGACACATAACTTCAGATTATGGGCTGTGGACAGCCGATCAAAGTTAGCCCAGGCCGATTGGGGTAACCACTTTTCGATCAACGGCTAAAGCAGGCCGAGTAAGAATAATCGTGCTGCTCTCATCCTTGCCGACGCCAGACGCTCGCTAGCCAGGGCTGTTTTTCGCGCGGCAGTCCGGCGGGACGGTAATAGTGATTAAGCTCAATGAATCCTGCGGCTGACAGATAGCGGCGCCACGTATCAAGATCATGATATGCAGCGTAGCGCCCACCATCCCAGCCTTCCTCGTTATGTCCGTGTGGGTTCGAGCTGAACAGCACACCACCCGGGTTCAAACTTGCGTGCAGTTCCAGCAACACGCGCGGTAACTCCTGGCTAGGGACATGAAACAGTGTAGCGTTAGCGAATATGCCGTCGAAATGGCTATCCGGCAGATCGAGTTTAAGGAAGTCCTGCTGCCATATTTCGCAGCCGCTGTGGGCGTGCGCCATTGCGGCGAAATGTGCGGCGCCATCCAAACCTACCGCGACGTGACCGAGTTCGGCAAACACCTTGAGGTCGCGGCCGGGACCGCAGCCAAAATCTAGTATCGTATAAGGCGGTTCACTCTCGATGCATTGTAACAGCGCAGTGATGTTCTGGTTGACGTCGTGATCGCGCGTGCCTTTCCAGAAATCTTCGGCGCGCTCGTTGTAGTGACTCAGCGTGAGATCGGTGATTTTTTCCAGGTCTTGCGGATTCAGTTTCATGTTCGATCTAAGTCGAGCAATCGCTAACGAGCATTGGTCGTAGTGGCGCGAGGATTTTTATTTTAAAGCATTAAGCGGTCCTTTTTCGACCATTGGGCAGCGGTGCCGGATGTCCTGCGACTATATTCACAGTTCGTCCAAATTCTCCGGCGCCTCACCGAACGTTTTCAAAATTGTGGCGTCGCCGAAATTTCCCATGTTCGGGTCGCCGCTCCGCTTGAACGCGATCGCGCCGGCGTTGGCCGGATCCCGCGACATCGACTCGGCTCGCCGAATCGCAGCCGGTTCGTTGGGCATCTCTTGCGCCTGGCCCGGCGCTACACCCTCCTCGGTCCTCACAAACGGCAGGGCTACGTAGTATGTGACGGCCATTGCTGCCTCCTATGCGACCCGGACTTTCCGTTTCGCCCTGTTGGCACACGTATTATCTCAGCGCAGAACGACAGCCGCCTATCCCCGTTTTGCTGCAGCGACGTTTGCCGGTGGGTCAAATAGCACCACAATCTGCCGCGAGCCGCATTGTGGGCAGCTCAGGCGGCTTTCCAGGTGCGACAGCGGGAAGGTACGCCCGCGGGTCCACACCAGCGTCTCCATGTCCAATTCTTTTCGGTAGATGCATTCCCGGCTCGACTTTGAGCTAGGGCCGTCACCGCGGCTGTAAGCGCAGCGGGCGATGACTCGCCAGCCGAGGGAATGGGCCTCTCCAATGGTCTCGATCGACATGAGGTCAATGGGGGTAAGTTGTTGATCCCGGTAACGGCGCGTTTCACAGAGTCTCGTTCGCCCCACATTCGACGCATCTTCGCGCGGACATCGACGGGTTGGCGTGTCCGCCCATCTCCTTCACTCACAGACTTCCGGCCTTTGGGCTGAAGTGTCCGGGAAAGTCGACGAGACGATCATGGTGCTCAAATCTGCCGTGCAGAAAGCGAAGCTCGGCCGCGATGAAGAACTCGGTGCATTGCGGCGCCTGGACGATCAATCCCGTAAGCTCGAGCGGCACGCCACCGGTCCATCCGTCGAGAAACTCATTGCGGAAGAGCTTGGCCGCTCGCATTCCTACAGTGGCCGCTCCGTCCAATTTTAGCGCGCAGGCCGACGTAAACAAAGCCGGGGCGCTTTTTTTGGCGAGCGATTTGAGTTCGCGAACCTGTACCGATGTCCAAGGGCGTCTCTTTGAATCGTTTTTTCATTGCAAATCTCTCCATAAAGGGGCCGATGCTTGTAGCTGTAAGTTGGTCAAAAGAAAAGCCCCGCGCGCATGCGGTGTGGCTTGAGGGCGGCGGCCTAGCTCAAAAACTCAATGTGCGATGAATTTATAGATAATCCAGATTACGACGATAGCCACTATAACGAGCATCCAATTGGAAATTTGCATGCCCGCTATCGATGTTTTCCGGTTAAACCATTCCATGGTTTTCCTCCCAGATAGGCCGCATCAGTTGGCGGCCTCGGTATCATAACGCATTTCACCTCTATGTACGCTCGCGGCAGGAATTAAAAATCTTTGGGTGGGGACAATGAAAAGCCCCGCGCACAATCTGTGGCGGGGCCAGAGTTTAGGGCGTAGGCATAGAGACACAAAACTTAAGCGTCCGAGTTTTTCTTCTCGCTCGCTTCCTTGGCCAGCCGGAGAGCCTTCAATCGCGCGGTCTTTTCGCGAATAATCTTTGCTTGGGCGTCGTAACCCACCGTGAGATTTGCATTCTCCCGCGCAGCCTTCTCCAACCGCGATTGCACTCGCGTGTTCTTCGGATTAGCAATCATCGTCCGCTTCTTTTACGGGCGCAGAAAATGCGGCCCTATAGCGTTGACACCGTATATATGCACGAAATGATAGGAAAAAACCCCGCGCACGTGAGTGGCGGGGCTTGAGTTTCGGGCGTAGGCGGCTGCCGAGCCCGAAAGTTCAAAGAGCTATTATTTATCGCGGCGGCATGAACGCGGCGCCGATGTTGAGCCAAAAATCGTCTTGATTTTAGCAAGTTTTTCAGGTGATCGTTGTTATCCGCTCGCCGGGTGCGTTGCGATCGTTTCGGTATTCCTCGATCGCACGCATGATTAGTTTTTTGACATTCTCGGTTGTGACGTGATCGCGTCGCTGGATACCAACCTCCTCACTTACGTCCTTGGGTTGCTTCGGTTGGCCTAACAGGTCGAAACCGTTGCCGCTCGTGACGGTAACCGTTCCCTGGCGCGGAACTATCAAATAGACGCGGCTTTCGTGGCCCTTATAGCTCGGCTGGTCTTGCGGATCCTGCCGATCCGTTATGCGGAAAGCAACCGACGTGGGCCGCAGCGTTTTGCCGGTGCGACCGTACTGCCGAATTTCTACTTTGCCGCCGAGCGGCTCCAACTTCTGAGAAGCGGTCTGTAGCTGGGGCAGCACCACATTGCTCAATACAGCGACGTCTGAATCGGCTTCCGCCTGCAAACGCTTGGCCTCCGTGGGACTTTCCCGCTGTTGGTCGTGCTCAAGCTTGGCTTTCTTGAACGCGTCACCATAGTCGTCATCACCGCCGGTCATCTTGAAACCTTCCCTCGTTGGCGCATTCGGGCGGCAGGCCGACCAGCGCGCTACCGCTCGCCGTCGCGCATTTTCTCTTATTGGAATTTTGAAAGATACCGACGCGCCACACCGAATCCAAGATGGGCACTGGCCAGGCCGGCGGCTATTGCTGCCGCCGCGCAATGGGCTTTGACCACGCCGGCGAGCTAGTCCCACAGCGTCCTATACCAAGGCGCCCTCCTTCGACAGGGCGGACTTCATTTGCCAGGCTGGATAATGCGGCCCAAGGTTCGTCCGAAATGACCGCTCATGTGCGGGTCTCGCACGCACGTCGCTGATCGAGAGAAAGGTGCCACGCCATGGCCGAAGTAGCTCGGCATAAGCGAGCGCCGTCGCGAAATGTCTTGATTTGGCCCGGCCACTTCCGAAATCCGTAAAGTATTGCTGGACTGAAATCCCCGCCAAGACGACTGACTAACGCGGATAAGGCGCCATCGGCGTTGTTATCGCAGGCTCGCGAGGCTATCGTAGAATCGCAACGGTGGAGTTTGAAAATGGCTAGCGGCACGGTGAAGTGGTTCAATTCGCAAAAAGGCTATGGATTTATTCAGCCACAGGGTGGCGGAAAAGATGTGTTTGTTCATATCTCGGCTGTCGAGAGAGCCGGCCTTAGTGGTCTCAATGAGGGGCAGGTTGTCGAATTCGAGGAAGTCGCGAACAAGGGAAAAACATCGGCAGAAAATCTAAAGGTTCAACGCTGATCTTTGTGCGATCGTTGCCCCCAGCGACGCTGATGCATCAGGATGAGTAACAATGACAGTCGACGAATCCAAAGCCCTCAAGAAGGACACCCGCGTTTACTGGCGGGGAGATGCCGCTGACAGCGGCATTGTCACCGAAACAAGTTGGGATGCGGTCACGATCGCCTGGAACAATGGGAAGGTAGCCAGAGTACATCACGGAGACATGCGCGAAATTCAGCAAACGCCGACAAAGCCGCATACTGTGTAAGGGCAGCCGAACCAATCCCCTTCCACGGCTCAACTGAGCCACCAAATACCGCTCTACCTTCCAAAATCCGTGAGCTGAATTCGCCGAGAAAATAACAGCTTTTGAACTTCGCAGCTCTGCACCTGAGCTACGCTGTGAACTCAGCCCCGCCACACACGTGCGCGGGGCTTTTCTTTGTCCGATTAGTGCTTACATACGCCTCACTCCCAACTCAGATGTAATATCAATTTGCGCCGCAAAGGCGGAGTGTTTTGTGGCGTGATCGCCGCACAGGAGACATTCGCATGAATTCAGATAAGGCGCGAAAATGGGCAGAAGCTTGTTTCAAGAAGGAAGAGCGGGATCGAGATGGCGCTAAAGGCAGTGCTCGAATATCAGGTTGAGGGCCACGCCGTTCGCGAAAAGACCGCACGTTTAAAAGTGCTTCGATTGGACAAGGAGGCGGCGGAGAAAAACCAAGGGGTCGCAGCGGACTCCGATCAGCCCTTGGTTGCCAGAAAAAGGGCGAACCATGGCTGCTAGTAGGAAGAATACGCGAACGCCATCGCGGCTGGAGAAGGCTGCACGGGAGAATCACAATCTCAGCGTGGGCTACGTAGTCCAAGCAAAGATTATTCGCGAAAAGAACGCGCGATTGAAGGCTCTCCGGTTGGCCAAGGAAGCGAGCGAGAGGAAACACTCGGACGCTTCCTGAAGCTCTTACGTATCACCCACAAGCTGTCAGCGTCCGCCATTTCGCTCGACTCTGTCTCGGTAAAGGCGCAGCCTGAAAACAATCGAGACACCAACGCAAAGCGTTCGGGCTTTCAATCAGGAGGAGCGCCATGTCGAAGGCTCAAAAAGGCAATAAGGAAAATAGGAAACCGAAGGCGGACAAAAACCAGTCTAAGGCCAATGTGTCGGCCTACAAGGCGGCGCAAGGCCAGGGCAAGCCGGCCAGCAGCCCGTTCGCGAAAAAGACCTGACAACGCTAGGTTCGGTTTAAAACAGACCGCCTACAAATGATCCTAAGGCCCTGATCTACCGGTAAGGTAGACGATGTCCAAGCTTGGCCGATTGTGGGTGGTCAAGCCTATCGATGTCGATCTTCACATCGTGGTGGCATAGGGCTCGAAAGCGCGCAAACATTTGTTTCTTTGCCTCGGCCTCGATCTCCTTTTCAGTAGGCACTTGCGGCCATCTTTTCTGTTTTTGGCGCCGGGAAGGCTCTTCTTAACCTACTTGCCCCTGGATGGCAGAAGAATAATTTAGCAGTAGGACAACGTGAACCTTTCGGTCCCGCCTCTGCAAATCGCAAAATATATAGGCATCAACCGCGCGGCGTTCACGCGCGTCGGAACGATGAAATCCACGTCACGGATTTTGGAAGGTTAGGCAGCCCGTCATAATGAGGCGGTCTCATGCCGCGTGCTCATGAACTTCCCTTGAATCGACCCCTTCGCAGGAAGGGCAGACAAAGATGAACTGTTCCAAACGTGCTGCAAATTTTGGGATCGTCCGGAGGTGCTTCATGTTGTCGCCGAAAGAGGCGCATATTTGTCCAGTACTAGCGGGGGCATTCGATGGCCGGGACGAGAGCGCTACCGAACTCTCAGCCACCGACGCCTGGCATGGGGCCGCTGCCGGTGATAAAACGCAGATAAGACTGATTAGGACAATTACGAGGTCTACTTTTAGAAAGAATGCCCGGAATTAGGACACTGAGATCGACGACTTTCCAATTCCGCTGTTGGCCCGAAGCGGCGGTTCGCCGCGGTGCAGCGATATGTCTGCAATTGGGGGCTAAGCGGAAGTGGCTTGCTCGCGCTTACGTGCCAATCTAGGCATGCCGCAAGCCGGGTGGCATGAGCGATCTTCGCGACTGGTTAGGCAGGGGGTGGGCGATGGATGTTGCACTACGCGCCGGCGACGCGAGCGCAGCGGATCGCGCGACGGGCCCGCATCGAATCGTCGTCGTCGGCGGAGGCGCGGGCGGGCTCGAACTCGCCACCCGACTCGGCGACAAGCTCGGCCGTCGTAGCAAGGCGGACATCACGCTAATCGAGAAGGCCCGTGCGCACTTATGGAAGCCGCTACTGCACGAGATCGCGGCCGGCAGCATGGATCTCGGCCATCATGAGCTCGACTACCTAGCGCAGGCGCACTGGCACCATTTCCACTACCGTACCGGAGAGATGACCGGGCTCAACCGCGCCCGGCGCGAGGTGCGCGTCGGTCCTGTCGTCGAGGAGGACGGCACCGAGGTCACGCCGGCGCGCAGCTATCCGTACGACACTCTAGTGCTGGCGGTCGGCAGCCTGACCAACGATTTCGGCACGCCGGGAGTCGTGGGCCACGCGATCTCTCTGGAGACGCCCGAGCTGGCGGCGAGATTCCACCGCAGGCTGGTCAATGCGTGCATCCGCGCCCAAAACCAAACCGAACCGCTGAGACCGGGCCAACTGCAGGTCATCATCATCGGCGCCGGCGCCACCGGTGTCGAGCTTGCCGCCGAGCTGCACAAGACCACGCGGGACCTGGTGGCGTTTGGGCTCGATCGCATCGATCCCGACAAGGACATCACCCTGCACCTCATAGAGGCTGCCAACCGAATTCTTCCCGCGTTGCCACCGCGCATCTCGGAAGCGGCGACGGATCTGCTGCGCAAGCTCGGCGTCAAGGTCTACACGTCCGCGCGTGTCGCCGCCGTCATGCCGAACGAGATCAAGCTTGCGGATGGCCATATCATCACCGCAGAGCTCGTGGTGTGGGCGGCCGGCGTGATGGCGCCGGCGTTCCTCAGGAACATCGACGGGCTCGAGACCAATGCGATCAACCAGCTTTTGGTGCGCCAGACCCTGCAAACCACTCGCGACGACGACATCTTCGCGATCGGCGACTGCGCCGCCTGCCCGTGGCCGGAAAGGTCCGGGACCGTGCCGCCGCGCGCCCAGGCCGCCCACCAGCAGGCGACGCACCTTTACAAACAGCTGCAGAGACGGTTGGCCGGCCGACCGGTCGAGCCCTGGCACTACCGCGACTTCGGCTCACTGGTGTCGTTCGGCGAGTACAGCACGGTCGGCAGTCTGATGGGCAAGCTGATCGGCCGCAGTCTGTTCGTTGAAGGCTATTTTGCCCGTTTCATGTATGTGTCGCTCTACAAGATGCACGAGTACGAGCTCCACGGCTTCATCAAGGTCGCGCTCGACACGCTCGCCCGCCTCATCACGCGGCGCATCGAGCCGCATGTCAAACTGCATTAGTTAGGGCCGAACCTTCTGCCATCCGGTGGCGTGTCGCCTATTGGCCCGACTCGGGCCTTCCGCGATGTCCGCATTCTGGTTGATTATGAGTACGCGCTCTAATCTTTCCAGAAACCTTTGAACCGATCTGGCGCCAGAGCCGTGTACCGTGTCGTGTTCTGGATGTTGCGGTGGCCGAGGTAAGCCTGCAACGCGCGGGTATCGATGCCGTCGTTCGCCCGGTTTCTCCCGCATGGTCGAGCGGGCGGCCATCACGACCGACCTCGGCATCAAGGCTCACGCCCATATGCTGCGTCACGCCTGCGGCTATAAACTGGCGAGGAACGTAGTCGAAAAATCGCTCGACTAAACCGCCTGCCGTCCACTCGGCGCGAGCATGGTCAACGCGGATGCAATGCGGTTTGCGATCGGGGGTGTTGAAGGCAACGACCCATAGCTCAGCCCCGGCCGCTCCATCGTTCGCCCCGAACCCGGAATTCGTCAAAAAGAAATCGGCGACCGCGAGCGATTCCAATCGGCAACAGCGGCGAGCTCGCTGGCGCGGCGCGGCCCTCGTGCGCGCGAGGCAATGGATAAAGAGGAGGAACGCGACGCTACTTTTTCATTTCGATGCACTAGGTCGGCGGCTCGGGATCAAGGAAACTCCATGGCCAAAATGAATCGCGTTGTCCTTTACCCGGCGAGCCTGAAGTAGAGGAGCGGCAGCTTTTCGGGAAGCCGCTCGATGCGGTCGAGCTGAATGACATTGGGACGTCCGAAGATGTGGGTCAGATATGAGTCGCCGCCGGCATCGAGGCCGACGCAGAACAGATCGATTCCCTGGTGCCGCAGCGACAGCACGGCGCGCCGCGCATCCTCGACCAGATAGCGTCGGTCGGCAATGTCGACGTCCGAGGGTTCGCCATCGCTGACCAGGAGCAGGAGCTTGCGATATGACTCGCGCGAGGCGAGATCGCGCCCGGCATGACGCAGCGCGGCGCCCATGCGCGTCGAGAATCGCCCAGTCACGCCGGCGAGCCGACGCTTCGCGACCGCGCCCCAAAGCGTCTCGAAGTCTTTGAGCCGGTAATAGTGCACATCCTCGCGCGTATCGGAACAAAAGGCGTGGATGGCGAATGGATCTCCCATCCCGTCCATGGCGTGCGCCAGCAGCGAGGTTGCGTCGCGTTCGAGCTCGAGAACCGATCGGCCAGCCGCCTTAACGAGGTCGTTGGTCGATTGCGACGCGTCGATCAACACCAGCACGGAGAGATCGCGCCAACGCCGCTCAAGCCGCGCATAGACATTCGGGCTGGGTGTTAGCCCGGCGCGCAAATCGAGATAGGCCGAAATAACCTCACGCAGGTCCTCGGGGTCCATGCGCGCGGAAAGCGCAGTCGAACCGACTAGGTCGGAGAACATCACTGTGATTTGGCGGCGCTCCGCGTCGGTCTCCGGACGCATAGATGGGGGACCCGAAGTCGATGCCAGTTTCTCAGGAGCACTTAAACCAGCAATCGCCTTAAGGAGACCCTTACGGTGCCCCAACGGTACGCCAAGCTTCTCAAGGTCGATCTCAGTCAGCTCAGGCAGAACATCAGTGTCGATTTCGTTCTGGCGGAACGTGGCTTCGTATTGACCAAGGCTAAGGCTTCGCAGCCAACCCCCGACATCCATGGTCGTTCGCCTCAAAGTTTTAATGATCCGGCGGCGAGCACATTATAAGCCAAAATAGGACGGCGGATCCCTTTGAGCGCAAACTCACCTACTGGCTCGACGGTCACGGCATCTTCGACCGCCATGAAGACACGAGGGCTAATCAGGATTTGACCGGGCTTGGCTTCGTCGCAAAGGCGGGATGCGACATTGGATACCGTCCCGATGGCGGCATAGTCGAAGCGGCCCTCGAAGCCGATGGTGCCCAGGGTAGCAAACCCGTGGGCGATGCCAATTCCGAAGCCAATGTCGTGTCCCAACCGACGCCACTTCTCGGTCAGCACTCCGATAGCCTCACGCGTTTCGAGCGCCATCTGCACGGCCCGGAGCGCCGGGTTGTCTACTGGCACAGGGTCGTTAAAGACCACCATCACCCCGTCTCCAGCGTAGCGCTCAAGCGTGCCGCTGTACTTGATAATGATTTCGCCGATAGCAGCGTGGTAGTCTCGCAGGAGTGCCATCACGTCTTCCGGGTCGGAGGCTTCGGAGAAGCCGGTGAAACCGCGCAGGTCACAGAACAGCGCGGTAATTTCCCGGCGATGACTTTCGAGCTGCTTTTCAGTCCCGGACGCGACGATCAGATCGGCCACCTGCGGAGGCAAGAAACGGCGCAGCCTGCCCATGCGCTCGATTTCATCTACTTGATTGGCGACGCGTTGTTCGAGTTGTTGGTTTAGCTTAACAACCTCCTGTGACTGCACTTCCAACTGGTCGGTTCTCTCGCGCAACTCGTTCAGCAGTCGCGCATTTTCAACGGCGATGACGGCCTGCGCGGCGAAGCTCGTGACCAGAGCGATCTGCCTATCGGTGAAGGGACGAACTTCTTGGCGGGATAAGGCGAACGAACCGATCAGTTCGTTCTCCTTCAGCATTGGAACAGTCAGAAACGTCCGTACGCCGCCGATTTCGACGCCTGCAACGGCCAACGGATCGCCGTTAGTATAAGCCTGTTCTGCAGCCAAATTGGCCGTGTGAATCACCATTTTAGTCTCGATCATACGACCGGCAGGATGTTTCGGACCGGGACGGTGCGGTGAACGCCTCATTGCCTCAACGAATGCGGCCGGTGAATTATACGTCGCAACGAGGTGCAAGGCGTCGCCGTCCCAGCGATAGATATTTCCAAACTTGGCATCGCAGATGCGGACGGCATTTTTCAGCATGCTGGCAAACACCGGCTCAAGATCGCCGGGAGAGCCGCTGATAACCTGTAGCACCTCCGACGTGGCAGTTTGCCGCTCAAGTGATTGTTTAAGCTCGCTCAGGAGACGGGTGTTCTCAATAGCGATGACCGCCTGGGCGGCGAAACTTTGCACTAGCTCGATTTGCCTGTCCGTGAAAGGCCGGACTTCCTGGCGGAAGATGCTGATTGTTCCGAGCAGATCGTTTTCCTTGAGCATTGGAACGATAAGCAGCGTCCGGCCACCCGCAAGGTCGGAGAACACAAGATAGGCTGGGTCACGTTTGCGGTAGCCCGCTTCCGTTCTGATGTCAGCGATGTGCAGCACCTGCTTAGTTGCGGCCACGCGTCCAAGCGGATGGTATGGGCCGGGATGGACCCTCGGTTGGCGTCGTCGTAATTCGGTGTAAGCAGGCGGTGCGTTGTGCGTCGCGACGACGGGGAACGCGCCGTCTTCATAGAGATTGAGTATGCCGAAATTTGCTTCGCAAATACGCGACGCGTTTGCTAGAATAGCCTCAAATACCGGATCGAGGTTGCTAGGCGAACTCGATATGATGCGCAGCACCTCTGTGGTGGCTGTTTGCTGCTCCAGCGCCTCGTCCCGCTCGCGGGTGAGCTGCGCGACCTCTGTTTCCTGGCTGACAGGGGAGGAACTGCGACGCGACGCGGCCTTTAGCGTATCGCTGGGTTTTATCTTTGCTGTCTTGCGGCCTCGTGTCTTAACTCGACCGCTGGCTGCTCTGGAGCGCCTTTTCATTGCTTCCCCCGTAGGCGCAGGACAAGGCATCGTAGCGGGTCAAATTAGCACACCCGATGTGGCCCGTGTGAGTTCAGGCACCTAGTAATAACTCATCTCGCTCGCGCTACCCTCTGGATTAAGCTCGCTGCGATATCCGGTTGTCAGGCGTGCAGCTCGTCGAGCAGTGCCTTAGCCTCCTTGAGATCGAGCGTGTCGAAGCCTTCGGTGAACCAGCCGTAAACCGGAGCGAGGAGATCGCGTGCCTCTCCCGCTTGCCTTGAGCGCGGAGGAGCCGCGCCATGCTCATCGCAGCGCGCAGTTCCCAGGACTTTGCCTGCTGCTTGCGCGCACCGCCGTCCTGCCGCGCGTCGCTATTTCGCCAGGTCGCTCATGGAGATGCCCTCGAGAATGTAGGGCTGGCGCGGTGGCAGATAGGTCATGTGGGCTGCCAACGCGAACGAGGCCGGTTCGCCAGCCTTGAGCATATCGTCGAGCGCGGCGTTCGCCCGCTCGATCAGGGGCGCCGCGTTCGCGAGCCCGACGAAACCCATGTTGAAACCAATCGGGAAAAAATAGCCTGACGGTTTGATCCCGGTGTCCGGATGCTCGATCCGATAGGCATCGAAGCGGTGAACGGGAATGATCGTGGCGTCGTAATCGCCCCTCTCAAGCTTGGGGAAGAGTTCGCCGCGTCCGGGCACCAGATGCGTGATGCGGGGAATGAAGCGGCCATGGTCAAAGCTCATTAGGATAGCATCGCCGAGCGTGCTGGTTTCGATGCCCAGGTTCACGCCATCGAGGTCGGCGAGGGAGGTGATTCGCTTGGCCGCCGCCTTACCGCCGAGCACGACCGTCAGCGCCGCAAAGTGATAGGGCTTGGTTGCAGCTAAAGTCCCCAGCGTCACCCGGCGTCGACGGTCCGCTGGTCGTGCACCCGCGAAGTCCGGCAGTCTCGCGGTTTCCACACCGGGTCTGCCGAGTGCATCCTTGATCAGCGGATAGCCGCCGAGCAGATCACAGCGGCCGTCCGAAAGCAGAGCGTTGGCCTCGATCGCCGAACTTGCGTCCTCATCGAGCTTACTTTCGAACCATTGCACGGCCAGCGGCCGCTCGAGCCGCTTAGCCAAGGCTTCGGCAATCATGAAATCGAAACCGCTGCCGCTATCGCCATCGCGGACCGAATAAGGCGAGAGGCTTTCGTTCAGGCACACTCTCAGCGCGCCGTTCGCATCGTCGGCGCGCACCGTCGCAGCTGCATGAACGACACAGATGAAAGCGGCCGACGCTAGCGCCAACAACAGGCTCGCCCTCACTGCTTTCCTCCTGTTTTCACGTAGGCCCACAGGTCATCGATCTCGTCCTGGCGCAGCAAGTCGCCCCACTGCGGCATGCGACCGTTCTTGCCGTTGGTCACCGAGTGCACGAACCGCGCTTTGTCGTCACGAGGGAACTGCCGCAGATCGTAGGTGACGGTGCCCGGATTGA
>Ga0181532_10003414_pt1 | contig 14277 bp, 14 predicted proteins | sample PEATcosm2014_Bin_33_FD_119768 | JGI IMG/M metagenome (GOLD analysis project Ga0181532, IMG submission 119768) | Peatland microbial communities from MTU Mesocosm Facility, Houghton, MI, USA - PEATcosm2014_Bin11_30_metaG | ecosystem: Environmental > Terrestrial > Soil > Wetlands > Peat | place...
CGGTGGGCCGAAGGGTTCGGCGCTGGCGATGCTGATGGACGTGATGGGCGGCGTGATTTCCGGCGCAGCCTATGGCGGCGGCGTGCGCAATCATTTTGAGGAATACGACAAGCCGCAAAATGTCGGCCATTTCATCATGGCGATGAAGCCGGATCTCTTCGTAAGCCGGGATGAATATTTGGCGCGCATGGATACGCTGGCGCAGCGCGTGCATGCCTGCCCTCCCGCGGAAGGCTTTGACGAGGTGATCATGCCGGGTGAACGCGAGCGCAGGCTGGAAGCCAAGCATCGCCTCACCGGCGTGCCGTTCCACGCCAAGGAAGTCGCAGCCTTGCAGGAAGCCGCCGCGAAGGCCGGATTGCCGCAGCTCGCCGTCTCGAACGCGCCGTTGAGATAGGTTTCTCATGCCACGACGCATCAAGACATTGATCGTGGTGCCCGAGAACAACTCCACGATGGAGCCGGAAATTTCAGCGCTGTGCCCCGTGCTCGCGCCGATCCCGGTGGCGCGCGTCAAACGCCCCGCGCGTACGCTACAGCTTGAAGACCTTCCGGCCTATGCAGAGGCGACGTTTAACGCTGTCGAGCCGTTCGCGGCGGAGCCGTGGGACCTCGTGATCTATGGCTGCACAGCTGCCGGCTTTCTCGGCGGTCCCGACCGCAATGCCAACATGGTAGAGCACCTGCATGAGCGCACCGGCGCCGTCGTCGTCAGTACCGCTGGCGCCATGGTCGACGTGTTGCGCGGGGCCGCTGTCTCGGAGACGGCGGTGGTGACGCCCTATCTCCAGCCGGTCAATGACGGCTTGCGCGCCTATCTCGAAGCGTCCGGAATTGCGGTCGAGACCTTGAATAGCTTCTTCTGCAAGACCACCGCGGAACTCGGCGCCATTAGCGAGGATCAGGTGCTCGAACTGGCGCGGCGGACAGTCACGCCATCAAGCAAGAGCCTGTTCGTGGCCTGCTCGCAATTGCCGACGCTTCACGCGATCGCGCAATTGCGTCACGAGCTAGAGATTCCGGTCTGGTCTTCGATCCAGGCGACCGCGTGGGCGAGCGCCAAGGCCATGACGGCTAGGGGTCTTCCGGTAAAATTCAATGATGCAGCGTGAGGCGACCGTGGACGAAATAACCAAGCACGATCCGGACGCCGGTCTTGAGCCGGCCCTTGCAGCGCCGCCAAACGCCTGCGATTCGCATTTTCACGTGTTCGGCATTCCTGAGAAATATGCTTACGGCACCGACATCCGTTACAAGCCGCCTTACGAGCCGATTGAGCGCTATCTCAAACTGGCGCGGCGCTTAGGTCTGGTGCGCTATGTCTTCGTACAGCCAAGCGCCTACGGCTTCGACAATTCCTGCATGTTAGACGCCATGCGCGAGCTCGACCCTGCGATCCGGCGTGGCATTGTCGATCTCGATGAGACCACGACCGGCGATCGTGAGTTGGATGATTGGGACGCCATTGGCGTGCGCGGGATCCGCGTCAACATCTCGCCGATCCGCAAACCGGAAGCCGGGCTCGCGGCCTCGATGCGGCCACGCATCGCGCGGCTTGCCAAAATCTGCGTCGAACTCGGCTGGCATCTCGACTTCCTGACGCCGGGCTGGTTGGTCAGCGAATTGATGCCGACGCTGCGCGAACTGCCGGTCGAGTTTTCGGTTGCGCATATGGGGCTGTTCCCGGCCAAGGATGGCCCGAAGCAATCCGGCTTTCAGGAGTTTCTCGACATGGTCGGCGATGGCTCCGCACGCTGCTGGGTCAAGCTCACCGGCATCTATCGTTTCTCTGCTGCGCCCGATTTCGCCGATGTGAAGCCGATCGCGCAGGCGCTGATGGAGCGGGCGCCGGAGCAACTGATTTGGGGCAGCGATTTTCCGCACTTGTCGTTCCACGACCGCGTTGGCACGATCCAGCTATATAATCTCCTGGGCGAGTGGGTTCCGGATCCCAAGCTGCGAAAGCGCATTCTTGCCGATAATCCGGCGCGTCTGTTCGGATTCGGGTAAGTCGACAAGCTTCGCAAGGCAACATCGGAGAACCACGTGAACAGACGCGAATTCGTCACCGGTCTTGTTGCGCTTCCGGCAACGGTTCGCCCGGCCTCCGCCGAAGTGTCGGCCGTCAGGCTCGGCAAGCAATATGGCCTGCCATTTCTGCCGCAGATGGTGATGGAGGATCGCAGGCTGATCGAGGCGCATGCCGCAAGCCTTGGCATCAACGCCCTCGATGTCGTCTGGCAGACCATGGGCGGCCCGGGTGCGCTGAACGACGGACTGCTGAGTGGGAACATTCAGTTCGTCAACGTGGCGTCGCCTTCGCTGGCCACCCTGTGGGACAAGACATCAGGCACGGCGCTGGAAGTGCGCGCGGTCTGCGCGGTTCAGTCGATGCCTTACATCCTGACCACGCGCAATCCCGCCGTGAAGACGATCGCCGATTTCAGTGCCGCCGACCGTATCGCGGTGCCGACCGTGAAGATTTCTGGCCAGGCCATGGCGTTGCAAATGGCCGCTGCCAAGCTCTGGGGTTTTGAAAGATACGACAGGCTTGATGAGTTCACGGTGTCGATGGGCCACCCGGACGCCATGCAGGCGGTGCTCTCCGGCCAGACCGTGAACAGCCATTTCAGTGTGGCGCCGTTCAACTACTACGAACTCCGCGTGAGTGGCATCCACAAGGTGCTTTCGAGCTATGATGTCGACGGCAAGCACACCAATGGCCTCCAGGTGACGACCAAGGCATTCCATGACACCAACCCGAACATCTGCAAGGCGGTGCGGGCGGCACATGAAGATGCCAACGCCTTCATCAAGCGCGAGCCGAAGGTGGCCGCGGAAATCTACCTGAAACTGACCAACGACAGGAAGAACTCTGCCGACGATCTCGTCGCGATGATCGGCGACCCCGACATCGACTACACCACTACGCCGGCCAATCTGATGAAACATGCCGAGTTCATGTATAAGGTCGGCCGCCTCAAACGCTTGCCGGCGTCATGGAAGGACCTGTTCTTTCCCGAGGCACACGACCTCGACGGGACTTGAGACAAATCCTACGACAAGTGGAAGCGATAAGGGAATCATACCGGTGAAACCAAGGCATTGGAACGCTGCCATGGGGATTAAAGGCAATAGCGCTGTGCGCAGGGTAGCGCTTGCGCTCGGACTTTTCTTTGCGCCGCTTTCCATCGCCGTCGATGCGATCATCGACAGGGTCGTGTCGCTAGTCTCGCCGGCCATCGGCAGCCTCAGTTTCACGTCTCCTGCAATGGGCCAGCCGGCACTCACAAGTGCGCAATCGGATGCACTCAATGCATACAACGATGCAGTAAAGAAATTTGAATCGATCCTGGGCCAGCGGCGCGCCCAGATCAATTCGAATCAAGCGTTGCCGAACTTGCCGGGACAAGCACTCTACCTTGCCCGCAACAACATGATGAGCGCGTACAAAGACCTCACCGACGCTCTTCCGTCCAAAATCGGAAGGCCCAATAAATTCGAAATCCCTCCGGCATATTTTGACGCCGACAAGGAGCCGCTGCTCGATGAGTACAAGGCTCTTTTCGACCTGATGGACGCGCCACCTGCCAATGCGCAAAAGTCAGACACGCCATTCAAGGACGTTGTCGACCTGGCAGTTGTTATTGCGCGAGCCAAGGGCCTTGATACGACCGGTGCTGAAGCGGCAGGCCGCATCAGCCTGGGCCTGTTTTTCGCCGAGACAAATGGCAATCAAAATGCTGGGAACGCGCGCTCGAATAGCTACAAGGGAAGTTTTCAAACGGGCCTTTCCGAAGATGAAAACGGTCGACGGAAATGGGCGGCGATAAAAGCGTCGATCGCCGCGCTAGATCCAGCGCTGAACCTGCGCGACGACAGGGAAGAAGCACGGGCCGGCAATCTGGATCATCGGTTCAACCATTGGACCGCCGTGCGAGACGCTCTTATGGGCGCGCACGCTGATATTTTCCCGCAAGTAGCGGCGATCGCGAAAACACTGCCAAATCCGATCGATCAAATGAAGCTGTTTGAACTCATCCAGATTATTCCCGCGCCGACCAGGTCCGCGCTCGTCTCAGGCAATCTGCTCAACTATAGAATTTCTGACCCGAGGATCATGGGATATCTGCGAAACAACAGTATCTTCGCCTTTGGACGTGCCGACAGGGCAAGAACGTCGGCAACCTTCCGCGAAATTCTTGATGAGATGTGGCTGTTCAATGCCAAATTTGAACAAGCGCTGGCCAGATTCGACGAGATCAAGGCGCGCTAAGGGTGCAAGCGAAAAACGGGCGGCTATCATCAAGCTGCAGGGGAGCGGCAACCTGCTGGTATAAAATCGCTTTCGGGCCGCCTGTCCAATCGAAACTTGCAATATATTTCCAGTAACTCCTGGGTTCAAAATCCCTGTTTATGTCGTATTGTGCGGCCACGCTCTCTTGAAGCGCGAACAGAAGATCATTCCGGGAAAAGGCAGGGATTGCTGACGTCAGGTCGAAAAATCGCACGCTCGGGTTTCGATATTTGGCTCCGCCGTCGCACCGTCATCGCCGTGATGGCCGCACTGGTGCTTCTGCCGATCGAGGCCAGCGCTGCCGGCTGGCTGTCGGATATCTTCAAAGGCTCCTCGAAGGACGGTAAATCGCCCAAGCAGCAGGTCGCCTCGCGAAAGCCGGCTGTCTCCACCAAGCCTCCCACTTCGCGAAATCCCCACACGGTGAAGCTTGCTGCCCTGGGGCCGGCCAACTTGAATGCTCCGCCTGGTTCAGTCTGCGATCGCTCGAAATTCCGGATCGTTCTGGATGTCGGACATACCGCTGAATCGGAGGGCGCGACCAGCGCCCGCGACGTTCCCGAGTTTGTCTTCAATCTGCGCCTTGCGCAGCGGGTCGAGCAGAAATTGAAGGCAGAAGGTTTTGCCGAGACCAGGTTGCTCGTGACCGAGGGCAAGGCCAAACCGAGCCTCTTCAAGCGCGTCACTGCTGCCAACGATTTGAACGCCGATCTTTTCCTGTCGATCCACCATGACTCCGTGCCCAACAAATTGCTCGAAGATTGGGAATTCGAAGGCAAGAAAAGTCACTTCAGCGACCGCTTCGCCGGCTATTCCGTTTTCGTTTCCCGCGACAATCCGGACTTCAGGACGAGCCTCGCCTTTGCCGAACTGGTGGCTAAGGAAATGAAGGCCCAGGGCCTGCGATATGCCGATCAATATACCCTGCCCATCATGGGACATTACCAGCACCCGCTGCTGAACAAGGAAACGGGGGTCTATAGTTACGACCAGCTCGTCGTGCTGAGAAAGACCCGGATGCCCGCCGTGCTCCTGGAGGCGGGCTCCATCATCAACCGGGACGAGGAGCTCAAGATGGTATCGCCCGAACGCCAGGATATCATCAGCAGCGCTGTCACAGCGGCCGTAAGGGAATTCTGCCATCCCGAGGGGCCCTTCCTCGGTCCGCCCTGATGGCGCGGTGACGACACCACCTCGCACCGCTTTCGGATTTCAGCATCGATGCCCGCAATCTTTAGTCAAAGCAGAGCTGTTGCGCGAGGACAGCGGGTGAGCGCATTCGGCATGCTGGTGCGCGCCGGCGTTGCCTTGATGGCTGTGATGCTGTCTGCCCCGGCTTTGGCAGGCTCCGCCTTGCCCAAGGGTTTTGTTTATTTGCACGATATCGATCCCACAATTTTTCAAGACATTCGTTATGCGACCTCTCATAACTTTGTCGGTCGACCAATAAGGGGCTACCTCGCCGCCGAATGTATCCTCAGCGAGGCCGCCGCGAATGCCCTCGAAACGGTGCAGAGGAAGCTCGCCGGGGAAAATCTCTCGCTTATCGTCTGGGATTGCTATCGCCCGACGCGGGCTGTCGATGATTTCCTTCAATGGAGCAAGGATCCAACTCACTCCGAAATGAAGACCGAATTCTACCCACGCACCGATAAGGAGGAGCTGTTCGCCCTTGGATACCTCGCAAGACGATCCGCCCACTCGCGGGGAAGCACCGTGGACTTAGGCATCGTCCGGGCCGGTTCTTCATTCGCGCCGCTGCCGAATCCGGCGCCACCCCTCAAGTCATGCACTTCGCCAAAAGGCGATAGATTCGAGGATGGCACGATCGATTTTGGCACGGGCTACGATTGTCTGGACGTGCTTGCAAATACGTCGAACGCTCTTGTAGGCGACGTCGCGCTGCACAACCGTCAAACGCTGAAATCCCATATGGAGGGAGCAGGCTTTCGTCCCTATGCCAAGGAGTGGTGGCACTTCGAACTTGTCAACGAGCCATTTCATGACGGGTTTGACTTTGAGGTGTCGGCCTCGCCATCATCGAACGAACGGCCGGTGCGCTAACGCGTAAGAATGCTCGAACCCGGTTCTGGCATGCCGCGATGAGGAATTCAGTCAGGCGAGCTCGGCGAGCAAATTCTGGTCGCCATATTGCCGCAAAAATTGGAGCAGGTCCGAAAGCCCCTCGCCAAGCAGCGTGACATGTGAACGCATGATCTGGCTAGCCTGCGTCGCGTCGCCGCGAAAGAGTGCCGCCATAATCTGTTCGTGTTCGGGGATCGATGATTCCATGCGCCCCGGCTGAAAGGTGATAGTTCTGCGATAGGGAGAGATCTTGACCGTCAGCCGGCGAAGCTCCTCCTGCAGGATTCGATTGTGACTGGCCGCCGAAATTGTCTCGTGAAACTCAAGATTGGCCTCGTAGAAGCCATCGGCATCGTGAGCTTGCGCTGCAACAGAGCAAGCCTGATGTGCGGATTCAAGACGGCGTCGCTGTTCGGGTCGAATGCGTCGGGCCGCCTGCGCCGATGCCAATGCCTCCATCTCGGCGGTAACGCTGAAGGCGTCGAGAAGGTCGGCAATCGAAAGCTGGGTTACTTGAAGCCCCTGACGTCCGCGTGACACCACGAGCCCGCTGGCTGAAAGCCGCTGTAGTGCTTCGCGAATCGGTGTACGCGAAATGCCGAATTGCTCGGCTAGCAGGCGCTCGTCGAGACGGTCGCCGGGCTTACGCTGGCCTTTCAAGATTTCCAGTTCCAGCCGATGAACCACGTTTGCCGAAAGCGATTCCGGTTCATCGCTCAAAACCGTCCCTCTTGCTGCCGGCAATGCTCCTGAATAGGTCTTCATGCGTTGTCTGCCGAGTAAAACCTGTTTGCGATCGCCTCGCCAAGTGCCACCAGTCCATAGAGTAACAGGCCGCAAATACACAGGACCACGATCGCAGCCATGGATATCTCTGTATCAGCTCGGGCCGTTGCAAAAATAATCAGATAGCCGAGCCCGGCCTGGGCGGTGATAAATTCACCAATGATTACGCCGATAATCGCCAGCGTTATCGCGATCTTCATGCCGCTGAAAATGTAAGGCAGTGCTGCAGGAAATCGAACGCTGGTGAAAATCTGCCATTCGTTCGCGGTAAGGGCGCGGCAAAGGCGCAACATGCTCTTTTCAACGTTCGCAAATCCCGCGGTCGTTGATATCACGACCGGGAAAAACGCGATGAAAACAGCAAAAGCAATGCGAGACTGCGATCCGATTCCTAGCCAGATGATGAAGAGCGGGGCCAATGCGACCTTCGGGATCAACTGGAAGAATACAAGATTAGGATACAGTGCCTCACGCGCAATCTGCGAATAGGTGATGATAATGGCGATAGCAATCCCAAGAAGCGTCGCAAGGACAAATCCTGCGGCCGATTCCAGTGTCGTCGGAACGGCATGCATCAGCAAAATGTCATAGTGTGCGAAAATGTATTTTGCGATCGAGGCCGGGGACGGCAGAATGACCGGAGGAATATGGGCAATCGTGACCGCGAATTGCCAGCCGGCCAGCACGATTGCAGCCAGCCCCAGCGGCAAGGCAGTACTGCGCAGACCGCTCAAGCCATCCGTGGAGGTCGTGGGACTCGCGATGATTGCGCCCGTTTCCGCTCCCATACCGTTCGATGCCAACCCGGCAGATTCCATTTCCGCTCTCACTTGATCACGCCAGCGCGCTCCCGCGCGGCGGAGCCTTGGGGTGAGGGCAAGCCGCTATGCGCCTCTTCGATCGTCAGTCTGAGTTTCCGGCAAACTCTGACGAATTCGGGGGTTTCCTCGATCTCGAAACGTCGCGGGCGCTCGAACGGCATCTTCTCGTCGAGAACGATGGTCGAGGGACGGCCGCCCATCACGAGGACTCTATCGGACAGGAATGCTGCTTCGCGAATGGAGTGCGTGACGAAAATGACGGTCTTTCTGTAGGTTTCGAGAATCTCGGACAGCGCGACATTCATCTGGTCCCGAGTGATCGCGTCAAGCGCACTGAACGGTTCGTCCATCAACAGGATATCCGGATCGTGGATCAGCGCCCGGCAGATCGCCACGCGTTGCCGCATTCCCCCTGAGAGTTGCGATGGCTTTTTATGCTCAAAACCCGCCAACCCAACCATGGCCAGCAGTTCCAGCGCTCGCTCACGGTAGACTTCAATTGGTAATTTAAGGATACGCGCCGGAAACAGAACGTTTTCGAGCGCGCTTTTCCACGGCAAAAGCGTTGCGTCCTGGAAAATGACGCCGATCTCGCGACGGGGCTCCTTCACCTCCGACCCACCGAGCAGAATTGATCCGCCAGTAGGCTGCTCGAGCCCGGCAATCATCATCAGAAGGGTGCTCTTGCCGCAACCGCTCGGGCCGAGAAGGGAAACAAATTCTCCGCGGGCAACGTCTAGCGAAGCGGATGCCACGGCCAGCACTGGAGCCTGTCGCGTGAAATAGGTCTTTTGAACGTTTGCAACGGATACCAGCGGCACACGAGCCGCCGTGACGTTAAGCGCGTGTTCAACTGCAAGCATCGGTTTACGAGCCAATCGGACTGTAAAACATCAGCTGACGTATTTGCGGAAAGCTGCCGAGCTTTTTTCTGCAGCCTCGAGTTCATCGGTCTTCAACTTAATTTTGCCGGCAAACCGGTTTGTGAACAGGCTCCCAACATCGGGAAGTGCAGCGCCGTCACCGGCCGCATACTTCACGACGAGATCTGCCATTGTCGCCACCTTTTTCGGATCGGCAAAGCCGAACCCGTGATCCTTTACCTCAGGAACGAGGTTAGTCAGGTTCGTCAATCCGAGGCCGATGCGGGCATAGTCCTTGCCTGTCGATGACATCGCGACTTCACTGTTCGCCTTCAGGAAGACATCGATGGCCTCATCGAAATTCGTCATGGTGAAGCGAATGGCTTCCATTGCCCCCTCGACGAAGGCGGCGCACAAGTTCGGATCCTTTTCCAATTTCTGCGGCTGCGTGGTGAGCGACTGGCCATAAAATTCGATGCCGGCGTCGCGGAACAGCATAAACCGGACTTCAGTGCCGAGCGGGACGAGCGAAGGGATTGTGCTGGTTGCGAATGCGGAGACGGCATCGACCTGCTTTTCCATCAACGAGCGCTCCCGAACCTTGCCGTCGAGCTGCACCATCTGCACTTTAGCCAGATCGAATCCGGACTTCTCCGCATAGAGCGGCAGGAACGGGTATTCCCCCGAAGTCACGCTGGCGCCGAGCTTCTTTCCTTCCAAGTCCTTTGGCTGCTTGATCGCCGAGCCGGCCAACAGACCGATGCCCATGAGTGCATCGTAGTTGATCTGACCGATACAGGTGATCGGCAGCTTCTTGGCGGCCTGAACAATGACCGTCGGCGTTGCGGCCATGCCGAAATCAAATGTACCGGCGCTGACCGCCTGAGCTGCAGCACCCGAGCCAGATCCCCGCGCCACGCTGACGTCCAGGCCTGCTTTTCTCCAGAAGCCCTTATCGCGCGCGACATAGGCGAACAGATTGGGCCCTTCCGGGATCCAGGAAGTGGTGAAGGTCACCTTGTTCGCGCCCTGTGAGATGGCCGGCGTGGCAAGCGGCAGTCCGCTGGCTGCAAGGCCGGCAAGCCCCGTTCCCTTCAATACTTCCCGACGTGAAATCATCGACCTTCTCCCACCTCTGGTCATTAAGGCGTGCCCGCGTGCGGCCGTTACCTTCTTATCGAACGCTTCTCGAGACAAGCTTCATTATGCCAAAAATCTGAAGTTGCATATATTTTGGTCAAACAGAGGTGTTTACTGCTTACAAAAGGAAAAACTTGTATGCCATTGATCAAGTCGGAGTCCGGCGGAGCGCCGAGGAAACCCTTCAAGCAGCATTTCAGAAACGCAAGGTCATGATCCGACAGGGGGCTTATCACACGCGTATTCGGAAGATCGCTTTGTCACGGCAAGCACCAGTGCGCCGTCGGCGTGGATCCAGGAGCTCATCGCGCTGCTGTCGGTCATGGTGGAGCGCGCGGGGTCGCAACGAACCGGTAAAGCTGTTCTGAGCAGCGCCCGAAACTTGCAGAGAAGAACCGGAGAAATCAGATGGATTTGGGGCTTAAAGGGAAGACGGTGCTTGTGACCGGTGCTTCCCAGGGAATAGGCGAAGGCGTCGCGCGTTCCTTCGCGGAGGAAGGGTGCAATCTTCATCTCGTCGCCCGTTCCGGCGATCGCCTTGCTGCGATCAAATCGGACATCGAAACATCGCACGACGTTGACGTTGCGATTTATGCGAAGGATTTAACGGTTCCTGGCGTGATTGAACCATTGGTCGAGGCCGTCGGCGATATCGACATTCTGGTGAACAACGCCGGTGTTATTCCGAGCGGAAACCTTTGGGACGTCGATGAGTCCAGATGGCGTGCCGGCTGGGAGCTCAAAGTATATGGCTACATCAATCTGACCCGTGCCATCTATCCGCGACTCAAGGCGCGCGGCGGCGGGGTGATCATCAATAATATCGGGAACGGAGGGGAAGTGTTCGACCCGAACTACGTTGCCGGGACCACTGGGAATGCCAGCCTCATGGCGTTTACCCGTGCAATGGGCGGGCATTCTCTGGACGACAATATTCGTGTCGTCGGGGTAAATCCCGGTCCGGTGGACACCGACCGGATCTACAATATGCTGAAGAAGCGTTCCAAGGAGTGGTTCGGTACTGAAGAACGCTACAAGGAATTGCAAGAGCGTTATCCGCTCAAGAGACCGGCTCACCTCCATGAGGTCACCAGTCTCATCGTATTTCTTGCGTCCTATCGATCAGGCTACACTTCGGGGACGATCTTTACCGTCGACGGCGGCATTGCTTCCCGCCGCTCGGTTATCTGAGGGGTCTCCGATGAGCTTTGCGATGACGAACGACGGGGTGCGGCTATTCTATGAAAGCGCTGGATCGGGTACGCCAATCATTTTTGTGCATGAATTTGGCGGTAGCCACTGGAGCTGGGAACCGCAGCTCAATTTCTTCGCGCGCCGGTACCAATGCATTACCTTCGCCGCACGGGGGTATCCGCCCTCGGATATTCCCGAATCGGTGGAAGCCTATTCGCAGCAGCGAGCCGCCGACGATATCGTCGACGTGTTGAACGCGGCAGGAGCCGACAAGGCTCACATTGTGGGTCTCTCGATGGGGGGCTTTGCTAGCCTGCATGCAGCCCTTCGTCATCCCGAGCGCGTATTGTCCATCGTCGCTGCCGGAACGGGCTATGGGGCCGAAAAAATCCATGAGAATTACTTTAAGGGGATTTCGGAGCAGGTTGCTGAAAATTTCGAGCAGCGGGGCGCGAAGAGTTTCGCTCCGATCTACGCCGAAGGCGCCTCCCGAGTGCAGTTCCAGGAAAAGGATCCGCGGGGATGGCGTCTGTTCGCTGATCGGCTGGCCCAGCACCATCCGCGTGGCGCCGCCAACACCATGCGTGGCGTGCAAATGCGTCGGCCCTCGCTCTATGATCTCGAAGCACAGTTCCGTGCGATGGAAACGCCGGTCTTGGTAATGGTCGGCGATGAGGACGACCACTGTCTTCAACCCGGCTATTTCCTTAAACGCACAATCGCGCGCTGCGGATTGGCGGTCCTTCCGAAGTCGGGCCATACGCTGAATCTTGAGGAACCGGAGCTGTTCAATCGGCTGGTTTCCGAATTTGTCGCGCAAGTGGAAGCTGGCAGATGGGGAAGGCGTGATCCGCGCGCCGACCCCGCGCAAGTCATGCGCACCGACTGAAGGCCGCGGCCGGCCGCGCATCTTCTTGCCTAGAGAGCGCATTTTGACGAATTCAGAGTCGGTACCGAGAGAGCCTGAGTGGGGCCGATCGAGCAAATTTTTTTCTAGTTTCTCTCACTCCGTCAAATAGCGCCCGGTGAAGCTTCCGCCCATCGCTCAATAATGCGGGTCGTACATCTGCGACTCGATGAAGGCCATCATGTCGTTCGGCTTTGCCGCAGTCGCAAGACCGCGTTTATAGGCGACCTCGGCAACGGCGGCCGCGATATGGGCGGAGACTTCGCGGATTCGCGGCAGCGACGGATAGAGGCTGCCCTGCTTGATGTCGTCAGGGGTGACGAGATAGGCCAGCGTGTGCGCGGCCGCCATGAACATCTCGTCGGTCACAAGCTTCGATCCGCTCGCGACCGCGCCGAGCCCGACACCCGGGAAGATGTAGGAATTGTTGCCCTGCCGTGGCACGAAGGTCTTGCCGTCGAGCTGCACCGGATCATAGGGGCTGCCGCATGCAAATAGCGCGCGTCCGCCGGTGTAGCGATAGGCCTCTTCGGCCGAACACTCCGCCTTCGAGGTCGGATTGGAAAGCGCAAACACGATCGGCCGATCGTTGATCTCGGCCATCGCCTGAAGCACCTCGGGTGTAAAGGCGTCGCCGACGGCGGCAACGCCGATGATCGCGGTGGGCTTGAGGGCGCGGATCGCCATCAGGAAATCGTCGACCGGGGCGTGATCATGGGCGTAGCGCAATTTGTGCTCAGTGAGGCCGGCGCGGCTCCGTACGACAAGGCCGCGCGAATCCACCAGCCAGTTGCGCCGCAAGGCGTCGGTCTCCGACAGCCCTTCCGCCATCATGGCCGATACAACGAGGGCGGCAATGCCGGTTGCGGCTTCGCCAGCGCCCAGGAACAGCACGCGTTGATCGGATAGCTTGCCGCCGCTGACGCGCAGCGCAGAAAATAGTCCGGCCAGCGCTACCGCGGCCGTTCCCTGGATGTCGTCATTGAAGACCGGAATGTCGTCGCGGTATTTGTGCAAGAGACGAAATGCGGAGTGATTGGCAAAATCCTCGAACTGGATCAGCACGCCGGGGAAGGCGGCGCGCGCCGCCGTGATGAATTCATCGACGAATTCGTCGTAAGCCGCCCCGCTCAGGCGCTTCTGGCGCAAGCCGATATAATAACGGTCGTTCAGGAAATCCTGATTGTTGGTGCCGACGTCCAGCATGATCGGCAGACAGTTTTCGGGATGGATGCCGGCGCACGCCGAATAGAGCGAGAGCTTGCCGACCGGAATGCCCATCCCATGCGCCCCGAGGTCGCCGAGCCCGAGAATGCGCTCGCCATCGGTGACGACGATGAGCTTGGCCTGATAGGGCCAGTTGGCGAGCAGTTCGGCGATGCGTCCGCGGTCGCTGGCGCTGATGAACATGCCGCGCGGCCGCTGGAAGATCAGGCCATAACGCTGACAGGCGAGACCTACCGTGGGTGTATAGATCAGCGGCTGGATTTCATCGATGTTGTCGCATACGACACGGAAGAACAGCGCTTCGTTGCGGTCGTGCAGCGAGTTGAGCGCGATGTATTTTTCAAGATCATTGGGAAGGCTGCGCAGGTTGGTCAGAACACGCGCGACCTGCTCTTCCATGGAGAGTATGTGTGCCGGGAGAAAGCCGCGTAATCCGAGCGCGTCCCGCTCCGCATCCGTAAAGGCGGTCCCCTTGTTGAGCAGCGGGTCCCGCAATAAGGCGAGACCACACGGAGCATCCAATACTTGCGAATTAGGCGTTGCCCGGATTGGTGCGGTCATGGTGTTTCCTCTCTCGTTTTCTTTTTGGCTTTGCTCGGTTTTTCGAGCTCTTATAGTCCCCGCCATTGATCAGAATTTGCCGTTGAAAGCAACACTGGCCGCCTGCAAATGGCGGGCCATCCTGGCGCAGCATGCCAGACCGGCCACGGAGGGATGCGGTTGCGCTGCGAACTGAATTGACTCCATATGAAACGATCCTATGACTTGCTCCGGTTTGATTTGGATCATTGCAGCGCGAAAAAAATGTCAGGAAAGCTTGTCCATGCGTGTCATTAATGTTGCCGCAGCTCAGATGGGTCCCATTCAGCGCGCCGAGAGCCGCCAAAGCGTTATCCCGCGCATGATCGCCCTCATGGACGAGGCCAAGGCGGGCGGGGCGGATCTGATTGTGTATCC
>Ga0181532_10003417_pt1 | contig 14272 bp, 23 predicted proteins | sample PEATcosm2014_Bin_33_FD_119768 | JGI IMG/M metagenome (GOLD analysis project Ga0181532, IMG submission 119768) | Peatland microbial communities from MTU Mesocosm Facility, Houghton, MI, USA - PEATcosm2014_Bin11_30_metaG | ecosystem: Environmental > Terrestrial > Soil > Wetlands > Peat | place...
AATCGATCTGTCCTTTGAAAAGAAGTACAACAAGGCGGTCAAGGAATACAACGACGAAACTTACCAAGGTTACGAGATTGACTTGGAGACTTTGAAAGTTCTTGCACCGGCCATCAAGATCATACGAGTGGTGAATTCCTGGTAATCGCTAATAACCGAAACTTTTTGGGCTTCAGTAGTATTCAATTGAGATGACACGCTTACACACCATATCGTCAAGTTGCTCTAGTTGCATAGGGGCGGCTGGTGGTGTGGGCGTCTAAGAGATTAGAAAAAGGTACCCACAATCAAATCAGCCGCCAGAGATGGCGGCTTTTGTTTTGTTCGGAGGATTGTAAGGGTATCGTAGAAATCGATTTGGTGGCGTGGGAGAACGGTAAATCCGCCGGTTTAAACCGGAGCTTCTCGGAAGAGGGCACGCAGGGTCAGCACCTGCCGCCACCGCCAAAATTTGGAGGAATTGAGCAACTGGTGGCTCGCCTGACTGGAAATCAGGTGCTTCGGTCTTAAAACCGGGCATGTGGGATCGTACCCCACTTCCTCCGCCAAGATGGAAGAGATGGCACACGTGGATAGTCCGGCTGTCTTGAAAACAGTTACAGTTCAGAGATGGGCTGTTGTGGGTTCGACTCCGACCTCTTCCGCTTCCGGGACTTCCTAGTATTCTATTGAGTACTAGGGAGGTTCCTGATGTTTTACACAGTGTACAGAACGACGAACCTGGTCAACGGGAAATACTACTTCGGCGTCCACAAGACAATGAATCCTGGTGACGATTATTTGGGTTCGGGGAATTACATTCGGCGGGCAATAGCAAAGTATGGCCCGGAGCGATTCAAGAAAGAGGTCTTGTTCATCTTTGACGAGACCAATGCAGCTTCGGCGTTTGCCAAAGAGGATGAACTCATTCAATGCTATCGTGGACGTGATCCACTTTGCATGAACATGCGGAAGGGCGGCGAGGGCGGATTTGATTGGATCAACAGAACTGGTATTAACAACAAAGCAGAAAATGGCAAGAAAGCCAATAAGGCACGGATTAAGAAAATCAAAGACGACCACATTTTTCGAACCCGTTGGATCGAGATTTCTAAGAAGGGTGCAGCGGCTGCACGAGCTTCAGACGGATGGCTTGAAAAGACTAGAAAAGGACAAAGGAAAACTTGGACAGGGCGAAAACACAAAGCCGAATCGATTGAACTCATACGGATCGGATTAAGAAAAATTACAGGGTCAAGAAAAGCACTTTATGGACGACGTTGGATGACCCATCCGGAACTAGGAAATAAACCGGTGAAGGCCGATGAGATTTTAAGCCACCAACAAAACGGTTGGCAATTCGGAAGAGTTATGGCGAGGTTGGACACAGGAAAGTCCAGCAGTCTCGAAAACTGTAGTTCCGGGTAACACCGGGCTTGCGGGTTCAACTCCCGCTCTCGCCGCCAAGACGGGGTATCCGCGCTTCGGCGCGGATCGCGGGTTCGAATCCCGCACTGCCGGCTTAGGGCTTTCGGGCTGATGCGGGCAGTTGGGTGAGAGGCTGAAACCGCCCCACGAATTAAAGCAAGAGGGCCAGGAAAGGAGCCTGGCCCGAGTGCTGCCCAACGGGGACATTTTTGAGGACCGTCTAGTAGGCTTGATCCAGTCCTGGGCTTTGATACTATGATTTTGTGCTAGTGGTTGGAATTGGTAGACACTGAGGGCTTAAACCCCTCTGGTCCTTACGGGCCATGCAGGTTCGACTCCTGTCTAGCACACCAAATTCGGCGGTTAGCTCAGGGAGCAGCGAGGCTTTATATCCCTCGGAGTTGTCCCCAGATTAGGGATGCCGGGTCGGCCCGATACCGACAACCGCTACCATTTCCGTAGTATTAAACAACATGGAACTTGACGATCTAGTTTGTTTGATGGCAGCTTCTCTTCTGGTCCGGATCTACACCGCCAACAGCGACCTCCAATACACTGACATCCGCAAGGCTCTAACCACTGCTGAGAAGATCTGGGAAGCTCGCCTTGATATGGAAAGAGAACGCCGGGAGAAACAATGAGTTATCACACGATCCTCTGGGGAGTCGATGTGCAAGCGGATTTCATGCTGCCCAGCGGCAAACTCTATGTACCGGGTGCTGACCATCTCTTGCCCAACATACGCAGGCTGACTGACGCGACGCGGCTTCCCGGAGTGTTCCTGGTTTCAACTGGTGACGCCCATTCACCCAACGATTCTGAATTCGAAACGTTTCCTCCCCATTGCTTAAAAGGAACACCCGGTGCGGAACTGGTCCCGGAAGCCTTGGCTGACACTTACGTCAGACTTGAAAACGATCCCCGGAAGAAACCCCATTTGCGTTTTGTGGAGGAAGCTTTTCCACTATTTTTGCGGTCAGCATACCACCAGATCCTTCTAGAGAAGCAGACAATTGACATCTTCCAAACGCATCACGCTGACGAGATAGTGGAACACTTAGGCGATGTACAATATGTAGTGTTCGGCGTAGTGATGGAATATTGTGTCGCCGCAGCAGCACGAGGATTGTTAATGAGAGGGCGGCGGGTGACTCTGGTCCGCGATGCGATCAAGACCTTAAATTTCAAAGAGGGAATCAAAACGCTAAACGAGTTGCAAAAGCTGGGAGTGACGTTAACCACCACCGATGAGATCCTTCAACAGATTCGTAGCCATTCCTCTCCGGCCTTGAGTAGTATCAACTGAGCTTTTAGCTTTTAAGGAGTCCAAATGCCAGGTAAGAGAGCCAACTACCATCGGAATCATACCGCCTACAAAGAATGGAAAGAACGTTCTCGCATGGCGCGGGCGTCCGACGTAGTAGCCATCACTTCACAGGAGATGTGGCGTCGTGATTGCCTCAAGCAGCGCATAGACGATCACCGTATTACCGAAAAGAACAAACTGGAGATGGTCGCCCTGCGAATGCCAGGTGCTGCGGAAGCTGCGAAATATCCTGGTCTTGATAGATGAAAACTTCCAATCTTGAGGTAAAACATGTCCCGAGCAACTGATGTTTGCCCGCATGGAATCGCTGAAGGTGCCTGCGCAATTTGTTCCGCTATCCTCCCAATTTCTGATACAAATCGAGGGGCTATGATCACTCGCATAGAAGATCCCGAGATCTTTGTAGGCCTCACTTCAGAGGAAGCACAACGCCGCATCGCGGAATACGGCTATGAAACCAAAATCGTCCACAATAATGCGTGGACAGCCACTGCTCTCAAAGACTACGATCCTCTTCGCGTTCAACTCTCCATAGACAGCAACATCATCACCAAAGCTATTATTGGCTGAGCCTCAGTAGTATGTAACATGGATTCAAAGCCCGCGTTCGGTCTCCTTGACTATACCATGATCCCGAAAATCAATCGTATCCTTAAACCTTTCGGGATACGGTTGAAAGTCCATAGCAACAGCCGTCAGTGGGGTGATCAGGTAGAAATCACAGTAGAGGTATTGAAATATGCCTAAGATCAAATATCTCGACAAGGCATTCTCACCCGACCGTTTGGTCATGATTGAAATGGCCAACAAGATCATTGCGGATTACCGGGCGCAAGGTTTCGTACTAACTCTCCGGCAGTTGTACTACAAGCTGGTGTCCCGCGCTATTATCCCCAATGAAGTCCGGGCATATAACCGATTGGGTGAACTCATAAGTGACGCTCGGTTGGCCGGTCTGGTGGATTGGCACGCCATTGAAGACCGAACACGCAACGTTGAGATTTTAGCAAGTTGGGAAACACCCGCGAACATCTTGCGTGGGGCAGCTAATTCCTATCACAACGACCTTTGGCGCTGGCAACCTATCCGTCCTGAAGTTTGGGTCGAGAAAGACGCCTTGGAAGGTGTTATCGCCGCCGCTTGCGAACCACTGGATGTTCCTTATTTCTCCTGTCGCGGCTATACTAGCCAGACAGCTATGTGGGACGCAGCCCAGCGCATCCTAGGCCACCGGCAAAATCTCGTGACCTATGACGGACCGCACAAACGGAACAAGGGTCAAGAATTTCGGCAAAAGACAGTAATTTTCCATCTTGGAGATCACGATCCTAGCGGTATTGATATGTCAAGGGACATCGCGGAAAGACTTTCTCTATTTGTGGGCCGCCCGGTGGACGTTCGTCGCATCGCGCTGAACATGCCGCAAGTACAGACATACAATCCGCCACCTAACCCGGCCAAAACCACGGACTCGCGGTTTGAGTCTTACTTGCAGAAGTATGGGGACGAGAGTTGGGAGTTAGACGCACTGGAACCCAAAGTGATTGTGGATTTGATCCAGAAGAACCTGTATGGCATTATGGACAAGGCACGTTACGACGAGGCCTTGGAAGTCCAGGAACGGGGCCGGAAGGAATTGAACGCCATTACCGACAATTACAACCTGGCGGTGAAGGCCGCGCTGAAATAGGAGAAATATGAGTGAAGTCATAGCCGGTGCCCTTGCTTTCATTGTGATAGGACTTTGGTGGGCCGTGATTCTAGACAGCATAGTCCGTGCTTGGGTCACCGGAGTGATACGTACCGGAATTTTCGGTTACGGTGATGTTGACAGCCGTCGCATTGATGGCACATGGTACATGACCGACAAAAATGGTGAGCCGATTGTGATTGATCTGGGACCGGACTTTGACACCGATGACGACCCGGTGACTTACGAAGCTCTGATAGGATCACTTTTTGACTGATTACGGGAGGAACGATGCTTGATCTCAAAGAAGTTTTCGACAAATACGAGGAAGAATTCCTCAAGTTCGAACGCATCGAGAATCCCCGTCATCCGGTTCCCGATCTCTGTTGCTTCTTGATGTTGGACGAATTAGCTGCCCCATATGGCAGCGGCGAGCGATGCGACATTGTCGAAGGAGCCGAGCACGATGAAATTTTCTGGGCTACTGATGCGAAAAAGATTGCTGAGGTCGCCACCGAAGAGCAGGTCCGTGACATGATTCGCTGCGGTCTCCGATACAGCACCGAATTTGATTCGTTTGCAATGTTCGTTTAGGTAGTTAATATCATACTAGGGATAACCGTTTCTAACACTGGGTCCGTAGAGTAAGGAAACCAAATGGATAGCAACCGCGTCTTAGAGCTTCGCGAAATCGTTAAGAGCACCGGGTTTGAACAGGCCGACTCGTTGATCCACCTGTTCATTGGTGGCTCCGAAGCCCACGGCGCTAAGATTGCCGGCACCGACGATCTTGACCTGTACGGCATCTACATCCCTGCTCCTAGCAAAGCTCTCGGCATTCCGGAATCCTACCCAGACGAAAATTTAACAATGGTGACTGAAAAGCCAGAACACTTTGTCTGGAGTACAGCCGACAGTAAACGACGGAATGGACCGGATGACGTAGACTTCGCGGCATACTCACTTCGCAAATGGGCTGGTATGGCGGCGAAGGGCAACGCTACGGCATTGCATTTCCTTTTCACACCCAACCTGTCCTTCAAACCTTCATCCTGGGAAAAACACATCCGTCCCAACACTTCCATGTTTGTTTCGTCTTGGGCAGGATTCCACTTTAAGGCGTTCGCTGAGGCCCAACTACGGCGATTGAACGGTGACGCTGGAGCGGGGAAACACGGACAACGGCCAGAACTTACCGAACAGTTCGGTTACGATACCAAGTCTGCCATGCACATCATCCGCATCCTTGGTGAAGGTATCGAACTAATGAAGACCGGGCATATCACGTTGCCGCGCCCGGAAAAAGATTTCCTCATTGAGATTCGCAAGGGGCAGTACGGTTCTCTCACCAGAGTTAAAGCACTGGCGGAAGAAATGTTTGCACTATTGGATGACGCCCGACGTAATTCCAAGTTGCCCGAAGGAGTAAACCGGCCCGCGATCTCAAAATTAGTCGCCGACACTTACCTGGATTTTTGGACGGGTGGCTTTTGGCATGCTGACTCAAAGTTGATATCGAACGAACACCACCCACTGCAGCGTGCTTGCCAGGTTACATGATAGCCTCTGTGCACAATTTTGACACCGGAGAACGTATCCCGAATTTGCAAAAACTCGAAATCCGCATCGAGATGGGTGGTGCCGTATGTGTATCAGGGTCAAAACCCTACGTCACAGGGCTTCAAGCGGAAGTCACGTATTGGGACAATACAGATTCTGGCATCACCACCAAACAGTTCGCGGCAATTGAAGAGCTAACGATTCGGTACGCAAAGGGTTTAGACCGGAGTAAAGGCTGCTCGACTTTACTTCCGCAAATTTCCGAGCATGAGGACTAACTTGAAATTCAAATCACTGATGCTATCTATGGTAGTCATTCTGCTTGCCGCATTTGCCGGTGCGCAGTGCGACGAAACGAGCATGCCGGTTTCTCCGAACGCTGGCTATGCAACCACACCGTATTCTGCTAACTACTTCTCGGCTACGTTCAACGGTCCGGTTACTTTTCAGGACGCCGGACGCAGCACCGACAATGAAAGCAGCAATTGGTCTTACTCTTCCCACACCAACGACGTTTACCAGATAATTCTGGTCCGCAAGGTTGATCACGACATTCCGAATGACATGACGTCGGCGGAATTCTATCGCAATGATGACCAGGAAGCTGGTGAACAGACCGGGAGCCGTTCAAGTGGTAACTGGTGTGGGCATCCGTACACTTACAGCTACCACGAGTTTGAGAAAGATGGAGTACTGTTAAAAGAGCGCACGCGCTATATCATCGTGAACTCACGGACGGTGATCTTCATCTCGCAGTACGCCAAAGCCGATTACAACGATCGCGACCAGTGGCTGGACTTCGAGTACTCGCTTCGCATTAAGTAAGACAAGGGCGGTTCGCCGCCCTTGAATTTTAAAAGGAGAAACAACTATGAAACGCACGACTTTGCTGCTTACACTTGTGGCCGCTCTTATGCTTTCGGCTTTCGCCATGGCACAGGGCGTCTATACGGGGACACGGTTTTCCGCGAACTTCAACGGGCCTGTGACCACCAAAACCTATTCCAACTCAACCAACTCCAACATCGAATACGACTCAAATGACGGCAACGTGTACGAGGCAGTTGCTGTGCGCACCGTCGATCACGATATTGCTGTGAATTTCACCAACACTGAGTTCTATCGTGACCACCTGACAGGCGCATTTTCTTCCGATCAGCAGGCCTCGTTGGATACAAAGGTGAATGCGGATGGCTATTACCAAGGACACCCGTACTCCTTCGGAGCTGTTACTTACTTTGCGGGTGGAATTTGGTGGCACAGATACGAACGTGTCTTCATCGTCGACTCGCGCACCGCGATTTTCATCCTGATCACGATACCGATCAATGAAGACACGGACGTCACGGCGGTCAACAACGGTACGACTGGCACCGTGAATACACGTTGGCAGCAGTTTGAAAACTCGTTGAACATCCGGTAATCCGATGGCGGTTGTCGACAACTTCCGGGGCACAGTAAAGCAAGGATGCTCGCTGTGCCACTGGTTTGGTCGGGTAGAAAGATATCCGGCCCATTGGAAAACCCACAATTGGGGAGAACGAACAAGTTGGCAGATCAGACGGTTGATCCTAGAAATTTGGATTGCCGTCCATAACCCATTTCGAGGATAATCATGAAACACATTCTAAGCATAATCGTACTGACCTTAGTTGCCAGCTTCGCGGTAGGACAAGGAGTTCCCCCAATGCCTCTTCCCTTGCCACTGCCGCTTCCGCAACTACCACAGACGTTGCCCCAACCTATCAAGCCACTTACACCGACGCTTCCGTCGCTCCCACCGGCTCCAATACCGACCCCGACGAAACCGATGCAACCGGCCCAACCCGCGCAGCCCGCGCCTAAGCCGGCAAAGTTTGTTCTGGCTTCGGAGAAGATTGCAGATTTGACTGGCCGATGGCGGTTGACTTGGGGAGACAATCGGAATACTCTTGTTCTAGAAAGCACCCCAACGGGTATCACTGGTACCTTTTACGACTCCTTACCCGGTGACCTTGTCCAAGTGGGATGCCCAGTGACTGGAATGTTTAGCGGGTCGCTGAATGGCGGACCGCTCTATCTAGAGGCCACCTGTAAAGATTTCTCCCTAATGTTAAGGGGTCTGGTGGAGCTAGATGGTTCTGAAATTCAGGGCAACTATGTTGAAGCCTTCCAAGTACTCAACGTCGGTTCCATCAGAACTGGCAAATTCAAGATGGTCTTCACCACTTGCATGCTGCCGGAAGGATGCAAGAAATGAAACCACGTACGAATAAGGAACAAGGAGACTAACATGAAAGCATTTCCGTTGATTCTTTCAATCCTACTCTGTATCTTCTGGGTCAGACATGAAGTTGTTGTGAACTACGAATACGACAACAACATCGGTTCCTATTGGGCTCTTGGCGTGAAAGCGTCTACACTCCAGCAGAAAACCGTTTACCTTGACAAGTATGTCGCCGCACTTGAGGGCGCGGGGCTTACCGGCTCCCACGATGCCATCTTCTTGGTGACACCAGACAACAGCTTCGACCAGAACATGGTTGCATTGAAGTCTTTGCAAGGCCGTATGCATGAGATCCAAGGAATGGATGAACAATCGTTCGCCTACCAGACGGCCATGGCGCAGATTACGGCGCAGGAACAGGGACAAGCGGCGGCACTGACGAGCACTTTCTCTGGCTGTTGGTACCTGCGGAACTATCCTGGCTTGTGGGGCTGGATCGACGGCCTTGTCTATATTGGACTCCTTGTGTTCCTAGTCTTTGGGATTTGGTACGCTGTTGTGGATCATTACTAACCGATCTTCTCCCCGGCTCAGTAGTATGTATTGAACTACAAGAGCGAATGCTCAGGGACGTGCGCTGGCAGACATGGAAACGGGCTATCTTCGGAGATGCGTCCGCCCATACCTTCCCGGAAACACAGGCCGAGGTTGTGACCAATGGAGAAAGCAGCAATGAATAGAAAGTTTTGGTTTGAAGTATTCGTCCCGATCTTGAACGCTCTGGGAATCGACCATTGGGTTTGGGATCGTTTTGTGAAGGATCGTCAAGAGACGGTTCGCTAATAAACTGTGGTTTTCAATTTTTCGGAGTATTGAGTGAGTATGACTTACACGAAACGAAATTCGGCCAAGAATCAGCGGTGGCATCGCAATAGCGACACCAGCGGAGGCCTGATTATCGTCTAAGGATCATTCAAAGACGTAACAAGCGGCCTCCGAGAAATCGGGGGTTTTGTATTTTAGGGGCATGATGTAATTGGCAGCATGACAGTCTCCAAAACTGTTCGTGGGGATTCGACTTCCTCTGCCCCTGCCAAGTTTAGATGTGGTGGGAATAGCTCAATTGGCGGAGCGCCGGATTGTGACTCCGGAGGTTGTGGGTTCAAGCCCCATTTCTCACCCCAAGATTTCTGGAGGCATCATGGCAATGACGTTCAAGTTGAGCGATGAGCAAGAGCAACAATACGTTGCTTGGGCCACTGAACATCAGAAGACTTGCTACGTTCGGCCTGACAGTTTTATGGGCCTGTATGAGTTTTTGTTCTTCCCGTGTGGCATTGGGGATAGTGCCTCGGTGAAATGCCCTTGCGGAGAAAAGAAGCATTTGGATGCGGGATTGAACGTATAGCTCAGATGGACAGAGCGCATTCCTCCGAAGAATGAGGTCGCTGGTTCGAATCCAGCTACGTTCACCAGAGTTTAGATTTTGCCCGGCTAGCTCAATGGAATAGAGCAATCGCCTTCGAAGCGAAAGGTTGGGGGTTTAAGTCCCTCGCTGGGTACCAAGTTAGAGGGTGTGGTGCGCTCCCTCCATAACATGCACACCAAAGTTTAGATAAAGTGCCTCTGTAGCTCAGTTGGACCAGAGCGAACGGCTACGAACCGTTAGGTCGGGAGTTCGAGTCTCTCCAGGGGCACCAGAATTTAGACGTTTTTGGGCGGTAGCACAATCGGCGGTGCACTCGGCTCTGACCCGAGAGGTTGCAGGTTCGATACCTGCTCGCCCAGCCAAAGTTTCTTGGCATTCAAAGCTCCGAAATTTGGAGTTAGAGAATGGCAGTTAGGACAAAGCAGCTGGACGTTTGTGGAACAATTGTTGCTCTGGTCACCGTTTACGTGATGGATTTGAAGCGGAATTAGACCGGTGGTGGGATGTACGACATTCCACCCACATTTTTCGCAACCGTCACCTCGTTTTAGGCGTAGAGCACGATACAAAAAGTTGCGGAGAGAAGGGATCCATTTCGGGTAGAGATTTTCAGACGAAGAGTACCAAATCTCGACTCGTTCTAGAAATCTCAAAGTGGTGGTTTTTACCACTCCTTTACCGATACGGATGCGGGTTTCGAGCGAAGGTTGTTGACCTTCATGAGGATGAGAGCGACCGGTTAAAGTTTGACTGGTACATTGGTTGATTTCAGCCCGCTTGGCTTTTGTAGCAAAGCCACGAGCACATTTGGAATTACAGAACCGACCGGAGCCGTAAGTGCCGGGATGTTCGAGATTACAGTTTTCGCAGTTAGGCATTTGAACCTTCAACTGGTAATACTAGAATATTAAGTTTAGGTTCAAACAAGTTTTGGCGTGTAGGACAATTGGTAGTCCGCTCGGTTGTTACCCGAGACGTTGGGGGTTCGAGACCCTCCGCGCCAGCCAGTTTGTAGGAGAATGGGCCTCCCTTGGCCCGAGGAGGCGGGAGCGGGAAACCACAACCCACGGTGCGCCGTTGGGTCCCTATCGGGCCAGCACGGAGGCGTGAAGTCGCCAAGGGTTAAATGTTCCGAGTTAGCTCAGCGGCAGAGCAGACGGCTGTTAACCGTCGGGTCGGGGGTTCGAATCCCTCACTCGGAGCCAAGATTGGAAGTCAAACAGGATGGGAGGTCGGGGGTTCGAATCCCTCCTTCCCTACGGGGATGTAGCTCAGCGGAAGAGCACCCGTCCCAAGTAGACTTCCATTATGAGGGCGAAGATAGACGGCGACGGCTGGAACGTTTCGTGAAATCCTTCTGCCCTCCGCGAATTTAGTTGTCTGATGGTCGTAAAGGGTAAGACATCCCACCCATCGGGCCAAAGATCCTTAGTGCGTAGCTCAGTCCGGCAGAGCACCTGCCAAGTAAGAGAGAGCAATCTTCCTGAACCGTGCAGGAGGGCGTTGGTTCAAATCCTTCCGCACTAAGGCGCATTTTAGTCGGAGCCTTCCCAGGCGTCGTCTTCGTCCGGGAAGTGCGGAGTAGGTTGAACCCAGAAGTAACGGTGCTCTTCGTGGAGAGGGCAAGGAAGATCTTCCACGTGCAGCAAGTCTTCGGTAATAGGATAGATACAGGCACAGCCCAGCACCACGTAGTATTGCTGGACATCGTCTTCGTAAGTGCAGAAGATGCTAGTGACCTGCATATGAAAAGGGTTTGGAAGTATGGATGAGAATTCAAGCATAGCGGAACAATTTGGATTGGTGCAACGCAACGGCTTCGTCCCGGAGACGATGATTGTAGTGGGAACCGATTTCGGCTTGGGCGAAGGAACCTGGTTGTTACGCAAAGGTGAAGAACCAAAGCGATTAGGTAGCACCCAAGAATTTGAACGCATCTGGATGACAGAGCTTGGCATCACAAAGGCATCGATAGAGAAGTTTTCATAGTGCGGGTGTAACTCAATTGGCAGAGTATCCGGCCCTTACCCGGAAAGTTGCAGGATCATGGCCTGTCACCCGCACCAAGTTTTGGTTGAATGAAACGCGGCAGGCGTGGCGACCCAGAGCCTTCGGGACAGACGGGTTCGGCGACCGAGCAACCGGAATAACCTACCTCTTAACCGAGGAGAGGGTCTAGGTCAACCAAGAGTTCAGAACTATCTTTTTCATTAGAAAGGGGCGACCATGAGCGACACGCTAGTTCTAGACAGCAATTGGCAACCGAAGTCCTTCTGTTCCTGGCAGAACGCCGTCAAATTGATCTGGGAAGGTCGGGCACAAGTTATCAAAGAGGACGAAGCGGGTCGCGTGTTGCGCTCACCGTCTTTCACGATGGGGATGCCCAGGGTCATCGTTGTAAAAAATTCTTGGATCCGCCGGAAGCGTCAAGCCGTACCTTTCTCCCGACGCAACATCGCTATCCGTGATCATAGTGAATGCCAATATTGCGGAAGGGTGCTCGAAACGGCAGAGTACACTCTTGACCATGTGGTGCCACGTTCGCAGGGCGGTGTAAGCTCTTGGACAAATCTAGTCTTGGCATGTATCCGATGTAACAAGCGCAAGAGTGGTGAAACTTTGGCTCAAAGTGGCATGCGGTTGTTACACGAACCAGTCGCACCGAAGGTGGATGATCCACGTTTTAATTTCAAGCTGCATATTCGGAATTTGCGGCCTGAATGGAAGGATTGGCAGAACTGGCTGTATGCAGAAAAGGCCTCCTATCTCTATTGGAATATAACTCTAGATAAATAGGGACTTCCGGTATTCAAGGTAGAGGATACCGGAAGTGTTCTACACGGTGTACAGAACGACGAACCTGGTCAACGGGAAATACTACTTCGGCGTCCACAAAACGAACAACCCGGATGACGATTACCTGGGTTCTGGGACGTACATAAAGAACGCGGTGGCCAAATACGGCGCGGATAAGTTCTGCAAAGAAGTTCTGTTTATCTTCAATGAGACGAATGTGGCGTCTGCATTCGCGAAAGAGGATGAACTGATTCAGTGCTATCGTGGGCGAGATCCTCTGTGCATGAATTTGCGAAAAGGGGGCAGCGGCGGATTCGATTTCATCAATAGAACATATTGGACACCCGAAGCTCGAGAAAGAATGAGGGAGTTCCAAAGAACACGCCCTCGTATCTATTCTAAAGAAGGGCATGCTGCACTGCGAAAATCTTTAAGTGAACGTCCGAAGAGAGTAGGATGGCATCACACAGAGGAAAGACGTAAACGTATTGCTGAAACAAATCGTGCAACCAAAGCGTTGAATCCTCCGAAAGGATGGAATAAGGGACTTCATCTCTCTAAAGAAACATGTCGCTTAATAAGCGAATTTGCAAAGACTCGAACCGGGGAGAAAAACCCTAATTTTGGCAATCGTGGCGAGAAAAACCCACGTTTTGGGAAGAGAACAGTGTTTCATCCCGTTACCAGAGAAGTTCGAACAATAGATAAAATTCAGTTACAAAGTTTTCTAACTGATGGTTGGAAAAGAGGACGCAAAGAGAATAGATCCAACTATCGAGATTGACCCTGTAGCTCAACGGACAGAGTTCTGATCTCCTAAATCAGAGATCCCGGTTCGATTCCGGGCAGGGTCACCAGAGATTTGTTTATGAGAAAACGTATCTACAATTCGACGGACGTGTAGCTCAGCGAACAGAGCAGGGGTCTTCTAAGCCTCAGGCCGGTGGTTTGAATCCACTCACGTCCTCCACTTTGAGGGCGTAGCTCAAACGGGTAGAGCAATTGGCTTTTAACCTTTAGGTTGCGGGCACCCAATCCGCCGCCCTCACCAATTTTAGCTGTAATTGTTCGGACTACGGTATTATGTACTAGAGCATTTGTTTCTTCCAAGAAAGGGAGGTATCCATGGGCATAACCTCAGCGAACCTTTTAACATCTAATTAGCAATTCACTGCCGGCATCGACCGCCAGAAGATGTACAGAGCCGCCCTGAAAGTTGGGCGGCTTTCGTTTTACCTGTTCTTCTCTTCTTTTAGTAGAATAAACTGGAGAGAAGACTTATGATCATGAAATTCGTGGGCTATTGCAAAGTGCTGCCCATCAAGAACGGTGATGTTGTCACCATCCGCAAGGGCACGCTCGTTTGGCATCGCGGCGAGAAGAACCCCGCTGGACGTACATTTAAGGTGAAAGTGGATCACATCCTAAGTGGGGTGACTTTAACCGATGGCGATCGCGCCTACAATGAGCGTCATGGTCGTTCCGGTTCTGACGTCAATCCCAGGGTAGTCTGGGCAGGCTCCGGAGGCTATTGGAGCGAAGCTGACATCAACGACATCCCCGAGGTGACAAATTGAACACCTCCCGAACCGACGACACCCGTCTCATTGACTACAGCGTGATCCTAAATGGGCAAGCACGTTTGGACAACGCTGTTCTGCGTCTGGTCAAAGGAATTCGTGGCCCGCGCAAGCATCCGATCGAACTGGTGACGTTGGTCGTGTTCGCCTGTGCCGCCTTCGGCCAAGTAGGGGCTTTTTAATGACCAAGACTGAGCAGGCCGACCTGCTTGTGAGTATCGTTGTCGCCGAGATTCGGCGACGGCATACCATGGACGAGAAGCGAGCTAAGGCACTC
>Ga0181532_10003421_pt1 | contig 14262 bp, 12 predicted proteins | sample PEATcosm2014_Bin_33_FD_119768 | JGI IMG/M metagenome (GOLD analysis project Ga0181532, IMG submission 119768) | Peatland microbial communities from MTU Mesocosm Facility, Houghton, MI, USA - PEATcosm2014_Bin11_30_metaG | ecosystem: Environmental > Terrestrial > Soil > Wetlands > Peat | place...
CCGGTCAGAAGATTCAGACCAGCCGCAAATTCGATCGCGACATTGTCGATCACCGCGTAATTTTCGAGTCGAAGTTCGGCCAGCACAAGGGTCCTGCGATCTTTCGTGTGGCGCGGACGCCCTGTCCGCGGCCTTTGAACTTTCTACGACGAACGACAATTTACGCGCAGCATAGCACAGACCGCCTGCGCGAGTTGCTGCGAAAGGGATCGGCCATCCCAGAACGGCACCAACGATTGCGACGAATGCACTTCCGAGTTTGCCGGGAAACCCACCTGTTCGTGAGTATGGTTGCTATGCGATCCTTCCCCCTAGTCGCAGGTCTACTCTGCTGTCTCGCGCTCGCACCAGTCTGGGCGCAAGAAATCCATTGCAAACCTTGTTGGCATGCCTTCGATAAAGTCCAGATCGGCAGTTCCAGCTCCTTTTCCATTCAGCTCTGGAACACTGGGAGGGAAGCACTGCGGATCACTTCGACGTCGGCACAGGGGAGCGAATTCTCAGTCGGCAAATTCCCGTTACCGGTCAAGGTCGAGCCCGGGGCGAGCGTCGAGTTGACCGTTATTTTCACTCCCACTGCCAAAGGGTACAGCAGCGGCGTCGTTCATCTCGTGAGCACTGCCAAGGACGGCCTGATCGCGATGCATTTCACGGGAATCGGCGAAGTTACCGCCGCCGGCCCCCAGCTGAGCGTCAGCCCCGCAACCTTGAATTTCGGCAACGTCACGGTGGGATCGAGTACTACGCTGCAGACCACGCTCACGGCCTCGAACGCTGCCGTAACCATTTCGTCGGACGGGTCTACCAGTTCGGAGTTTACCCTCCTCGGGCTGAACCTGCCGACCACGATCCCGGCTGGACAGAGCGCCTCCGTTACGATTCAGTTCACGCCAAACGCTTCCGGTACGGCCGCCGGCAACGCGGGATTCACTAGCAATGCCGCAAACTCGCCGACGGTCGAACCGCTGACCGGAAAAGGTGTCGCTCAGAGCCCCCATAGTGTCGATCTTTCCTGGGACCCCGGCGCCAATAACATTGTTGGATACAACCTGTACCGCGGCACCGCTCAGGGCGGCCCTTACGAGCAAATCAATACCGCGCTGGATTCTTCGACCAGCTTCACAGACTCTACGGTGGTTTCTGGGACGACCTACTATTACGTCACCACTGAGGTGAACGCCCTAGGGCAGGAAAGCGGGTATTCGAATGTGGCGAAGGCAGTAATCCCGAGTTCGTAGCCGTCGATGCCCTCAACCAAACGCCGCCTCGACGGTGACCGATGCGGTACCTCGCCCGAGCGCGCCACCACCCTGGTCTATAATCGCAAGCAGGGTTCTGCCTAAAACAATGCACTTTTCTTCCCTCCTGTTCTTAATTGTCGGCGGCGAAATCGTTGATCTCGTCCTTCAGACCGGTCCGGTCGCCAAAACCGTGCTGCTCCTCCTCATTGCGTTCAGCGTACTCTCCTGGGCCGTGATTCTTGCCAAGTGGCGGCGGATCCGCCGCGCTCGCACTCAGAGCGGACGCTTCGTCCGCGCCTTCCGCAAGGCGCAGCGTCTGCAGGATATCGCTTCGGTGGCCGAGCAGTTTCACCCCAGCCCGCTGGTGGGAGTGTTTGAAGCCGCAGTGGTGGAGTTCAAACGCCAGATGGGAACGACCGGCGGCATCCACAATCTCGTGGCTATTCAGCGCGCCATGCAGATCGCGTCTTCCGAGGAGATCACGCGCCTCGAACGCAATGTCCCTTATCTGGCGATTACTGGTGTGGTCACGCCGTTCATTGGACTGTTCGGAACCGTCTGGGGAATCATCGATGCATTCCACGGACTCGGCACCGCCGGTGCGGCGACTCTGCGCGCGGTCGCTCCGGGAATTTCTGAGGCTCTGATTACCACTGCCGCTGGCCTGGCCGCCGCCATCCCCGCGGTTATCGCCTACAACCTCATCATCGCTTCCATTCGTGAAATGGCGTCGCGCAACGACGACTTCACGCTGGAGATGTTGAACCTGGTGGAACGCCAGACGATCGACCGCCAACAGGCGCAACAAGTCCCGGAGGCGCGGCGCTGATGGCCTTCACCTCCGCCAACGGACGCACGCAGACTGCCCTTGCCGACATCAACATCACTCCCCTGGTCGATGTCGTCCTGGTGCTGCTCATCATTTTCATGGTCACCGCGCCGGTGCTGCAGTCCGGAATCGAAGTCAACGTGCCCCACACCCGCACCGTCAGAGAGATCACCGAAGAGCGCCTCGTCATCAGCATCGACAAATCGCAAAGAATTTTTCTCGGCAACGATCCCATCAACATCAACCAGATCGGAGCGACCCTGAAGCGGAAGATTCGCGATCCGCAGCATCAGTCGATCTTTTTGCGTTCCGACGAAGACGTTCCGTTTGGCGCCTTCGCCACCGTGATGGATGCCATCAAGCAGGCGGGCATCAGCAACGTGAGCATTGTTACGCAGCCAATGGACAGCCATGGCGGCCATCGCTAATTTTGACATTTACTCGGAGCACAGCCAACTGCGCCGTCCCCTGGCCTGGTCGCTGGGACTGCATCTGGCGTTCGCGACGTTCGTCGTGCTCTACGCAACCTTCATTCCAGGCTTCCGTGGCGAGGGTTGGGGCACCGGCGGCACTGGCGATGCCATGGGAGCGACGCTCGTAAGCGCGGTTCCCTTGCCCGCGAATCCAATCGAGACAACGAATGTGCTGGCCACCGAATCCAAGGGACTCGCGAAGTCCGAGCCCACGGTTCAGGAAAAGGAACCGGAAGCGATTCCAATCCCCGACAAGAACACGAAGACAAAACTGAAACCCGCGCCCGTCAAGAGCGAAACGCAGCGCAAGCCGCAACCAGAAACCTCAGAGTCGAATCAAATTCCGTATGGCGAAGGCGGTCCGGTCAACGGCCCCTACACGATGACTGCGGGCGGCGCCAAAGGTGGGTTTGGATTTACTGGAAGTGGTGGCGATTTTGGCAGCCAATTCGGCTGGTACGTTCAAGCAGTGCAGCGCAAGGTCACCGAAAACTGGCTGAAGTATGAGGTTGATCCGCGGATCGCCGAAGCGAAACGGGTTTATCTGACATTTGACATTGCACGCGACGGACACCCGTCTAATGTTGAAATTGAGCAGTCGAGTGGTGTACCGTCGCTCGATCAGTCAGCGGTCCGCGCGCTCCAGCGCATCGATACTTTCGGTCCGTTGCCGCCGGATTATTCGGGAAGCAAAGTATCGGTAGAGTTCTGGTTCGACTACAAAAGGTAGTGGAGGGAGCACAAATTGCCTAACTCGGCTCGCCCCATCCGTCGGCGTACGATGATCGCCGTTATCTTGCTGCTCTTGCTGGCGGCCGCCAGTTCCGCCCAGGACTGGATCCGCACCGGCACCGGACTTGGGGTCGAGCGCGTGCGCCTCGCCGCATCCGACTTCAAACCCTCGACCCCGGACGCCAACAACGTCAACCTGCTGAAAACTTTCAACGACACGCTCTGGAACGACCTCGATAACGCCGGCATCTTCGATCTTGTCTCCAAGAGTTTCTATCCGCTCCAGGTGCCAGGCCAACCGTCCGAGGTTAACTTTTCAGCATGGAATTCCCCGCCGCCGAACACCTCCATGCTCGCATTCGGCAACCTTGGCGCGGCCGCCGGCAAAGTCACGGTGCAGGGTTGGCTCTACGACGTCAAGAATGAAAAGTCGCCACAGGTGCTCGGCAAGCAATACACCGACAATGCAACCACCGACGCGGTGCGCGTCATCGCGCACCGGTTTGCCGACGAAATCATCTTCCGCCTCGGCGGAGGCGTACCCGGCATCGCCGAAAGCAAGATCTATTTCGTCAGCGAGCGCACCGGCCACAAAGAAATCTGGGTGATGGATTACGATGGTGCCAACCAGCAGCAGATCACGCACCTGGGAAGCATCTCCCTCTCGCCACGAATCTCGCCCGACGGCTCGCGTCTGGCGTTCAGTTCCATCGACAAGGGTGGTTGGGAAATCATGATGTATTCGTTCGATCTCAACCGCATGGTCAGTTTCCCGCGATTCGGCGGCATGAATCTTTCGCCTTCGTGGTCGCCCGAAGGCAAGATCGCCTTCTCGTCCTCGCGCAACAGCTACCCCAACATTTTTGTCGTGGACGCATCCGGAGGAAACTTGAGGCGCTTGACTACTGGCCAGGGGCCGGATGTCTCTCCAACCTGGAATCGCAAGACGGGCTCGCAGATCGCCTTCGTCAGCGGACGCACCGGCCTGCCCCAGATCTATACCATGGAAGCCGACGGCACCAACTTGCAGCGCGTCACCGATCAAGGCTACGCGGTTTCTCCCAACTGGTCGCCGAATGGACAGTTTCTAACCTTCTCCTGGGAGCGCAAGTACGGGCCGGGAGAGCCGGGTTCCAACGATCTTTATTTGATGGACATCGCCAGTAAGCAGTGGGTACAACTGACGCACGACGCCGGACGCAATGATTTTCCCTGCTGGTCCCCGGATGGCCGCCACATTGTGTTTCAGTCCCACCGCTCGGGCAGCGACCAGATATGGACCATGCTGGCGGACGGCACGAACGTGAAGCAATTAACTTTCAAGGGCGGTAACACGCAGCCCAACTGGAGTTGGAAGTAGATTGGTTGACATCTTGTTGGGTGCACGTGAGGTTCGTGTCAGGGCATGCCTTCAGGTGTGCCGCGGGAGCTACGCGATGAAAGCGCCTTCAGGGCGCTGCGGTCATAGATTGCATTTTCACTACGGGTTGTTGAATCGTACCCTTCTGCGGCTGGCCCAGAGTGCGCCCTGCCGTGAATCGGCAAATTGCACGCCACAACGCGGGCGCACACAAACAGGAGGAATCAGGTGAAGCACGCAAAAACACTGACAATGACAAAAACGATCGCGAGATGCGGCACCCTGGTATTCGCACTCGGTACGATCATGTTTCTGACAGCATGTGCAAAGAAGGTCGCTCCGCCGCCACCGCCGCCACCCGCCCCGAACGCTCCCACAGCCTCGCTGTCAGCGAACCCGAATACCATCAACCTGGGACAATCGACGACGCTGACCTGGCAGACCACGAACGCAACCGACGTTAGCATCGACGGAATCGGCCCGGTGGACGTAAGCGGTTCGCGTCAAGTGACTCCGACCGACTCGACCACCTACCATCTCATCGCCAAGGGCGCCGGGGGAACGCAGGATGCTACCGCTCGCGTCACGGTCAACGCGCCACCGTCGCCACCACCAACGGCTACATCCCTTAGCGAGGAGGAACTCTTCGCACAAAATGTGAAGGATATTTACTTCGATTACGACAAGTACGATGTGCGCACGGGCGAGCAAGGCTCATTGCAGGGCGATGCTCAGTTCCTGCAACAGCATCCCAGCATCCGCATCACCATCGAGGGCCACTGCGACGAGCGCGGCTCGACCGAATATAACCTCGCTCTGGGCACCAATCGCGCGGACTCGGTGAAGAATGCGCTCATCCAGGCCGGAGTCGGCGGCGATCGCATCAAGACCATCAGCTACGGCAAAGAAAAACCGTTCTGCACTGAGTCAACCGAAAGCTGTTGGCAACAAAACCGCCGCGGCCACTTCGTGCACGAAAAATGAACTGAGTACGTGGAGGGACGGGCGCATCGCCCGTCCTTGAACTTGAACTTCGGCCGCCAACGGAAAACTCGAGGATTGACTTTGCTTTGACGCGGACTGGTATGACTTTGTTTTGAAAGGGTTATGACTTTGTTTCGAAAGGGTGCGGCTTTAGCCGCACCGTTAGCAACGCAAATGAACCGCGGCTTTAGCCGCTGAGGGCTGGACGCTCAGTGGCTTTCCGCATCCAATAGGCTAACTATGAAATCCAATCGCATTCAGCTCGCCCTCGCGCTGTTCTTCACGGTCTGCATCACTCCCGCCTACGCAGTCAACAAGGATCTCGTCGAACTGCAGACACAGGTCACGCAGTTGCAGCAACAGATGACCCAGATGAAGCAATCTTTTGACGAGCGCATGGGCGTCATGAAGAATCTGCTCGAACAGAACACGGACGCCGCTAACAAAGTAACCGCCGCGATCAACGGGCTGCAAGCTTCCATCAATAAGCAGCAACAAGATCGCGCCGGGCAGGTCGATCAGATCTCTGGGCAGGTTCAGGCGCTAAACGACACACTGGATGAACTGAAGGTCCGCCTCGCCAAGCTGAGCAAGCAATTCGAGGACATTTCGGCGACGCAGCAGTCCATGGCGGCGCAGCAGTCCCAGGCACAGCAGCAGGCGCAGGCAATGGCGCAGGCCCCACCTCCCGATGTGCTCTACAACAACGCCCTGCGCGACTACAACGGCGGCAAGAACGACTTGGCTGTCCAGGAATTCAATGACTACATCAAGTTCTATCCCAACACTGACCTGGCCGGGAACGCATATTTTTACCTGGCCGAAGTTCAGTTCAAGGCCGGCGATTACGCAAAAGCGGTAGCGAACTACGATCTGGTCCTGCAGAATTTTCCCGGTGGAAACAAGGCTGCCACGGCCCAGCTCAAGAAGGGATACGCGCTCCTCGAGCTTGGAAAAGAAGACGAGGGCACGCAGGAATTAAAGCACGTCATCCAGCGCTATCCACGCAGCAACGAAGCTGCGCAAGCTCGGGAAAGACTACGGAAGGTGGCGCCCCCGGCACCAAAAAGCCACTAGCTTGCTGGTGGAGGGCCGCGCGTCCCCTCCCGTCTAAGCGGCGAGAAAGGTTGAACATGGCCGAATACAACTTCCAGTTGCGCGGCTGGCACGCTCTTGTCGCTCTCCCATTAGTGCTCGCTTTCTGGGGCCTTGAAACATACTTGCACGTTCACCCGGTGGACGACGCGATGCGAGATGCCCTCCGCGCGGAGTTGCTCAACGAGTATTCAGGACGCGGCCCCAAGGATGTTGCGCGTATAGTCGCGGAAGCTCGCGCAGGTTCGCCCGTCGAAGACGTGCAGCCGCTGGTTCAGCGGGACGTGGAATTTCCCTCAATTGCAGCGCACGGCAAGATGGGTGCGCCGGTGATTCTGGTCCGAGCGGAAATCACAGTGGATGGAGGTCCGCCGCCGGACGGCCGCTCCGTTCGCTATTTCCGCATGTCGACCAAGTTTATGGGCGGCGGGTGGATGGTAGTCGGCGAAGGTGACTCCTACAACTATTTCATGCAACTGGCGCCCTGATCCCACCCGGGTGCCCCCTCATCGCGTCTTTTGCGATGAGGGGGATTTCGTCCCCACCGGTTAGATTACGTCCGCTGCCGTGGCCTTCTCTGCCACCACACCGCTAGCCCGCAGCGTCACCCAATCGGTCTGCACGCGATCCCACCCCTGAATCAGGAAGCCGCAGGTTTCGAACAGGTGCCTGATCTGCGGCCGCTGCCAGCCTGCAATCTCTTCCAGAATCGGCACCAGCGTCGCCAGGGCGTTGTCGCCTAGCACCGTCCGCTTCGCGATCTGCGCCACCAGTTTCGATTCCGAAACGGCAATGGTGAAGCCGTCACGCCGGTTCACGTGCAGCATGACGTGAATGTCGGAACTGCCGTCCCCCACATAGACAATATGATCTGCGGGAATGCCGAGCTGTTCTTCGAGTTGATCAAGCCGCGTCACTTTGCCATAACCAGCCGTGGCTCGCACCAAGCTCTCGATCTCACCCGATGCCTTGTACTTGAACTCGGTGCCAAAAATGTGGTCCTCCGGCACGATCCCTTCCAGCGCCGACTGGATCACCTCTACCGGAGAAGCCGAAAGCACGTAAAAATCAAAGTGGAATCCGTCGATCCGCCGGTCGAGTATCTCGTAAATCTGCTTGATGTTTTCCTTGAGGCGAATACGCTTGCCCGCCTCGACCAGATCTTCACGTCGAACGCGTGTGTGGAACTCGGGATCATGCAACAGGAGATAAGAAAGTTCGGCGCCTTGCTGAACCAGGTTCAGCTTTGCCATTCCTTTGGCCTTGCGCTCGAATTCCGCAACAGAAATGCCCAGCAACTCGCTCAGCACGTAACCGGTATCGTTGAAGGTCAGCGTCTGATCGAAGTCGCTGGCGAACAGGTAGTGTTTTCTATATTTGCTAGCCATGTTCTATTGTAGATTCAAACCCACGTTGAACGACTATTAAATTTACCTATCGTAACCATTACAACAACTTGTGATAACTTGTGATGACGGACATTGCTACCCGCGAGCTTTCGGAGTAGCCTGACACTGTCATTCTTACTTATTGATGCGCGCATTTCGAAAGGCCTGCCATGCCTAAAAGCGTCAGCGACCACCTGCACAACGATGCCGACCGCGGAAAGGGTTCTCAGGAGCCTGACGAACGCGGCCAAAGCGGCAACAACTCCATGACAGACCAGCTTGGGCACCGTAATCCCGATCCCATGCAAGACGGCGCGGATAGCGACTTCCCCGAGCCTGGCCACAGCCCCGAACACTCGTTCGAGGGAGAGTTCAAGAAAGAAGTCTAGCGGCGATCTCGCCGTCGAATACTAACCACCCTTAATGTTGCGCCACCAGCGCCGGCGCAGCCGCGCTCCGCGTGGATCTCTCGCGTGTGCAAGCCAGATACTAAGTGCTATAGAGTACGATAATGAACTCCCGGCCAGTCCTCACGGCCACGGTCACAGTTGCTCAATGTGCTATAGAGGTCTATACTCCGCTGGTCTCCAATTTCAGACGACAGGACACTCCCATGAAGCGTACCCTCTCCCAGCAAATGTGGCAGGCTTTGTCCACCGGATTGTTTATGACCGTGCTGCTCGCCTACGGCACGCCCAGCTTGGCTCGCGATCATGCTCACGATCGCGATGAGCAAAAAATCCTTGCGGGCTATTTCGAGGAGTGGAGCATTTACGGCGCGAACTACAACGTCGCCAATCTTCAAACCAATGGTGTCGCCAGCGACATCTCGCATCTTATTTACGCCTTCGGCAATGTCGCGCCTACCAGCGGCACCCCTTACGCACAATGCCAACTTGCCGACACCTGGGCCGATTATCAGACTCCTTATCTCCCCAGCGTCAACGGCCAACCTTATACCGGCCCGCTGTATGGCAACTTTGCCGCTCTTCTTCAGCTAAAGCAGCTACATCCCAACCTGAAGATCATGATTTCGCTCGGTGGCTCCTCCAGTTCGAACGCAGCGGGATTCTCCTATGCGGCCAGCACTCCAGCGTTGCGCTCGCAGCTTGCTGCTTCTTGTATCGACCTTTTCATCAACGGCAACATCGCTTCCGGCGTCTCCGCCGCGGGCTTGTTCGATGGCATCGATATCGACTGGGAATTTCCCAGCGCGGCCGACAAGCCGAATTTCACCCTCCTATTGAAGGAGTTCCGTCATCAACTCGACGCCCTTGGCAAAACCCATCACGCCCATTACCTGCTGAGTATCTTCGCGCCCGCCGGCTCCCAAAATTATTCCAACATCGATCTCCCCAAGGTCGCCGACGAACTCGATTTCTTCAATCTGCAAGGTTATGACCTGAACGGCACGTGGGAGACCACCACCAATCATGCCGCCTCGCTTTTCGACTCGCGGCAGGATCCTAACGTTGGTCAGGGTCTCTTCGTCGAAGCCGTAGTCAGTGCCTATCTGAACGCTGGCGTGCCCGCCCACCAGCTGGTGCTGGGCGTGCCCCTGTATGGCTATGGCTGGATCGGCGTTCCCGACGCGAATAACGGCTTGTATCAAACCTCGACCGGGCCGGCTCCCTCACCCGGAGGGGACAGTCTCGAGACTCCCGGAGTAGCCACATACCTTACGCTCGGAAGTCTGACAGGATTTGAGCATGAGTACGATCCGAAAAGAATCGCGCAATGGATCTACGACCCCGCAACCCTAACCTTTTGGACTTTCGACGATCCATCCATCGCGTGGGCGAAGGCACTCTACGTCGATTTTCGCGTTCCAGGCGGACTTGGCGGGGCCGTGGTCTGGGCCTTCAAAGACGACGACGCGAACGGCACCATGGTAAAGACTCTGGCTTCCGGTCTGGGGCGCCACTAATACTATGACTGCGTGATAAGTCATAAGCGTAATCAGTCAACCAATGGAGCGACGGGCGCCTCGCCCGTCAGCGACGCCCGTCTCTCCATCGGCAAACTCGATTCATTAACCCGAGAAAGCCTGCGTCCTTCCCCCCTTCTGACACATCTCATGATTTTAGATTCCGTATTTCAGTCAGCATTTCCGCCAACCTGAATTCATGAGGAAAGAACTATGTCCCAGATGAAGGCAGTCCAAATCGGCACGCCCGGCGGTAATTTCGAACTCGTCGAAAGAAGCATTCCCGAGCCCGCTCGCAACCAAGTCAGAATTAAAGTCGAAGCCTGCGGCATTTGCCACAGCGACGTGCTCGTAAAGGAAGGCTATTGGCCCGGCATCCAGTATCCACGCGTCCCCGGACACGAAATCGCCGGCCGCATCGATGCTGTCGGCACCGACGTTACCAACTGGACACCCGGCCAGCGCGTCGGTGTCGGATGGCACGGAGGCCACGATTTCACCTGCAATGCCTGCCGCCGCGGCGATTTCATTAACTGCCAAAACGAAAAAATCACCGGCATCAGTCACGACGGCGGTTACCAGGAATACATGATCACGCCCGCAGAAGCCGTCGCTGCCATCCCCGATGACTTGTCAGCCGCTGAAGCTGCGCCACTGCTCTGCGCGGGCATCACCGTCTACAACGCGCTGCGCAACTCAGGCGCCCGCGGCGGCGATCTGGTAGCCGTTCAAGGTATAGGAGGGCTCGGCCATCTCGGAATCCAATACGCGCGCCAGATGGGTTTCCGCACCTTCGCCATCGGACGAGGCAAAGACAAGGAAGCCCTGGCACGAAAACTCGGAGCCACGCACTATGTAGACACCGCCGCAGGCGATCCCGTCGCGGAACTGCAAAAAGCCGGTGGCGCCCACGTAATCCTCGCCACCGCGCCCGATTCCAAATCCATTTCCGCGCTGGCGAGCGGTCTCTCCAGGAATGGCAAGCTCCTCGTGGTAGGCGCGGGTGGCGATCCCCTCACGGTCACACCCATTCAGTTGATCGGGGGCCGCAGCTCCATCCAGGGATGGGCCTCCGGAATCGCCACCGATTCCGAAGACACCATGCAATTCAGCGCGCTCTCCGGAGTCCGTCCGATGATCGAAAAGTACCCGCTAGAAAAAGCCGTCGAAGCCTACCACCAGATGATCAGCGGCCGAGCAAGATTTCGAGTGGTGCTAACCATGGGTGGGTAGCAAGCACGCGTGGTGACGGGGCCCGTCCAATGTCGCGAGAGCCAGGTTGCGTAGGGACAGCCGCCCTCGGCTGTCCAAGCCGAACGCGGCTCGGCAGCTGCGACGAAAAGTTGAGCCGACCCAACCATGCCGGCGCAATTCTTGCAAGGTCGAAACCCTACTGTAGCTCTTCCATACACTTCGCCAGCGCTTCCCTGCTCGGCCGAGTCTGCGACTCCGGCAAAGTCGCCAGCGGCTCATCCGAAACGTTCAGCATCTCGATGAAGCTAGGCGCGTTGGCATTGATGTAGAAAACGCCGGTCAGCACCTCGCCGTTCTCGTGCGACTCCATGAGACGCTGCACCGCCCGAATCTTATCCGTCGGATCGTACTCCTGCTCCAGCTTCTTCAAGCGCAGGCTCGACCCGTCGTGCATCGTGACTTCAAGCGTCGTCCCCGGATCGTATTCAATGTTGATTTCCTCAAACGCCGGCACAAAGCTGACTTCGTGCAGTGGCTCTTCATGCGCCTGCATGTATTTGTACGACTTGGTCGAGCCCTCGTGGTCGTTGAAGGTCACGCACGGAGAAACCACGTCCAGCATCACTGTCCCGTTATGAGCGATGGCGGCTTTGAGCATGGTGTGAAGCTGCTTTTTGTCGCCAGAAAACGACCGGCCCACGAACGTAGCTCCCAACTGAATCGCCAAGGAGCAGGTATCGACCGGAGGCAGGTCGTTCACCACGCCACTCTTCAACGTTGACCCCAGGTCGGCAGTCGCGGAAAACTGGCCTTTCGTCAGACCGTAACAACCGTTGTCCTCGATGACATAGATGATCGGCAGGTTGCGTCGCATCAGGTGGACAAACTGCCCGGCGCCAATCGAAACCGTGTCGCCGTCTCCGGTCACACCCAGCGCTATCAGGTTCTTGTTAGCCAGTATTGCCCCCGTCGCCACCGAAGGCATGCGTCCATGCACGGAATTGAAGCTGTGCGAGCGGTTCATGAAGTAAGCCGGACTCTTCGACGAGCATCCGATGCCGCTGAATTTCATGACGCGCTCGGGCTGCACGCCCATTTCATACATCGCATCAATGATGCGTTCGGAAATCGCGTTATGCCCGCAACCAGCACAGAGCGTGGTCTTCCCGCCTCGATAGTCAATAACCTGCAGTCCAATGCGATTCGTCTTCGGAGCGGGAGCCGGTGCCGGCGTGTTAGTCGTGGTCGTCCCCATGTTACTTACCCTCCATCATCATGAGCTCGTCGGTCACCGACCGCGCGTCGATCGGCAATCCGTGGATATGGCAAATCGACCGTAAACGCGGTGTCAATTCCGTCTTGATGTCGAGCTTGAGCAGGCTGGCCATCTGCCCGTCGCGGTTTTGCTCCACGACATATGTGCGGTCGTGGCGCTCAATAAAGTCGTGCACCTCTCGCGTAAACGGGTACGACAGCACCCGAAGATAATCCGTTTCCAGTTTGTGCTCTTTCGACAATTGATCGCGCGACTCGATGATCGCCCAGTGCGTTGTGCCATAGGCAAGAATGCCGATCTTCGACTTGCCGCTACCCATCATCTCCGGCCGCGGAACGAATGACCGGGCGGTCTCGAACTTCTTGTTAATCCGTTCCATGTTGCGCTCGAAATCGTCAGGACGCTCGCTGTACTGTCCCTTTTCATTGTGACCGCTGCCGCGAGCAAAATAAGCCGCTGCCGGATGATCCGTCCCCGGCAGTGTGCGATAGCCGACGCCATCTCCATCCACATCCCGATAACGGGCAAAACTACCCGCCTTGTCCAGATCGGCCTTGCTCAAAACCTTTCCACGGTTAATCGGCTTTTCAGGATAAGGAAACGGATCCGACATCCAGTTGTTCATCCCCAGATCAAGGTCCGACATGACGAACACGGGCGTCTGGAATCGCTCCGCTAAATCAAAAGCATCCTGCGCCATGGTGAAACACTCGCCGACGGAATTCGGAAACAGCATGAGGTGCTTGGTGTCGCCATGGCTGAGAAACGCCGTCGAAAGCACGTCGCCCTGGGCAGTACGAGTAGGTAAGCCGGTCGACGGTCCGACGCGTTGAATATCCCAGATCACCGCCGGAATTTCCACGTAATATGCCAACCCCGTGAACTCCGCCATCAGCGAGATGCCCGGACCGGCAGTAGCAGTCATCGACCGCGCGCCTGCCCAAGCCGCCCCGATTACCATACCCACGGCCGCCAGTTCGTCTTCAGCCTGCACGATGGCAAATGTCGCCTTGCCATCCGGCCCGACGCGGTATTCCTTCATGTACTCGATCATTGTCTCGACCAGCGACGACGATGGCGTGATCGGATACCAAGTCACCACCGTGCAACCGGCAAACATGCATCCCATCGCCGCCGCAGAATTCCCGTCGACGATGATCTTGCCTCTCGTCTTGTCCATGCGCCGGATGTAAAACGGATCGCGCTTCTTCAAATTCGCGACGGCATAATCGTGGCCTGCCTTGGCCGCGGCCAGGTTCAATGTCGCCGCTTTTGCTTTGGTCGCAAACTGTTTGCGGATCGCCCTCTCCACCTCGACAAAATCAATTCCCAGCAACTGCGCCGCCACCCCGACGTAGATCATGTTCTTGATCAGCTTGCGCAGCTTGGCTTCCGGACACACCGCCGCCACCAGCTTGTCGTAAGGCACCGCGTAATAAATCAAATCGTCGCGCACCTTATCGAGCGCCAGCGGCTCGTCGTAGAGCACCGCCGCGCCCGCCGCCAGCGTCTTCACATCGTCCTGCGCCGTTTCGCCATTCATCGCGATGAGCAGGTCGATCTCCTTCTTGCGCGCAATGTAGCCATCTTTACTGGCGCGGATCGTGAACCAGGTCGGCAGCCCCGCAATGTTCGAGGGGAAAAGATTCTTCCCCGAAATCGGCACTCCCATCTGGAAAATGCTGCGCAACAAAACTGTGTTGGAACTCTGCGACCCCGAGCCATTCACTGTGGCAACCTGAATGCTCATGTCATTAACGACG
>Ga0181532_10003422_pt1 | contig 14259 bp, 8 predicted proteins | sample PEATcosm2014_Bin_33_FD_119768 | JGI IMG/M metagenome (GOLD analysis project Ga0181532, IMG submission 119768) | Peatland microbial communities from MTU Mesocosm Facility, Houghton, MI, USA - PEATcosm2014_Bin11_30_metaG | ecosystem: Environmental > Terrestrial > Soil > Wetlands > Peat | place...
CGAGATCGCGGATTTCGCCGACCATGATGACATCGGGATCCTGGCGCAAAAACGCCCGCAGCGCCGACGCAAAGGTGAGTCCCACCTTGTTGTTCACGTTGACTTGATTGATGCCGGGAAGATTGATTTCCGCCGGATCCTCCGCGGTCGAGATGTTGCAATCCTCCGTATTGAGGATATTGAGGCCGGTGTACAGCGACACGGTCTTTCCGCTGCCCGTCGGGCCGGTCACCAGGATCATGCCCTGCGGCTTGGCAAGGTACTTCTGATAAATCTCGCGCTGATTCGGCTCGTAGCCCAGCGCATCGATGCCGAGCATCGCGCTCGAGGGATCGAGGATACGCGTGACGACCTTCTCTCCGAACAGGGTCGGGCAGGTGCTCACTCGAAAATCGATGGCGCGGTTCTTGGAGAGCCGCATCTTGATGCGGCCGTCCTGCGGCACGCGGCGCTCGGCAATATCGAGCCGCGACATGACCTTGAGGCGCGCGACGATTTTTACCGCCAGCTGGACCGGCGGCAGCGCCACCTCTTTGAGCACGCCGTCGATGCGCGTGCGAATGCGGAATATCTTCTCATAGGGCTCGAAGTGGATGTCCGAGGCACCCTTCTTGATGGCGTCGAGCAGGATCTTGTTGACGAAGCGCACGATCGGCGCGTCCTCGACATCGTCGCGGCCCAGCGCTTCGGCACTCGGGTCCTCATCGCCGCCGGTGACCTCGAGGTTTTCGAGATCGAAATCATCGTCGGTCAAGCTCGGCATGACCGCGTCGGCCTGATCGATGGCCTTGTTGACCGCCGCCTGCAGCTTGTCGTCCTCGACCACGACGAACTCGATGCTCATCGAAGTCTGGAAGCGAATCTCATCGAGCGCATGCAAATTGGTCGGATCCGCGACCGCCAGGAACAGCCGCTTGCCGCGCTTCATCAAGGGCAATACCCGGTGCTTCTGCAGGAGTTTGTCGCTCACCGCCCGCACGGCGTCCATGTCCGCCGCCACGGCATCCAGATCGAGGAGCGGCACGCCGAATTCGTTCGACGCGGAGATGGCGATATCGCGCGCGCTCGCCAGGCTCGAGGAGACGAGATGGGTCACCAGGCTCTGACGCTTTTCCTTCGCCTTGGCAACGGCGTCCTGCATGGCGGATTCCTCCAGCAATCCGTCTTGCACCAGCCGTTGGGCGAGGCCACCCAAGGCCATACGGTTGGTGCTGCCTACCGTCGCTATTGCGTTATCATTCATGGACTTAAGTCAAACCCCGGGTCAATGTATCTAGTCTACCATCGGTAGCCAGCTCGGCAATTGTCAAATCATCCGGGATAGTGGCACATCGGCCCCATCCGGCGCGTGACTTCAATCGCAAAATGAGCCGCCTGGCGGGGTGGGCGCCGGGCAAAAAAAGAAGCCCCTCCGTAGAGGGGCTTCGACCTGCGCTTCGCAGCGTTGATCAGATCTTCAACAGAACTACTTGCACTGAGTGGGCGCGTACTTGGCCAGCAGCGTCGCACCGGCTGCGAAAGGCAGCTTCTCGGCAGTCGCGGTGCCATTCGCCGTGGAGGTGCAGGCCCAGTCAATGTTGCCAGAAAGCGTCGTCGCGAGCTGGGCGCCCCCGATGGACGGGGTCAGAATAAGCGTCTTGGTCGATATTTGCGGCGTATTGGCGCCATAGGTAATCGTGATGACACCCCCGGCCGCGCCAGTGGAAATATTGACGTCAGAAACGTATTTCGTCGGCTGGAAATTGGGCGCATTCCAGGCCGTTGCGGCAGCGGTAACGCCTGCCATGTCGTTGGACTGGAATCCTTCGGCAACAGCAGTTTTCGCCGAGTCCGCCAAATTCAGGCCTTCCGTCACCTTCGCGCGGATGGTGTAATCCTGATAAGCGGGTATCGCGATCGCCGCCAAGATACCGATGATGGCAACCACGATCATCAATTCGATGAGGGTGAAGCCCTGTTGCACTTTCTTAAACATTTTAGCTCCTGATGATGAACACAAAAACAAAGTTCACAATTCGAACAACGGCCGGCGCCGGTAGTGGGGGAAAAGCAAGTGATGTGCCAACAGTCGACGTGGCCACGTAAGTGCATGAAATTAGAGGACTATTCTCAATTCGAGACCGCACCGCTTGACATAGAACCGTCGTCAACCAGCGCCGCTTGTGGCGCGCAGGGTCACACAGTGACAAATTTTGTCAGGCAGCGGCCGGCGGATCAGCCCCCTCGTTTTCCTCGTGATAGCTGCCGTCGGCGTTGATGTCCCAAATTTTGGCCTTCCCCGCGCCCGAGTGGATGATTGAATGGACGGCACACCTCGCCGAGAGCATGGAGTGGTCCTGGTTGTTGTAGCGATGCATCCCGTTGCGCCCAATCGAATAAAGATTCTGGAACTCGTCCAGGTAGGCGCTGACGGTTTTGAAATGACGATACTCTCCGAAATACGCCGGGTACGCCTTGGGGACGCGCACCAGGGTGCCATCGAGTACGTCTTCTCGCCTGATCAGACCAATTTTTGCAAGTTCATCAGCCGCGAAATCGATGATCCGCCCATCGGGCAGGGACCAAAATTCATCGCCCTCACGGCAGAAATACTCCAATCCCAGCCATATGGTATCGGGGTCGGCCACCAAAGCCGGGCTCCAGTTGTTGAAGATCTGCAGCCGGCCGATTTTCACATCCGGCTCCTGGATGTAAATCCAATTGTCCGGCGGCATGCCGTTTCGGCCGCTCTGAGCCGCCTTCTCGCGCGATGAGATCATCCTGCGCAGCAAAAGTCCCACCGTCATGAAGTCGCGGTACGGAAGCCGCTGCGCGATGTGCGCAACGCGCTCATCCTCGGGCGAGAGCATCGCCGCAAGGTCCTGAACGGCCAGCGTCGACAGAAGATAGTCACATGCAACGCGGCGCACTGATCCGGTCGTCTCGTCGCGCACCGTGACGGCGGTGACGCGGAGGCCAGAGCGCTCGATTCCGACAACCCGATGTCGTAGGTGGATGTGTCCGCCGCGCGACGCCACGCGGCGCGCGACTTCCTCCCACATTTGACCGGGACCGAACTTCGGGTAGAGGAAGCGCTCGATCAGACTGGTCTCCATTTGCTTTTGGGCGGTATCCATCGATGAGCGAAACGGCCCCGCAAGGGCATGAGCGAGCGCCCTGGTCACGGACAATCCCTTGATCCGCTGCGCGCCCCAAGCGGCGGAGATTTCCGCGCAGGGGACTCCCCACACCTTCTCCGTATAGTCTTTGAAGAACGTCCGGTATAGACGCTCTCCGAAGCGATTCACCAGGAAATCCTCGAGCGATGTTTCCGGGAGCCGCTGGGCGAGCCGCGCATGCACGTAGCTCGAACCCACACGCAGCGTTTCCGCGATGCCCATGTTCTTGAGCGTGTTCGCATTGAGCTTCAAGGGGTAATCGAAAAAACGGCGCCGATGGAGAATCCGCGACAGGCGCCGCCGAACCAACATCACCGAATCCGTTGAGGACGATGCAAGGATCGCGGGCACCAAATCGCGCGATTGTCGCCGGTAACTGATGCGCAGCGTCGTATCGGCTTCCATTTGGCCCTTGGCGATGGGCAAGATCTCCTGCCACCAGCACATCACCCAATCGGATTTGGAGAAGAATCGATGGCCGCCGAGGTCCATTCGATTGCCGCGATAGTTCACCGTCTTGGAGATCCCGCCTACTTGAATGTCCCGTTCGAATACCACGGGAACAACATCCGAGCTGCGCAGCAGTTCCAGGGCAGCAGTCAACCCGGCCGGCCCCGCGCCTGCCACGACTGCGATTTTATTCACGCGGATGGAGTCGCGGAGTGTGCGAGCCGGCAATCGTAGAGGTACAAGTCCCGTCGATTTGCAGGATCAGTCTGACGAAGCGGCTCGAAGCCGACATTCTCTGCCGCCACCACGAAATTGAGCTGTGGGTCCGCACACACGCTGATCAGCCGATCTCGGGTAAGAGGCCGTGTCGGGGTCGAGTTGCCTTTGCGGGTGCGCGCCTCATTCATATTCGATAACAGCTTCCAATCGGGATCCATGAGCGGCAGCAGCACTTGCGACCGGCGGCGAACCTCGAGCGCAGTTGCGCGTGAGAAAACGACGCCCGAAGATTGATCAACCGTCAAATAGCTCGGACGCTCCAATGTAAACCAGGCAAATGCGGCAGAGTTATGCGCCGGTACGACAAATACATTGGCGTTCTGTGGAATCGCACGACGCCAATCCGAGAACTCGTCGCTCTGCGCGGTGGTCCCTTCCCTGCTGCTGTCCTGGAGCGCACGAGGCAGGCAATATATCAAAGCCGCAGCGAGCGTTGCGACCAAGAGCGGCAACGCTACCGCAGACCGAATCGCTCGTATCCAGTACGCAATCGCTCCTACGATCGCGATGGGCAGGAACTCCATTCCCGGAAACCTTCCGATGAGCGCCGGAGGCTCGCGATTCGATCCGGACGCCAGCGACCAAGCAATAGTCCCAAAATTCCTGTTGGGCCACGCGAGGACACCCAGGCCGAACAAAACCGCAACAACGCACAGAATCTTCGCAGCGGGAGCATTGACGCGATCTCGTGTCAGCCAAAGAATCAATGCGCACGCCAAACATGCGGACCCATTAATTATAGGGAATGTCCATGCAAAAATCATCAGCAGCGCACACGGCGGACCGCATTTATCAGAGCGCCACATGGCCTTAACCGTTGGCGCCAGCAGTAGCACGCCCGCAAAGCTGGCAACCCACATCCATCGCCAGGCCTGGCCCTGCACGAGCAGGCTCACCGGGCCGACGATGCTTGCAACGAGTGCGACTGCTAATCCCGTCGCGCCTACGAGCATCGCGGCCATGCAGAGCCTGCGAACTCGTGCATCGTCAATCGCCAGGGCACTGATGCATAGCGACAAGAAGGGCAGAGCATTCAGGCTCCAATCGGCGGGGCGCCAGTACTGGAGAAAGAGAAACTGCGAGCGTTCACGCACCACCTCGAACCAATTTGCGTCCATGATGACGAAGAAACGCGCAATCGATGACTGATGCTGCGCGCCCACGGCCACACCCAGCTCCAGAAGAATTCCGGCTGCGGCGGCCAAGGCGCCCAACCGCAGCGGCAACCAAAGGCAAATCAACAACAGCAAACCCGGCAAGGCCATCAACGGGTGCACAAACATCGCGGCGCATGCGATCAGCACGCCGAAGAATCGCGAACCGTAGCACCAACACGCGAGGGCAGTGATGACGAGCGGTTCCGCCAGCGAGCGGGCGGTCAGCCAATCTTCGGCATAGTGAAACACGTCAAACGCGCCATATCCGCGTCCGGTCATGATGAGCAAGGCAACTGTGAGAAATGCGCAATAGCCGTCCGCAAGCCGGCGCGCCAGCAGCCACGCAGCGGCCAGGAACCAAACCTTGAATACAATGGTGAGCGTCAATGCGGCGTTTCGAAGGCCGATCAGAGCGATGAAATATGCGTAGAGGCTCGAAAAAATCGTGTATGAGTCCTGAGACGTATTCCGGAGATAAAGATCGTTGAAAAGATTTGGATGAATTCGGGCGAAAGCCTGAACTGCGTACAGCCGGGCATCGCCCAGACCCTGGTAGTGATGGGTCCCGGACCAGAGCAAAACGAGCAGCAAGGTCAGGGCTAGAGTCGTTGCGCCGCGCCCCACTGCGCCATTCGGTAATTTGCCAGACCCGGTATCGGAAATCGTAAAAATTTCTAGTCTCTCAGCCCTTTCAACGGACCGATGAACTTCTCATAATTGCGCCAGCGTCCCACGGATTGCTTGTAGATCTTTTGCCGCACCTGCCAGGCGCTGGCCGTATTAACGGTACGCTTGGTCTCATGGAACGTCAGACAGCGCTCATCCCACTCGAGGCCCAGAAAATCGATGATCTTGCGCGTCCACGCTTCTTGATCGGCCACCAGTTCTTCGTAAGGCACCTCAAGAATCGTCCCCGCCGGCAGGGCGCTGCACCAATGGTCCATCAGGCGCTGGTGCACCTTGTAGTAGTCCGCCAAATCGGCCAAATCCATCGCGAATCTCATGGCTGTGGAGAAATGCTGGAAATAACAAGACAAACAGGTGTCGATTGGATCCCGCCGCATGCGGATGATGCGCGCGTTTGGAAATACCGAGTATATGAAGCCCAAGTAATCGGAGTTTATCGTGGTCTTGTCGACGACGCGCGTCGCGCCGGGGCAATGGCGCTCGAGAACGCGTAGATACTCCTCAGCCAGCTTTTTCTTCGCTGGCTCGCCGAGAATTCCTTGGCGTAGCTCGCTTTGGTGCGCACGCGCGGCGTTGAGCCAGAACTCCGGCTCACCCGCGCCCTTTGCGGCAGGATGCGATGCAATGATCTGCTCGGTCAGCGAAGTGCCGGAACGAGGCATTCCGACCACGAAGATCGGCTTCGTCGAGGCGGATCCGCCGGACCCCATTGCCGCCAATGTCTCGCGCGTATAGCCTCGAATCATGTCGTCGGCGAAGCGAGAGTGCGCTTGCCGATCGTACTTTTGGGCTACCGTCTTCAGCAGCTCGTTGGCGCGTCTATAGTTCTGGAAGGCCCGTTCAAAATCCTCGACGTCATCGCAATACTTTCCGATTGCAAAGCGGAGTTCAGCCTCCTCCCAAAGGGAGATGCCGCTGCCTGCGATTTCCTCCGCTCCTTTGAGCCAGTCGCTGTCGGCAATCGTCATTTTGCGAACGCTGTTCAGTGCCGCCCAGGCGGTTGGCATCTTCGGATTCATTTTCAACGCGCGTTTGATCAAGGACTCCGCCTCCTCGAATCGACCCTCCGTGCGCGCGATATTCCCGAGACCCAACAAGGCATCCGCATCACCGGGATCAATCTTCAGCGCCTTTCGAAACGCAGCCTTGGCCTCATGTTGGCGGCCCGTGAAAGCGAGAGTCGTGCCGAGCCTGGTGCGCGCACCCGGATATTTGGGGTTCACTCGTAGGGCGCGCCGCAGCCATTCTTCAGCCTGCTGTGGATCCCCTTGCAGCAAAGTTGCAAGATTGCAGAGGGCCTCTGCAAATTCGGGCTCGATGTTTATCGCTTCACGGTAGCGCTGCTCGCCCTCCTGATAGCGACCGAGCCTGCAAAGGGCAACTCCGAGATTGTTAAGGACATCCGCGCGGTGCGGAACGAGCGAATCAAACTCGCCATATAGGGCAACCGCTTGCACATAATCGCCCTCGGCGAAGGCTTTATGGGCTCGCGTGAGAAGAGCATCGGTCTTTTTAGAGTCGGGCTGATTCGCGGACGCGGCCACCGGGATGTGGCGCGACGCGGCGTCGGTCATTCTCTGGGAGAGATGCAATATCAAGCATTGGGTCACTTCATTGGCGACCTGCGGCTTGACGCCATTCTCGATGAGTCTCCACTTGAAGGAGTTCGCGAATTTCGCCTTCTTGTAGAAGTTCAGTCGTAAAGTGCGGACGTCGCGGTCGGCACGCCGCAGCAACTCCAGTAGCGCATTGGACCGCTCCCCGTTTAGCGCTTTTTCAATGCGTGCAGTGCCAGCTGCCGTCCGCGGCGCAAATTCATCGGCTAACGAAGTGCCGACCTCGGCGGCTTCGCGCCCGTTGAACCAGTCGAGCATCATTTGCATTCCACTATTCGGTTGAGTTTACAGAGCGAACCCAAGTACTTGAACATAATAAATTCCAAAAATTAGTGAGGGCAATCACGTTTTTGGGGCACTACTCGATCCCGAGCTTTTTGATCCGGTATCGCAATGCACGAAACGACATCCCCAATGCTTTGGCAGCGGCCGTCTTGTTGAAGCGCGTCTGCTCGAGTGCTTTGATGATGGCATCGCGTTCAATGTCTTCCAGATGGTCGCCCAGCGCTCCCGCATTCGATGAAATGATGGCCGCGCCCGCGGTCCCCGGGGTCGGCCGGAGTTGAATATCGCTTGCGCGCACTTCGCCGCTGGTGCTCAGCGTGAGTGCGCGCTCCAGGATGTTCTCCAGTTCTCGAACGTTGCCGGGGAATGCGTAAGCCTCGAGCGCCGCCAACGCGTCTTTGCCCAGCAGCGGCGGTGTGATCTTCATGCGCCGCCCCAGTCTGCGCAGGATGGCCTCCGCGAGTTCCGGGACATCCTCCGGCCGTTCGCGCAGCGAAGGCACCCGCAATTCGATCACGTTCACCCGGTAATACAGGTCCTCGCGGAATTTGCCTTCGGCAACCAGCTGAGCGAGATTCTTGTGGGTGGCCGACAGAATCCGCACGTCGATTCCCGTCTCAGCCTGTTCGCCGACCGGACGCACGGCCTTTTCCTGAATCACGCGCAGCAGCTTGACCTGCATGTGCAGCGGCAGGTCGGCAATCTCATCCAAAAACATGGTGCCGCCCTCGGCCGACTGAATCAGCCCCTTTTTGTCGGCGACCGCACCGGTGAAGCTGCCGCGCTTGTACCCGAAAAGCTCGCTTTCCATGAGTTCGGTGGGAATGGCCCCGCAATTGACCGGCACGAAGGGACCGTCGCGGCGCGGGCCGGATTCGTGGATGAGCTTCGCCACCAATTCCTTGCCGGTGCCGGATTCGCCGGATATGTGCACCGGTGCCTGGCTGCGCGCGACGCGCGCGATCATTTCGCGCAGGTGCTGTATGGCGGGCGACGTGCCGAGCAGCCGCGGACCGAAGACGCTGGTATCGCCGTCGTTGGTTTCCGACAGCTTGATGGCGGTGGCGACCAGTTTGCGCAGGCCCGCGAGATCCAAGGGCTTGGAGACGAAGTCAAAGGCTCCCAATTTGAGCGCGCGCACGGCGGTCTCCATGTTGCCATGGGCGGTGATCACGGCGACGGGGACGCTGGGCGTGTACTGCTGCATCCATTTGACCAGGTCCAGCCCATCGCCGTCGGGCAGCTGCATGTCGGTGAGACACAGATCGAAACGTTCGGTCTTGAGCATGCGTTGTGCCGCAGCGATGCTGTCGGCGGTGCGCGGGTTCAAATCCATGCGCTCCAAGGTGATGGACAGCAATTCGCAAAGGTCCGGTTCGTCGTCGACCACCAATACTGCAGGCTTCGGCATGATTCTATTGTAGCGTCAGCGTATCGAGCGCGGCACTATTCCTCCCAGCGCTGCGGGTCGCTGAACACGACTCTGAATGTGCTGCCGCCGCCGCTGCGCGGCTCGTAGAGCAGGATCGCGCGATTCAGCTGACACAGCTCGCGGGCGATAAACAGGCCGAGTCCCGTGCCGCCCTTGCGGCCGGTAAAAAACGGCTCGAAGATTCGATCGACGGCCTGCCATTCGATGCCGGGTCCGCGGTCGGCGACCTCCAGACACGGGCGCAGACTCGGGTTCAGGCGGCTCAGCTTGATTTCCAGCGCGATGCCGGCGCGAATTTCGCCGTACTTGATCGAATTTTCGCACAGATTCCAGACCACCTGATGCAGGTGGCTGGGATCGAAGCGCACTTCCAGATCATCGGCCTCTTCGAACACGCCGATCTGTGTCCGCGGAATCTGCATGGTCTGTGAGAACTCGCCAAGGAACTCTTCGAGCCAATCGCCGAGGGTCAAGCGGCTTGGCTTGGTGGCTTCGCGGCGTGAGAGCTGCAATACGTTGTTGATGATGGTGCTGACCCGTTCCGAATTGTTACGGATGATATCGGTCAGCCGCCGCTCGGCGGCCCCGATGTTCGGGCTTTCGGCGAGCAATTGTCCGGCATGGCTCATCGCCCCGACAGGATTGCGAATTTCGTGGGCGATGCTCGCGGACAGGCGGCCGAGCGCCGCGAGCTTGCTTTGCTGCACACGCTCCGCCATGAGGCTGGTGTCTTCGAGGAAAATCAGCGTGGGCCCCGGCGCCACCCCGCCGAGCGGTGCGAAGTGCGGTTGAATCAGGCGCGCGCCGTCGGCCGCGACGAAGGTGGAGGGCGCGACCTCGTCCCGTTCGCCCTGCCGCCAAGTGCTCAACGAATAGAGCAAGCGGGGCGAGACCTCGCCGACCAGCGCCCCGGGCACCGCATGCGTGTCGCCGAGAATCTCGGCCGCGGATTCGTTGATCAGGCGAATCCTGTCCGCGGCATCGACGACCAGCAGACTCTCGCGCAAATGCTGCACGATGTACTGCGACAAATCGGCGAGATTCGCCAGATCGACGTCCTTCTGGCGTACCAGGTCCTCGCTTTCGCGCATGCGCACCGCGACCACGCTGGCCGATGCCGCGAACGTGAACAGCACGATCCCCAAAAGGCCGGCCGTTGCGTACGCGGTGATGTCGGCATGGCCGCTGAGTTGCTGCCAAATGGTGTCCGCCAGCACCGCGAGGGCCGCAACAGCGGCCAAGAACAGCGCGCTGCGCGTCGGCAGCAAGAACGCCAAGCCGCCCACCGGGACCAGCAGCAGCAATCCCAAGCCGCTGGCGATGCCGCCGCAGGCGTGCAGCACCATCATCAGACTCGTAAGATCGACGGTTGCCTGCAGGATCGTTTGGACATGCGCCGTTGCCAGGCGTCTGCGCACCAAAACCACGCTGCCGAGGCCGAAACACAGGTAAAAGATCGCCACGCCGAAGAAGAGCCGCGGCGACTCGACGGCAATGCCGCGCGAGCCGCCCAGGGAATATAGGCCGAGCAGCACCAGCGGCACCAGCACCCGGTACAGATTGAGCAGGCCGAGCACTCGCCAGTTGAGCGCGATCTTGGGGCCGCTGCCGCGGTCGAATGAGCGGTTCAGAAGGGTCACGTTCCTTGAGGATTCACGTCGAAAGCCAGGTTTTGCGCTGTGGTGCAGCTTAATTCAGAATAGCGCGCCTCAATGCGACCAGATCGGCACTCGAGGATAATTCATGAATCGGCGCAACTATAGCAGGGGATCGGATTGACTCGTCCATCTCAGCTGCGCTGTGTCATGGCGCAGCTCAACATGGTCGTCGGCGCCGTCGAGGGCAATACCTCGCGCATCATCGCCGCGGCGAACCAGGCGCGTGAGCAGTCCGCCGCCGACCTGGTGATGCTGCCGGAGCTGGCCGTCTCGGGATACCCGCCGGAGGATCTGCTGTTCCATTCGGGCATGCGCGCGCAGGTCGCGCGCTCGATCGAGCGGCTCAAAACCGAGGTTCGCGGCATCACGCTGATCGCCGGCTATCCGGAATACGACGGAACGCGAATCTACAATTCCGCCATCGTCATTCGCGACGGCGCGGTGTTGGCAAATCACCGCAAGGCCTGCCTGCCCAATTACCGGGTGTTCGACGAAAAGCGCTATTTCACCCCCGGCGCCGAATCCACGGTAATCGAATTGAACGGCATCAAGGCGGGGATCCTGGTGTGCGAGGACGTCTGGGACGCAGAACCTGCACTGCGGGCGCGCCGCGCCGGCGCGCAGGTGCTGCTGATCATCAATGCCTCGCCCTATGAAGTGGACAAGCAGCGGCAAAGAGAGCGGCAGGTCGGCGCCGTACGCGTCGCCGAGACGGGAATTCCGCTGGTGTTCGTCAATCTGATCGGCGGCCAGGACGAGCTGGTATTCGACGGCAATTCCTTCGTCATGGATGCCGCCGGCGAGATCACGATGCGCGCTCCCGCGTTTACCGAGGGCATGTATGTGGTCGATCTGGCGCTCGACGCCGGCGGCACAGTCAGGCCGGTGCCCGCCGCCATCGCACCGCTGCAGGGTCAAGAGCAGAGTGTGTACAGTGCATTGGTGCAGGGCACGCGCGACTATGTCGACAAGCACCGCTTTCCGGGCGCGGTGCTCGGGCTCTCCGGCGGCGTCGACTCCGCGCTCACCCTGTGCATCGCCGTCGATGCACTGGGCGCCGAGCGGGTGCATTCAGTCGCCATGCCATCGCGCTACACCTCGCAGATGAGCAGGGAAGATGCCGCCCAGCAGGCATCCTGGCTGCGCGTCAAGCACAGCGAAATATCCATCGAAGGCATGTTCGAGGCGGCACTGGCGGCTTTGAAGGACGAGTTCGCCGGGCTGCCTCCCGATACCGCCGAGGAGAACATCCAAGCGCGCTGCCGCGGCGTTTTGCTGATGGGCATATCCAACAAAACGGGCCGCATGCTGCTCACCACCGGCAACAAGAGCGAAATGGCCGTGGGCTATGCGACCCTGTACGGCGACATGGCCGGCGGCTTTGCGCCCATCAAGGATTGCAGCAAGCTGCTCGTCTACCGGCTCTGTGCGTGGCGCAATGAGCAATCGCGGGTGATTCCCGCACGCGTCATCGAGCGGCCGCCTTCGGCGGAGCTGCGCCATGGCCAAAAGGATACCGACAGCCTGCCCCCGTACGAGGTGCTCGACCCCATCCTGGAAGCGTTCATCGAGGAGGATTTGTCGGTGGATCAGATCGCGGCTCGAGGCTTTGACCGCAAGACCGTGGGGCGCATCCTCGACATGGTCAAGCGCAGCGAATACAAGCGCCGCCAGGCCCCGCCCGGCGTGCGGGTGAGCGGCCGGGCATTCGGCCGGGATTGGCGCTACCCGATCACCAGCGGCTATCGGACGGGCTGAGGGCCCATCACGGGCGCGCTACAGGATCCGCTTCCACCAGGCCTTCTTTCGCTGTATGTCTTTGATATTGCCGGGATAGTTGTCCGCATACACGCGCTCGGCATTCTTCGCAAGATCGGGCATGTCGAGGTCGTAGTAAGCATCGACCATCACCTTGAGGGAGCCCTGGACCGCAGGGGCGCCGTCGTAATTTTCAACGCAGTACTTGGCGCGATTGAGCGCGCCGACATAGGCGCCTCGCCGCATGTAGTAAAGCGCAACGTGCAATTCGAAGTCGGCCAGGCGATTGCGCAGGAAAATCATGCGCTGCCGAGAATCCACGGCATACTGGCTGTGCGGATATTTCTTCAGCAGCTCGTCGAAGGCGTCAAAGGACTTTTTCGCGTTGACCGGCGGACGCTGCGACAAATCGACATTGAGCCAGCGCTCCATGAAATTCGCCTGACGCTCGAAATACACCAATCCCTTCATGTAGTAGGCGTAATCGACCCGAGGGTTGGTGGGGTTTTCGCGAATGAAGGTATCGGCGGCGTCGATCGCCGGATCGACCTCGTGATTCTTGTAGTAGGCGTAGATCAGATCGATCTGCGCCTGGCGCGCCGGTTCGCTGAACGGGAAGCGCGATTGCAGGGTTTCGAGCTGTTTGATCGCCTCCCCGTAGTTCGAATTCTTCATCGACTTCTGGGCGCGGGCGTAGATCACCTCAGGGCCGGATTTGGCATCGTCCCGATGACTGCGGCAGCCCGTAGCCAGCACGCCGATACCGATGGCGAGCAACAGTATGCGGCACGGATGGACAAGATCACGCAGTCTCACAAGCGAATCCTTACAATGGGTGGGTTCAAAGACGCGCGGCAGTATACCCGATGCCCCGCCGCAAGCTTCGAGTGCCCGTATGAACGCCGAGTTCCAAGTCATCGACCTTAAAATCCCTCAGGAGTTGGCCGGACAGCGGCTCGACAGCGCTCTGGCGCGGCTGCTGCCGCAGTATTCGCGCACACGGATCAAGGGTTGGATCGAGGCGGGCCAGATACAGGTCGGCAGGCTTTCCTGCAAGCCCCGCGATGTGGTGAGCGCGGGTTCCCGGGTCCGGGTGCACCTCAAGGTCGAACCGCCGGCCGGAGCCGTGCTGCCCGAAGCGATCGGGCTCGACCTGAAGCACGAGGATCGGGACGTGCTGGTGATCGACAAGCCGGCGGGGCTGGTGGTGCATCCCGGAGCCGGAAATCCGCGCCATACGCTGCAAAACGCCCTGCTGGGCTTCGATGCGTCGCTGGCCGCGCTGCCGCGCGCCGGCATCATCCACCGGCTCGACAAGGACACCAGCGGCCTACTGGTGGTGGCGCGTACGATCGAAGCGCATACCGCACTGACCCGCCAGCTGATGGCGCGCTCGGTGTCTCGGGAATACCTTGCCGTGTGCGTGGGCATCATGACCGCCGGCGGCAGCATCGATGCGCCGATCGGGCGCCATCGCAGCGACCGGCTGCGCATGGCCGTGCGCCAGGACGGCCGACCGGCTATCACGCACTATCGCGTGCTCGAGCGCTTTCGCGCTCACAGCTACCTGCGCGTCAAGCTCGAGACCGGGCGTACCCACCAGATCCGGCTGCATTTGGCGCATCTCAAGTACCCGATCGTGGGCGATCCCAAGTATGGCGGCCGCTTCGGGCGACCGCGCGGCGCAGCGGAGCGATTGATCGTCACGTTGCGCGGCTTCAAGCGGCAGGCGCTGCACGCGGCGAGCCTCGCGTTCGATCATCCGCGCTCCGGCAAACG
>Ga0181532_10003425_pt1 | contig 14246 bp, 14 predicted proteins | sample PEATcosm2014_Bin_33_FD_119768 | JGI IMG/M metagenome (GOLD analysis project Ga0181532, IMG submission 119768) | Peatland microbial communities from MTU Mesocosm Facility, Houghton, MI, USA - PEATcosm2014_Bin11_30_metaG | ecosystem: Environmental > Terrestrial > Soil > Wetlands > Peat | place...
AACCGCGGTGCGCACGGCGCTCGAAAATCTGACGGTCCTGTCTGTGAATACCCAGCTGGAACCGAGCTCCCAGGGACAGAATCTGCCAGTGGTGACCTTGCTGGCCAATCCGGCCGATGCCGATGTCCTCGCGCTCGCAGATTCCGGAGCGCGCGTGCGTCTGACTCTGCGAAATCCGCTCGATGGGGAGATGCGAACCCGCACCTCCCTCTCGCTCGGCTCGGTCATGCATTCGGGAGCCGCTAAGCAGTAGCCGTCCGATCCTTCGCATCCGAGAATCACATGCTGATTGCCCTCATCCTCGCATTCTTCGTAGTCATCTTTTTGCTGGCTTCGATCACCGTCACGGTCGCGTGGATGGCGTTCCTGAAGACCAAGGCCGAGGAGTCCGAAGCGGCGCTCGGGGATCTGGAAGGCGCGGAAGAGGCAGAACCGGATTCGCCGGGCCCGCGGGCGACCGCCGAAGAGGAGGATTCAGGCTTATTCCGTAACGAGCGCCTGAGCACGCTCAACTTCTGGAACGCGGTGCTGGCGCACTTTGACTTTATTGAAATCATGGAGGCTCGGATCGCGCAGGCCGAGTTGGACTGGTCGGTCGGCCGCGTCACCTTGATGATGCTGCTCTCGGGCACCGTGGCAGTCGCGATTCTGCTGAAGTTCGCCTCCGTATGGGCCGCGCTGGCGGGCGCCGTGCTGATCGCCTTCGCTCCCTACGGCTACATCCTGCATCGTAGGAATAAACGCTTTGATAAATTTCGCGAGAATTTTCCGGACGTGCTGGACTCCCTGGCCAGGGCGTTGCGCGCCGGTTACCCGCTTTCGGCCGGGATGGAAATGATTTCCTCCGAGACGCAGCCGCCGGTATCGACCGAAATGCGGAAAACCGCCGCCGAAGCCAACCTCGGCATGGGCTGGACGCGGGCGCTCGAAAACCTTGGCAAGAGGATTCCGCTGCTGGAAGTGAACCTGTTTATCGCCGCCGTACAGCTGCACTCGCGCACGGGCGGCAAGCTGAGCGAGGTGCTGGTCGGCCTGGCGGAGAATATGCGCGAGGCGATCGCGCTGCAAGGCGAAGTTCGCTCCCTCGCCGCGCACGGCAAGCTCACGGGAGTGATTCTGACCATCCTTCCCATCGGCATCACCATCATGATGATGATCGTCAGCCCGGGCTACATGGCGGTCCTCTACAATCACCCGTGGGGCAAGAACCTGATCACCGCGGCGGTGGTCTGCCTGGTGCTGGCTCACCTGATCATCCGGAAGATCGTGGATATCCGAGTATGACGCCGGCTCAATTACTGATCGGCCTGTTCTGCTTCATCGTGGCCGCGGTCAGCGCCGCGGGATACGTATTCGTGCTGCGGCCGATGCGCGTCGATGGAGGCGTGGAGATTCCCGCACCCATCGCGCTCGGGCAGCGGGAGATGCCTAGCGCGCAGGCGGCCGTGGTGGATATGTTCCGCCTGATCGGCGAGGCCGTGCCGGGAATGACCGCGCAGGCGGGCAGGCTCCAGCGGCAATTGATCGCCGCCGGGTTCCGCTGGCCCTCGGCCCTCTCGATCTTCATCGGCATCAAGTACGCCACGGCGGTGATGCTCGCTGTAGCCGCGATGGCGGCGACCATGGCGTATCACAGCGACGTCTCCGCAGCCCTGCTTCCGGCCTTGTGCGGCATCGGCTTCGGTTATCTGCTGCCGGATCGCGTGCTGGACAGAATGGTGGAACGCCGCGTGGAGCGCCTGCGCCGGGGACTTCCCGCCGCGCTGGATCTGCTGGTTTTGGCGGTTGAGGCCGGCCAGGGACTGGACGCGGCGATTCTCGACACCAGCCGCGGTTTACGCGCCAGCCATCCCGATCTTGCGGCCGAGTTCACCCAGCTTCAGCTCGAGCTGAAGGCCAATACCACGCGCGCCGATTCCCTGCGTAACCTGGCGGCGCGGAGCCAGGATATCGAGATGCGCAAGTTCGTCAACCTGCTGATCGATACGGACCGCTTCGGGACCAGCCTGGGACCGGCGCTGAAAACCCACGCCCGCTACATGCGCATCCGGTTTCGGCAGATCGCGCAGGAAAAAGCGCGCAAAGTGGGCGTAAAGCTGATCTTCCCGGTGTTTTTCCTGATTTTTCCATCGGTGATTCTGGTCACCCTGGGACCGGCGGTGATCCTCATCTTCCAGCAGATGAAGAATCTGATGGCGCAGTAGCGGTTCCTGCCTCTCCTATCTCACCCGGCATCCGGATCGTGGGAGAATCGCGTCATGAAGCTGCGGATTCACGCCAACTCCCTGCGGCTCCGCCTGAGCCGTAGCGAAGTCGCCCGTCTCACCGAGACCGGACGCCTGGAAGAAAAGCTGGAGTTTCCAGGGGGCGCGCGATTGACCTACGCGATCGAGAGCGGAGACGTGTCCGTTCCGCAAGCGTCCTTCGATGCAACCACGATCCGCGTCACGCTTCCGCGAAATTGGGTGGAGAGATGGGCCACCACCGGCGAAGTCGGTATCTCAGGCAAGTGCGTCTTCGGCGGCCACGTTCTCGCCGTGCTGGTCGAGAAGGATTTTCAGTGCGCCCATGCCGACCCGGACCCGGATGCATATCCGAATGTCCAGCCTGAGACGGGCGCATGAAGCCGCTTGAGAGCTCTTTTCGTCTCAGCGCGGACTCGCGATCCGGTCAATTTTCAGCTTGAAGATGCCGTTGGTCCAGCCGGATGGGGGCTGGCCGGACCTTCGCGCAGCGCCGCGTAGCGATAGCTGGTCCAATACGGGCCCGCGGCATCGTTCGGCTCAACTCGAAGCATGCGGCAGCCGCTTTGTTCGACCAGAGCGATCACGCGCTGCTTTTCCACGCCGTATACATCCATTGCGGGCTGGGCCCGCAGTAAATACCTCCGGACGATCTCCTGATACAGGGTGTTACACAGCCGCCCGACCAGCGGCCTGCGGCACCGATCCACTAACTGGAAGACGAGCAAACCGCCCGGCCGGAGCCGGCCTACCAGGCCGCGCAGGTAACGCATTGCATGCCGCGGCGGCATGTGCTGCAAAGTAATGGTGGAATAAATCAGATCGAAGCCGGAGACCGGAACGGCGCGAAAGCTCGGGTCCGGATTTTGCACGAAAATGCAGTTGGGAATGTGGGAGTTATATTCGCGCGCCAGCCGCAGCATCGCGGGCGAAATATCTACGCCGTAGACTTCGTCGAAGTGAACCGCAAGGGCCCTGGTCAGCCTCCCCACGCCGCAGCCGAAATCCATCGCGCGATGGCGGACGAGGGGTACCTCAAGCGACGCCGCGTGGTGCATCAGAGCGTCGATTTCCCGCCGGCCCGTCTCGAAGAACGCTTCGGTTTCCCAGCGGCGATCCTTCATCCGCGGGTCCGTCAGAATCGCCCACAGCGGATCGATCTCCGCATGACGGTCCCAGTCGCTCCGCACGCGTGCCAGGCTGTGCCACATTCATTTCGATTCTGGCACACCACCCGTTTCCGGCACGGCCGCGCGAGCGTCCGCTTCTAGTCCTTCTCGTCTTCCCAGCCCTTCACGGGGCGTCCCGTTACCTGCGCCAGGCTGACGGGCTTGCGGGTCCACGGCTGGCCGTGGACTTTGTCGATCTGATCGCGAAAGCTCATGAGCGGCCCCGGGTAACCGATCAGCTGCCATCCGATCAGTCCCGCGTTTCCGCCATGCATCGGATCGCTGAACATCCCTTCGAGAGTATGCTGGCGCAGCATGCGGAAGAATCTCGAGGTCTCGATGGCGCGGAGGCGCTGGTCCTGCTCGTCTGGTTTCAGATCCGCGAAATCGCCCAGTTGCTTGATCCCGGCGCGGTAGATTTCGCGAGGGTTCTCTTTGCCCTGAAAGCCGTGCTCCGGCACGGACTCCACAAAGGGCGCCTGGGTATAGCGGTACTTGTCGCGTCCGTACGGACCGGCGAGCTGCCGGTCGATATAAATCACGACTCCCGCTTCCGTCGCGCCCGGACCGCTCTCGTCCTTGGGGAAAATGCGCTCGCACGCCGCCGTCACAACGCGCGCCTCCGCGGCGGTGAAGAATCGCAGAGGAACACGAACGGTCCCCTCCTGCGCCTGGACGCGGAACGGCTCGCCGGCTAGCGTGTATAACAGCACTCCGCCCAGGCCACTCGCGGGAAGAGTCATAAATTCGCGGCGTTTCATGCGAACCTCCTCACAACAGAGCTCCGTGAGGTCATAACAGCGCTCCCGGACGCTTGAGGTACTTGTCGATCAGCCCGTCGGCGCCGCGCAGCGTCACGGCGAGAATGGTGAGCGTCGGGTTCCCGGAGGAATTTTGCGGGAAAGCCGAGGCTCCCATCACCCACAGGTTCGGCATCTGCCAGTGCTGCATCCACGGATTCACGACGCTGGTGTCGGGCGAAGTGCCCATGATCGCGCCTCCGTTGACATGGGTGCTCTGATAGTTGGTCACGGTGTACTTATCGAGCCAGCGCGTCGCCCCGCCGGTACGCATGTCCATCGCCTTCGCGATCTGGTTGTGAATCTGCGCCAGCATGGCGCCCTGGGCCCGTTCGTGGTCGGTCCAGTCGAGCGTCATACGCTGCAAAGGATCGCCGAACTTGTCGGCATAGGTGGGGTCCAGGTCCAGATAATGATCGCGATAGGAGAGATGGTCCGCTTCGCTGACGATGTTGGTGGTCTTGTCGTGCCAGGCGAGCGCGGCTTTCTTCCACTGCGACCCCCAATCCGATTTTGCCGTGCCTTGTGGAATCGCGCCGAACGATGAGATCGGACCCTCGCCGCTGCCCATTGCACGAATATTTCCGCCGCGCAGAACGCCCGGAAATGCCTCGATACCCTGGTTCCAGTCGTAGTCGCCGATCCCCATCCCCAGCGCGCCCGCGCCCATGAATCCGTTCAGCGTTTTGTCGGTGAACATCCGGGTCTGGACGCCGACCTGATGCGTCAAGTTACGCCCGAGCGTTCCTTTACCTGTGGCGGGATCGTACGGCTCGCCGATTTTCGACAGGTACAGCAGGCGCGAATTGTTGAGCGTCCACGAGGCCACGATCACGATGTCGGCGGGCTGCACGGTCTCCTGGCCGACGGCGTCGATGTAGCTCAGCGCCTCCGCCTTGCCGTCGCGATGGATCACGCGGCGCACCCAGCATCCCGTCCGCAGTTCGAAATTTTTCTTCTTCTGCAGCACCGGCAGTAAAGTATTCGACGGCTGCGCCTTGGCGCCGATCATGCATCCGAAGCGAGTGCAATAGCCGCAGTACGCGCAGGCAGGACGGGTGACTCCGTCGGGATTGGTATAGGTCCGGCTCAGAGTAGCGGCCGGGATGGGATAGGGATGATAACCGAGTCCGCGCACCGCCTTCTCAAACTCGGTGGTCAGGTACGTCTGCTTGTGCGGCGGAAGCGGATATTCGTGAGATCGCGGCCCCTCGAACACATTGCCGCCGTCGATTTTTTTGCCGTTCAGGTTCCCGGCCTTGCCGCCGACGCCCATCAACTGCTCGGCGCTCCAGTAATACGGTTCGAGCTGATCGTAAGTCACTCCCCAGTCCTGAACCGCGAGACCCTCGGGCAGCCTGGCCTTGCCGAATCTGTTTTGAAGAAACGCAGCCAGAGTAAATTGTTCCGGAGGATAGCGGTAGGAGATGGCGGCCCAGTGCTCGCCCGCGCCGCCCACGCCGGTGCCGGGGTTGAACGATCCATACTGCCGGATTGGCGCCGCACTGGATTTCAGAGAGTGCCGGTGCGTCGAGGTCTCCTCCGCGATGTTCTGCATCATGCGGTAGCGGAAGGCAAAATCGAGCTCGTCCATTCCGGTGGCGTACTGCTCCTTCCACGAATGGCCGCGCTCGAGCACCACCACGGAAAGCGAAGTGCGCGAGGCGATCTCCTTGGCCATGGTCAGGCCCACCCAGCCGCCTCCGGCGATCACCACGTTCACGGGCTTCAGTTGTCGCATGAGAAGAACCTGCTCCTGGCAGCCTTTGATTCTATCGCAGACCGCCATTCCAGGCGACGCCCGGGCGCACGCGCGCTCGCAGGCAGGGTGAGTTAATGTCCGGTAAATCGGTGTCGCGCCAGGTTGCGACAAGAGGCTGGAGTTGACGAGATGGCGACTGCAAAGGCGCCGTGAAGGCGAGAGCTTCGATCAGGATTCCGGGCCGTCCAGATCCTTCCGCAACAGGTCCAGGACCTCGCGCAGAGCCTTGGATGTCGTATACGAGCCCACCACTTCAAATGGCCCCGGCGGTGCGAATGCCTCCGGCGGTTCGACTGGCTCCGCCAGTTGGACCCGCGGCGAGTCCTCCACGATGCCCGGTTCGGGACGCGGCGCTGGTTTGGGCCGCGCCGGAGGCTCGTTGAATGCAAGCGGTGCCACCGGCACGGTCAAGGTCACGGCCGCCGGCTCGGGGCGGGCGCCTCCCATGCGGGACTGAATTTGCAGGCTGTGAATCGCATCCCGAATTTTCTCGATCTGCGAGACGCACTGCGCGTGGAAATCGCCGATTAGGGCCTCGAGCATTTCGATCTTGCTCGCGTCGCGGGGCGCCGCGAACTTTTGAAGCGTGTGCATTCTGGCGGCGCCAATCGCGAACTTGTCTTTCCGCCTTTGGCTATAGCGCACGTCGGCGAGCAGGAACGAATCCTCCAGCTCGATCACGATGATTTCATCTTCGGTCAGGCTTTCTCCGGCGAGAATTTTGACATCGCTCAATGAAATATCGGTCAGGAGGCAATCCAGCTCCGCTTCGGGATCGTCCAGCAGCGTGACTTTCACCGGCGGGTACAGATGAAATTTCGGTTCCGGTTTTCGCGGCGCTTCCACGATCTCAGAGTCCGGCCAACGCCAGGCCTGAACCCTGGTTTCCACTTCATGATTCACGAGTTGCTGTTCCATAGATCTGAAAATCCTTGCTCCCCCGTCAGGCGGGTCTTTATATCCCGATTCGCTCGGGTGAGAGACCTACCACTGACTAGGTCATTTCTCTTACGTTCTGGATCGGCAGGACTATGGAAAATCTGTAGAGTCGACGAGAACAGCCCAAGAACAGCGAAGCTTGGTGGGCCCTGTTGGATTCGAACCAACGACCAACGGATTATGAGTCCGCTGCACTAACCGCTGTGCTAAGGGCCCGAAATGGTCACGATCAATCGCGAGAACCCATTGATTCGCATTGTCTCAAATCGCTTAAAGGCGACGCTCGGCGTTTGCGGCGGTCACCTTACAGTCAGGCCCGAGCCAACGGCCTGCCATAGCAGAACCGCTCCAATGACCATGAGGCCGATGTGAATATAAACCAGGAAGTGACGGGCCTGCATGCGGCGATTGAGCGCGCGCCCCAGAAAGGTCGCGAGAATGACAACCGGCAGCGATGAGAAATAGAACCGGTTCACCGGCGAAGTCCACAGTCCTGCCAGCCAGTATCCGCCCATGCCGAGCAAGCTCGCGGGAAGAAAATATCCCTGCAGGGTCGCGCGAAATTGCCCCGGGGACCAGCCCCGCAGAGAGCCGTAGATCACCAGGGGCGGTCCATTCATTCCATATGCGCCGCCGAGGATGCCCGCGCCAAATCCGAACAGCCACGCCAGGTTGTCGTTGAATAGCTCGCGCGGCTTGCGGCTCAGCAGCGAGAACGATGAAAAAGAGAGGATTACGGCCGCCAGAACGGCTTTCACGCCGGCTTCCGGGGCGGCCCTCAGCAACCACAATCCGAGCGGGATTCCCACCATGGTGGAGAGCACCAGCCATCCCGCGCTCCGCAAGTGAATCTGCCGCCAGTCCTGAGCCACGGCGATGACGGCTACCGTAATGGAGACGAGCACCGCAACGGGCGCGGCAATCTCCACCGGCACCACCAGCGCCAGCAGCGGCACCGCGATCAGGGCCTCTCCAAAACCGAACGCCGAGCGGATGACCGTGGCCAGAAACAGCACGGCTGCGACCTCAATAGACGCCCGGTCCGCAAGCATGTCCTTTCAGTTTAATCGCGCCTCGCTGCCGACGTGGCGTCGCGGACTGCGGACTACGGATGGCGCGATATGTAGAACAGCAGACCCAGGATCGCGGCGGGAATGATTGCCAGGCCGGAGTACAAAAACACCCATTTCGGCGCCGGCTTGAAACCCGGATTCTCGCTGACGCGCGTGGAACGGTCGGTGATCGCGACCTCGTCAGGATGCACCAGATCGTGGCAGAATTCGTCCGCCGTCGCATACCGCCTCTTGGGATCGCGTTCAAGCGCGCGGAAGACGATCTCCTGAAGCTGCGGCGAAATGCCGGGATCGATCTCCCGCGGAGGGACCGGCTCGCCATGCAGGCGGGCGTTCATCACCACAAATGGATTGTCGCCCGGAAACGGAGTATGTCCCGTGAGCATTTCATACAGCATCACACCCAGCGCGTAAACATCGCTGCGCGCGTCGCAGCGTTTCCCCTCTACCTGCTCCGGCGAGATGTAATCGGGGGTCCCCATGACATGCGAAAGCTTCCCAAACGTGAGCCTCCGGGATCCGGCCTCCGCCGCGATACCGAAATCGAAGAGCTTGATTCCGTCTTCGCCTTCCACCATGACGTTCTCCGGTTTCAAATCCCGGTGCACCACGCCGCGCGCGTGAATATAAGCCAGCGCATCGCAGATCGCGATGGCGATTCGCACGGCGCGCTGCGCCGGAAGTTTTCCTTGCTCCGTGAGGATATCCCGCAGCAGCCGGCCGTCGGCCCACTCCATGACCATGTACACACGTCGGGAACGCTCCCGATTCACGGTCTTGACGACGCCCGGATGGTCCAGTTCCTGGCCGATTTTTTCTTCGCGGCGGAAACGATCGAAGAACACCGGATCGCACTCCGCCTCCGGGTGCGGAACCTTGATGGCGACGATGCGGCCCGTGAGCGTATCCGTGGCGCGGAAGATGCAAGCCATGCCGCTACGCGCGGCGAGGGCCTCGATATGGTACTGATCCAGCGTGTCGCCCGGATAGAGCGGAGTCATTTCGTCACTCCTTCAGTACAAATTTAGGCGGCAAACCATAAATAAGGCATAAGAAAGCCGTCAGAACTCCACAAGTTCGGCAGCGCGACACAAGGTAGGGAGATGGCCGGAAATCGCCAAAACGTGTTACGGAAACGTTAACGACGCCGTCGGCGGACATGGGCGCCGGGGCAACCGAGTTTTTAGGTTGCACACTCGAGCCCTTTTCTGCGTCCTAGAATATTAGGTATGAATGGAAACAGGCGCCGTCGCGGCTTCTCGCTGATTGAGCTGCTGATTGTTATCGCGATCATTCTCATCATCGCGGCCATTGCCGTGCCGAAGATGAACAACCAGATGCAGGCTGCTCATGAAATGGCGGCGATCCGGCAGATCACCACCATCCATCAGGCGGAAACGCAGTATTATTCGCAGTTTGGCCGGTATGCGACCAGTTTGGCCGAGTTGGGACCACCGGCGAGCGGTGCGGCCACCCCCGCGGCCGCCGATCTGATCCCGAAGGTCCTGGCGGATGGAAAGAACAGCGGATACCTGTTCACCGTGACGGCGAGTCCGACCGGTTATTCCGTTACAGCGGTTCCCGAAGCATTCGGAAACTCCGGCCGCCGCACGTTCTTCTCCGATCAGACGCTGGTGGTCCGCAACAACTGGAGCCAGGAACCGGCGACCGTAACCAGTCCCGAGATCAAATAAATCTCCTTGCCGGCTCAGCGAGACCAGGAAACCTGGTCGCGAATGAACGCAAATCAATGCGAATCGAAGACCAGTCGTTGAGACGCGCCCATCGACGTTTCAGAGATCGCATCCCGATCTAGACTGCCGCACTTAAACCGCTTCGAGGGCGTGCTCGAAATCGGCCAGCAGATCCCGCCAGTCTTCGATGCCGATGGAGACGCGAACCAAGCCATCGGTAGCGCCCGCCTGGGCGAACTGCTCCTCTGTGAAGCCCGAATGCGTGGTGGTTTTGGGATGGCACACCAGGGTCTCGACGCCGCCCAGTGAAACCGCATTGCGCGCGAGCCTCAGGTTCCGAAGAAAGTCGAACGCGGCGGATTTGGAGCGCAGGTCCAGGGAAAACATCGCTCCCGGAAAATCGCACTGCGCGTGGTAGATCCGGGATTGCTCCCGGTCTTCGAACAGCGTGGGATACAGGACGCGCGCGACCTTGGGATGCTGAGCCAGATGCTCGGCGATCCGCTGGGCGTTCTTGCTGGCGCGATTCATGCGCAGGCCCACCGTGGGCAAGCGCGTGTCCAGCATCCAGCATTCATCCGGCTGAAGAATATTGCCGAAGAGATTGCGCAACGCCCGCATTCTGGCGATCAGCGAGGGATCGCGGGATAGCGCCACGCCCCCAATCAGGTCGCTGAAGCCTGAGAGATATTTCGTGGCCGAGTAGAGAACCAGGTCCGCGCCGAATTGCAGCGGATGCTGAAACGTCGGGCCGAGCATGGTGTTATCGACCATGAGGACGGGCTTGCCGGCCCCACTGCTGATCTGCGCGGCGGACTGCACACAGCGGCGAATGTCCGTCATGATTAGCGTGGGGTTCGCCGGCGTCTCGATCAGGACGGCGCGCAGATTCCTCGCCGCACGGATAGTCTCATCGATCTGACCGCTCTGGCCCGCGGGCACGGCCACGCTCGCCACACCCCAGGATGCGAGAAAGCTTTCGATCAGTTTCTGCGTGCCGCCGTAAACCGGCACGGTGTAGACCACCGAATCGCCCGGCCGCACGAACGCGAATAGTGCGGTCATGATCGCGGCCATGCCGGAGTTGAAGACCAGCGCAGACTGCGCGCCGGCTTCGAGCGGCACGATCTGCGCCTCCAGGATCTCGGCGTTGGGGTGATTGAAGCGGGAGTAAACCAGATCGATGTGCTCGCCCGGCTGCGGCTGCGCGCGGCCGGCCATCAGATCAAATGCGCGCTCGGCCGCCTCGGGGCTAGAGAACACATAAGTGGAGCTTCGAAAAACGGCGGGACGCGCCGAGCCCACCGAAAGATTGGGATCGAATCCTCGCGTGAGCACTTCGGTCGGCGGACGAAGAATGGACTTCGTATCGGCCATCTATTTTGAGTGTATTCCTTTGTCCGCCCGAAGGAGACCGCTATGCAATGAACATCGACTCTTAGTACGCAGGTACGTCAGGCGATACCGAGGCGTAAATAAGCGCTCTGCCCGATTGGGCCCACTGCCCGCGGCCCCTACAATTCAGGAAGAGGAACCAAACAAGAACCGTGCTGCAGATGCAACTCACTCGAACGGGGAAATCGCAATACTCCGAAGTCGAAGCCGCGGAAGAGCTTGGCGTCTCCGTGGAGAAACTGCGGACGATGATCCGCAGTCACGTGGTCGACCGCGATGAGGATCTGAACAACGTTCCTGTCACCACGTTCCAGCCCTCGGATCTGCTCATCCTCCGGCTGCTCGCCGGGATGCCGACTTCGCAGGCTCCGGACTGATCGCGACACAAAGCGTAATCTTAGTCACCTTGTTGCGTGGCCGCGGCATCTCGGATGTCGCCGGGTAGTGCGATGCTCCTCATCGCATTATCCACCGCTCTCCCTCGCGCATTCGCTAAAATCAAGCTCTATGGCACAACTGGGTTTTCTCGGATTAGGGATCATGGGCGGTCCCATGGCGCAGCACCTGTTGAAGGCAGGGCACGAGGTCGCGCTGTGGTCGAATACGACGCAGAAGGCGGAAGAGGTCGCGAAACACGGCAAGGGGACGGTGTGTGCGACCCCCAAACAAGTCGCCGAGCGCTCCGACTTTACGTTCTACTGCGTGGGGGATGGCGCGATGGTGAGTTCCATCGTGTTTGGAAAAGACGGACTGATCGAGGGCGTGCGGCCGGGGAGCGTCACCTCGGATTGCAGCACCATCGCTCCCGCGCTCAGCCGGAAAATCGCGGAGGCCTTCGCCGCCAAGGGTGCGCACTTCCTGGACACGCCCTGTACCGGTTCGCGGGGCGGAGCGGAAGGCGGCACGCTGACATTCATGGTCGGCGGCGATCAGGAGGCGTTCGAGAAAACCAAACCGTACCTCGAATTGATGGGCAAGCTGTTCTATTACTGTGGCGCCTCGGGTCAAGGCCTGCAGGCAAAACTCACTCAGAACCTGGTATTGGCGAACATCATGGAGGCCTTTTGCGAAGGCATCGTGGTGGCCACCAAGGGCGGCATCGCCCCGGAGCTGATGCTGGAGATTCTCAACAACAGCGCCGCCAAAAGCGGGCTGATCGCGCTTAAGGCTCCGGCGATTTTCGCACGCGACTTCAAAACCAATTTCTCCACAAAATGGATGGCCAAGGATGTCGGCTTGGTGCTGGAATCGGCAAAAGGGATGAATGTCCCGTGCCCGGTGACCGCGCTGACCGAGCAGATGCTCCGGGCCGCGATCGCCAGTGGACATGGCGACGACGACTTCTGCTCCCTAATCCATGTTTTGGAAGAGTGGGCGGGTGTGGTGGTCAAGAAATAGCCCACGGCTAGCCCGGAGAATACCGATCGGAACTTCGGCATAGAGGTACCGTGGATTTCTATGTCATTGATCTGTAACGTTTAAAGTATATGGACAACCAGTGGCTCCGGTTTTTTGAGGTCCCCTACAAAAAACTGTTGCATTCCGCAGCCGTTTATACTAATATTGGAATCAAGCCGGGGAGGCAACTCCCACCAAAGCGAGACTAACCTCAAATATAAAGACCCCTGAAGCAAACCTCCCCGGCGCCCCTAAAAAAGGCATGAGTTGAATGGAAGGTCAGGTGGCAGAGGTAGTCGACAAATATCGTTCCTTTTAAATCCTGGCTTCTGTAAGAGACCGTCGATGTTAATATGGGACGGGTGACTCATCTCACAATCCTGGGCTCGACGGGCTCCATCGGCACGAACACGCTGGATGTCGTTCGCAGGTGGCCGGATCGATTCGCGATCCACGCATTGGTCGCCGGCCGCAACGTAGATTTGCTGGCCCGGCAAATAGCGGAATTCCAACCCAAGCTCGCGGTTGTGGCTGACGAGCGGGCTCTCGAAGAATTACGTAAACTACTGATAAAGAATGGTTGCCGAACACCGGAGCTGGCCTTCGGCGCCGCCGGGCGCTTATCCAGCGTCTCCTCACCTGAAGTCGGAGCCGTCATTTCCGCGATCGTCGGAGTGGACGGGCTGGAAGCCACCTATGAAGCCGTACGTCTCGCCAAGAGGGTTGGCTTGGCGAATAAGGAAGTCCTGGTCGCCGGCGGGAGCCTGGTGATCGAGGCGATGCGAAAATCCGGGGCGGAACTCATTCCCGTGGATAGCGAGCACAACGGCGCGCACCAATGTTTCCGCGCCGGCCGCCGCGAGGAGGTCGCGAAGCTGATTCTCACCGCTTCCGGGGGACCTTTCCGCGAGACGCCCGCCTCGGAGCTCGCCCAGGTGACGCCCGAACAGGCCTTGCGTCATCCCACCTGGAAGATGGGACAACGCATCACGATCGATTCCGCGACGTTGATGAATAAGGGTTTCGAGGTCATCGAGGCCTGCTGGCTGTTCGATCTTCTGCCGAAGGATGTGGAAGTCGTGGTACATCCCCAATCCAAAGTTCACGCTATGGTTGAATATAGCGATGGCAGCGTCATCGCCCAGATCTCCACAACGGACATGCGGATGCCGATTCAATACGCGCTGACGTATCCCGAGAGAACCGATGCGCCGGTCCCGCGCCTGGACTGGTCGGAATCCGCCCGATGGACCTTCGATCCGCCGGATTATAAGAAATTTCCGCTGCTGCCACTGGCCTATCAGGCTCAGGAAGCAGGCGGTTCCGCGACGGCGACACTGAACGCCGCGGATGAGATTGCGGTGGAGGCGTTCCTGGCGGGGCGGATTCCTTTCCCGGCGATTGCAGCGGTCGTCGCGGAGACGCTGGAGCGTATCCCGGCGCGAACCCTGAATTCGGTCGCTGAAGTGCTTGAAATTGACCGGCTCTCGCGAGAAGGCGCGCGCGGGGTGATTCGGGCGCGCTGGGGCGAAAAAGTGACAACCGAAGCGGCCTTGCGCGCGTAACACAATAGAGATATGCAATTTCTACAAAATATCTGGTGGTACCTGGTCTTGATCGGGGTGATGATCCTGATCCACGAATTGGGCCACTACTGGGCGGCAAGGCTGTTCGACGTCAAAATTGAAACATTCAGCTTCGGATTCGGACCACGCCTGTTCGGTTTCCGACGCGGCGAGACGGACTTCCGCTTTTCGGCGATCCTGTTCGGCG
>Ga0181532_10003431_pt1 | contig 14235 bp, 10 predicted proteins | sample PEATcosm2014_Bin_33_FD_119768 | JGI IMG/M metagenome (GOLD analysis project Ga0181532, IMG submission 119768) | Peatland microbial communities from MTU Mesocosm Facility, Houghton, MI, USA - PEATcosm2014_Bin11_30_metaG | ecosystem: Environmental > Terrestrial > Soil > Wetlands > Peat | place...
ATCGCCGCGCTTACTGCTTGGCGCCGGTTCTCGCTCCTTGACCAACGCTGCCCTTCTGGCTGCCGCTCGGCTTCAGCGTGAATTGCGGATTCTTGAACGATCCTTTAAGCTCGAAGGGGAAAACCATCTTGCCTCCCTTAAGAGTGGCGCCGGCCAGCCCTCCCAGCACGCTGGTGAGAGCGTTATCACTGCTGGCGACGCTTGCCACGCCTTGATAATCGAGGCTGCCGTCGCCCACAAGTCCAAGAGATCCAGTGGCGTCGATTTGCACCCCGTTGCCGGCGATTTTGCCTTTGATCGTTTGAATCCGGTTGTTGGCAATCGTAAAATCCGTGGCGATGGAGGAGAAAGAGTAAGGATCCCCGGAGGCCGGCCCCATTTTGGCAACCCGGAATAGTTGAAGCAGGTTTGCGTCCAGTTGCAAGGTCGGCAAGCGGCCCGCGCCGATGGTCACGTGACCGGCGCCGCTCATCCCGGCCAGCGGGTCGGGAGAATGGCCCACCTCGCCGTCAAGCGCCACGTGCCCGTCGAGAACGCCAGTCATTTTCCCACGCACATCGGGAAACACATCCAGCAACTTCGCCACGTTAACTCCGCTCAGATTTGTTTGGGTGCGGTAACGTGTGTTGGGAGACCCGAATATGAAGGCAAAGTCCCCGTTGCCTCGACCGTCGTAGCATCTGAATTCCAAGCCGTCGAGGAGAACTTGTTGGGAGAAAAGGCGCAGTTTGGAGCTGAGATTCGTCACAACCATATTGGTGACATGCAGAGTGTCCACGGCGAACGTTCCCTCCGTCACAAGAGAAGCTTGGGCATTCTGGGCCTGAGCGCCTTCCGTGAGCGCGTTGAGGTCGAAGCTGTGCAGTTGGCTCGTCACTCCATCCGCTTGGACGAAAGCGGGTCCTGCCTGGCCTGACGGCAGCAGGTCTGCAATACGCAGATTCCCTCTGCTGATTTTGACATCGGAAATGGTCCCCAAGGTGAACAGGCGCTTAAGGCCGGGCGCGCCTGGTGCGGGGTCACCTGGGGAAGGCGGATCAGCGGAATTCCATTGCCCCCTGAGGTCGGAAAGCAGGCTTATCGAGGGCTCCTCCAGGTTGAGCGATTTGACGACCACCTGATGGCGCCAGAGGCTGGCGGCGTCGACTACCGCGTAAATCCTCCGGGCTGCGATGAAATCTCCCTGGGGAAAACCTGGAGGGTTCTTCAGTGCAAAATCATCAACGCGAACGGAGAGGTGAGGAAAAACCGTGAGAGCGAGGCGCCCGATCGTTGTCCGCCTGCCCAGTTGTTTTTCAATCAGCGCTGTCACCTGCGGACGATAGCGGTCCACGTTGAGGAGCCGGGGAACGACCACCACGATCACGACCAGTACGGCCGCCAGGAATATCAAAACAGCCAGTAGAATCTTTTTGCGTTTTGACAACGATGTCGTCCCTTTGGAGCCAGGGTCAATCAGTGATTTTACACCACGACGGACTAATGTGGCGGGATCTGAGCCGCCTTGGCCTTATCCTCGGTCGTTAAGCGATTCAGCTTAGCGGTGTAATAATCAAAGAAGCCCTTGTTGGGAGGCGCGACCTGAACTGTCTCGACGAACTCTTGAGGGTTGGTCCTCTTGATGACGGTTCGAAAGAGCCATCCCGGGGGAGGCTGATCGCCGCCCTCGGGGTTGATGTGAGTGTCCGGCCCGTCGACGGTCAAGCGATATCGCGTAATGAATCCCGTGCTGGAAAACATGCGCAGCACGAAACCGCCCGCCCTCCGGTCCTGAGTAAGGACGCCCAGCCAGGATTCTTTCGTCGGCGCAGAAGTCTTGGGCGCCCGCAGAGTGGTTTCGCCGCGGAAGAGAACGACGTGCTTGTCCAGTTGATAGCTGACGGACAAGTGCAGTTCGCCTTGAGTCTTTTGGTCGGTGGTATTGCCGCTCCAATCGCCCACCAGCCAGTCCACGGTCGAGAAGTCCGGCTGATCAGGCAACGGAATCTGGTAAACAGTGGGCGACTTTTCCTTGGAGTCCACTGGGGCGGCTCCGACGAGGCAAGCGAGAGCAAGGATAATTGGGATCATGCGATCCTAGTGATTATACGTTATTTTCGTCCCACAAGGCGAAGGCGCGCTGTGAACGCTCGTCTCTGGCCTCCCGCAAACGCGAAGGGGACGATAAAGGTATTAACCGCATTGGGATTGTCGTGATTGGTAGCGTTGATGGAACTGACGCGCAGGGCCCATTCCTGGCCGCGGAAGTGGAACCGCTTTTCAAGCCCCACGTCCAGGTCAAAATAGTTGGGGTATCGGAACTCCCCCGGCGCGCTCGCCAACTGCTGTTGCTCATTCACGGCATCGAACGGATAACCCGTCCGGTACTCCGTGCGGGCACTCAGGAACAGCCCCCAGATCGGCAGCGGCGTCTTACCCCAGCCGATCAGGCGATCAGGAGTGTCCCAGAGCAGCCGGCCCGGGGCTTGCGGAACAAAATAGGGAGTCAAGAGAGAATAATCCAGGGCCTGGTTGCTGCGTGCACTCGAGCGGGTGTAGTCCCCGTAAATTTCGGCCTTGTTCCTAAAAACTCGGCGCACCCAGATCTCAGCGGAGCCATAACGGTCGCTGCGGTTGTCCTGAAACACAAGTTGCCCCCACAGGGGAGGGGGCTGGGTTTCTTGATAAGCGAAGCCATGGGTTTCCACACGCCGCAGCAGTGCAACGCCGGTGAACGTATTTGAACCCAGCTTTTGCTCCCACTCGAGACTGGTAGTGTTGAAGCCCGTCTGCCGAAGGCCGCCGGACGGCAGCACGAATTGTGTAGTGGCAGATGTGGTCCCGGTCGGGTTATAAAAGGTGTCGGCCCGTTCTTGATCGAGCCCTTCACTCCAAAGGGCCATATTTATGGGGCGGTAGTAGATTCCCCAGCCGGCGGAGATTTTGGTCCGGCTATCAGAGAAGGGAAGGAAGCTGGCTGCCAGGCGCGGACCCAATATCGTCTTGCCAATGATCTTGTCCCAATCCGCCCTCCCGCCAATCGTAACCACCAGCGGTCGAAGCACCTTCCACGAATCTTGGACGAAATAACCAACCTGCGAGTTGTCGAGGTGAAAATACGGCGCGCCGCTAAAGGTGGTTTTCAGGAGCAGCGTGTTGCCGGCACTGAGCGTCTCGATCGGATTGCGAACCGCCCCTTGAGAAAAGGCCAACTCATCGGCGTTGAAGCCCGCTTTCACCTCATGCGTGCCGTGCCAGCGGAGCGAGGAAAGATTCAAGTTGCCGATCACCTGCACCCGGTGGTTGCGCTGGAGCAGGGTTTGGAAATAATTGCCGGAGGCAGCGATCGGCTCCACGACGTAAGGCGCGGAGCCGAGTGGCTCGTTGTTCAGTGTGGCGTTGTCCGTGGCCGCGCCGAGTTCAAACATGTTCCTGCCGAAGAAGAATTGGTCCTTGACGGAGACGAACTCGCGATGCGCATGATCGTCCGTGGTCGTCGAAAGGGGAGTAAACAGACTGAGGCCGAGATGGGAATACACGCTTTGGTTGTAGAGAAAGCTGCCTTGAAGAATGTTGGTGGGCGTCAGGTTCATTTGTACTCGGGCGAGATTGTCGCCTGACCACTGCTCCTGCGTATCGCCGTTGCGCGGCAGCCCCTGAATCAGAGAAAAGGTGTGCTGAATGCTGATGCCGTCGGAAAACCAGGCGCGGCCCTTGTGCAGAGGGCCCGAAAAGTTGAAGCGTGGGTACCAGTTTCCAAGATGCACGCCTTGCTCGAGATTGACCGCGGGAAAGAAATCCGTGGTTCCGAATCTCCAGCGGTCGTCACCCACGTAGGTGCCGAATTCCATCACCGCACCGGCGGCGTGGGCGTACTGAGCTCCGTAACGGCCGTCGTCCACTTTCACCTCGCGCACGCTGTCGATATCCAGGTTGCTGGTCAGTTGACCTGAAACAGGATCGCCAATCTCAAAACCGTCCAACATATATTCGGCGTCCCCTGAGCGCCCCCCAGCCACGTGGAGCCCGCCGGAGTTGTCCTCCGTGACGCCCGCGATCATGGGCAGATAGGCTGCGAGGTCGTGGGTGCTGTAAGTGGGAAGATCGAGGATGTCCTGGGCATCGAAAATCTCCTTGTGCTCGGGCTCTAAGGGATCGATCTGCTTGGCTGACGAGCGGACGTCCACACTGGAGTGCACCTCGAATTCGTGGCTTAGAGTGAAGGAGACTTCGTTGGTTTCGTCCTGCAAGGGCACCGGCTGGTCCGCAAGGCGGAAATAATCCGGCTTGCTGAGGCTGACGAGGCACTCGCCAGGGGCCGCTAATGACGCTTCGAAATGCCCCGTGTCGTCCGAAAAAGCATATTGGGTGATCCCGGTTTTGGACTTTATTGTAACCTGGACGCCATTCACCGGCACGCCGTTCTCGTCCACCACCACGCCGCGCAGTTGCACGGCCGCTGTCGCTCCGGCCGCTGCAAACAGCGACATCAGGATGGCCAAACACGCCATCGACAGCCAGTCACCGGGAGTGAGAAGCTTGCGGGCTTTTGCGGCCAATGGTCCTCGCTGTCTTGCTCATTAAGCATTCTATTCGAGGCTTGCCCGAGAGTGTAAGGGGAATAAACGCGCCCCCGTAAAACAACGTCAGTGGCCCTATCCCTCGCAAGGTGTGAAGGAATTCGGAATGTGTCATCCTGAGCGAAGCGAAGGATCTCTGCAGTTGATCGTAGGCCGCAGAAGCGTACGAAACTGCGGGGATCCTTCGCTTCGCTCAGGATAACAGCCGGTTGGTTTCTTTACAGCTTTTGGGGGAGAGTGCCCTGCGAAGGCGTTTTCCGCAGCCGTCGAGGGACGGGTGAGGGGTTCCGGACTCTCTACTCGGCTGGACGCCAGGAGTCGCCGCTTGGCAGTTGTGCAAAGCGGCGCAAAAAGGTGACAATAGCCTCTATGCGAAAGGCCGCCCGATTATCCCTCCTGTGCGTCCTGGCTTCGGCCCCGCTCTACGGGCAGGGCAACTACGAGATTCAAGTTTACGGCGCGGACACCGTGCCTCCTGGCCGCACCATGGTTGAACTACACAGCAATTTCACTTTCGAGGGTTTCAAAACGCCCCTCGACGGCGTTCTTCCCGACGAACATCAATTGCACGAAACGGTCGAGATCACCCAAGGCTGGAATGATTGGTTTGAGACAGGATTCTATATCTTCACGAGCGCCGGACCGGGGCAGGGGTATAAATGGGTTGGCGACCACATTCGTCCGCGGATCCGCGTTCCTGATAAGTGGAATTGGCCGGTAGGCGTCAGCCTTTCCACCGAGATTGGCTACCAGCGCCCCATCTTTTCGGGCGATACGTGGACCTGGGAGATTCGGCCCATCGTCGATAAACAGTGGCACTCCTGGTATCTTGCCTTTAATCCTGCCCTGGAGCGCTCGTTCCACGGCCCCAGCGTCCATGAAGGCGTGGGTTTCTCACCGGATTTCAAGGTTGCCTACTCCATTACTCGCAAGCTCAGCGCGGGGCTTGAATACTACGGATCGCTGGGGTCCATAACCGGGTTTGACGCCCTCTATCTTCAACAACACCAAATCGTGCCGAGCATCGATTACGATTTCGGGCCGAACTGGGAGTTCAACCTCGGTATATGCGAGGGGGTTACTCGCAGCACCGACCATCTGCTGGTTAAGATGATCATCGGGCGGCGATTCCGATTCATTACGCCGCGTCTGCCTCGCTTTCTGAAGTCCGGTCAGACGGAGATGGACTGATCTCGCCCATGACGCGACACGTCAGGTTCGCAACGTTGCTCCTCTTGTGCTTGCTGCCGGGCTTGCTGGCCTTTCGAAAAGAGCCGTCCGCGCCGTCCGGGCCGCCGCTTCCCTTGGGCCTTCCGCCCATAACGTGGCCTGAAGATAATCCCTTTTCACTGGCGCGCGCTGAGCTTGGAAGAATATTGTTTTTTGATGGCCGCCTATCCTCAAATGGCATCGTTTCCTGTGCGTTCTGCCACGAACCGCAGCACGCCTTTTCGGCAAGCACCGCATTCTCAAAAGGCGTGGATGGAAAGCAGGGAACGCGTCACGCTCAGACGCTTATAAACCGCGCGTGGGGCCGGTCAGAATTCTGGGACGGCCGTTCCCCCACGCTCGAGGCGCAGGTCATCGTTCCGGTCACGAATCCCGACGAAATGGGAATGACGGCTGAGCGGGTGGTTCAAACGCTCCAGGGGATTAAAGGCTATGCGCCGCTTTTCGTCGCCGCCTTCGGAGACAGCACCATCAACTTCGACCGTGTCTCGAAGGCAATCTCGACCTTCGAGCGAACCATCGTCTCCGGAGATTCCGCCTTTGATCGCTACCTCGCTGGAGACAAGTCCGCTCTGAGCAAGCAGCAGAAGGACGGGCTCGACTTCTTCAATCGCAAAGGCGAATGCGCCGAATGCCACGCCGGCCCGAACCTTACCACGGAAAAGTTCGCCAACCTCGGAATCGGAATGGACATTCTTCATCCCGACGCCGGGCGCGCGGCGGTCACGAGGAAGCGCGGAGATTTCGGGAAGTTCAAAATACCCACCTTGCGCGATCTTTCCTATCGCGCCCCCTATATGCACGACGGCCGCTTCAAGACTCTCGGAGAGGTGTTGGATCTCTACGCCAAAGGAGGTGAGCCTAATCCTCACCTCGATACCCGGCTCACACCTTTCTATCTGGATGAGGAGACGAAGCTGGATCTTCTCGCGTTTCTGGATTCACTAACCGGAAAAGGGTGGCAGAAGATCACGCCGCCGACCGATTTCCCACAATAAATCGACCTCTCTGTCATCCTGAGCGGAGCGAAGGATGACAGCGGTTTTCATCTCTATGAGTGGGCCTCAACGGCAAACCAAAGCACTGTGGGTCACTCGAGGTTTGCATGGAGCTTGAACATCTGCTCTGATGTCTTGTCAAGTTTCTCCATCAGCATCATCACCATCACATCCAGCGTGACGAGCAGGCTCTGCTCGAACAGGCTTCCCATCGGTTGGATCGAGGTCTCAGGATTCTGCTGTCCGCTCTTGGGTGTTGGCGCAGGAATCACCACCAGATGGTCCGCGAGCTTGGCGAGCGCGGACTCGGGGAAGATGGTGATGATGCCGACTTGCGCTTCATGCTCAATCGCGCTCTGCGCCATGGACACGATTCCCCGCGTCTCGCCCGAACCGGAGGCGGCCAGCAGAACGTCCCCTCGCCCGATGCTGCGTGTCGTTACGTCGCCGACCACCTGCACGGAGAGGCCAAGATGCGCCAGGCGCATGGCGAAACTGCGGATCATCAGCCCTGAGCGCCCGGCGCCGGCAACGAAAACGCTCTTGGCTTGTGCAAGAAACTGAACCATCTGCTCCACGGCGGCAGGGTCAACTCGATCGAGCGTCCGGCCAACTTCCTTGAGCACCGACTTTTCATCCTCACGGAAGTGCATGAACTACCTCCGCACCCAGCCGGCGCAGATTTGGTGGAGGGCGCGGGCCGCTTCGCGCGGGTCTTCGGCCTTGACGATCCCGCTGCCCACCACCAGGATATCCGCGCCTGCTTCACAGGCCGCTCCTGCGCTGTTCACATCAATTCCCCCCGCCACGGCAATCAGGGCCGTGGAGAGTTTGGAGCGGAGTAGCCTCACACCCTCAAACGCCTGGTCGCCGGATCGGTGCGCGTCTGTCGCGGTGTGGACACACAAAATAGCGCAGCCAAGGTCTTCCAGTTCCCGGGCGCGCCGTGCAGGGGAGGGAATTGCCATCAGATCAGCCATGATCTGGCCTTCGAACTTCGCCGCCGCCCGCACTGCGCCCCGTATTGTTTCATCGTGCGCAACGCCCATGACGGTCACGATGCCGGCTCCTGCCTCAAATCCCAAGCTCGCTTCCCCTTCGCCCGCGTCCATGATCTTCAGATCGGCCAGCATCGTCTTAGCGGCGTAGCTCAGATAGATCCTCCGAACGGCCTCCATCCCGTACCGAATCACGCAAGGAGTTCCAACCTCGATAATGTCGGCAAAGGCGTGGACTTTTTCGAGCAGGCCTAGGGCCTCCTCGAGTTCAAGGAAATCGAGCGCAAGTTGGAGCTTGACACTCATGGCGCTTAATACTTCTCCCAATGCAAAACCTCGGAAAGGCGGCGCTTCGGTTGTTCCGGCGTTTCTGCCGGGTAGCCGATCGGAATCAAGCTGACCAACCTGTAGCTTGCGGGTGCACTGACGAGACGGCAAATGGCAGAAGCGTAAGGCTTCTTATCCGCCGCCACCCAGCACGAGCCTAATCCGTGCGCGCGGGCCGCGAGCAGGATGTTCTCCGTCGCAGCGCTACCGTCTTCGAGGTAATACTTCGTGTCGTTGCACAGCACCACCACACACGCCCCGGCCTGGGCAATGAACTTCCCGTAGTCCGTAATATCAGCAAGCTTGCGGAGCGTCGCGGGCTCCGTCACGACCACGAATTCCCAAGGCTGTATGTTGATGGCGGTGGCTGCCAGCCGACCGCAATCAATGATGTCCTCGAGTACGTTCTTTGGTATGGGTTCGTTTCTGTAGGCGCGTACCGACCGCCGCGTCTTCAGCACCTCAATCGCGTCCATCGCTGTTCGTCCTCCCGGAGATAGGGACGGCTCTAATGACCGCCCTGGGCAGCGCCATTTTAGCAGGAGGAGGAACGCCGTGCAGAAGAATCGGTCCCGTGTTGCCTTCTCGACACATCTGTGCCTTGTCAGAGGCTTAAACGGCCCTCTTACTCAGGTAATTCTTCCACGGCTTCCAGTAGTATTTCGGCCATCCCCTGGTTACACCTTTGTGGTCATGGGCTGGAACGCCCACATGAACCAGGTCGATTCTGCCGCCGCCCGGCGCCTTCGAAAAGTTCAAGACCAGAATTGAATCGAGATCGTCGTCCTTCCAGTGCGTGGCTCGCCACGCCTGGACGATCATGCGACCCGGAATCACCACGAGGTTACGCCCGGCAAGCATGCCGTCGAACGCCGTGAATCTGCCTCCCGCTTTGCCGCTGACCGTCGCCTTCGCTCCGGTAGCTGCGGAATGCTTCTTTGAGTCCGTGTAGATTTCGAACAGTTCTTCCGGGGAAGCCTTAAAGATCACCGATTGCACGATAGGCTTGGTCACGCTGCTCCTCCGATTTTGATTTGAGCTCTGAACTGGCTTAGTGTAGCACGCCACCCAGCAGGCGAAAAAAGCAGACACGGCTGCCGGGGCGTGCGTTACTCGTACCTGAGAGCCACGATGGGATCGACCCTGGTCGCCCGGCGCGCGGGGATATACACGGCCAGGCAGGCGACCCCGGCGAGGAGCAAGGTGACAATGGCAAAAGTCAGCGGGTCGGTGGTGGGAGTGTTATAGAGAAAGCTGGTTAGGCCTCGTGACAAAGCGAGCGCTCCGGCAAACCCCACGCCGATTCCGAGGCAAATTGTGCGTACGCCTTGCGCCATCATCATTCTCATGACGTCTTGACGTTGTGCACCCATTGCCAGCCGCACGCCAATTTCGTGAGTCCGCCGGGTGACCGAATACGAGGTCACGCCATAGATTCCGCTGGCCGCGATCAGTAATGCCAGTATCGCGAAGGTGCCGAGCAGCAGGAGTCGCTCCTGGCGGGTGGACAGGGATTCACCGACGCGCTGCTCCATGGTTTTCACATTCGCCAAGGGAAGACTTCTATCGACCGCGAGAACTGCATCGCGCAGTGACGGGGCGTAGCTCAAGGGGTCTGACGACGTTCGCACCACGATGTCCATAAAGAACGACGGTCCCTGCAAATAGGACGTGTACAGCTCAGGTGTCACTCTTTCGCTGAGGCCGAGATGGTGCGTATCGGCTACCACACCCACCACGGTTTGCCAGGAATCTTCCATCCGGATGCGTTTACCCACTGCGTCTTGTGTGGGAAAAAGGGCGCGGGCCAGACTCTGGTCGAGAATCACGACCTGCAACGTCCCCTCCGCGTCTCGCTCGTCGAAGAACCGGCCCGAAAGCAACTTGATCCCCATGGCTTGAAAGTAGCCGGGGGAGACCGTAGCCGGACAATAGGTGACGCCGCGTTCGGGTTCGGGCTGACCTTCCGCGCGCAAGCCGCTCCCGAGCGCGTTAAACATGGTAAATGGCATCTCGGTTGTTGCCCCGGCAAACTCCACGCCAGGGATCATTCGAGCGCGCTCCAGCGCCTGCTGGAAAAACTCCCGCTGGCGAACCGGGTTGTAGATATTCTCAGGCGTCAGCCACACTTCGGCGGTGAGCACGTTGTGAGGGTCGATGCCTGAGTTGACTTTAAGAAGCAGGAGGAAGCTTCTCACCAAAAGGCCCGCCCCCACCAGCAACACCAGGGAAAGGCCCAACTGCGCAACGAGCAAAGCACTGCGCAGGCGTCGATGCGATTTCGACTCACCGAAGTGACCTGCGCTTTCCTTGAGGGAATCTGTGAGGCGCAGCTTGGATACCGCGAAGACCGGGGCGAGCCCGAATACGATACCGGTGGCGATGGCGCAAGCCAGCGTCAAACCCAGCACCTGAAAGTCGAGGCCGAGATGCCCCGGCAGCGATTCCGGCACGTACGATCGCAGGATGGAGGTCAGCAGGGGAACAAGCAGCAGCCCGAGCGCGCTGCCGCAGACGGCCAGCAGCGTGCTCTCAGTGAGCATCTGCCGCACCAGGCGCGAGCGGCCGGCGCCAATAGCGGCTCGAATGGCAATTTCCTTTTCGCGCGAGACAGCTCGCGCCAGCAGCAAGTTGGCCACATTCGCACACGCAATCAAGAGCACGAGACCGACAGCTCCCAGCATGACATACAACGCAGGGCGGACATTGCGAGTAAGCCAATCGTGCAGGGGAATGACCCTGGCATGAGCGCCGGCATGGTAACGCGACCACGGCGGAGGATACTGATTGTCCATGTGGCGCGCGATAACTTCCAGTGCTGCCTGGGCGCGCTCCACGCTGACGCCCGGCTTCAGCCGCCCGACGGCACTCACGATGCCCATGGCCATCCCGGGACGCTCCGATTCTGGGCTCAAAGCGTCTGGCAGCCAGACGCCTACACCGGCCGAGCCCGGGTGGAAGAAGCGGCGCGGCATCACGCCAATCACGCCGTAACTCACGCCGTCCAGAATTATTGATCTGCCCAGAATGTTCGGGTCGCTGTTGAAATAACCCCGCCACAGATCGTGGCTGAGGATTGCAACGTGGTTGTGCCCGGGCTGTTCCTCTCCCGGCAGGAAAGTGCGTCCCCGCGCAGGTTCGATTCCCAGCACCGGGAAGAAACTCCGAGTCACATGACCGGCCAGGATGCGTTCCGGGTGCGTGCCCGCCGCGAGATTGATGCCACGCGTAACACTGAAAGCCCCGAACTGGTCGAAGACCTTTTGCTCTTTCTGCCACGCGGCATACTCCGGCGTGAGAACGGTGTCGCGGCCCGACTGCGGCATGAGTTCGGTGACCCAGACCACTCTGCCCTGATCCGGATAAGGCAAGGGACGCAGCAGTACAGCGTCAATGACGGTGAAGATTGCCGTGTTCGCCCCGATGCCCAGTGCCAGCGTCGCAACTGCCACGACAGTGAAAGCAGGATTCTTACGGAATATGCGCAAGCCAAAGCGAACGTCCTGCCACAGCCGCTCGAGCCAGACAAGGCTCCACACTTCCCGCGTTTCTTCCTTAACGCTCGTTACGTTGCCGAACTTGCGCAGCGCTGCATAGCGCGCATCCTCAGGCGCCATGCCGCGCTCAATGTTGTCCTGAGTCTCGCGCTCGATGAAGTCCCGGATGTCCTGATCGAGGTCTTCCATCATGCGCTTGCCGCGGCTGAACAACCGGCTCATTGCTTTCCTCCGTCACTCATAGCGCAGCGCCACCATGGGATCGACCTTCATCGCGCGTCGTGCGGGAATGTAGCATGCGAGCAGCGCGACCAGCGCGAGCAGGAGCGAGACGGCGATGAACGTCAGCGGGTCGCTCGGCCTGACCCCGTAAAGCAGGTTGGTCATAAGGCGCGTGAGCGCGAGCGCCCCGGCGGCGCCGATGGCGAGCCCAATCAGTGTCAGCCTGAGTCCGCGCCCCATAATCATTTTGAGGATTTCGCCCTTTTGCGCGCCGAGCGCCATGCGAACGCCGAGTTCGTGCGTCCTTCGCGCCACGTTGTAAGCCATGATTCCGTACAGTCCCACACAAGCCAAGGCGAGACCTACAATCCCAAAGAAGCTTGTAAGGACTGAAATCAGGCGCTGCGGCCCCATCGAGTTGCTCACCTGCTCGGCAAGCGTCGTAACATGGGTGATGGGCAGGTTGGCGTCGATCTGGTGGATCGCCTGCCGCACTTCTCCTGTGACGCTCGCCGGATCGCCCGCGGTCCGGATTTCGATCTCGTTGACGGAAGTCATGACCGATTCCAATTGGAAGGCGGAGAGAAAGACCATCGGCTCCGCGGCTTCACGCGGGCTCATAAACCTCGCGTCTCTGGCTACGCCGACGATTTCAAGTCCCGGCGGCTCGAACTTTGGCCCCGCACTGAACCGTCTTCCGACAGGGTTGCCGCTGGGGATGAATTTCCGCACAAATGCTTCATTAGCCACCGCCACGGGAGACGAGGCTGAGGTGTCACGCGTGGAAATAGGGCGGCCTGCAAAGATGCTCATTCCTTCTGTATCGAAGTACCCGGGCCCCGCCACCTCCACTTGCGGGCTGACACTGCCGGCGGGAGGCGGCTGGCCCTCCACAGAAACTTCGAACCCGCCCGAACTGCCGCTCATCGGACTGTTCGTTCCGATGCTGGCTGAGCGGACCCCGGGCAGGGCGCCGACTCGGTCCAGCAGCGTGCGGTAGAGGCTTGCCAGCTCGCTCGGTTTGTAGCCGGCCAGGTGCGGGTCGATGTTCACCAGCAGAACGTGCTCCGGTCGAAACCCGAGGTCCTGTTTTTCGAGATCGACCAGGCTGTGGAGCAGTAAACCTGCCGCCACCAGCAGCACCAGCGAGGAGGCAATCTCAAACACCACGAGGTTTTTCCCCAGCCCCAGCCGAGTCCGATCCTCGATGCCCGGCAGTCGCCCATCCTTCAGTGCCGGAACCAGGTCCGCGCGCGCCGAGCGCAGTGCCGGGGCGAGGCCCGAAAGAATCGCGGTCAAGAGCGAAACGGCCACCGTAAATGAGAGCACGGCGAGGTTCGGTGTGACGTTCAGCGGGACCTTTGCGGCCACCGTGGCCACCAGAATGTGAACCCCCCAGAAAGCCAGAATCGCGCCCGCCGCTCCACCCGTCATCGCCAGCAGCACGCTTTCCGTGAGTATTTGGCGCACCAGCCTCCCGCGCGTTCCGCCCAGCGCCAGCCGCGTCGCCATCTCCTTCTGGCGCGCCGTCACGCGCGCCAGCATCAGGCTGGCGACGTTCGCGCAGGCGATCAACAGCACTAAGGCCACAATCGCAAGAAGAATGCGCAGGGGCTCGGAAGACTCATGCCGCAAGTGGGAAAGCCCGCGTCCCCCCGGGGCGAGCGGCACATAAGCGTGCTGGATCTGACGCCGCTCAGCTTCAGTGATCTTCAACCCGGCACGCCCTGTTAGATATTGCCGCAACTCGCCGTCCGCCTCCGCGCTCGCCGCTTCCAGGCTTGCGCCAGGAGCGAGGCGGCCGATCACGTTCAGCCAGTAGAGATTCGGATCGGTGAGCAGAGACTCTGCCTGCGGCATCATGGTAAAGGTGAGGCGCGGACGAAGGCTGAGCGGTATCCAGAAATCGGCGGAATCCGCTTCGACCCTGACCCCAAAAAAACCGCGCGGCGCAACGCCGACAATCGCCATCGGCACCCCGTCAATGGCTATCGGACGCCCCACAACAGTGGGATCGCCACCCAGTTTGTCCTGCCAGTAGTTGAAACTCACCATGGCAACGGGCGGCGCCGCAGGCTGGTCGTCAGCCGAGGTGAGCGTCCGGCCCGCGGCAGCCCCCACGCCCAGCACGGAGAAGAAGTTTCCGGAAACCGTTTTCCCAAGTGCGACTTCCGCAGCGCCACCCCCGCCCTGACGATCCGCTCGGACCGTCAGCGTGTCAACGGAAGTTTGGAATGCGCAAATTCCCTGAAACAGCCTGCTGTGGTCTCGCACATGGAGATAAAACGGGTATGAGAAGACTGTTTGCCGCCCGGAAGGGATGTCGGAGGTCATCGAAAACCCATCATAGGGACTGTCTGAGAACAACACGAGCCCGCGAGGGTCTGCGACCGGCAGGTTCCGC
>Ga0181532_10003432_pt1 | contig 14234 bp, 11 predicted proteins | sample PEATcosm2014_Bin_33_FD_119768 | JGI IMG/M metagenome (GOLD analysis project Ga0181532, IMG submission 119768) | Peatland microbial communities from MTU Mesocosm Facility, Houghton, MI, USA - PEATcosm2014_Bin11_30_metaG | ecosystem: Environmental > Terrestrial > Soil > Wetlands > Peat | place...
CGACACGCAAGACCATGCGCTGGCTGTCGATCGCCGGGAGTGTGAGCGCAACGGCTTCGGAGATGCGCAAGCCGGCGGCGTAGCAGGTGGTTAAGACGGCGCGGTGCTTCCTCATTGCGACACAGTCAAGAAAGCGAACGACTTCCTCTGGGCTGAGGATGATAGGCAGTTTTTTTGGCACCTTGGGAGCCGGGATCATGTCGGCCATACACCAGTTCTTCTTGAGGGTCACCCGATAGAGGAAGCGAATCGCTGAGGTGGCAACGCTGATCGAAACTACCCCCAGCTTCCTTTCGTTGGTCAGATAGACCTGATAGGCACGAATCTGTTCCGGACCTAACAACTCTGGTGACTTGTTGAAGTAGCGGGCAAAGCCCAAGACTTCTCGGGTGTAGGAGGCTTGTGTTACAGGCGAAAAGTTTCGGACCTGCATATCCTCGATAAATCGTTGTCGAAGCGACGTCATGGAAAGCTCCTTTGCAAGATGGAATGTGCTGCAGCGAGCAGCCGCTCCATGCTTTAGCAAACAGAACTTCCGTAGGGGGAGATATGTTCAACTGGAACAGCGACGAATATGACCGGATAAGCCGACACAACTACAGCGCCACCAATACCGCGCTAGCGGTTTAGTGCAAACGGCTTTACCGGACGCGCGCAGAACTCCTCGCCCCCGCGCACTCCTCAGCGAGAAAGCGCATCCGGTAAAGCGCTGACGTTTACCTGGTTCTGATCGTTGATTGGTTCCATCTTGTCGAAAGCGGAGTCCTAACGACGAGGCTGACTATAACTGTTCAATTGTACCCAGAACCTGATTTGCGTCGCGTAACCGGACAATTGCTCATAGTCCGATAGGGACGGCTTTGGCGTCTATCAGGACCTAGCAATATCTGCTAAGGAATCCGACCGGAAACTCCCAACGGTCCATAGCCAGATGGGATGCGTCAAAATCGCCCCAGATGAAGTAGATAATGCCGCAAGCGGCTGACGCATGATCGATTCACCTGGCAGAGTGTCAAGTCCAGTGAAACGCCCCCCGCTACGGTCAAGAGCCAGTGCGTCCATCTTCCTCCGCAGTAGCAATGCTCCCCCTGCAACCAGCTAACTCCTGACTTATCTTCGCGGTCCACGCGCCTGGAGTCACTCAACAGACGCCCACTAGGCACAAAGGCGGCTGTCCATAGAAGTCCGCCCGTTCTCCCCGCTCATGCACAGTAGATCTAATCAATTTGGGAGTAGTTTAGTGATTGCTAATGCATATTTCGGAGAATTATGCTGTCTTCGATTGCGCCCCCAGGAGGCAGCCGATGGAAAGGAATCAGCGAGACCGATCATCCTCGATTGCGAACCTGGAAGATCGGTTTCGCCCGTTGTTCCGAGCGATCCTAGTTCTTGTGCTGTGCTATCTCGCGGCAAAACTCGGTGGAACCTTGATTATAAATGTTCCCCAAACGCTCTGGCCCCTTTGGCCCGGTTGCGCAGTTTTGGTCGCCATTCTGTTGATTTCTCCACGGAAGATCTGGCCAATACTCATTCCGGCAGGCTTGGCCGGTTTTGTTCTCTACGATCTCCCAGCGGGCGTATCGATTCGTTCGACTGCTATTCTCCAGCTCGCCGACATCGCGGAAATTCTCGTTGCGGTATGGGGAGTTCACTATTTCTTGCATGGCGTGCCCCCTTTGGACAGCCTGAAGGCCTTTGGGAAGTATGTTCTGCTTACGGTGGTGCTCGGTCCGCTGGTCGCAAGCTTGATCGGCATCGGATCCTTGACTGGGGACCGTTGGATGAGCGCTAGGATTAACTTCCTGTCTGACGGTCTGGCCTTTCTCACTTTGGCTCCCGCGATCCTCGGTTGGGTCGAGCGCTACCGGGCGCGGCCGCGCTCCACTCGTGCCTATTTCCTAGAGGCAGCCGGGCTTTTCATGGCAGTGTTTTTGTTAAGTTTCGTCATGTTTGTAACTCGCGCAACTCACGCGTCGCCAGCAGGGCTTTACTCCCTGGTGCCGTTCCTACTGTGGTCCGCTTTACGTTTTGGCTCTGCCGGGGCTGGGACATCAGCAAGCATAGTCGCCCTCGTCTCTATTTGGGGTGCGATCCACGGCCGGGGGCCGTTTACCGAAACGGACCCAGTCAATGGGGTCTTCACGCTACAACTGTTCTTGTTGTTCACCGCCGGGCCGTTCATGACCCTCGCCGTATTGGTGGAAGAGCGAAAGCGACACGAAGCTGTTTTGCGCGAGAGCGAAGAACGCTTCCGCTTGATGGCAGATACTGCTCCAACACTGATCTGGATGTCGGGAACGGACAAGCTGTGCACCTTTTTCAATCGAGGTTGGCTCAATTTCACCGGTCGAACGATGGAGCAGGAGTTGGGGGAAGGATGGATTTCCGGTGTACATTCCGATGACCTGGAACGGTGTCTCGCCATTTACTCAGCAGCTTTCGAATCGCGCAGACACTTTGAGATGGAGTACCGCTTGCAACGCCATGACGGGCAATACCGGTGGATTGTCGACTACGGTGTGCCGAGGTTTGGGGTCAACGGCCGCTTCTGCGGTTACATTGGCTCGTGCATCGATATTACCGAGCGGAAGCTGTCAGAGATGTCGCTGCAAGAGGTGACTGGTCTTTTGATCCACGCTCAAGAGGAAGAGCGCGTCCGGATCGCCCGAGAGTTACATGATGATATCAGCCAGCGAATGGCGTATCTCCAGATTGGCCTAGACCAATTCGAGCAAAGCGTTCACAGGCTAACCTCAACCGAACGAAAGGAACTGAACAATCTCACGGAAATGGCGTCCGAAGTTTCGAGCGATCTGCACAATTTGTCTCATCAACTTCACCCTGCAAGATTGGACCTCCAGGGCCTGGTAGCTGCAACGGGCAGCCTTTGCAAAGAAGTAAGCAATCAGCACGCTTTGCATATCGACTTTCGATACCACGACGTTCCTGGACAGGTCCCCAAGGATGTTGCTCTCTGTCTGTTTCGCATTGTCCAGGAAGCCTTGCGGAACATTGTGAAGCATACTAATTCCTCAGACGCGAAGGTCGAGCTGTCCGCCCATGGTGAAGGGATCGATCTTTGCATCTCCGACTCCGGCGCAGGATTTAATCCCGAGTACGTCCATGCAAAGGGAGGTCTCGGCCTGATCAGCATGCGCGAAAGGGTACGCTTAATCGGCGGTCAACTCGCGATCGAATCGCAGCCCTCGGATGGGACGCGAATCCGCGTTCGTGTTCCGCTATCGGATCGCACCACTCAAAGCTCCAGCGAGCCAAAATACTACAAAGCAAATGCATAAGGCGCTGTTGCATTGATCGCGCGCAGCGTTTATCAGGGCGCAGCCGATAAGGCTATGATTTCCTGTCCTGTATGGACGCTAGATAGTTGCACAGGTTCTTGATGCGTCGACGCACGCCCAACTCGTCACCGTTTTTTTGCATGGAAAAGACTGGCCCCCAGATGGGCATTTCAGACGAACCATGCCCAGAAAAACTTGGGTCGCCAGAGCGCACCACGCGAGCAACATAGTCTTCCGGGAATTTGCCATCGTGCCGGATGGCGAGTGTCCTCAGATTCGCCGGTGGTGTTTTCAGCTCCGAAGCGGCAGGGCCATGGCCTCTACCGTCGGCCCCGTGACATGCGGCGCAATAATCCATGTATGTCTGCTTACCCGACGCCATATCGGTCGGAGCAACCGGTGTCGGCTTTTCTTGAGCTCTGCTAGCCCAAGGCATCAGAACCAAAGCACCAACCAGGACTGTTTCGAGAATATTCATTGACCACCTCCATGAGCGCCGGAAGTCAGTATCGAAGGCCGTGCAAAATTCATCGGTTCCAACTGCAGTTCCGAGGGCGTTGTAAATTCTACCCTGAGGAGGCCGCAAACTGAACCAAGAAGAAGCTATGCGGTCTGGTGTCCGATTAGAACTCATGCGCCCCAGGTGAGTAGTTGACGTGCTAAGGGATAAAATCTAGGTTGAAGGCGTCGGTGTGCCAGCCGACGAAGACGGCGTCAATTTCCCCGACAAACTCCAGGTCAAATCTTGCCGTTGTTTTGTAAATTCGACTTTTCCTTCTTGCGGGTCGACCAGCGTGACCGCTCCGTAGCACGGAAAACCGCGCTTCATATCCACCCGGACGTAATGGGTCTGACCAGCCTTTGCGTCCATGACGACGCCAGTAGATTTGTCGCTTGAATAGAGTCGATGGCTTCCGGGGGAGACTATTACCTGCACACTCTCCCGATTTTTCAGTCGAGTAATTTCAGTTTCGCCGACGTAATGGGCGGTTTGCACGCCCAGCCTTCAAATCTCCGTGGCCGGTAAAAGCAGAGAGGATGCCCCGCGTTTAGTTGATAGTTGAGAACAAGAAGCAGCGGCTCTCGCCCGAACTCGGATAGAGTTCGGGTTGAGAATCCCCTCTAAAGGAGAGAGCCGCTGTGGAAGGCTATGGGATCGAGAAGAGCAGCCTGAGTTCGTTGCGGCCAGTAGCAATCAGTTGCGGGTGCTGCGCGAACGAGACCTTAGAAACCTGCCGCTTAAGCAGGCTTCATGTCCTTGCCGCTGATCTGGAGATCGAAGCCGTTCGGATCCTTAACGTGAAAGCTGTTCTCGGTATCGGGTTGTGGGTTGAGCCCGCGATGTTCCAACTCAGCTTTCACAGCATTCTTGTCCCAGTTCTCGATGGTGTAAGCAATGTGATCGATCCGCGGCGGAGCGCTCCCCTGGGGGGCGTTACGGGGAATCACAAACGTATTCGTGTCGCCGATGATCAGGTTGCACTGAGTGCCTGTATCTCCGACCACCCTCATCCGGAACAAATTCGCATAGAAGTCCCGCGTCTTCACATAGTCGTCAACCTGGTACGAGATGTGGTTGACCGCGACTGCCCTGAACCCCTTCGGGTTTTCTCCAAACCCCGGTGTTGTGCCCGCCGCGGCTGCTGCGACGACGGCAATGCTCTTGATAAGTTGGCGTCGCGTCATCCTCCCGTGATCAAAATCGTCCAGTAGTTTAGCAATCAGGTTTTCCATCTCGCCTCCACAAGCGCGGCCAAGCACACCCGCAGCTGGAATTAAACCACGCTAGCAGCGTTTGCGTGTGCACATTTGCGCTGTCACCAGCAGTCGGCTCAGCCACCGGGTGGCTTTGTTCTAAGGCGAACGTCCGGGCCGCGGATGTCAGGATTTCGGGACCGGGGCGAGGCGGAGCCTTGCAGCCATTCTTACCAAGTCCGCGAGCGAGTCGGACTTCATCTTCTCCATCACCTGGCCTCGGTGCGCCTTTACGGTGACCTCACTAATCCCGAGTTCGCCGCCTACCTGTTTGTTGAGCAACCCAGATACTACCAACACCATAACCTGCCGTTCGCGAGGTGAGAGTGATCCGTAACGCTCCCGGAGCACGCTCATCTCCGCCTCGTGCCCCAGGGCGATACGACTGCGCTCAAGGGCTTCTCGGATGGCGCTCAACATCAGCTCGCCCTGGAACGGCTTCGTGAAGAATTCGAAAGCTCCTGCCTTCATGGCTTGGACCGTGGTTCGCACATCGCCGTGGCCCGTAATAAAGATAATCGGCATTTCAGGGCGCTCGCGAGAGACCCGCTTCTGCACATCGAGACCATCGAGGCTGGCAAGGGAAACGTCAAGTATCAGGCAGTTCGGCACCAAGGCGGGCGGCCGCGCCAGGAATTCTTGTGCGCAAACAAATGTCTTAGGTTGCCAGCCCCCGCAGCGGATCAACAGTCGCAGCGATTCGAGAACCGACTCGTCGTCATCCACAACAGATACGATGGGTGTGGCATTCGACATAATTGATGCCCCCAAATCGTGGCTAAATAGGTGAGTCGAACCCATCCTTGGTCCCTGAGAAATTGCGGCCGAATTCATGTCTCACTCCTTATTCCGATCTCTGATGGACGTTTTCTTTGCAAGCTCGGTGAGCTCGATGCCGTCTGTTTCGCACCTGGAAAAAAAACGGGCGGCTTCGTGGCCCACGAGCATCACTCTGCAACAGCCCGGGACCGACGGACAACCCCAAATAGGCGGACTTTCTGCCATTTACATCGTGGGATCTGATGCTCCGACTTTTGGTGGATGGAGAACGGGCTTAATAATGCGGAGCTGCGATGTGCTTTCTGCCGAAGAGTCGGGCATCGATGGACCACGCACCGGGTCCGATCATCGCCAATGTGCCGCCGAGAGTCGCTAACAATATAGCGGTCCATAGATCGCCGACGCTGGTGAAGGCGATCCACAGCTCAACGATGGCGACTAACGTTCCGGCCGCGGGAGTCCAGAAACCCACTAGAACAAATATCCCCAGGCCGGCTGCAACCAATTCCGGGAGAACTGCTAATCCAGAGGGTGTCCCGCGGTTTGTAACAGCAGAATGAGTGAGCGCAGCGGCGGTTATTATGCGCTGGGCGAGAAGACCCCGACCAGGCCAACCGTTGGCGAAATTCGAGAATAAGCGCTGCAGAATCCCCTCCGTAATAATCACGTGAGGTTAAGGTATTTGCAGATAAGTTGGGAACCGCCAAAGGGGGGAGCCGGCCATCCTACTTTTAGGGGAGTCTTTATAGCTCGATAATTCCGCGCTTTAGCCCAATGGCAACGGCGTGCGATCGATCGCTGGCGCTCAGCTTGGACAGTATGTTGGTGACGTGGCTCTTTACGGTCGCTTCACCGATGAAGAGTTGATCGGCGATCTGTTTGTTGGAATTCCCGGCGGCAATTAAACGTAGAACGTCGATTTCACGCGCCGTCAACTCATCGTCCGCTGCGTGCTCGGCGAGCTCGCTGGCAACGTCCGGCGGTATTCTCTTCCGTCCGGCATGTACGGTACGGATGGTTTCCAGGAGCTCTTTATGCACATGTCCTTTTAATACGTAAGCTCGCGCACCTGCTCTGAGTGCGCGCACGACTTGGGCGTCGCCCGTATAAGTTGTAAGGACAATGATGCGGGCGTCAGAGAATTCACTCCGAATGCTGTTGATCGCCTCGATTCCATTGAGACCAGGCATTTGAAGGTCCATCAAGGTTACATCGGGACGGTGTAAACGAAATTGCTCGATGGCTTCCTCTCCGTTGGAAGCCTCCGCAATCAACTCCATGTCAGGTTCAGCATTGACCAAGGCTGCGATCCCTTTGCGGAGGAGCGCGTGATCGTCCGCAGTAAGGATTCGAATCATGCCAGGAACGCTGTTCATGTTCTTGCCTTGGGGAACAGCCGGAATGGTGGGCTTTCCCGCCGTGCTTCGTAAGCAATCGCAGCCGGAACAGTCAATTCAACTTCTGTGCCTGCTCCGGTTTCGCTCCAGAACTCCAATCGTGACCCGATTCGCTGCGCACGCTCACGGATCCCGGGTAAACCCCAGTGTCCAGTGCGGCCGCTGTCCTCCATGACCTTCGGGTCGATGCCCTTTCCATCATCGCGGATACGCAAGCGAAGCTGTCGCGCATCGTAGCGAATCTCTACCTCGATCCGTCGCGCAATGGCGTGGCGGAAAGCATTTCGTATTACCTCTCGGGCAATGCGGTAGACTTCGTCCTCAAGCACCGAGGACAGCTTTTGAGGCTCCCCTTCCACGATCACACGGAAGACGGGCAAAGGCACGTTCGCTTCCCGATTGACCGTTAATTCTTGGCCCGTCGCGGTCAGCAATCCAGCAAGGTCCCGCTGAGCCGCCTGCTCGGGCCGTAAGTCCTGGATGGCATCCCGGCTCTCCGCTATGGCTTTTTCCGTCAAAAGAATCGCCTCATCGAGAGTCTGTATCGCATTCTCGGGACTGCGGGGGAGCATGTTTCGGGCCGCCTGAAATTGAAACATAAGTCCGTGAAAGCTTTGGAGTAAAGTGTCGTGTAATTCTCGCGCGATGCGTGTGCGCTCGCCAACCCGTTCTTCCATCCCAAGGCTGAATTGCCGGTGAAGTTGACGTAGACGCATTCGATAGAAGCCCAGGACGAGAAGCATGACCACCACGACGCTGATTGCCTGGAACCACCGGGTTTGCCAGTACGCTGCGTCGATATCGAAGGTGGTTACAGCCTCGTTCCCGCTCCAGATACCGTCCGCATTCCGAGCCATTACATGAAACTGGAATCGTCCCGGGGGAATATTTGTATAGTCGATTTTCCTCAATGCGGTAGGCTCGCTCCACGCAGAATCGACATTATCTAGTCGATAGCGATATCTCACGCCATCGGGGTTCGATGCGTTTACGCCTGCGTACCGAAACGTCAAGCGGTGCCGGCCGGCCGGAATGCGAGTCTGGCTGTCAGACACGATGGGTCGTCCGTCGACAAGAATCCCGTCGAGGCGCGTCGTCACTGGAAACGAGGGCGTCGAAAACCTAGACGGCTCGAGGACGGATATTCCTTGATTCAACGAGAACCAAATTCGGCCACGACTGTCTTCGACAACCGACCGGCTGCGCTTCACACCTTCGACGCTCGGCAAGCCTTCCGCCGTTCCAAACTCTCGATAATCGGCTTCGCCCAGCGATTGCTTCAGCAAGGCAGCGCCTCTCACTCGGACAACGTGATCGCGAGTCGTGACCCACAGCCAGCCGTTATTCTTAACGATGCCCAGAATTTCTCCATAAAGCGCGTTCGGCGCCCCCATGGGTACATGTATCGTGCCAGACTGGAGGAACGCAATGCCCTTTGTCGTACCGATCCAAAGCGTGTCCGCTTTATCGGAATATAGGCTTTCAACGGGACCCGGAGGTAATCCGTCGTGGGGTGTATAGGCGACCCAATGGTCGTCTTTGAGCACGGCAAGGCCGTTTGGTGTGCCCACAAAGATATTTCCCGCAGCGTTTCCGGTGACTACCGAAATTCTATTGGAAGGCAGCCCGTCTTTGATTGTAAATGTGTGCCAATGGCCGCCGCTGAATCGGCTAAGGCCCTCATCCAGACTCCCGGCCCAAACGCTGCCATCCACCGCTCGATAGATGGCATCAACGGCGTCCTGCGCAAGTCCGTCTCGCCGCGTGTAGGTAGAAGCCTGTAGAGAGTCGCCTGGAACAAGGAAGCGGGTAACACCGCCGTGCTTCCGAGCCACCCACACTTCATCCTCTGCACCGCCTGCGATCGAATAAACTGTGTCATCCTTCAGGCCCGTGACTTCGATTTGCTCGATCCTGCCCTTCGAAAGCTGGAACAATCCGCCATCCCAAGGTGCAAACCAGACGCGCTGCTTAGGATCAACGTAAATAGCACCAGAATTGTTTGAAGGCAATCCATCTGAGCTAAAGTAAGTGGTAAACCCCCCCTCGCGGTATCGCTCGATTGTTTCTGGTCCGCCAATCCACAGGTTGCCGTCGCGGTCCTCGAAGAGCGTGCTTACCGTCCCGTGCACGGTCAAGTGATCAAGCGAATCGATTCTTCCGTCCTCATGGATATCCTTCGCGTGAGCTTCAAAAAGATGACCGTCCGTGCCAATCCACACGTCGCCCTTCTGCCCACCCGTCAGTGCGAGAATCTCAAGAGTTCCAAGTTCCGAATTCGCATTCCGAATTAAGCCACCGTTATGAAAAGTCAGGAGTCCCTTGTCTGTGCCGATTAACAGTGTCGAAGGCCCGATGGGAAGTAGAGCGTTGATCTTGGCAGTTTCAAGACCTGCTACATGCTGAATCTCCTGGGTGTCCTGCGTTACGACGACACGGAATAAACCTGTTTCCAGAGTGCCAATCCAGAATGTGCCGTCCGCCGTTTGAGCCACCGCCGTGGGCCGGTCGGGAATTCTGCTCGGCTCCAGTAGGACACGACCTTCCCCTTTCTCGTACTCAACCATTCCTTGCATCACGGAAGTAAACAGCAACCATCCATCTCTTGCTGTGGTCATTGGGGGGGCAGTTTGGTACTGATGTCTGCCATTGTCAGGCAATGGTCCAACTAGGCGACCGCCGTCGTAGCGGAAGAGGTGGGTACGATCATCTGTAGCCCACAACTGACCAGCCGAATCTGTGACCAGACCCAAAACCGGGAACCCAGCGCTAGAATCGCTCGTTCGAATGAATGCGAAAGTCAAGCCGTCATACCGGAACAACCCCTTACTGGTACCGATCCAGAGATATCCATCCGCGGTTTGCGTTATCGAGTATACGTACCCGCCAGGAAATCCTGTCGCGGAATCCCAAATGTCGTGGCCCTGGCGAGGCCTGATATCGCCCCGGACCGAGGCCACGACCAGACTGGATAACAGCGCGAACCAAACAATCCAGAGACAACGGACCATTGGACGATGCGGACCTCCGAAAATCTATGGCAAGAACGCGAACCGGTCAACAACAACTTCGGCGCGGTGCAGATCACCAAACAGCTTGCCGTTTGGGTTCCAGTAGACGAATAGGGTCATCCGGACTGATTCGGAGCCGGGTGTCGGAACTTCGGATGTAAAAACATGCCGCGATACGATTGAGTCCCCGGCCGCTCCAGACGCCCGCGACGTGATCATTGTGATCTTTCCAGGGCGCCACTCGATCGTGTGCTGGAGCTTGCCGGGAGGCGCGACGAATCGCGAAATATTGACCGGCACCGACTGGGGCTGAAGTGCAAACTCCGCATTCTTATTGTTGGGATCGCCCCAGCGGCTAATATTGATATCGAATTCACGATGATTCTCTCGATCGGTCGAGTAATCCCAGGCGAACATGCCGAAGACGGCGGCTGGCTCCAGGCCGGAAACGTCCTCGACAGTAAACGAGTATGTGCCATATCCCAGGCTGCGCGTCAGGTTGACCTCGGAACACGTCCAACGCCCGTCCCGCTCAACAATCTGCAGATGAAGCGCTCCCGCTTTGTCTGTATATACATTCTGGGGGTTATACGGATTGCTTGTGCCGCCACGGTCGCTCGGCTTCCAGCGGACCCGCCAGGTGAAGCCGCTGAAATCGACAAAAAACGATGACGACTTCTCCTGCCCGTGGGTTACTGCGACTGCGGCAACGCCTTCTCCTCGCTTTGGCAACTCACTCAAGACTGCTGCTGGGAGGTAGGAAGAATCAACGAGTAAAACTGAGTAGTCCGTGCCAAGATGTGTTTCGTTCCGCCAGACTCCGTCGGGCAAAATGGCTGTAAAGGGTGAACTCAGCAGGGGCTGCAGCCACCATAAACCCCCGGTCCTGGAATAGATGACAAGCCGCTGTCCAGATTCTGCCCCGCTCACCGTTCCTTCGATAACGTCTTGCTCGTTCTTGTCTCCTGGAGTTGATTGCGGCACTTGAGTGAACAAGATTTTCGCTTCGACGTCTCGCGATGTGCTCCGGTGGCACCCAGCGAGCGCAAGGGAGAACGCGATGAGGAAAAGTCTGCTTGCAGAGCAGACTTGCCGATGAGCATAACCTCGCATTTTGCATGGCTTGGTTCGGTCATCGCGCTCAAGCTCTACAATGTTAGGAAATTTGACTTGACCAATCGTTGAAGTTTCGGGAAAGCCGCAACACCTTACGCGCGTGAAGAGCTGCGTTGGCGTCATGTCCCAAGCCCTCGTTCCTGCGTGCTAGCCGGAAGGCCCCAGGTACGGTTTAAACCGAGACGCTCCAAACTGCCGGCCGAAATCGAATCGTAACTCTATCATCAGACCCGCTATATTTCGAGAGTTTGCGTCGCCCAGGGAATTCTGGCCACAGGGAGGCACCAGAGTAATCAGGGGCCAAAGCTCGATGGATTACAGGGCCTTATATCGCAACTGAAGAAGCCCCGTGCCTACATACCGCCGGCAGAGGCGAGGAGGGTTTTCGCTTGAGCTAGCTCAGGACGATCGGAGCGGATGCCTTCGCAACTCTTCACCAACTGGATGTAGTAAGTGCTCGCTTTGTCTTGTTGCTGGACCTGCGTGGCGGCCTGCGCTGCGCCGTAGAGGCCGTTGAAACGATTGGGGTCGGTGCGCAGGGAAATTTCGTATTCGGTCAGCGCTTCTTGCGGACGCTGCAGGTCGAGCAAAATGTCAGCAAGCATTTCGCGGGCGGGCAGTTCGGTTTCGGCTTTGCCGACTTTGTCCTGATCGTCGGCGACGGCGCGCAGCAGGCGAACCGCATCGTCGGAATTGCCCGCGGCGTAAGCGGCCCAGGCTTGCACCAGTTGATGCTCGTTCTTCAGGCCGTCGACGATGTAGGCCCGAGGACCTTTGCGCGTGGCTTCGAGCAGTTCGTCATAGTGCTTCAGCGCGTCTTGCGCGGCGACTGCGTCGTGAAGATGACCAGCGGCAACAGCGCGCCCCCAGTAGGTGGCCAACTGAACGTCAGGCGGTGCGCCAGCGCTGGGTTGCAGACCTAGCGCTTCTTTCCACTGGCGGCGCTCGAGAGCGTACTTGGCGGGCCCTTCCGCCTGGCGCAACAGCAAATAATCCTCAAATTCGGGATCCATTTGTTCGGGGCGAATCGCTGCGATCTGCTCGATGGTCGCCTTGGCGCTGGCGTCGTCGCCAATTTGCATGTACGCATATTCGAGGAAGTCCATGGAATGCACTTTGTGATGCATTACGTGATGATACGCAGGCATGCTATCGGCGACGCGAATGGCCGCGAGGTTGGAATTAATGTCGTCCTGCCAAAGCCCGAGGCGCGCGAAGATGTGCGAAGGCATGTGCACGGCATGCGGGGAAGACGGCGCGATGCTCGCGTATTTGCGTGCGGCGGGAAGAGCGAGACTGGCCATCGCCGGATTGTCGCAACTGTGGATGATGTAATGCGCGATGCCCGGATGATTTGGTTGCTCGTCGTAGAGCTTGTTCAGGATGGCAACAGCGGCTTTGGCATTGGTGAGATTGGGGTCGCGGTCGGGACCTGAGGCGAGAAGCGAGAGCGCGTAAAAGATGGCGGCTTCGTGGTCCTTGGGATTGCGTTCGTGGACGCCCTGCATGGCTTCGGCGTAAGCGTCGGCGCGCTGATTGTGGTCGAGTTTGTCGGTATCAGAGTAAAAAACGGAGAGCGCCAGGACGTAGTCGCGTTCGCGGGCGGTCGGCGGCTTGAGGGAGCGAGCTTTGGCGAGGAGTTCGGCGCCTTGGGCGAGGTCGGCTTTGGTGGGGCGATTCCAGAGTTCGTGGTAAAGGGTCATTGCTTGTCCCCAGTAAGCCATTGCGCAGTGCGGATCTTTTTTGGCGACTTCCTCGAATTGCGCGTCGGCTACTTCGTACTCGAAGGAATGCAGAAGGGCGACGCCGCGCTCGAATTGGGATTGGACTGGGGGAGCGCAGGAGGTAGAGAAGGAGACGGTGCCGAGTTTTTCATCGGCGTCGTGATGGTGCTGCGGCTCCTGAGCGGAGAGCAAACCTGGTGCGAGCGACAGAGTGCTGATGAAAGCGAGAAGAGCGAATTTCGGGGACTTCATGATGACTCCAACGTGAGGCATGAAGAGCGTAGCCACGGCAAGAGACGATGTCAATGCGCACCCCTCATTGCCGATGGGCGGGCCGCGCCATTCTTGTCACTCGAGCAATTCAGCAATGGAGTCAACACCTACATGACCCGATCAGTCAAGAGACCCTCGATGTCCAGCGGGCCAACGATCTCAGCAAAAATTCCTTCGCCACTCAAATCCGCGGCTGGATCACGGTGATATTGGCCGAACTAACTTTGTTGAACTAACCGCCAAAAATCTTCGAGACCGCTAACGTTACGCAGTGAGCAGAAACCTTATCCAAGAGTGTGAACTTATGAATGGGTAAAAACGAGAGGCAAGTCAGTCTTTGCGGGCCGTCCTCGAGACGGAGTCCCAGGTCATTCGCTTGCCGGTGCGGTAGGAGAGGTTGACCATGTGCCCGGCGGCGGCGGCGTGGTGACCGACCTCGGCTGTTTCATAGGCTGCCTGACGCGTGCGAATGGAATCGAAGAAGTTGGCAAGGTGAAGGACGGTGGCGTCGGGCTTGTCCTCAAAGGCGATGTTCTGCGGCTCCGGCCTTATGTCAGTTCCCTGCGATTCCTGACGATGGCTGCCTTGATTCAGGAAGGCATCCTGCATCGCTTTTGGCCAGCTGTCGATCGAGTAGCCGTAGCCTTCCGCTTTGTACTCTGCGAGTTCGGTCATCGATCCGCCGAGCAGGATGGAAAGCGAGCCGTCCGTGCCCAGCAACTGGATTCCCTGCCCAGCTGTTGAATCGCTATTAAACGTGGAGGCCATGTTAACGCAGAAGGTTCCGTAGTCGAACAGCGCGTCGAGCGTATCGGGCACTTCACGGCCATCATTACGAAAGAGAATTCCGCCGGAAGCGACGACGCTTTTCGGCATCTC